>Ga0307511_10001870_pt1 | contig 22126 bp, 17 predicted proteins | sample 13_EM_MG_FD_200266 | JGI IMG/M metagenome (GOLD analysis project Ga0307511, IMG submission 200266) | Populus trichocarpa ectomycorrhiza microbial communities from riparian zone in the Pacific Northwest, United States - 13_EM | ecosystem: Host-associated > Plants > Roots > Unclassified | place...
GGGGGGGGGGGGGGGGCCTCCGCGCCGCTCAGAGTGCCCGGAGGCCGCTGATGACGTCGCGGAGAATACTCTCGTCGACCAGTTCGGCCGGGGGTACGGGCCGTGAGACATGGACGAGTTCCTCGTCCACGAGGTCTCCGATGAGGACCCGTATCACGCCGATGGGCAGGTCGAGTTCGGCGGCGAGTTCGGCGACCGACTGCGGGGCGTCACGGCACAGTCCGACGATGTCCACGTGCTCCGGGGACAGCGCCTGGTCCGCCTCGGAGTCGTCCGCCCGGGACTCCGCGACCACCACCGCGATCAGGTCGAGGCGGTGCTGTGCCGCACTGGTGGTACGGCCGCGCGTCATCGCGTACGGACGGACGACCGGTCCGGCCTCGTCGTCGAACCAGTGGCCTCTTCCCTGACCGTCTCTGCTCATGTCACTTCACTACCCGCCGGAGGACAGATCGGTGCGCGGAGCGGCGCCGAGATGCACACCGACCCGCTTCACGAGCAGTGTCATCTCGTAGGCGACCTGTCCGACGTCCGAGTCCGCGTCGGCAAGGACGGCGAGGCAGCTGCCGTCACCGGCTGCCGTCACGAACAGGAAGGCCTCGTCGAGCTCTACGACGGTCTGCCGTACGCTGCCCGCCTCGAAGTGACGGCCGACGCCCTTGGCGAGGCTGTGGAAGCCGGAGGCCACGGCGGCCAGGTGTTCGCTGTCCTCGCGGGTCAGATCCTGGGACACGCCGGTGGGCAGACCGTCGCCGGAGAGCACGATCGCCTTGCGGATGCTGGCGACGCGCTCGACGAGGTCGTCGAGGAGCCAGTTCAGCCCGCGCTGGTCGGTCGTCTCGTGGCCGGTCGCCTTTGGTGCGGTCATCGACCGTCCCCCTTAGTTCCTTGTGCTGTGCCGCCTTGGACGTCGTCGCCCTCGGCGTTCTCCTCGCGGCCACGCTGCCAGCCGCGTTGGAGCGAGGCCATGCGGCTGCGTACCTCGTCGGCGTCGCGCTCCACGACCTCGGCCGGGCTCGTGGTGCGCCGTTCGGGGTCCTGCTTCAGTTGCGGGGCCAGATTGGCCTGGCGCACACGTCTGGGCAACGCTCCGATGTCGGGCCCGGTTCCCCCCGGCGAGGAGTCGGAGTCGGGAACTCTGGACGCGATCTCGGCGCGCCGGGTGCGTCTGGGCAGGGCGGGGGTCTCGGACGGTTCGCCGAGTCCGCGCCCTGGGGAAGTCTCGGCGCGCCCACCGGGCACGTCGGTGCGGCGCCGTAGCGGCGTGTCTCCGCGCCGCCGGGCCGGGAGCGGTGGACCCTCCGGGTCGGCTCCGCCCGGGGCCGTGGACAGGCCGTCGAAGCCGCCGTCAGAGGAATCTTCGGGATCCCGCCGGGAGCGCTGCTCGACGACCGGGCGTCCGTGGGAACTCACCAGCTTGGGCGTCCGGCGCCGGGGCAGCGGGAGCGGTTCGCTCCGGTGGGCGTCCGCATCCCCGCGCCGTCCGTCGTGGGCCTCGGAGACCTGCTGGCGCGGGTCCACGGGGCGGACGGGGGCGAGGTCGTCCCGGAGGCCCGGGCGGCGTGGGCGGAAGACCTCGCCGCGCTCAGCGTCCTCGTCGTCAAGGGCGTTCGGGAAGCCCGCGAGGGTGTCCAGGTCGACCGGGGCCTCCAGTTCGACCGGCCCGTCCAGGAGGGCGGGCGGCAGGCCGGGAAGCTTCACGGGCACCTGGGAGAGCGCGGAGCGGTGGCTCTCCTCGAACTCGGCCTCCTTCGTCGGCCGGGGCCGGTCGAGGCGGAAGCCGATGCCGTTGGTGTCCGGGACCTCGTCGCTCAGCAGGGCGTCGGGGATGAACACGACGGCGGTCGTGCCCCCGTACGGGGAGGGCTGTAGGGAGACGCGGACGTTCTGCCGCTGGGCGAGCCGGCTGACCACGAACAGGCCGAGCCGGTCGGTGTCGGAGAGTTCGAACTCGGGTGTCTCGGCGAGCCGGAGGTTGGCGTCCAGGAGTGCTTCGGCCGCCATGCCGAGGCCGCGGTCGTGGATCTCCAGGGTGAAGCCGTTGGCGACCCGCTCCCCCAGGACCTGGACGGCGGTGTGCGGCGGGGAGAACACCGTGGCGTTCTCCAGGAGTTCGGCCACCAGGTGGGTGAGGTCCGCGACGGCGGGGCCGGTGACGGCGATCCGCGGCAGCCGGCGAACCTCGATGCGCTCGTAGTCCTCGACCTCGGCGACGGCCGCGCGGACGATGTCCATGAGCTGGACCGGTTTGCGCCACTGGCGGGACGGGGCGGCCCCGGAGAGGATCACCAGGCCCTCGGCGTGGCGGCGCATACGGGTCGTCAGGTGGTCGAGGCGGAACAGGTCGGCGAGTTCGTCGGTGTCCTCGGTCCTGCGCTCCATGGTGTCGAGCAGGGTGAGCTGCTTGTGCAGCAAAACCTGGCTGCGCCGGGCGAGGTTGACGAAGACCTCTGAGACTCCGGACCGCAACTCGGCCTGTTTGACGGCGGCTTCGACGGCGGCACGCTGCAGGGTGTTGAGGGCCTGGCCGACCTCGCCGATCTCGTTGCGGTCGTACTCCAGGCGCGGGACCTCGGTCTCCACGTCGACCACTTCACCGACGGACAGGCGGCGCATCACGCTGGGCAGCCGGACACCCGACGCCTCATGGGCGTCCAGGCGGAGTTGGCGCAGGTCGCGGATGAGGCCGCGGCCGATGCGCACGGACAGGAAGAGCGACAGGAGCAGGGCGATCAGGCCGAGGACACCGGCGACGGCCGCCTTGAGGATGACGTTCATCGCGACAGGGCGGACGCGGTCCTGATAGCGGTCGTTGGCCTGGTCGTCGAGGGTTCCGAGCTTGTCCAGCACGGCACCGGCCGCGGTGTTCCAGGTCTGTGCGGTGACGTTGCGGGGCTCGCCGGACTCCGAGGAGGCGGCGGCCTGTTCGGCCACGCGCAGCGGGGCACTGGCCGCGTTCTTCCAGAAGCGGTCGAAGTGGTCGCGCTCCGAGGCGGGCAGCAGCGGCAGGTTGACGTCGTACATCAGGGTGCGCTGGGCCACGAGGTCGGAGACGGCGCGGGTCTCGTCCCGGGTCAGTTTGCCGACGATCAGCGAGGAGCCGAGCAACGCGTCCTCACGGGAGAGGAGTTCACGCGCGCGGGCGAGGTTGACGAGGGCGCGGTACTGCTTGTCCATCTCCACGTTGTCGACGACGTGGAGGTTGGTCAGCAGCACGTAGCAGGGGTCGACCAGGCGGTTGTAGAGATCGAGGGCCTGGGCGCGGTTGACGGTGCCGTCCTCGACGCTGCGTCGCAGGGACTCCAGGCCGTCGAAGGCGTCGAGGACGGCGGAGACGCGGCTGTCGGTGGTCTGGCCCATCGCGTCGCGGACGTCGGGGTTCCGGGCGTTCTTGCGGATCTTGGCGACGGCTTCGTCGGTCGCGGTGCGGCTCTGCTTCAGGTCGGCGAGGCCGTCTGCGGCGCGCGGGTCGGCGAGATAGACCAGCGACTGACGCCGTTCCTGCTGGATGACGCGGACCGTGTCCTCGGTGGGGTAGCCGATCTTCTCGACGACCGACGACACGTTGAACAGGTCTCCGGCCGCGCGTCCGGTGAGGACCGTGGCGAACGCCCAGATCGCGGTCAGGGACACGAGCGGCACGAGAAGGAGCGCCACGATCTTCCGGCGGATGGACTTCCCGCGAAAGCGCATGGCCTCCCCCAGCTGGACCCCCGCCGGCCGGGGGTACACATGTGCGTCAACAAACGGCGCGAGCCTACTACTGACACACAGGTAACTCGAAGAGCTGTCCGGAGCGTGAACTTCCGCACCAGAGACCGGACATGGGGAGGTGTCAGGGCATTACGGGAGATTGCCGCCCCGATTCCGCGACGTTCGCCGGACCTGACCGGATCGACCCACTTCGCCAGTTGGCTGGAAATTTTCGTTCCTTGGGAATCTTCGTGGGATGTTGTTCGTCTTTCTCTACGGGATATGGGTGCGGAACCGGCCACAGGAGCCGCATCCGCATCCGGGCGGCGTAAAACAGGGCAGGCCGGGCACCCACTGGGGAGCCGGAGTCTTCGGACTCGGGAGCGAGTGGTGTACCGGCGGTGGGGAGGACACGTTGATGGGCACGGCGGAGCGGCAAGAGGCGCTTGAGGACGGCGTGGCGGCGCGGTCGACGGGGGACGGCGGGGCTCCGGTGCGCTCGGGCGCACCGAAGGCCGCGGGGTTCGAGGGGCCGCGTCCGGCCCGCGCGACAGCCGAACAGCAGGAGTACTACAGGCCGTTGTGGATCGAGGAGCCCGCGCGCCGCCGCCGGCTGCCCGATCCGGTGCGTACGGCGGCCGTGCGGGCGGTCCTCATCATCGCCGTGACGCTGATCCAGGCGACGGTGGCCTTCCTGTGCACGATGGCCGGGTCCTGGCTGGCGTTCCCGATGGTGATCAGCAGCGTGGTCAGCACGGTGGTGGCCACCTGGGGCGTCCTCGACGTCTGGGTGACCCGCCAGATGTGGAACCAGCGCAACGGCGTCGTCTCGGAGCCCAGCAGCACGGCACGGGCCCTCCGCCGTGAGCGGCGTCGGGCCCAGCGTCAGGCGAAGGCCACTCGGCGGGCGCAGGAGCGGATAGCCCGCAAGGGCGGTGCCGGGCAGCTGTCCCAGTCCCACTCCTGAGGTTCGCCTACGGGGCGGTCGGCGCCGGTCGCTTGAACATGCGGGTCGCCGTGATCTCGCTGTGCACCGACTCCCCTTCTCCGGCGGGGGCCTGCTGCGGCAGTCCCGGCCGGAGATGTTCCTCCACGCTGATGTATTTGAGTCCGGCCCGCAGGTCGGCGTCGTTGCGCAGCCGGATGACCAGCGGGAACTCGGCCAGTGCCGTCGTGTCGAACAGGCCGGTGGTGTACAGGAGTTGGACACCGAGCGCGTCGGACACGGCGCGCTGCAGCTCCAGCAGATAGGTGGCGTTGGCCCGCCCGATGGGGTTGTCGAGGAAGAGCGTGCCGGCGTGCCGGTGCTTGTCGCGGCCCCGGTCATTGGAGCGCAGCGCGGCCATCGTGCAGTACAGGGCGATGGCCGCGGTGAGCAGCTGACCGCCGGAGAACACATCCCCCATCTGGCCGACGGGCACCCGCTCGGCACGCAGTACGGCGTCCGGCTTGAGGATCTCGACGGCGACCCCCTTGGGCTCCAGGGCGGCACCAACTCCCCTCAGCAGCAGGGACATTCCGTCGCGCCGCATGTCGGAGTTCTTCTTCACGGCGGCCCGGGTGGCCTCGTCGACGACCTCGCCGAGCCGCTCGGTCAGCGTGGCCTGGTCGGGCTCCTCGAAGCGGATGCGGAGGAACTCCTGCCCGGACCACTCGCCGAGCCCCTCCGGCAGCCGGGACAGCCGCTGCGCCGACCGCAGGGTGGCGAGCGCCGACTCGACGAGCCCGCGGAGCCGGTCCACGATCGAGTCGCGGTTGCGTTCCAATTGCGCCAACTCGTCGGTGAGGACCCGGAGTCGGGGCGCGAAGGCATCGGCCCACTTCTGCGCGTGCTCGGGCAGGGAGGACGTCGGCAGCTCACGGATCTGCTGCCGCGCGGGGGTCCGCACCTGCTCGTACCGCGTGGAGTTGGCGTGCCGCACGAGCACATCGCTCGCTTCCCGTACGGCGCCCTCGGCGGCGGACAGGTCGGCGGCGCAGCCGCGCAGCGAGCGCCGGGCCTCGGCCGCGGAGTGCCGGGCCTCCTCCAGGCTGCCCGGGTACGGCTCGGGCTCCTCCTGATCCTCGTCCGAGGAGTGTTCGCGCAGCAGGTCCCGCAGCATCGCGGCGGTCTCGTCGAAGCCTCCGGCCCCGTCCTCGGCGGCGCGGTGGGCGTCGAGGAGTTCGGCGTGCGCCTCCCGGGCCTGGCCCAACGCGTCGGTGCGGGAGGCGAGTTCGGCCGTGGCGGTGCGCAGCAGGGCCTGGGCGTGCTCGGCGTCGCGCGGGACCAGCTCCTCGGCCAGCTCGGTGTGCGCCTCGCCGTCCTCGGGCGCATGCCGTTCGGCCTCGCCGCGCAGCCGCCCGAGCTGCTCGCTCGCGTTCGACACCCGGGTCTCCAGCAGCTGCACCAGCTCCTCGGCGCGCGCCGCGGCGGCCTGCCGGGACGGCCCGTCGGAACCGTCGGGTGACTCCAACAACTGGGCCGCGCGGGTACGGACCTTGTTGCTGAGCCGGTCCAACTCGGCGATCGCCGCGCTCTCGTCGCTCTCCGCCCGCGCCTGCTCGGCCCGCAGATCGGCGCCGACGCCGACCTTCTCGTAGAGCTGGGACGCGGCGCGATAGGCCTCGCGCAGGGCGGGCAACGACGGCTTCGGAACGTCGGGGCCGTCTGCTGTTACGTCGTCGGGGGCGCCCGCGATCTCGGAGCGCTCGGCGCGCAGCGCACGGGCCGTACGGCGGGCGTCGTCGGCCGCGCGCTGGGCGGCGCGGCGGTCCTCGTCGGCGGCGCGGGCGCGCTCCAGGCAGGACTGGGCGCGGGCCTCCGACTCGGTTGCCTCGTCGGCGAGTTCACGCAGCTTGACCTGCCAGCCGGCGCGTTCCCGCAGCCGGAAGGCGAGTCCGGCCAGAGCATCGGCGGCACGCCGGGCCTTCTGCGCGGTCTCCTGCCGTTCGTCGCGCGCCTGGGCGGCCTCGGCGGCGGCTTCGTCGGCTTCGGCCCGCAGGGTCCGCGCCTCGGCGAGCTCGGCCTCGGCCTCCTCGGCGAACGCGCGCGTGTCCCGCGCGGACTGCGCCAGCTCGACCAGCCGCCCGCTCGGACAGCCGGTGCGCCAGGACGCGAGCCGCGCCGCCAGCTCCCGGTCCTTGCCGAGCCGGGCGGCGAGCGTGCGGATCTCCTCGTCCCGCTCGGTGGCCCGCGCGCGCAGCGCCTGCCGCTCCTCGTCGGCGGCGTGCTCGTCATGCATGGCCGGGTTCGGCGGGACGAGGAATACGTCGGAAGAGGGGCTGTTCTGCGCGTCGGACACCGGAGTGGGAGCGAGCAGGGCGGCGGCCGTACCGACGGCCACAGCGGACCGGGGCAGCAGGGCCGCGTCGCTGAGCGTCTCGCGGGCACGGGCGTGCGTGTCCGGGTCGGTGATGATCACACCGTCGACCAACTCGGGCCGGGCGGCCAGCACGCGCGCGTGGTCGACGGGATCGACGGCCTGCGCGAGGTAGCGCCAGCCGGGCAGGGCCGGGATGCCGTGCTCGCCCAGGTACTCGACGGTGGCCAGCACGTCCGGGCCGGGCGGCAGCAGCCCGCCGTCACCGAGCGCGCCGAGGATCCGGGAGTCGTCGGCGGCGGCGGTGCGGAGGTCGAAGAGTTGGCGCTCGCTGGAGGCGACCCCGTCGTCGAGCAGTTCACGCAACTCGTCGGCGAAGCGGTCGAGTTCCTCGGGGGTGAGGGGGCCTTCGGCGAGGGGGCGGGAGGGGTTGGTGGTGACGGGGGTGGCGTGGGCGGCAGAACTGCCGCTCGCCGCAACCTCGTTGGCACCACGCGGCACGGGCACACCACCAGCACCAGCACCAGCACCAGCACCAGGCAGGCTCAGCAGCTCCGCGAGCCGCTCCTCCCCCGCCAGCCCCTCGGCGAGGCGCCGTTCCGCGTCGTAGGTCCGCTCGGCGGCGGTCGCGGCGTCGGACGCGCGGGCCGCCGTCAGCTCCGCGCGGGACTCCGCCGAAGCGGCCTCGCGGGCGTGCTCGGACGCGCGGCGGGATGCCTCGCGCGCGGTGTCCCAGGCGGCCACGGCCGTCTTCTCGGCGTCGCTCGCGGCGAGGGCCGCGCGTGCCGGGTCGGCGTCGGGGGCGCTGTCGTCGAGCCAGCCCGCGCGTACCGCCTCGGCGGTCTCCTGCTCGACCTCGGACAGGCGCTGGCGCAGATGCCCGATCTCGCTGCGGGCGCGCTGTGCCTCGGTGGCGGCGGAGGTCGCGTCCCGGTGCGAGGTCTCGCCGACCTCCTGGAGGGCGGCCGAGCGCTCCTCGCCCTCGTTGGCGAGGTTCTCGGCGCTCTCCGCGGCCTCGTGCAGGGCCCGTACGAGATCGACGGCGGCCTTGGCGCGGGCGGCGAGCGCCGGGGCGGCGTCCCGCTCGGCCTCGCGGATGGCGACGGCCACGCGCGCGGAGCGGTCGGCGGCGGCGCGGTGGCGCAGGACGGCCTCGGCGGCCTGCCAGGCGGAGTGCAGGGTGCGGGCGTCGGCGAGTTCGCGCTTCTGCGCGGCGGCGGACTTCTCCGTCGTGGCGAGTGCCAACGAGGCGTGCCGGTAGGCCAGTTCGGCGGCGATCAGTGCGCTGCGCTCGCGCGCCCCCTCGGAGTGCGTGACGGCGTACGCGGCGGCGGTGACCCGCTGTGCGAGGTCGGCGGCCCGCACCCGCTCCTGCGCGCCCCGCGCGGACAGTCGGCGTGCCAGCGTGCGGGTACGGCGCTCGGCGCCGGCGTGGATGTCACGCGCGCGTGCCCGTCCCTCGGCGGCCTCGACGATCCGGCCGAGCAGGTCCACGGACCCCGCCGTGAAGTCCCGTTCGGCGATCAGCTCGGCGCGCCGCCCCAGCTTGTTGCCGAAGCCGCCGACCAGGTCGGCGAGCCCGTCGGTGTCCCGGGTGTCGGTGACCGCGCGGAGCAGCAGGTCGGTGAAGTCGGAGTCCTTCTTGACCGCGAAGAGACCGGCGGCCTCACCTTCGTCGGCGTTCATCTCCCGCTGGTAGCGGAAGAGTTCGGGGTCGAGGCCCAGGTCGCCCAGGTGCTCGATCCAGCGGTCGTGGATCTCCTCCCAGTGCACTTCGAGGTGCGGATACGCCTTGCCGGCCTCGGTGATGGCGTCCCGGAAGCCCTTCATGGTGCGCCGACGGCCCTGCGCGCCGGACGCGCCCTCGACGGGCGGCCGTACGGAAGTGGCCTCGGCGACGGGGAGGTTGTCCAGGCTGAGTCCCGGACCGGGCCGGAACGAGTACCAGGCCTCGGCGAACTTCCGTGGGTCGTTGGAGACTTGGCGCCCCCGCCACTCGCTGACCTTGCCGACGACCACGCACTCGCCGGTCAGCGTGTGCTGCCACTCCAGGGCCACATGCCCGCAGTCGTCCGCGAGGAGGAACTTGCGCAGCACACCGGAGCTGGCGCCGCCGAGCGTGTTGCGGTGACCGGGCAGCATCACCGAGAAGATCAGCTTGAGCAGGACGGACTTGCCGCCGCCGTTCTCCAGGAAGAGCACACCGGCGGGCGCGGGGCGGCGCGGCGGGCCGACGGGCTCGTCCTCGAAGAACTCCGCCTGGGTCGGCGCGGGGTCGGGCACGGGCTTGCCCACGCCTCGCAGGTCAAGCACGGTGTCGGCGTAGCGCGCACCGGCGGGCCCGATGGAGTAGAGGCGGACCCGGGACAGCTCGTACATGGCGGACTCTCGTCGTAAGTCTTCGGCAGGTGTGGGGGGTTCGTAGGTCTTCTGGAGAGGCTGGGGTCAGGAGTGGAACGGCAGCCCGGCGTCGGCCACCAGTTCCAGGTCCTCGGTCTCCTCGGCGGGCAGCAGGCTCGCGGTGCCGTCGGTGACCGGGACGACGCCCAGCTCCAGCAGTTCGGCCATGGCGGCGCTGCCGGCCATGTCACGCACCTGGAGCTGGTAGCGGGCGGTCGTGCGGTACGTACCGCCGTTGTCGTCGCCCGTGCGCTGGAGGAAGCCGGAGTCGGTGAGGAACGCGGCGGCCTTGCCGACGATGCCGGTGGTCGAACCGGCGAGTCTGCGGGCGTCCTTGGTGGCTCCGGTCGCGCTGCGTCTGACCCAGATCCGCCAGGCGGCCTCCAGGCCGGGCGCGTCGGTGGCCGGGTCGGTGTTCATGCCCTGCTCGTCGGCCCGCTCCTCCAGCCGCCGACAGGCCTGTCGTACGAAGGCGTCGACACCGTTGACCGTGACGCGCCCGATGTAGCCGTCGTCGGCGAGGTCCTCGGGCCGCGGGAACGCCATCGCGGCGACGGAGAGATGCGCGAGCCCGTGCAGGAAGCGGTCCCCGGAGTCGGCGGCGGTACGACGCGCGTAGTCCCCCATCCGCACGGCGAACACCGAGTCCTCGGCGGCGGTCACGGCCATCCCCGCGCGCGGGGACACCTCCAGGACGACAAGCCCGAGCCCGGCGGCCACGGCATCGGCGAGCCGCGCGAACGGCGGGTCCTCCCGGTAGCGGCGCAGCAGGTCCGCGTACTCCTGGTCCCGAGCGGGCTGCAACTTCGGCTGCAACCCAAAGGCGACAAGCCGAGCGGCGTCGGCAGCATCGGCAGGCGTGACCGCAGCACTCACCGCCGGGGCGGCAGCCTCCGGCTCACTCCATTCGCCCTGCTCACTCACGACGACAACTCCTTGATCTTGAATACGAGGTCGAGGACAGGCGCCCCTTCAGGGGCGCGGGGCGGTGACATGTGCGGCTCCGCCGCGTGGGCGCGACCAGCCACAACGGACGTGCACGCGAATGACGACCGGACCATCACGCAGCATCACTCCGCCCCGCAGCCATCCCCACCGCGTCCAACAGGGCCATCCCCACAATCAGATCGGCCCCGCCGAACTCGGGATCGTCCAGCTCGGTCCCGTCGTCCACAGCGAACAACAGCTTCGGCTCCCCCTGCCGATAAGCCGTACCGACCGGCGGACTGGCCGCATGCACAGCCAACAGAGCCACCAGGTATGGCAGTTCGGCATCCTGACGCCGCGCATCCACAAGCAGCCCCGACAACCGCCGAGGCGCGTCCGCAGGAAGATCGAGCAACTCCATCGCCGCCGCCAACTGCTCCTCGCTGAACCGACTGTCGTCCGGCGTGGCGATGAGATCCGGCTCCGGCATCTCCGCACCGAGGTGCTCCCGCTCCTGAGGCGGCGTCAGCAGTATGTCGACGAGGTCGCCCACCCGGACGGACACCGGCGTACGCAGCCCGGTCCCGCGCGCGAAGAACGCGTCCGTGACCCGGATCGCCTGCTCCAGAGGCAGCGGCAGCACGGGCGAGACGAGATGCCCGTAGAGGTCTATCCCCGACGTCGTCATGGGCGTGGCGAAGGCCTGCCGGTCCTGCTCCGCGCGGAACAGCGGCCCGGCCTCCAGGAGACGCGACTGGAGTTGTGTGTGCCGTCGGATGCAGTCCTTGACGATGTCGACCAACTCGGCGGCGCGGCGCTTCTGTTCGGGGTCCTCGGACTCGTCGCGGGCCTTGCGGATGTTGGTGAGGATCGCGTTCTCGTGCCGGTACCGGTCGGCCACGTGGTCGAGGGCCTCGGCGATCATGTCGGGCACGGCGTTGAGCCAGTCCACCGCGCGGACGTTGCGCCGCGTGGCGTCGAGGGCGCGGCGGAGGGTCTCCGAGTACTGCACGGTCCGGTACCGGGCCTGCTCGGCGGCCAGTTGCGCGTCGGCGAGCCGGCCGCGGCTGATCAGCACCTCCAGCTTGACCTCGGCGGCGATCTGCGCGCTGGTGACGTCGGTGTCGAGGGCGCCCACGAGGACGTTGACGGCCTCGTCCGTCGTACGGAGGTAGACGCTGCCGCCGTAGCCGGGGACCTCCTCGATCAGCTTGAAGTCGTAGTCGCGGCGCACATAGGTGCCGTCCTGCGCGAACGTGCCGTAGACCGTGCGGAAGCCGCGGTCGACGCTGCCGACGTTGATCAGGTTCTCCAGGACCCAGCGTGCCACGCGCTCGTGCTCCACGACGGGGCGCTGCGGGGCCTGGGCGGCGATGCGCGGGATGAGCCTGGCCACTATCTGGTCGTGGTCGGCGCCCGTGTCGAAGTCCATGTTCAGGGTGACCAGGTCGATGGCGGCGAGGGCCACCTCCGCCATGCCGTACACCGAGTACTCGCCCGCGAGGTTGGCCTTGCGCGCGTCGAGGTCGTGCAGCGGCGCGGTGCAGGCGAGCGCGCGCAGTCGCCGCGCCAGTCCCTCGTCGGCGGCCGGGCCCGGGGCGGGGCGCGGCCCCGCGCTGAACTGGGGCGGAACGCTGTCCGTCGATGCAGGCGAAGTCACGCTGCACAGACTAGGTCCTCGGTCTGACAACGACCCAAACGACGCAGAAGCGACTACCGCCACACCAGCGTGCGGGTGGGCCGGGCGCCGTGCCGTCGTCAGCCGAGGGCCGTGCCGTCCTCGCCGACCCGCTGCCGGTAGGCGTCGACGACCCGTTCGAGCGAGTCGTCGAGGTAGACCGCGAGCAGCCTCTCGGCCTCGGCGGCGTCGCCCGCCTGGAGCGCCTGGAGGATCAGGCGGTTGCGCTGGAGATACGGCTCGTGGAGCGCCTTCGGGTCGTCCACGAGGTGGAAGGCGAGCCGGAGTTCGGCGAAGACGCTGCGCATCAGCTCGTCGGTGCGGGCGCTGCCGGCGAGGGCGACGAGTTCCCGGTGGAAGTGGATATTGGCCGTACCCACTCCTTTCCAGTCATCCTCGACGGACGCCAACTGCCCCTCGGTCACGGCCGCGGCGAGCCGTTCGAGGGCGTACGGCGGCTCGCCGAGCCCGCGGACGACGGCGCACTCGACGAGGCGGCGGGTGCGGTAGATGTCCTCGACGTCCTCGACGCTCAGGACCCGGACGAAGACGCCCCGGTTCAACTCGTGGACGAGCAGACGCTCATGGGTGAGCAGCCGGAACGCCTCGCGGAGTGTGTTGCGCGACACACCGAGCGCCCCGCCGATGCTGTCCTCCGAGAGTCGGGTCCCCGGCGGGAAATAGCCCTCGGCGATGCGGCTTCTGAGGATGTCCGAGACGCGTTCGGCGGTGCTCGTACGGCCCAGGAGGGCTCGGTCGTCGGCGAGTCCCGCCAGCTGATCTGCCATGCCCGGAATTCAACCGCAGATACAAGAACGAAACAACATGCATCTTGAAGGATCGTTCAACGATCCTCTACTTTACTTTCCATGGCGCCACCCGCTCACCCCGGCGCCCACGGCTTCCGCACGGCCCGGCTCAGTCCCAGCACCCTCCGTCCTCCCTCTGCGAGGTGCACATGAGCACGACCCCTCCACCCCAGGCCCTGAACACCGGAACGCAGCCCGACACGGACGAACTGACCGCCGACGACGGTGCGTTGGCCTGGCTGCGCGCGCTCGGTCCGAACGGCCGCCGGGCCTTCGCCGGCGCGTTCGGCGGCTATGCGCTGGACTCCTACGACTACTTCACGCTGCCGCTGAGCATGGTCGCGCTGGCCGCGTACTTCGGCCTGGACAGCGGCCAGACCGGCCTGTTCACCACGGTCACCCTGGTCGTCTCCGCGGTCGGGGGTGCCTTGGCGGGCGTCTTCGCCGACCGGGTGGGCCGCGTCAAGGCCCTGATGATCACGGTGATCACCTACGCCGTGTTCACGGTGGCCTGCGGCTTCGCGCCCAACTACGAGACCCTGCTGGTGTTCCGAGCCCTCCAGGGCCTCGGTTTCGGCGGCGAGTGGGCGGTCGGCGCGATCCTGGTCGCCGAGTACGCGAGCGCCAAGCACCGCGGCCGTACGCTCGGCGCGGTCCAGAGCTCCTGGGCGGTGGGCTGGGCGCTGGCGGCGGTCGTCTACACGCTGGTCTTCTCGTTCCTCGGCAACGACCTGGCCTGGCGGGTGATGTTCTGGACCGGCGCGCTGCCCGCGCTGCTGGTGCTCTGGATACGGCGCCGGGTGCACGACGCCCCCGAGGCGACGGCCGTACGCGAGCAGAACGCCCAGAAGGGCTCGTTCGCGGCGATCTTCAAGCCGGGCACGACCGAGGCGCCGGGTCTGCTGCGCACGACGGTGTTCGCCGGCCTGCTCTCCACCGGTGTCCAGGGCGGCTACTACACCCTCGCCACCTGGGTGCCGACCTACCTCAAAACCGAGCGCGGCCTGTCGGTCGTCGGCACCGGCGGCTATCTGACCTTCCTCATCTCCGGCGCCTTCCTGGGCTACCTGACCGGCGGCTACCTCACCGACGCACTCGGCCGCAGGCGCAACATCTGGCTCTTCGCCCTGCTCTCGGCGATCTGCATCCTGGTGTACACACACATTCCCAACGGCGCCAACACCCTTCTCCTGGTGCTCGGTTTCCCGCTCGGGTTCTGCATGTCGGCGATCTTCAGCGGCTTCGGCTCGTACCTCAGCGAGCTGTACCCGACCGCGCTGCGCGGCACCGGACAGGGCTTCACGTACAACACCGGACGCGCGGTCGGCGCCGTCTTCCCGACGCTGGTGGGCTTCCTGGCCGACAGTTGGGGTGTGGGCGGAGCGCTCGTCTTCGGGGCCATCGGTTACGGCATCGCGGCGCTGGCGCTCCTGGGGCTGCCGGAGACCCGCGGAAAGGAACTGGCGTGAACCGTACGGAGGACCGTCCCCTGACCCTCGTCGACGAGCACGCGCACGCGTGGAGCCCGCGCACCGCCCGGGCCCGCTTCCAGGCCGGGCTGACGGGTCCGACGGCCGGGGTCGCGGCCGGCCACACCCAGGTCAACCTGATCTCGGTGCCCGCCGACTGGGCGTACGACATGCTGCTGTTCTGCCAGCGCAACCCGAAGCCCTGTCCGGTGCTCGACGTCACCGACGCCGGCTCCTGGGAGACCGTTCTGGCCGACGGCGCGGACCTGCGCACCGATCTGCCGCGCTACCGGGTGTGGCGGGACGGCGAGTTGACGGACGAGCCCACGGACGTGCGGGCGTACTGGCGCGAGGACCTGGTGTCGTTCCTGATCGGCTGCAGCTTCACCTTCGAGTGGTCGCTCAGCGAGGCGGGCGTCCCGATCCGGCACATCGAGCAGGGGCGCAACGTCCCGATGTACGTGACGAGCCGCCCGTGCCGCCCGGCGGGGCGGCTGCACGGCCCGATGGTCGTGTCGATGCGCCCGGTGCCCCCGGAGCACCTGGCGACGGCGATCCGGGAGACCGCGCTGCTCCCGGCGGTGCACGGCAGCCCCGTACACTGCGGCGATCCCTCAGGGCTCGGCATCGAGGACCTCGGCCGGCCGGACTTCGGTGATCCGGTGGACGCCGCGCCTGACGACATCCCGGTGTTCTGGGCCTGCGGAGTGACCCCGCAGGCCGCGGTGATGGCGTCCCGCCCGCCGTTCGCCATCACCCACGCACCGGGCCAGATGTTCGTCACCGACGCCCGCGACGAGCAGTACCGCGTCGCCTGACCAGGAGAGATGATGATCGATCTGAACGCCGACCTCGGCGAGGGTTTCGGCCGCTGGCACCTCACCGACGACGAACAGCTGTTGTCCGTCGTCACCAGCGCCAATGTGGCCTGCGGCTTCCACGCCGGGGACCCGGTCACCATGCGGCGGGTGTGCGAGCTGGCGGCCGAGCGCGGGGTACGGGTCGGCGCCCAGGTGTCCTACCGGGATCTGGCGGGCTTCGGGCGGCGCGCGATGGAGGTGCCGTCCGCCGAGCTTGCGGCCGAAGTGGCGTACCAGATCGGTGCCTTGGAGGTGTTCGCCCGGGCGGCGGGCACGCGGGTGTCCTACGTCAAGCCGCACGGCGCGCTCTACAACCGGGTCGTGCACGACCCGGAGCAGGCCGCCGCGGTGATCGAGGGCGTGCTCCTGGCCGGCGGCTCGCTGCCCGTCCTCGGGCTGCCCGGCTCGGTCGTCCTCGACCTGGCCGCCAAGGCGGGGCTGCCGGCCGTCCCGGAGGCGTTCGCGGACCGTGCCTACACCGACGAGGGCACGCTCGTGCCGCGCGGCCGGGACGGCGCGGTGGTCACCGACCCCGAGGCCGTCGTGGAGCGCTCCCTGAGCCTGGCCCGCTCCGGGACGGTCGTGGCGCTCTCCGGGGCGCGCATCGAGGTGCGCGCCCGCTCTCTGTGCCTGCACGGGGACACGCCGGGCGCGGTCGAACTGGCCCGCAGGGTCCGCGAACGGCTCCTGGAGTCGGGTGTCCAGGTGGAGGCCTTCGTATGAGGGCCCTGCGCGTCGGGGACGACGCACTGCTCGTCGAGGTCGCCTCCGGGGAGGAGGCCGAGGCCGTCCACGCGGAGCTGCTGCGCCGCCGCGCGGAGGGCCTCCTCACCGTCCGCGAGATCGTCCCCGCCGCCCGCACGGTTCTTCTGGACGGCCTGGCCGACCCGGCCGGGCTGGCCTCCGAACTGGCCGCCTCCGACGTACCTCCCGCGCCCCCGCGCGCGGGGGCGGTGATCGAACTCCCGGTGCGCTACGACGGCCCGGACCTCACCGACGTCGCCGCCCTGTGGGGCGTCCCCGAGGAGGAGGTGGGCCGCATCCACGCGGCCACCGAGTTCCGCGTCGCCTTCTGCGGCTTCGCCCCCGGCTTCGGTTATCTCACGGGTCTGCCGTCCCGCTACGACGTCCCGCGCCGGGCCACCCCGCGCACGGCCGTCCACGCCGGTGCCGTGGGCCTGGCGGGTCCGTACACGGGCGTGTATCCCCGTGCATCGCCCGGTGGTTGGCAGCTGATCGGCACGACGGACGCGGTCCTGTGGGACCACACGCGTGTGCCCGCCGCGCTGCTGTCGCCAGGAACCCGCGTGCGCTTCGTCCCGGTGGCGGACGTATGACGGACCGCGCACTCGCCGTCGTACGGGCCGGTGCCCTGACCACCGTGCAGGACCTGGGGCGGCCCGGACACGCGCACCTGGGGGTGCCTCGTTCCGGGGCGCTCGACGGGCCCGCGGCGGCGCTCGTCAACCGGCTGGTCGGCAATCCGCCCGAGGCGGCCGTCCTGGAGACGACGCTCAACGGGTGTGCCGTACGGCCTCGTTCAACAATTCTCGTGGCGGTCGGCGGCGCGCCCTGCCCGGTCACGGTGGACGGGCGGCCCGTCGCCTGGGGAGCGCCCGTGCACGTGCCCGGCGGGGCGCTCCTGGACATCGGAACAGCCTTCTCCGGAGTACGCGCCTACGTCGCCTTCGCCGGCGGCGTCGCCGTCGAGCCGGTGCTCGGCAGCCGCTCCACGGACCTGCTGTCCGGGCTCGGTCCGGCGCCGCTCACGAACGGGGCCATACTGCCGCTGGGGTCCCCGACGCACCTCCACGCGCGCGTGGACGTCGCCCCGCAGCCGCGCCCCCCGGTCGAACTCGTCCTCCGGGTGACGCTCGGACCGCGCGACGACTGGTTCACCCCGGAGGCCGTGCGGGCGTTCACGTCACGCGTCTACCAGGTGTCCTCGGCGAGCAACCGCATCGGGCTGCGCACCAAGGGGCCTGCCCTGGAGCGGGCCCTGACCGGTGAACTCCCCAGCGAGGGCATGGTCCTGGGCGCCGTCCAGGTCCCCCCGGACGGCCGTCCCGTGGTCTTCCTCGCCGACCATCCGACCACCGGCGGTTACCCAGTGATCGCGGTCGTCCGCCCGACGGACCTCCCGGCCGCCGCGCAGGCGGTGCCCGGAACCCCGGTCCGTTTCGTGGCCGTACGGCGCCGCTGAGGCCCCTAGGCGGCGTCCGGCTGTTTCTCCCCCACCGAGAGGGCGGCCAGCGCCGCCGACACCGCATGGGACGCGCTCAGGTCCAGCCGCGCGCTGGTGCCCCGTGCGCGGTGGCGCATCTCGTCGGCGGCCAGCCTGATGAGCTGCGGGAGCAGGTCGGTGCAGCGGCGGGCCACCCAGCCGGTGCCCGCGGTCGCCAGCCACCACAGACTGGCCGACCTGGTGGGTGCCGGGAACTCGGGCTCGGGCGACGGCGCGCCCCCCGTGGCCACACCCTCCTGGGCGAGCAACGCATGGAAGCGCAGGGCCAGTTGGCGATGGCCCCGCTCCCCGGGGTGCAGCCGGTCCGCGCTCCAGATCGCGCGGTCCATGATCCACTCGCCCTCCGCGGCGTGCAGATGCACGGCCCCGTACCGCTCGGAGAGCGCGTGCACCACCGTGTTGACGGCTCGCTGCCGCCGGGCCAGTGGGCGGGCCAGTGCGCCCGGGAGGCCGAGCATCGCGCCCGGGTCGGGCAGACAGGCCGTCAGGAGGACCGCGCCCTGTGCCGTGAAGGCCGCGTAGACCTTGTCGAGCCGGGCGGCCAGGGCCTGGATGTCGAAGGTGCAGCGCAGGGTGTCGTTGACGCCTATGACGACGGAGACGACGTCCGGGTTCAGGGCGAGCCCGGCCGGGGTCTGCCGTTCCAGCACGTCCCGTGACTGTGCCCCGCTGGCCGCGAGGTTCGTGAACTCCACGGTGTCTTCGGGCTGCCCGGCCAGCCCGTCGGCGAGCAGCGCGGCCCAGCCGCGCCATGCCTCGCCGACGGGATCGCCCACGCCCTCGGTGAGCGAGTCACCGAGGGCGACGAAACGGACCGTTCTCATGCCACGCCTCCGGGCACGAAGCGCCGTACCGGAACATCCGCGTCGTGCGCGGCGAGGAACGCGTCGACCGCCGTGTCCCACCCGAAGCACTCGGCACGCGCGCGTGCGATCTCCCGCCGCTCCGGCTCGGAGCGTTCGAGCAGCATGTCCACGGCGTCCGCGAAGGCCCTCCCGTTGTCCGCGGCCGTGGCCCCGGCGGAGCCGATGACCTCGGGCAGCGCGGACGAGGCGCTGGCCACCACGGGCGTCCCGCAGGCCATCGCCTCCAGCGCGGCCAGCCCGAAGGTCTCGGCGGGCCCGGGTGCCAGGCACACGTCGGCGGAGGCCTGGAGCGCGCCGAGCAGCCGCCGGTCGGAGACGTGCCCGAGGAAGGTGACCGGCAACGCGCGCTCCCGCGCCCGCTGTTCGAGCCGGGCCCGCAGCGGCCCGTCCCCGGCGACCACGAGGACCGCCCGCCGCCCGCGCCGTACCAGCGCCTCCAGGGCGTCGAGCGCCGTGCCGGGCTTCTTCTCCACGGAGAGCCTGGTGCAGGTCACCAGCAGTATCTGGTCCTCGCGCGCGTACTCCGCGCGCACCACCGGGTCCCGCAGTGCAGGACTGCGCCCCACCAGGTCGACGCCCAGCGGTGCCCGTACGACATTGCGGGCGCCGATGCGGACGAACTCCCGCTCGGCGAACTCGGTGGTGCACACCACGCGCGCGTAGGTGTGTGCCGTACGGACGTTGAGGGCGTCGGCGGTGCGCCGGGACAGGTTCTCCGACAGGCCCCAGGTGCGCAGGACGCCGTCGGCGGTCTCGTGGGACACCATCACGGCGGGGATGCGGGCCCGCCTGGCCCATTTGCCGGTCCAGCGCAGGGTCGTACGGTCGGAGACCTCCAGGCGGTCGGGGGCGAGTTGTTCCAGGAGGTTGGCCACGCGCCGCTTGTCGGCGAGGACGCGGTAGCCGCCGGTGCCGGGCAGCAGCGGACCGGGCAGGGTGATGATCCGGCCCTGCTCGGTCTCGCAGTCGGTGTGGCGCTCGCCGGGCACGATGAGGACCGGGTCGTGCCCGGCCTCCTTGAAGCCCTTGCCCAGCTCGCGCAGGGCGGTACGCAGCCCCCCGGAGGAGGGGGCCACGAAGTTGGCGAGCCGCACGATCCGCAGCGCAGCGGTATTCACGCCGCCACCACCACCTTGCGCGCGGCGAGGACGTCGCCGTAGTGCGCGATCAGCTGGTCGCCGACGGCCGCCCAGGTGCGGCCCTCGACCATGGCCCGCGCGGCGGTGCCGTACTCGGCCCGCAGCGCGGGATCGGCGGCCAGGGTCCGTACGGCGTCCGTCACCGCGTTCTCGTCGCGCGGCGGGAAGAGGAACCCGGTGCGCCCGTGGGCGACCAGGTCGAGCGGTCCGCCCGCGGCGGGCGCGACGACGGGAACGCCGCTGGCCATGGCTTCCTGGACGGTCTGACAGAAGGTCTCAAAAGGTCCGGTGTGCACGAATATGTCCAACGAGGCGAAGATACGGGCGAGCTCGTCGCCGGTACGGCGTCCGAGGAAGACCGCGCCCGGCAGCGCCTCGGTGAGGTGCGGCTGGCTGGGTCCGTCGCCGACCACCACGACACGGACTCCCTGGAGACCGCAGACTCCGGCGAGGAGTTCGATCTGCTTCTCGGGCGCGAGCCGGCCGACGTAGCCGACGATCAGTTCGCCGTTCGGGGCGAGTTCACGACGCAGCGCCTCGTCCCGGTACTCGGGGCGGAAGCGCTCGGTGTCGACCCCGCGCGGCCAGAGCCTGACCCGGGGCACGCCGTGTGCCTCCAAGTCGCCGAGGGCCGCGCTGGAGGGCGCGAGGGTGCGGTCGGCGGCGGCGTGGACGGAGCGAATGCGCCGCCAGGCGGTGGCCTCGCCGGCACCGACGTACGTACGGGCGTATCCGGCCAGGTCGGTCTGGTAGACGGCCACGGCGGGGATGCCCAGCCGAGCGGCGGCGGCCATGCCGCGGACGCCGAGGATGAAGGGGCTGGCCAGGTGCACGATGTCGGCGCGGTGTTCGGTGATGGCCGCGGCGACGCGTCGACTGGGGAGGGCGACGCGGACCTGGGGGTAGCCCGGGAGCGGTAGGGAGGGGATGCGGATGACTGGGCACGGCGACTGGGCGTCGGGCCCGGAACCGGCCGCGGTGGCCGGCGCGACGACGAGCGGATGATGACCGCGATCCACGAGGTGCCGGGCGGTCTGGAGCGCGCAGTGGGCCACGCCGTTCACATCGGGGGGAAAGGATTCGGTCACGATGACGACACGCATACCCGTGTTGTCGCCGTGCTGGACGTGCCCGCGTCAACGTGGATCTATGCGATTGGTGAACGTCCCATGAGCGTTGCGCTGCACACCCGAGCAGGTCAGACGGCGTCCATGCCCGTCTGACCCGCGGGTCATCCCGTGTTCACACTGCGGGGGCGTCGGGCCCGATCCGGCTCCGAACGGCTGTCTGGACCTCCGCTTCCTCTGCCGGGTCGGCGGCGAGCCTGCGGAGCTGTTCCACGACCCGGGCGTCGCCGGTCTCGGCGTGCCGGGCGGCGATCTCGCGGGTGGTCTCCTCACAGTCCCAGAGGCACTCGACGGCGAAGCCGGTGGGGAAGGAGGGGTCGGTGGCGGCCAGGGCCCGAGCGGCCCGGCCGCGCAGATGGGACGAGGCGGTCTCCCGGTACACATGGCGCAGGACGGGTGCGGCGCAGGCGATGCCGAGGCGTCCCGCGCCGTCGACGAGGGTCCACAGCGTGGGGGCGTCGGGTCCTTCGCCCATGACGGCCTCCCTGAGGGCGCCGAGGACGAGGTCGCTGTCCTGGGCCCCGCCCCGGCAGGCGAGCATCCGGCCGGCGGCGGCGCCGAGCGGGTCGGGCCGTCGGGCCCAGCCGCGGGCCCGGTCGACGGCGGCGACGGACCGCATCCGTTCGAAGGCGTCGACCGCGGCCTCGACCACGGGCGCGGAGCCGGTGGCGACCGCGCGTTCGATCAGCTGGAGGGCTTCGGAATCGTTGCTGTCGGCGAGATACCGCAGGGCGGTGCAGCGGGCTCCCTCGCTGCCGTCCTTGGCCGCCTCGACGATCTCGGGCCGGTCCTCGGGGCCCGCCACCGCGCTGAGGCAGCGGGCGGCGGGGACGTGCAGCGCGGCACCGCGTTCGACGCCCTGTTGGGCCCATTCGAACACCGCTTGCACGCTCCACCCCGGACGGGGCCCGGTTGGTCGCATCTGCCGTTGCCAGCGGTCGAAGCAGCCGGCTTCCTGAGCGGCACGCACGCGCGTGGCGATCGATTCCCGTGAGTCCTCGGCCCACAGCCGCCAGGGCCGGGGTTCGAAGGCGTCGCGCACCGCGGTGGCCAGTTCGGCCTCACCCTCGGAATCGACCGGGAAACGCGCCAGCACGGGAGCGGCGAGGGCGCGCAGGCCCGCGTCGTCGTCCCTGAGCGCGAGTTCGTCGAGCGCCCAGGCCCAGTTGGTCCCGGTGGCCGCGTACCGGCGCAGCAGCGCGAGCGCGTCCCTCCTGCCGTAGGAGGCGAGGTGCCCGAGGACGGCGAGGGCGAGGCCCGTGCGGGACTCCTCGGTGTCGAGGACGTCCTCGGTGTCGAAGAGGTGGGCCTCTACGGCGTCCAGGTCGCCGTTGAGGTCGAGGTACAGACGGGCGTAGTACAGGGAGCGGTTCTCCACCTGCCAGTCGTGGCGGGGGTCGCGCAGCACACAGTGGTTCAGCGCAGCCAGTGCCTCGGCACGGGGTGCGGTGAGCGCGTGCAGTGTGCCGTCGCCGCGGCCCCGCTGCAGCAGGCCGAGCAGCGTACCGCTGGGCGCTATGACCGGATCGAACATGGGAAACAGCCTCACATCAAGCGTCGACGCAACCGGGGGACGTGCACTACCTGGCCGCGTGACAACACGTCGGGGCGCCC
>Ga0307511_10001872_pt1 | contig 22081 bp, 11 predicted proteins | sample 13_EM_MG_FD_200266 | JGI IMG/M metagenome (GOLD analysis project Ga0307511, IMG submission 200266) | Populus trichocarpa ectomycorrhiza microbial communities from riparian zone in the Pacific Northwest, United States - 13_EM | ecosystem: Host-associated > Plants > Roots > Unclassified | place...
TAATTAAATATTGACCAATCAAAATTATTTCAAATCTACAGCATGAGAATATACACTAGTTATTTTATAAATTTAAAGATAATATAATTATAATGTCTCGAATTCTATATATATATATATATATATATATTTTGTGCGTGTGTGAACATGATCATGCAATTGAAAAGAAAAAAAAATTAAGTTAAACATGAAAAGTATATAAAAAAAAATCCATGATTTTTTTTAAAATGACATAACTTTACATGTTAATCTATACCTTAGAAGTAACTAAATATTTGTTTTATATTGCGATAAGTTTTGCAATTATTATTTAAAAATATTAAAAACAAAATTTATAAATTATAATTTTATTGTAATCAAGATTAGAAAGTTTTTAGTAAACCTACACAAAATTATAATATATTTTGATTAATTAAATATTTTCATAAGTATTATTAAAATAAAATACAGTTTCAACAATACTATATCACATTGTTAAACATATCCTAAATTCACATCCTTCATTTTCATTTCATATATAAAAATATTTATCAATTTATAATATTTTATGCTCAACACAAGTTGAATTAAAAATAAATAAATAAAGTCATATTTATCAAGCTAAAGAGATTATCAACATCAAGTTATTCTCGACAATCATTATCAAGTACCATCAAGTATTCTATATTATCGATCAAACTTTGTATAATAATTTGGAAAATAACAGTTAGAGTGTTCTTTTGTACTTTTTTTTTTTAATTTTTAAGGGGATGGCTACTGGAAGTATGTTCTTATATATATATATATATATAGCATTTTCAAGTCAAAAGTACACATAATTAATGACAAAGAAAGTGGAGATTTTTTAACACAATCAATGGTTAAAACACGCATTCTTATATAAGAACATGCTTACAGGCTTACAGTAGCCATTCCCTTTTTTTATTTACATCGAATTTTATGACCTAATTTGGCTTAAATATATGTTGAAGCTTTATTTATTTTTCTTTCGGTTTTTGTGATCATTATATATTATTTAAAATAATATCAATATAATACATTTGAATTTATGTTTTTGAATTCTATGATTTCTAGTTTTATCTATAAATTAATACACGAGACAAAGTAAAAATTATACCACAAATCAATCGAGAAAGTTAATTATCTTCAAAGAGATATATTAGAGGTGAAATGACTTCGTTTTTTTAATTAAAATATAGATAATTTTTAAATTTAATAGATAAAGAAGATATTATTTAAACACACACATTTAAATTATCTTTGGATTAACGCACAAACTTGCGCATGAAATATATTTTGTGATATTTTCCCTATTTCCTGCAAAATTTTGAGTTGATAGTGAAAAAAGGTTAAAGACTCAAACCTTTTGGGCAATGCACCTGCAAAGTTCAACTTGGATTTGCACCAGTGCGCTAACCTTTTGGGCAATATTTTATAAAGTGAGGGGGCAAAATGTATATTTTTACTTCTAGAGGGGCTGATTCATACAACTATTATGAAAAATGATCAAACTTCAGGTTGATTTTGTAAACTTTTGAAACTTTGGGGACCATGGCCCTTCCTGGACTCTTCTAAATCCATCATTGTCCACATGAGGCTTGATTGAACAGCTTTGAGGTTACGTATAAAGATTTACAACAATATTAAGATATACTGAAATTCCTTCGCACTACAACAATAATGAAATATCAAGGTTTTTTTTTTAATTTAGTTTTTAATTTTATTTTTTAACATTAAATATAATAAGTATTACTAAAAAACCTTAGTATTTCACTATAGCAATGAACAATGAAATGATAAGGTCTTTTTCAATTTAGTTCACAAGTTTTTTATTTTAATTTCATCCTTCAATATTAGATTTGAAGGGTGTTAGACCTCAAGTTTTTTTTTTCAAGTTTAATTTTTTTAATTTCATCGTCCAACATTCGGTTTAATGGGTATTAGACTCATGATCCAGATTTGACAGGTTAACCTGGGTTGACTTGAGTTATTTTTTGTGTTATTTTTTTAATTTATTTTTTTTCAACTTTATCCTTAAACTTTAGGTTTATTGGAAATTCAGCTTCATATTTTATTTATTTATTTTTTATATGATTATCATGATCTCATAATTTGCGTTGTGAGTTTTGCTGGTTAGCTAGGTTGATTAAGGTTTTTTCTGAGTCCTTTTTTTAATTAATTGTTTTTATTTTCTTTCTATGGATTTATCCTAGTCTTATGACTAGGGTTTATAGGTTAACTTGGGTTAACTTAGGATAATTGTTTTTAATTGATTTTTTTTAATTTAATCCTTCAACATTTGATTGATTGAGAATTATGATTCATAATATTTTTTTTATTTGCTTTCTATAGGGGTATCATGATCTTATGACTCAGGTCGTGGGTTAGCTTGGTTGCCTCGATTTGTTTCTTTTTTTTTATTTAATGTTTTTTTTTAATTTCATCCTTCAATATTGAGTTAATTGAGAATTAAACTTCATAATTTATTTTGGTTTACTTTCTATGAGGTTATTTTGTCCTTATAACTTGAGTCATAGGTTTAGTAAGTTAATTAGAGTGATTTTTTATGTTTTTTTTTAATTAATTTTATTTTCAATTTCATCTTGCAACATTAGATTGACTGAGAATTGAGTTTCATAATTATTTTAATTTTCTTTCTATGGGGTCATTCCATTCTCATGTATCAGGTTTGACATATTAACCTAGGTTGACTCAGCCCATTTCTTTAATTGAATCTTGTTTTTAGTTTTGACCTTCAACATCGGGTTGATTGAAAATTTGGCTAAATAAATTTTTTATTTGCTTTCTACAAAGTTATCAGGGTTTTATGACCTAGGTCAAGGATTTAGCTGGTTAACATAAGTTGATCTGAGTAAATCCAAGTTAATCCAATATATTGATGTCTCGATATTTAAAAAAATATTGTCGTGATTTTTTAGTTAAACTAGATTTTTACCAGTTATTCAAGTTGTTTTTGAGCTTACAAAATTTATTAAATCACATCGAATCAACCCCATATAATTTAATTTTTTTCTGGTAGAAAACATGTTAATAATATCTTGATATTTTTTTTTTAATTTAACAAAAATTTGATCTAAGCTAATTATAGTGTACCGCAGGCAATTATCTAGTGATGCAACAAAAAGGGAAAGCCAAAAAACAATATAAGCAGTTCAGGAAAAGCACGCCACCTTGTTTTACTCTTCTCCATGGCTTGGTTTTTAAGCATAAGTTGACAAGGATTTATGGTCTCAAAAACAATTTTAATCAATAAATTAAAGATTACAGAGTTTATCCATGCATGATGCATTGAATAATTAAGTAAAAAAACTAAAGGTTGTGGTGATTCGAGAAGGGTTTTGAGTGAGCTAGCCATCTGACCTGTTGGTGATGTAATCACAAGAGATTTTATAATAGCCAAAGTTTTTTTTTCACAGTTGATTTGGCAGTAGTCTTTTCTTTATAGCGAAAAGGTGTTGCAAACCCTAGGAAAGCTAGGCATCTTCAAAATGAATGAGAGTGACAAGATGGAGATAAGAGAGTAGAAGCACAGCGATACGATCACCTTGAAGTTGAAGCAACAAGAATGGAGAAAAAGGCTCGCAATGATAACCAAGTCAAGCACACAAACATAAGATTCCATTGCTGCTGGCACTGGCATGCTTATATTGGTTGAAATAGGAAACCTCTAATAATTGCCAGGACAGTTTACAAGCACTTTTAGCTGTCCTACAATAATATATATATATATACCTTGCAAAAGGATATAAAATGTACATTTTTACCGATATTGGTTATTAATTTCTGCGTTGCCTTTGGATGCCAACTTAGACGCAATTCTTAGTTTAGTTTATTAATATGCAAAACAAAAATTTACTAAAGAATATAATATATATATATTTTTTTATTATAATTCTATTGGTATAATTAACAGAATATTTTTAATGGCATATACCGAGGGACATAGTGATAAATTATTATGTCAGTAAATTTCATTTTAATTTATCGACATAATTTTTTTTATTAGTATTTTTATTTGTATTTGTTAATTTTCTGGTAGTGTAAAGAATATCTATTTTAAAGTTAATTGCTTTTAAGGTTTTAATTAATAAAATAGAAGAAAAAACATTAACAAGGCTAGTTTAGTCCTTTCAATAAATAATAAAGTGAGAATAATAAAAAGTGTAGTGGGGATAACACCACTCTCATTTTATTTAGAATCCCATTTTTTTGCTAAAAATAAAATAAAATTCCTCCCATTAATGTCTCTTTGTACAAAAGTTGTATATGCCTCTTTTTAATTTTTTTTTATAAAAAATATAGGTATTTTGTTATACTAAAATCAAGGGGAAAACATTATAATTTTTATATGCGTGTGAGAGTAAAAATCATAATGTTTGTCACCTAATTATATCTACTCAACCTATCTATATACATCTTTTTCCACAAAAAAAAAAAAAAAAAACTATAAGTTGTGCTTGAAATCAAATTAATTTCAGGATGCTTAATAATAGGTGGGAGTAGTGACATATATGCCTCCACTAGCTAGATTAAAGGTACGTTTATTTGTGCGACTTACAAGCATGCTCAAATTAATTTGAGATGCTTAGTAATAGTTGGAACTAGCAATAGATATGCCTTCACAAGCTAGATTAGGGTTTGTTTGTGCGAGCAGCCGATCGAAACAAACACACATTAAATATTCGAGGGCCACTTGAATAACTTTGTTTGATAATGGAAGTTGCTTTCAAAAGAGTGGGGATTATTACTAGGTGTCTCACAAACACTTTATCCTCCCTTGCATCCAAAAAAAAGAGAGAAAAAAAGGCAAGCAAATTATAATCACACAAACACACAGAGAAAGGTGTATAAATAATGGAGGACAAGGAGATATTTTTCAAAGGTCTAACGAAAGGCCAATAAGAGGACTTCCTTGACCTTTCTCCTCTCTATCTAACTGTAATCAATCCAAAGCCCTTTGTGGAAGAAGACATTTCCTCGTTTTTCAGCTGCTTGTATCTTATGTTCTGCTGACCCACTTTCCTTACAGATCAAACCCTATCTCTCTCTCTTTCTCTCTGCCTAGACAGATCTGTCGTATTTATTTTATAGTTCCCTGTCAAACGTGCCTGCATCAAATGATTTGAAAAGCAGGGTCAAGTCACTGGAATTTTTCTTCTTTTTTTTCATCCACCCAAGTTGCCTATCTCAAAATACCGAAGAGGTATGGTGATAATAAGTTCACTAATTAAGACCAATATATATATATATATATAAACACCGACCCTTCGATATGATTTAGAGTGCTGATCTTGTTTAACATTGAATATAGTATACACTCACTTGCATTGAAAAACATTACTATTATAAAATAAAATAATTATTTCGTAGCTATACCTGCATTTTAATCCCTTAATTCCTAAATTTCCCTTTCGATCTCAGCCTCTTTTCTGAGCTCGAAGTTTAGTATTGTTAATGTCACAAAATAATTGAGAGAATGTAAAAGAAAGACCATAAATGTAAGTACAGTTGAGTGAAAAATTAAAGTAGGGTATCTTTCTGGTGAGACTTTTTAAAGCCTCTATCTTTCTTCTGTATTTATCATTATCATTTTTACTTGGAGAACGGCAGGAAAAAAAAAGGGGGGGTCTCTCTCTGACAAGATCATCAGACCCCTACACAAGTAGTCTAAAGAGCTTTCTTGCTGTCTTGGTAAACAGTTGTTGTTGGATACATAACTATTTAACTCATGTCCATGTATACATAGATAGAAATAGGTAGCTCTACTACTGCTTTTTCTGTTTTTTCTTTTTCTTTTTTATGAAAAGCACAATTACTGCTTCCTTCCTTCCTTCGTGTGCAATTGCTTGCTTTAATCATAATTGAATGGTACTGATTGCTGAACCTGTCTCTGCAACTTCTTTGATGGGTTCCTTTCCATTTTTCACAATTTCTTGTTCTCTTTATTTATACATTAATCTGCTGTCTCTGGATGAAGATCTTTGATGGGGTTTGTGTCCTGTTCTTAACTAATTTCTCTCTCCCCTTTTCTTTCTCTCCTGTCCACTCCCTTTCTAGCGAGCTATATATAAACATCTTCAGCTCATATTCTACACCTTCTTCCCTTTTCTTCTTCGGATCAGATTTTTAAGTTTCTAGCTACCTAGTAGGTGATTTGTGCTGTAGACTATATATATATATACACACACACACATACTTGTTTTGGATTTTTTGTTTTATCATGTTTATATATATATATATAGACACACAGATAGATTCATAATCACTTTTGCTCTTGTTTCTTTGTCCAGAATTTCGCCAGACTCAAGTCAGGATCCAATTCCTCTGAATCGATCATCAAAATGGGCTGATCCTTAATTTGTTCAGTGCTTCAAGCTTGGATACATAAAAGTTTTTTGCATATATAGGAGTGAGTCTCAAAGGGTTATTGATTTTGCCTTTTGTGAATCATATTAAATGGCAACGTACTTTCATGGAAGCTCAGAAATCCAAGCAGCAGCTGCACCATCTGATGGGATCCAGACACTTTATCTTATGAACCCTAACTACCTCTCTTCTTACTCTGACTCGACTCAACAGCAGCACCAACAACAGCCCCCTAACATGATCTTCTTTAACCCCAGTAGTAGTACTGCCGCTTCCAATAATGGCCTTCACACCGGAAACCTTCCTCATGGCCCCCCGCAGAACCACCACTTTGTCGGCATCCCACTTGCTGCACCCTCCTCCAATATCACTTCTCTTACTCCAGACAGTCACAGCCGTCCGTCCCTACATGGGGTTGTCCCTAGTCATGTTCACTATAACATTTGGGGTTCAATAGATCAGAATTCGGTCGCAACAGCCTGCGAGTCCAGTGCGGCCAATGATGTCGTGTCGCCGCAGGTGGGTTTTCGGAGGCCGGTGGCGGTGTCTCCTGGAAGGCAAGGGTTATCTCTAAGCCTTTCGTCTCAGCAAGCACCGACACCACCGACACCGTATAATAGGGCTATAGGCAATAAACATCATGAGATTCAAGCATTGCATCCTCATGTTTCGGTTGTGTCTTCAGGTGATGAAATCAGAGTTTCTGGGAACTCTCCGTCGTCTGTTTCGGCAGTGTCGAATGGGGTTTCCGGTTTGCAAAACATGGTTTTGGGATCCAGGTACCTGAGAGCTACACAGGAGTTGCTTGATGAAGCTGTTAATGTTGGAAAAGACCTAATAAAGAGTGGCTTGATAGAAGGGAGTTCTAAAGAGAAGATGAAGATGACTAAAGAATCTATAACTGGAGATGGATCTAGTGGTGGTGAAGCTTATGCTGCTAATCGTGGAGCTGAGCTGACGACAGCCCATAGGCAGGAGCTGCAAATGAAGAAGGGAAAGCTTGTAAACATGCTCGACGAGGTACGTACATATATCTGTGTTTATAAAACAAGTTGCACATGGATATCTCTGACTGCTTTTCTTTGATGGCTGCTTTAGATTTTTCATCTTTGAAGATGTAAATTACTAAAAACTTACCTTTCATATGCTCCATGTAATTTCACGTGTGCCATTTCAATAGTGGAAATTGAAGTTCGGTTAGAACTAGAGTAAGGTCTTTGTCAATTGATTTTTGTACCTTCTAAAGATGAATTCATCACTAAAAAATCTTGTTGCCACTAAATCTATATACAATCCAAATTAGGCCTTGCTATTACTATATATATGCAGTTTCTTTTCTTGTGAAATTTGAAAATGGATGTTTATTCCTGTTATGGCTCCATGTTCTTCAACTTGTAAACAAAGATTAGATTTTATCTAGCAATCAACGGGTTGCATTTGGGTTCATCTTGGTGGTTTCATGGACATTAACAATTAAATCTTGAAGAAGAAGAAGAAGAAGAAGAAGAGATGACTTATAGCTTAGAACATGATGGAAATTTGTAGAGCATGAGATTATTTTCATTAATATATAAATTATATATGTTCGTCTTTTATGGCTGTTAAGTTAGGTCCCAGTAAAGAGGGTCCATTAACAAAGTCGATTTCATTTCAGACAAACTATGGTATCTCTGGTTATATCAATTACCCCAGCTGTTTTTCTTGTTTCTTCCTTTTTCTTTTTCTTCTTTTTTGTGTGGTTGTGATGAACTAACGAAATGCAAGTTACTTGAAACATACTATAAAGTCATAGTCCTACTTTCTTTTCTTTTCTATCCCTAGATTAAGTGCTCAAGTCTAATGTGGTCCTATGTATAGTACTTAAAATCTGTTTTCTTGCTTTGGAAACTTTCAAGGTGGAACAAAGATACAGGCAATACCACCACCAAATGCAAGTAGTAGTTTCCTCGTTCGAGCAAGCATCAGGATTTGGTGCAGCGAAATCATACACTGCCCTGGCATTACAGACTATCTCAAAGCAATTCAGGAGTCTTAAAGACACAATTTCTTCGCAAATCAGAGCCGCAAGCAAGAGTTTGGGTGAAGAGGATTGCATAGGAGCAAAGGTTGAAGGTTCAAGACTAAGGTACGTGGATCATCAGCTTCGACAACAGCGAGCACTACAACAATTGGGAATGGTCCAACATAATGCTTGGAGACCCCAGAGAGGATTGCCGGAACGTGCTGTTTCCGTTCTTCGCGCCTGGCTCTTTGAGCACTTCCTTCACCCGTAAGTTTCTGGAAGTCTCAGTAGTCTAAAACATGAACATAATAAAAACCATTTTTGAAACTTCACCTACCTTTAAGACGAGGTTTCAATAATAGTTTTCGGTATATGATCTTACAAGTATATGGTATCGTGCATATATATGCATGCATTGGCTACTTTTGAGTTTGATTAATTTTGTGACAAATTTTTTGCTTCTGGTTGAACTCAGATATCCCAAAGATTCTGATAAGCACATGCTTGCAAAACAAACAGGGCTTACTAGGAGCCAGGTATGAACCCTAATCCTCTTCATTCCCAATATATATGTGTCTCTGGAAAATAAATTATAGAGTAGCCAATCAGCTTGTAGCCCAAGTACTGATACTCATTCTCTCTCTTTCTCGGAGGTTTTAGATTCGAACTTCTCCTTCGTAATCAGAATTAATAAATTATAGAGAATGTAATTTCCTTTTCTGCTATGAATTATCTCCATCACATTTATGATTTGATCATATGTAGGTGTCTAATTGGTTTATAAATGCTCGGGTTCGGCTGTGGAAGCCAATGGTTGAGGAAATGTACGCCGAGGAAATCAAGGAGCAAGAGAAAACTGGTTCTGAGGAGAATGCAAATAAAAATGAGAACAAGGAGTCGAGGTCTCATTCTAGCGCACCAGGAGAGAGCAGTACACTTCAAATGGATCAACGTAAGGGAGTACTTCACTCGAAACAACCCGAAAAACCCAGGAACCAGAATGCTTCTCCTCCAAGATTTTCATACCCCGCAATCTCAATGTCTCCCATGGGAGCACCCCTTCAACAGCAAGCTGGTTTTACCCTTATTGGACCAGCTGAAATGGAAGGCGCCATTTCTCATAGAAGCTCAAAGAAACCGAGTAGTCATGACATGCAGAATTCTCCAAGCAGTATCCTCTCCATGGACATGGACGTGAAACAAGGTGAGACAAGTAGGGAAATCAGTGCGAATTTTGGTGGTGAAAGGTTAATCAAGGATGGCTATCCTTTAATAACTAGCAGTGGTGGATTTGGAGCATATCCAATGGGAGATCTTGGGAGGTTTAACCTTGAGCAGATGGCACCAAGATTTAGTGGAAACAGTGTTTCCCTTAGTCTTGGTCTACCACATTGTGAGAACCTTTCTCTTTCAGGAACTCAACAAAACTACCTCTCGAACCAGAACATTAATCAGCTCGGTGGAAGAAGACTAGAAATTGGAAGCGGTACTGAACCTGACTTTTCTGGGATTAACACCTCACAAAATTCTCACTCCAGCACTGGTTTTGAGAGCATTGAAATGCAAAACAGAAAGAGGTTTCCTGCACAATTATTGCCAGATTTTGTGGCCTGATGATCAATTTACTACTTACTATATTGTACTTAACTTCAGAATTCATAGTTGTGCTTCTCAAGAACATCTCAGGTAACATGAGCAAATAATAGCTCTCTCCTTTCTAATGTACCCTGGCCAATAGAAAGAGATCGAGGCTGAAAAAAGCTAAGCATGATGGTTGCTGTAAACCAAGAAGAAAACTCAGTATCGCTAGGTTTTAGTTACAGAGAACAACTAGCCAAGTGTTCTTATGAATAGGTAATTAGGGAGGGTTGAGGCCATGATTAAGGTTAATGATTGTATATTATATACTCATACTTCGGGGCATAGGTAGATGGAAATCAAGATTTCATGGATATGCAAAATGGGTTATTTGGGTATACCAATCTATATTTGTAAATTTAAATATTGCTTTAATTGTGGATGTGCATGTGATTTTTCATTCTTGCGCCAAATGGTGGAAATATTTGTCCTCAGAAAAGCTTTCTTTTTTTTTTCTCGGTTTCTTTATTCATTTTTTATTATTATAAAAATTTTCAAACTCAAAATCTCTTAATAGCCAGGGCAATATTAATCTTAGTCGAGCTACAATTCATTGAGACGTAAGAGTCATTAAATCAATATAGAAAAAACCACTTTTTTTTTCATCTGTATTTGAAATTAATGTATGCCCACTCATGCAAATTCCATAGGTTATTTTATTATTATTATTATTATTATTTTATTAACGTGAATGTCCGGGTCAGCTTGCGCGCACCTCGACTAATCTCATGGGTCCTGAAATTAACGATCATGTAAGCCTCTAGTGGATGACTGAGGTTTGTGATACTCGAACTAGTAACCTCTAATGAGTAAACTTAAGGCTTGACCAGTTGAGTTACATCCCTCAAGATTGTTACCTCAAATTTTATTATTATTATTATTATTGGAAGTGAAAATTTTGTCTCTAAAGTTAAATAATTATTATTGAAAGAGAGAATTTTTGTCTTGAAAGTTTCTCAATGAGGTTATATATATATATATTGGTTATTTAACTCGCGCTTCATTGCAGGTAAGATAGTTTTTTCGGCAAAAATAAATAAATATGCAAGCTTTTCAAATGTTTTTTTTTTACAACAAAAATCCTAATTAATTATAAATAAAAACAATCTATGCATGCATTCAATTAAATAAATTAAGAATCATTTGTGCCAATAAATGCAAAATAAAAAAGTGTTAACGCATTTATTTTACTTGCCTAGCTGCAGGTTGAATATTTTTTTTCTAACACAAATGAATTAATGTGTTTTTTGACAACGAGTCAAAATTATAACTGTGAATAAAAAAATCAATGCTTACATATAATGAAATATAGTGAAGATCATAAGCGTTAGTAAAGACATGTATGATCTCAAGCTCATTTATAACGTTGTAAACAAATAGGACAATGTTGCAATTACTACATTGAAACACTATTTCATTAGTTTTTGTATAATAATTTTTCAAAGACAAAAGTGTCAAGAAATTTTTTTAAAAAATTACAAAAGAATGACAATAAAAATAAAAGAATGGTATAAATAAGTCAAGTGTAGAATGATAAATATTTCAAGTGTAAAGAATAAAAAATAATATTTTTTCCAAAAAAAGGGAAAAACTAACAAAAAAATTACAAAAAAATAAAGATAAGAAAAAAAATGGTGATAAATAGACCAAGTGTAAAATGATAAAAATGTCAAGTACAAAAAGAAAAATATATATATATAAGAAAAACAATTTCTAAAAACAAAACCACAAAAAATTACATATTTGCCACTGCTATAATACCCGCTATAGTAAAAAAAATGGAGAAATTTCAATTGCGTCATCTCTACAGTAAAAACCCATTTCCTTTTAGTATATGTATAATGCATGGATCAAGATCAAAACAACTTCCGGTAAATGGTGGAATGCTACTTTAACTTGTTATTTCTTGTAACATTACTAGAAAATAGCAAAACACGGATGGAATATTTTGTTGTTGTTTAACACTTGATTCCATCAGAATTACAATTATCAACAAAATAACGAATGAAAAAATATTGTTAGAAAACATATCATTGACGATTTCTATTATGTTAGTCATATTGTCAGGAATATAATCATCAATGGAATTATTGCGTCAAATAAAAACATTTACTGGTAATAATTCTGTCAATAAATCCATTGGTGATTATAGCATATTACTAATGGGATAAACCGATGGTAAATCCATCAGTGATTATATGCATATTACTGATGGAATTAATCCATTGGAGAATTACATATAATAGTGGCAAGTCTTGTAATTTTTTTCAATTCTCTGGAACTCTCTGAGGGACTCTAATTCTATGGTAATTCTGTTGGTATTTCATATTTTGTTGGTATCATATGTAATTATTTTTAAAATAATAAAACAAACAATACAATTAAAAAACTAAAACAAAATTAAAATAAAAAAAAAGAAAATTTAAATAGAATTAAACTAAAATCAAATAAAAAAAACTCAAATTTGTATTATTAATTTAAACATATTATTAAATACAATTTATCTATCTAATGGATAGAAGCTAGAGGAGAAGATGAAGGTGGATCTTCACCGGAACTAGGAGGGCGACAGGGTGGAGCACATGTACTAGTGAGAGTTGCCACAAGTTGCTCGAGGACATTCACTTTATCTTTAAGTTCAGTTGTCTCAACTCTAAGTTGGGTCGTCTTAGCTTGAACTTGTTCTTGTATAACCGCATGGACGACCGATGATTGTTGGCTCGACTGTAAACCTGATTTCTATCAGATCTACCAGTAGATCCAGCCTCCAACCATAAATCCAGATCAAGTTTTGGATGGGTCAAAAGGTCGTTTTTGTATCTCTCATACAATCGAATGTTATATGTTTATTGAGAAAATGAGTCAATAAATATAAAAAAAATAACTTAAAAAAATGTTCAAATCTAACTTATCATGAACTTTTGAGCTTACCTATCCACTAGTTGTTGAACCCATTTATGTATGTCCTCCTTCCGTATATGGGTTTCAACAAAGAGCTTCATCGATTTTGGATCACATCCAAGCACCGTAACCTACAAAAGGAAGTTACAATTAGTTAAATATTTTTATATAACACAACAATTTAAAGAAACAATTATCATATAAAACAAAACTTTACCATCTGCTTTGCATGTAAAACGAATGGAATGAATTCGCCGATGTGCATGGACATGGAACCATAAATCTCTTTGGTTCAGTTCTTCTAATTGGACTGTGACCGCCTCAAGAAACGCTCCAACATCATGTGTTGGAGATAAGAGTCCCAAATACTCTCCTAGACGTGTGGAGGTTTGAGATCCCTCTACATGACCACATCTTCCCAGCCTAGAAGACCTTTATCTTTTGCATATTCATTTGCTTTTTTTTGGGCATCATACTAGAAATCATGTAACTTGGTTCATAAAAAAAAAATTGAATAAGATAACGAAAAATAAAGTCTTAATATTTTTTTTAAAATATCATAATTTGAATTCAATCTTATCTAATGGCGTTGTCGTTCTCCCACACTCTCCTCCCAATAAAATTTTTCCTTGCATGTTAATTTCATAAAATAATTAGTTTATTAAAATTTTAAAAAAAACTAATAGAATTAAATATTAAAAAAATAATTGTTTATGTATATAAGAACCTTGAACTTTCTGAATTAAACATCAATCATAGGCTTCCATTTAGAATTTTTAAAAACCTGACTCTATTGAAATAAAGACACTTCCATCAACTATTTCACCACTGATATTATCATGCAAGCAGCCTCAACATTTGCAAACTTGAATTCCTATTTTTTCATTAAAATTAACTATTCAAACTTTATCAATTGTTGTTTATTTTTTTATCATGCAAGAAAACAAACCAAACCTACATGATGTGATCGGGCTTCCACTGAGCAATATACTTCTCAGTATATATATCCTGCTCATAAGGGACACCCTTTTTGTGAGCCACCCTCGCACTTGATGAGCCTACGTCGAGAGAGGCTGCCTGAGGTGCCTCGTCATGGTCGGCACTTAACAGCTCATGCTCATCAGAAGTGCTGTTAGAAGAACTAGCAGTGCTCCTATCTGAACTAGCAGTGCTTCTATCCATATTTATCTTTACTAACCTTTTCTATTCATCATCTAAATAAATTTGAATAAAAAAAAATAATAGCATTATCACTATATCCTATTTTTTTAAAAAAAAATATATAGGTAACACCTCTCATATACGACAACCTATCAAAAAATTTAAAACCAATAAATACGCATTTAGAACTCATATTGAAAACTAGTTGATTTTATTTATTACTAATATTTAATTTTTCTATATATTTAGAAAAAAAATTCCACTATTTAGAAGACGAGCAATAAAAGCTTATGTAGCAATGAAATAAATAAAAACATTAAGATACAACAAAATCCAAGATGAGTTTTCTAAGAACCTAATCTAATCATGGAGCTTTATTAACCAAAAAAAATAGAAACAATGAGAGCAACTATATACAATCTAGTATAGGTAGCAAATCAGACCCAAAAATGTTTACGGGAAATTGAAATATAGCATCAGAAGGTACCCTTATTGAATAACAAATCAATATATTAGCAACAATAGATTTTTATTTTTAAAATAAATAGCAATGTACAACCAGTAGAATTCAAATTAAGAAAAAAAAATAATACTTAATCTTGATCTCCTCTTTCTTCTTCCTTCTTTCTGATTTTTTTTTTTAAACTGCAAGTTTAAGGAAACAAAAACTTGGGTAGAATATGAACCAAAAAACCTATATTTATTCACTATTGCATGTATATATAATATATGTTTTGCAAGTAAGAATTAAGTAAGAAATTTGCTCACCATTACACATCATCTTTTTTTTTTTTGTGTAAATAAGAGTATATATTTTAAGGCTTTTTAATTACATGAGTTTTGTTTAAAAAGAATGACCTAACATCTAGTTTCATAACCTAAATTTTGACCCTTTGTTTTTTCTAAATATTTTTAAAATACAAAAAAAATATGTTACTGATGTATTTGCGTTATTTTCAGTATTTTTAATGTCTTCTCAAAAGAATTTAAAATTTCAATTTATTTTTAACACGTTCAGCTTTTAACGTGTTATTTTCAAAATCGTTGATTTTTTCTCATCGAGTCAACATTAACATTGCCTTTTTCAAAACATCAAAATACAAAAAAATAAGAAAAATAAAAAATAAAAAAAGTATTTGGATAAAAGGACTAGAATGCAAAGGAAGAAAATGAGAGACTAAAGTGTTTTTAGAACCAAGCATTGGGGAGGAAAAATACAAATAATTTTCCACCTATAAATAGGTGGTTATATCACATAAGGAGAGGGGGAGGCCAAAAAAATAATGAAATTAAAAAAAAATTCCCACACCCTTTCTCTCACAAAAAAACCATAATAACCTTATCTCTTTTGTTTTACAACACCAGCCGTCACTCATACAAAAAAAGACATTAACTCACACACTTACATCTTAATCTAACCACCACCATTCTAGTGCACCCAAAGCCAACATTTCAACCCTAATAGTTCCCTCACACACCAAGTTCACAGCTTCTTTATCCTTAATCCGTCTCTTATTTTTTGCCTACAAACAAGCACCCACCGTAACCTTCATTCTTCAACAAGTCATGGCCAACACATATACAACAACAACTTTAACTCGTGAGCCTTATCTTTCCTTCCCCACAACGCCAACAGAGGAGTAGTAATAACCATCACAAACATCTATGATGGACCACCATAATTGCAGCAGTTGAGCCATTGCTTTCCCTCTCTCCAACCGACAGCCCCTTTAGCTTCTTTGGACCCTTATCGTTTTATCTTCCATTTTCGCCCCATCCACTCGAACAACCATATCAATGCCTTCCTCTATACCCATAGCTGCCCCCTCTAGTTGTAATCAACGCTAGCCACCAAGATGAGATTAGTCCTCATGGTTTCCCTTCACAGCTGCATCTTTCCATTTTCAACCAAAATGAAAACCTTCTATTTTGTTGAAATGATGTTATAAAGTATAGGCAAAGAAGAAACCTAAAGCCTTTGTTTCAAGATTTTCCAATGAGGAAAAACAGGAGACCTCATCCCTTAAAAAGACTTTAGATTAGCCTTTTAAGATTTAAAGAACAGAAGAAAAAGACAAAGTAGTGGCTAGTTCCTCTAAATCTGCAGCACAGTTTGGAAAATTTGACTGCTTCACTTCAGTAGTTCAGAGATGGCTTACAAAAACAATTTCTCTAAAAAGAACATAATGGGTAAAAGAGAAGTTTCAGTAACTGATCTTTTTAACCCCACATTTGTATTTATAGAAGACATCTTTAAGAAAAGACAATGGGGGTAAACTAACTAAAGGATCACTTGCTCCATATGTTGACGTAGTTAGGGAGTTTTATACTAATTATGAGCCTTTCAATCTTGATTACCACTATACTACCTCCACTATTAAAGGTTAAACCCTTGAGCTTTCTCCTGGTGTTATTAAGAAGTTATATGAGTTATTTGAAATCATAGATCATAGCTTACCCTATAAAGGAATATAAGCCCCTTTAAAAACTCAGATGAGTGATTTGTTTGTTGGCTTTAAAAGACTAAAATGGTTTGCAAAAGCCAATAAGTTGTCTATGAACACTATGTTACCTTCTTACCGAGTGTTAGCAAAAACAATGTTAATAAACCTCTAGCCTATTGGAAGCATATTAAGCTGATAATTGAGAAAGCTCAGTTCATGTATATTATTGCTATAATTATCAACCTAACCACTAATTTTATTGATGTCATACAAAAAGCTATAACTGAGAAGGAAGTGAGTCTATCTTTTGGTGGATTGATATCTAGGGTAGTAATCATGGCCAAAGTATCTTTGCATGACAATGAGTCAATATTCAAGATTTATGGAAAGATCTCAGTTGTAACTGTTATCAAATCTAAAGACGTGGTTAGTAAAAAAAGAAAGATCAAATCCTAAAGAGTTTATCCCATCTCAACCCAAAACTCCTTAAACCAGTCGCCCCATACTCCATCTTATAATTGAATAATTCCAAGTAATTAAACAAGTTTAGTAGTTTTACTGGTAAGTGGGAGCAAAATATTGATGTTGTTAACAAGTTGCTAATAAATATGCAACAAGATATTATGCAGGTTAATGATAGATTTGTTCAACTCGGCTTGGATATCATATGAGTGAATTAGTCTATCGTTGGTAAAGATGACGACTAGGATTGGTGCCAAACTAATGGGGATACAAAGATGCATGCAAAGGATGCAAAGAAGAAGAAGAATAAGGAAGCAAGCAATCAACTAATCGTTAGGAATTTGTTTTGCTTTTTTGGAATTTTACTAATTTTAATTAGTAATGAATATCGAATATTTTGGTCTGTAATATAGTGTATTTTTTTATAGCATAGAAACCTCTATGTTGAATACTCGATGCACTTGCAATTTGATGCATATAGTTGAATAACAATATCTAATGCATAATAGTTTTTTAACATATTATGAACTTTTAGGATGCGACATGTTGCATGATATTTTCTTTAAATATGTTATGAACTGTATGCATGAAACATGTTAAAAACTGTTGAGATGTTGTTGCATAAATATTATTAACTCTTTTCATGCTACATAAATTGTTTCAATTATGCTTGCATGTATACTTTAATAAAGTATTTGTTTACGATTGAACTATTTGAACTCCTTGCTAATTCATTCTTATTATGTTTTGTCACAAATTAGTCAAAAAAGGGAGATTGTAAATGTTAAAATGATTAGCTTTGATTAGTGAAGGATTATTTGCGTTGATGAAGATGAATTTGTTTAAATTGTTAGTTTATCCAAATTACATAAAGAATTAGTTAAGATTATCTTATAAGATACAACGTGATTATTTCTATAATTATCTAGTTTGTTTGGATAAATTATATAGAAAGTTCAAATAAGTTATATCAAAAAAAGATAAATATAAGTTATTTGAAGATAATTGCTAGAGAAGTGTTTTTGTAAAACACATTAATAGTTTATTAAGAACATAATAGACTAGAAAGCTTGAAGATATACATGGAAGGACATTCAGAAGCATTTGATATAGCAACACTTGTAGTAGAGCAAGAGTGTCCAACCAGCTAAGGAGTTACACTGAGTTTCACAGCATGTACTCTTGACATACGAGTAGAGTGTGAAGAAAATTCTCGAGGAGAATTGTTCGCTGAAGGGTCGGAAAGCCTACAGACTCTTATTAGGAGTTCTTGTGTTAACTATTAACAATTGAATATTCTAATTAGGATGACAATAATTTGAAGATTGTAAAGTGTTTTGAAAAGCTACTATGGTAAAAGACAAAGCGGAATGTTTGTCTTGACAAGTAAAATAGTATATATTCAAAGGATTTGTACGTAGTAAAAAATAGTCCTCTTGTAATCTTCTAAACTAGTGAAAGTTATATATTTTTGGTTTGGCTGCTTTGGAGGATTTTTTATATTTTGAAAAGTTCTTCAAAAAGTTTTCCCTTCATAACCAAATAACTTGTTCATTTAATTTTTTCATAGTTATATTTATTTAGTTAGTTACTGAATAATGTTGGTAAATTGTTAGTAGATTAATTTTTAAAATACAGGGAACAAAAATGGAACCGTCAACAATCATATATTATCTCTGATTGATTTTTAATTGAGTTATAAGTACAAGTTTATACACCTCGCAGCAAGCACGAGTAATTAGACTGGTTCTTTAATATATAATTTAATATTTTCAATTTTATTAATATTATTTTCATTACATTTTTTATTAAGTATTTTCCTTTTTAAATCAAACAATTAGGGTTTCATTTTAATTTATTATAAAATTATTAACATGTGGTGAATTAACATGTCTCGTACGCACACCACAGTGGCAATTTCCAAGTTTATAAGAAAATTTGGGTTCAAATACTTGAAGCGGAGAAGCCTTTTTTTAAGGCAATTTCATCTTAATTTTTTTTTAAAAAAATTAAATTAATATTTTTTTAGTTATTTATTATATTACTATTAAAAATAAAAAAAATATTTTTAAATAAAAAATACTTTTAAAACAACTTTTATCAAAAAAACCAAAATATATAATATCATCGGTTCTCTCAAAAGAAATAAGATAGACCCTTGTCAGTCAAAGGATTGGTAGACCACCACGCATACCCTCATCCCACTGCTGGTAAATATTTAAAAAAAAGATGAGAGGGACCAAATTGAAACATACAGAATAAATGGAGGGCATTTGGTGCTTTCCATGCATATAGATCACCAACAAAAACCCCGCACCTTCTTCAACTCCACGAACCCCATTTCCATACCAAACAAATAAATCTTAGACATGCCAGAAACATCATCAACAAATTGTCCAAATTCCATCAAAATTGGACCTATAATGTTCACAACACAATTTCTCCTAGTTTTTTCTCTTCTTTTATCACTTCCTATCCTTTTCCTCTTAGCCCCAAGAATTTTTCCTCCTCATAACCCTTCCATCCCCATCTCCCCTTCCGATGAACAAGACGACCTCTACCTCTTCCGCAAAGCCGCCGCCGCCGCCGCCTCCTCCTCCTTCGTCACCCACTACCCTTCCGCCCATACCCATTTCACCTCCAAATCAAAAAAACTTAAAATAGCTTTCCTTTTCTTGACCAATACAGATCTCTTTTTCGCTCCTTTATGGGAACAATTCTTCAAATCCGCCGACAAAAACCTCTTCAACATTTACGTTCACGCCGATCCTTATTCCAATGTTACAAAAGCCAAAGGGGTTTTTAGTTCCCAGTTCATTCCGAACGCGAAACGGACTTATCGCGCCTCCCCAACCTTGATCTCTGCCACTCGCCGCCTCCTGGCCACTGCCATCCTCGACGACCCAACCAACACATTCTTCGCCGTCCTCTCCCAGTACTGCATCCCTCTCCATTCCTTCAAATACGTCTACGATTCCTTAATTTCTTCTAAATCTTTCGATTTTTCTTCCTCCGAGTCGGGACCTGAGTCGACTCAGTATAATGTGAAAATCGAGTACAAGAGTTTCGTCGAGATTATATCGAAGGAGCGGCGGTTATGGAAAAGATATGTGGCTAGAGGGAGGTATTCAATGATGCCAGAGGTGCCCTTTGAGAAATTCCGTGGTGGGTCTCAGTTTTTTGTTATCACGCGCCGACACGCGCTCATGGTGATTGAGGATCGGAGGCTGTGGAACAAGTTCAAGCAGCCGTGTTATCGAGAAGATGAATGTTACCCAGAAGAACATTATTTTCCTACGTTATTGTCAATGCAGGATCCAAAAGGGTGTACTAAGTATACATTAACAAGGGTTAATTGGACAGGAACCCGTAACGGGCATCCTTATACTTATAAGGCTAGTGAGATATCTCCGGTTTTGATTCAGGAGCTGAGAAAATCGAATTATTCGAGTTCGTATTTGTTTGCTCGGAAATTCGAACCGAATTGTTTGAAACCTTTGATGAAAATTGCTGATGAAGTCATTTTCCAGGACTAATGTTGTGGTAAGTGTCTATTATTCTGCGTAATTTTGATATTTGTTGAGTTTGAGTTAGTGAGTTGACGCGGTGAGTTTGGGTTTGACGGTAGGATGGTTTGGCTTTGATCAAACCTAGAAAAGTTGGTTTGTTATTAGAAGTTGGTATTTGGCTAAAGTCGGAGTCAAGGTGGCACTTTTTCTTTAATACTTTTACAAATGTTGGTTTAGAATTATTGGAGGGATGGAGTTTTCACTTGAATGAAGATTAGCCTCTCAACCTGGTCATGCTGTCATTATCATGTCAATTCAATCCACATTTACCAAATTTCTTCCCTAGCAAGTTCTGGGAATTGCATATTTTGTATGATCTTGGGATAGAATTTGCTCAAGGTGCAACCTTTTGGTCTTAATGTGACTTGAATGGGCCTTAGATTCTTGACCATTGATTTCCATATTTTGTTGATCTTTGCTGATGTAATTGAGAGAAAGTTAGAGGGATATTCTTTGGTGATGAAATAAGCAGCAAGTCATGTGTGATTTGTGACAGATTAGCATATCCAGGGAATAATCTTTTTTTCTTGAGCTAGACTTTGGTTGCGTTGTCTTGGAAGTTATTTTAGTTGTGGCAAATATTGAACATTTTAGCCAAATTATACAAGCCATGTTATTAACTAATGTTTTTCTGGCGACCAGACACACCCTAATATTGGAGATTCTTGAACTGCTAGAACTCAACCATATCAACCAAATTGTATTTGACCGTGCCATGAACTTTTGCTTGTAGTGCTTACGGCCCAATTAGGAAATCAATAATATACTACTACATTATCATATATGGCAGCTTAGCCAAAAGTTTACTTGCTTTATTTTGTTACATCTTATCCTTTTAAGCTTGCCGAATTTGTTATGCTTTGTCTGTTATTATTTGGTTTCTGATTTGTTTCCATATATATTCCCAAGTTGCCGATCAAGCTGATTCATTCGTGCCAAATGACATTTTTTTACAGATGAATAAAAGAGTTGAAGATATATGAAGAAGTGTAAGGTATTGTTGGAGTAACTTGCGTTGGGGAGAATGGTTTTGAAGAGGCGTCAAGTGCCCACAACCTGAAAAAATTAACCCCAAAAGTTGCAGCCCGGAGAGGGCCATTAGAAGCATAGAAAGGGATGAAAAATAGGTACTTAAACTCGGGGGTGGAGAGCAAAAGAAACTACTTTTTGATGAAGATATCTGCAAAGTCGAAAATTGTAGGAGTTTTTGTCTTCTTTTTGTGTGTGTTCTGTACATATGTGAATGTTTATGTACTTTTAGGACAGAAAGAGGGAGGGAAGAAAATGCAGTAAACAATTCAGCAAGGAAAAGCATTGTAGGGAACGGTGATGGGCTCTGATTAAAGAACCTGAGCCAAAATCAACCCCCCTCCTCCCCCACCCCCCCCTTCTCTCTTTTATTCAAATTTTGATGTCTTATTTTATTTTTATTTTTGGGCAAAATCTCAGTTTATTTAATAAATTGCGGATCAATCTCCTATTATCAGTACTTTTTTCTCCCTTTCACTTGTTTCTTG
>Ga0307511_10001873_pt1 | contig 22079 bp, 28 predicted proteins | sample 13_EM_MG_FD_200266 | JGI IMG/M metagenome (GOLD analysis project Ga0307511, IMG submission 200266) | Populus trichocarpa ectomycorrhiza microbial communities from riparian zone in the Pacific Northwest, United States - 13_EM | ecosystem: Host-associated > Plants > Roots > Unclassified | place...
GCCAGTGAAAAAAATTCCCCACCGCTTGTAGAGAATAGATATTCTCCCTTCCAACCCCTGTCGCCGCCGCCCCTCATGTCCCAGTTGTTCTGTCGAAGAAAGGATATTTTTCGTCCACCCCCTGTATGCGCCCAACGTCTTAGCTAAATGTCTTGGATCTCGTTATCGCGGGTGACCCCTGTTCCAGTCGTATCTCTCTGTTCTGAAGTGTTTCCCGCCCATCCTCACCGCCACTACCTCATCTGTTGATTTCGTGTATACGACTAACGAGGAGGCTACTTTTCCTAATTGCCTATCCTCTGACAACAACCATCTCACGAACATAACGTTGATGCCAGTGTTGTCCTCTTGAATCCACTGCCACATCGTGCCTGCCTTATATCGTAGGGGGACGCCATGTATCACGACTGCCTGTGCATTTGGTCGATCGTATGCGGCCTTATTCTTCCCCGTCGACCCCCGTCCCCATCCCCGTCCAACTCTTCTCCACTTTGACCCTGCGCTCTCATAACCACTATCTCCGCTCCAACTCTCCTCCATCTCGTTCGCTCAAGCCGACGTAGGGCTTCCATTCGTCCGATGCCCCTCCCGTGTGTGCTGCTGGCGGCAGGTGTGTCGGACCATTCCTCGTTGGTGCTGCCTGGCTCACTACCTGTGCGTATGTACTCTTTGTACCTTCCAGGGTGGTGTCCATCCTCCGTTTGCGGTCTCCTGTCATCGTATCCAATGCCCCCCCCGTCTGTGCCGCTGTCTCCGTGTGTGTGGGGCGTGGTCCCCTCGGAGGTTGCCTCTGGACCTGCCAAAAATTCCATCGTTGCTGCCTTCTCCTCATCGTCTGTCTGTGTTGCCGACTCCATGTGTGTTTCCTCCGGGGGTGTTGTGGTTTCGTCCGATGCCCCCTCCGTCTGACTGAATGACTCCGTGTACATGTGGGAGGGCGGTTCCTTGTTTTTCTCCAGGGGTACTGTGGTTATCTTCCCTAAGAGTTCCAACTTTTCCTCGTACTCTCGCTTCATGTAAACTGTTCTCCCGTTACCTCCCAGTGCGCTTTCGACATCAGCCTCTCCTCCCTCAAGTCCTCGTAGACGTCCTTCATCCTTTTCCTCTCCTTATCCTGTTCGTTTGTCACTGTCGCCACTCTCTCCTTCAGACGTTCCACCTCTGCCTCGTGCTCCTGCTCTATCGCTTCCAATGCTTCCAACTTCGCCATCACCTTTGCTCCTATCCCCGCCACAACTTCTGTCATGTCCTCTTCCGTGTGCATGCTCTCTTCGGTCTGTGCTGACGTTTCTATGGATTTGTGGGACTGTGATTCCGTGGTTTCGTCTAATGACCCCTCCTCGCCCGTTTGTGCCGCTGTCTCCGCATGTGTACGTGGTTGTGACACGTCCGTATCATGCCCAAACCATCCGACAGTTCTTGTGCTCGAGTGGTGAGCATCTGGTATACACGGGTCCCCCTACGTTCTTCCATCTTCGTTCCCCTCACCCGTTCTTTTTCCGCTGTTACATAAGCCGTCGTGTAGGTCTTTATTCCATCCACCGCTGCCTAAATTCGCTTGTCCTGCTTCTCTGCACCTTCTTTGATCCATTCTGCCACTCTCGTACATTGTATTGCTGATATCCGTCCATATCCTTTGTTCCACCTCGTATTGCTAGTGGGGTGTGCGTGGTCCTTTCCCTGGAGATGGTGCCGCCTTCTGTTTCCCTTTCTGTGGCATATTGTCACTCGTTGGTGTTAGTCATAGCATCGTTACGTCGTTGGTATGGGAGCTATCCATGATGTGGTTGGTCGCGGGACCCGATATTGAAAACCCAGCTGGTGTGGTAGTTATCAATTCGTTGATTGGGCCATCGTTGCTTGTCCGTTGAGGCTGTAGTTCCGAGTTGTGACCGTTGATTCTGATACGTTGTCGTGAGGTGTGGGAGTTATCGTCTCTCCGGTTGGGTGTTGTGGCCGTGATGTTGATGAGTTGGCCTCTCCGTTGATACAGGTGTTGCCGGAAGTCGTGCAGGATATCGTGGGATTCACGAGCTTCAAGCTCAGGGGAAAGGGCCGTAACGTTGGTTCCCCCGATATCCGTGTTGATAATGTCGTTGCCGCCGCCGCGGGCTTTTCTATGCCGTTGTCCGCTCGTTTGTAACTGCTCTGGGCGTTCCGTACTCTCCGTTTCCGCTGTTTTCCCCGTGTTTTTTCGTGTGTTGTATATATGTGCCTGGCTACGCACCTATTAGCTAGATATCAAATACAGAGAGCGATCACTGCCAGCACACTTTTTACGTGGTAGCAACACGGAAAAGATCGAGACCTACTATATACACTCAGCCCATCCACAATCTCCAACACAACAACCGATTTTAATTTCAAAATCACATAAAAGACCTCCAAGCCACTCAGAACGAGAATAACCACTCATTATGGGCGGTTGAAATGTCAAGCATGTTCCGCCTCATGGGACTGACGAATGTGGTTACCGGATCACAAACTGAAAAGCCAAGCACCACAATGGATATCGAGCAATGGGAGTGCATTGCGGGCAAAGCACTGATCCTCATTATAAGGAACTGCGAGGATGAATCCCAAGCCTTGATTGCAGGATGTGAGACCGCCTCAGAGGCATGGAAAACGCTCAAAGATCACGAAGAAAGATGCACTCGCATGCACCTGAGTGCCCTGCTCCTCGCTATTACAAGCTTCCAATTCGACAATGGCAAGGGCACGATTGATGAGCACATCGCCCTGTTTGAACATCAATGGAACCAACGTAGGCAAAACGTTGCAAGTGAGACAGCGGGTACTACCAGACTGGCTGCCGGCATTAAAAACTTCACCTATACTGATGGCTGGAAGGCTACAATGCTATCGGAAACCCTTCCAAATATCCAAGTTTACCAAAATATCAACCACTGCCAGCATACTTTTTACAAAAGAATCCCCGCGCAAGTACCCTCGGGACCAATTCCTGGACAAACAGGATCACCACCTCCGGAGGCAACAGAGCTAGAGAAGCAGGCATCGGTAATGAGGGCGAAGGGTGTTTGCACGCCTTGGTGTGCGGCGGTACACCGGAACCAATCGCGGCAATATCAAGGACTCTCAAATCGTGCTTGACCTTTGAGTGGGTGGGGCACGAGCTCGAACGCATTCGATTTTGTGAAGTTTGTTTCACGGAGTACCAACCAAGGACACGTTCTGTGCAATCGGCTAAGAGGCATGAGTTGATGGGGCAGTTTGCAATGGATGTGGAGAGGGATATAGGTAGCTACCAGCAGCAGAATGTACAAGTTACTGGCTATCCTGGACGTACCAGACCTGCCACCGACAACAACTTTGACAGAAAGAGTGCTTGGTCGGAACTCAACAACCAGAGCAGCTACAGACAAGAGATAGCCCTCGCCACCCACAGCACGAATATCTACTCAGACCTTGGGGGTACAACTATCGCGACCCTTTCCCACTCATCTCAAGCTTTTTACCACCGTTGTTTCTCTCTCTCTTTTCCACTCTCACAGGAAAGTGTCGACAATGGGCATTGGTACAGGACATTCCGGCAAGAGCACCCACACCCGACGCGCAACTAATCAGGGAAGCGGTAACTCCCATACTACAACATGCCACTCAGAAATCGAATGGGTCACCACGGAAAGCCAGTCCAGCGACATCCACCACCACCAAGATGCGCTGTGTGCGAGGGTCCACATCAGTCAGCGGATTGCCCACACTGATATCCCAGGAACAGAACATCAGAGAGAGTTTGGGAAAGGACTCAGGCTCCGAGCTCAGATCAGAGGTGGAACAGGTGTACGAGTCTGAGGAGGGAGTAGAGGACTTTTCGGAGAGGAAGCAGCCGTCGACAATGGAACTCCTATTCGCGGGGTGGGGGAGGATCAAGACTCGTTCGCAGTCTACCTCCTGCAGGGCGTCGCACACATTAGAAGACTCTAAATCTTCTGCCCGTGGATGACGACAGAGGATACCAGTGTTAGAATACAGTGCATCCCATACCTAGCAATCACATCATAACCGAGCGAACCCACCTTACGTCGATTCACCGAGAGGCTCCAGACGTGGAGCCACTACACATATGATCCACTGCACTGTGGATATATGAGGCCACTGTATATGGGCTCACACCCACTACGTATCCCTCATATGAGCTCATATACTATAAGTTCATGCTCATATCTCTGTATATATAGCTCATGTATTTCCTATGTCTTCTGTTCTTCACATCGCTGCACTCGAGTTCATCACATCAGTTCACTTCAGTCCATCACAGCAGTCAGATAAATATGAGCTTCTCTTCTCTCACTGCTTCTCTCGGCTCTTCTGTGTAGCATTTCCTTCATTGGACTCACGGCTTACCGCACGCCACATTCCATTAACTAGAGCACACCGGAACACCAGCACCCAGACTACACCACCACCGACACCACCGCCGACACCACCAGCTACCAGCTCCGCGACCCAAACCACAAAGCCACAGTCCACAGCATTACAACACAAACACAGGATGTACTGGCACCCCCAGTCCGCACCTCGCGGAGGTGGCAACCCAGGTTAAGTCAGAGCATTGGGGGGGACGTAGAAAGACGGGCGGGAAAAGCGTCAGCACAGAACCGTCAGGCACCACCCGAAATTCCCAAAGCCGCAAAGCAAGGACCACTACCCACACAAAGACGCGGCGGTCGGACTGGCAATTGTAGACGTGATATCGGACCGCCCTTAACAGGCCTTCATTAAGTTGACCACGCTGTTGACGTAGCAGACGGAGACGACTCCACCCCCGGACAGCACCTCCAAGTCACCTAAGGGAAAGGATAAGGAGGCGAGGCCTACGTCACCCCTACCCCCCAATCGCACAAGAAAGTCTCTAGCTTGTACGACACTCCCGGCACCTCCGATTACACCGCACGAGGTACGAGCGGTAGTTCTACACGCAGTTCCGACAGCATACAAGCCGGGATAATATCGCAGATAATCGAAAATTACAACTGGCGTTTCGGCGTCCAGATTTCGGAGACGCGTTGGTTAATACAAGAGCAGAGAAGGATGGGAAAGAAAGCATCGTCACTGGTGATTTACTTGAAGAAATAGATCGATAGCAGCGACGGGCTTCGCATCGGAAGAAAGTTCTTGCGCAATACCGAATGTGCATGGCATAGATGGTCGGGGGCGTATTGTCGTTTTTCTACTAATGACATGGTTTATTGTTTTCACCCGCGCTGTCGAGAGAGTGGTTCACCATGAGATATTTGTTTTCCGTTGGATTTACCCACGCTAGGATTGTGTATTTAGTTCTGCATGGGCGGCAGATTAACTTGGCACCCTTGAATCCTCCCGAGTTTCCAGGGGGTTCTTCATGCCCCTTTGCTGGGGTCGAATATGAGTAATGAATATGTAAAAATAAAAATAAAAAGACCCCAGAAAGAGTGCGAGAGGCCACAGAGGTGCCTGAGGTAGGGGATGGGGGTGTATGAGGCCGTTGTTGCCTAGGTGAGTGCCCTGCAGCAGGAGTAGTGAGGGTAATGGTAGAGAAATAGAACGACTTTTCAAATCGCTGTCCCACTCATCAAGCTCATCCCTGCTGATACTTCTCCATCTGATGAACTAATAGTCTCAAATAAAACCCCCTAGCGTTTTCCAGACTGCTGTTTCCGTGGTGCTGTGTAGGGGAGGTTTGCACGGCTGATTGGGGGGTTTTGTCTACAGTTTCCCTTCTTTGCCTCGGCTGGTTCTCGTTCCAAATGTAACTCCTTGAGCGTCTTGCCATCTATAGCCCTACTATGAGACTTTGCTAGCTCCCTCTTACAAACGTCAGCTTCCAGCTTCTGTGCCTCTTGCTACTCTCCAGTTCCCTATAAAAGGCCTGAAAGTTCTGCCGGACTAAGGTCCCCATCCTTAAATTTGAGGTGTTGGGTGGCTTGTCTCACTCGGTGGTGAAGCTCAACTATATTGCATGGTGTAGGGGGGGGCTCTCGTGGTGAGGTAGACGTACGGGATTTCGGTAACGCTAGTCCGTGGGTCAATTTGTCTACGACATGTTGTGGATCGAATGAAACGAACCCTTCTCCTCGCCATGCACTCAGAATATTCTTCTTGGTATATGTTGCAAGTTTCGTGCGCCCACCACAAACGTCGCCGGTAGAAAAATTACCTTTAAGTGACTACTACCACATTCCCAAATCAAACAAAGATGGGTCCATCGATACCATATACCCCATATACGTTTCTGTGAGCCGTGATAATATAGCAATCCAAGATTCAAATTGGTTGAAAAGAAGATACGTACAGTTGATCTGGCAAATTAATAAAATAAATAAAAATAAATCTCAACATTTGATGCCAAGAACTACTTAACTCAACAACAAGAACTCCATCTATCTATTGAAACCATCAGTCACCAAACTCTGGCCTCCGTGCCCCCCCCGCCTACTTTTCTGTGCGAGATGCAACAGATTACGGAAGTAATGGTGGACAGTAGAGTGCACAGCGGAGAGGGAATGAAATGGTCGTCTAGGAGATATACGTAGCGGAGAATCCCGTGGATTGCTTGATCTAAGGACCTGGGAAACGAGCAGTATATGTACATGAAAATATCACGGTAACAGCGGGTTCAGAATGTAGAGAATAGCATGGATATCGGAATATTGGGATATCGGCCGAACAGATTGAGGAAGAAAAAATAGAGGAGAAAGAAAAATTATAGCAAGACAGAATAACATGGACCCTATGAGCCCTCTAGTAGAAGCTAACATCTAGTCAACTTCCGCGATGCCAGGGTCTTGAGCGCCTAGTTCTGACATTCTCTTTACTTGTCTCTCTCCTTTGATGCATTCCATTCACATTTCCCATCCCCCCCAAAGATATATAAATCGTGTCCAGCCCTCCTTTTCTTCGAACAAACTAAACTAAGACTTCCATCTTCCCATTGGTTGGTTTCACAACATCATTTTTTCTAGATTCTTCTTGGGAAGATTGATATATATTGTTCCCTTGCTCCTTTTATATATATATAATCATTTGGCCGAAGGGTACAACAACCCCCCGCCCCCTTTCCGCCGGATTATTGCTTCAAAACCAACTATATGTAATGATTTTTCTCGATTTCCCCCATCTGTGGCAATGTTCAATTCCCGGGGGACTATACACGTGAATGTTGGGGTGGGGTGGGGTATATACCCGCTGCATATGCAATTGCTTGTTCCATGTTAACGCCACGTCTCTACTATCGAATATCTACTGATCCTACTAGCTTGCTGAGCTCTATTGCTACCACATTCATGAGCTAGTTTCATCGCTACTAGGCTAGTATTGTTTAGATTACGGCGTCATGGCGTCCAAGTCCTCACTTCGTAGCATTTACGTCAGTAGTTAGTCAAAAACGTTAAATTTCGTCAGGTCTAGAGTCCTGAATGTAGCTACTGCAAATTATTGCCCGTTTCATTAGTGTTTTACTAGTCTGGGACCTTTATTCTTTTTCTAATCAATTTCTTACATATTCATTACTCATATGCGGCCACGATAGGGGGGCCATGATGAGCCACCTGGAAACCCGGGCGGATTCAAAGGAGACCAGGTTAATCGAACCCGCCTACGCTAGCTAAATCCCACGGAAAACTAGATACAATAAAACAGCAAATCCTTTCGCAGGTAGGAACACATCTCGTAGGAACACATCTCTCAGCGCGGGTGTCGCAAGTAAAAAACAAATCAGCGCCCGTAGATGAACGAAAAATCAATCTAGCATCCGTACTTCGCCGCTTCCTCCACAGGACGGGCAACCTACGTCCGCTCCAGTGCATTGGCCGCAGTCCTCTGTCAATGTCGAGGCTAACGATGGGGTTGGTGACGTTGTCCCGTGTTGTGTCCCTCGTGAACGGCGCTCCCATTCATACCTGGTGGTGCGGAAGGCCCTTCTTCCCATTCTGAATCCGTCTATCTTTCGTGGATCTCAACTTGTTGACAAGGAAAGATTCTTTTTTCCAGGTCGGTTCTCGTTCAAAAGCCACCTTATACCCGTGATCTCCACTCCTTTATTGTCTTCCTCGATCCATCTTCTCATTGTTCCCGGTTTGTGGCGACTGCTCGTGGTGGTGGAGGTGCTGGTGGTGCTGCATTTGCGATCCTAGAGGGTTAGGGTTAATGGCTAAGTTCGGTTATGAAATGTTTAGCTCGTTACCAACCAAGCACAATCAGGCATGGATTGTTTTAAACAGAGATATTCTGATCCAGAACCCTTAGTGAGGGCTAAAAAAAAAGAGTTTTGCTCCAGACCCCACCGGACTAGGTGTTGTCTGCTGTCTCGTACTCCTGTGTTGTCTACTGTCATCAGCCTAGGTTTGGGGCCTCCGTCCAAGGTTTTTTGATTTATTTATTTTTTATAAACCCAGACTATGATGAGGAAGCCAGAATTCCAGCTGGATTCAGAGCACGCGCTATCCTCCGCTACCAGCCAACCAGACTATGTACTACCAAGGGCCATTTGGGGTGTTTAGTCTCAGAATCCACTTCATTGGCTAAGCAACAGAGGAAACCTGAGCTTCCGCTCCTTGGCTATTGGAAAAATACATTTGTGGGAGGCAGAATTTGAGCACGGAAACAGGATAGGGCCAGAGCAGCTGCTCTTGGAACCACCATGCCCTGAGCACCAACACGTGGATGAGAACCGAGAGAGGCCTGCAAAAAGCCTGGCTACGCCGCTTCAGAAGACCGACAACCAGTCTGCGAATGCGAAGGGCCTGTCAAAGTGGGTGCGGAAGTGCGGTGAAGAATGGGAAGGCGGATCGAATGGCAAACAGATGGGCTTCATTGATACCCAGTTTAACTCGGGTGACTGAAGGAGGCTATGAAGACCGAACCTGTAGAGCGCCAGATGGCTATTACAGCAAATCCAGGAAGCATATGGCGCTCAGATGTTTGGCCGGTGAATCGATAGGAGGCGTTGTTCGTCGTATCAAATAGGCGACCCACCGGTGTGGCGGCGGAAGGAGAAGAATGGACAAGGTGGGGACCGGGACAGAACGGTAGATTTGGTGGAGGATTTCTTGACTGGGTGATCTCCGTAAGTGCCTTACTGGGTATCGCGGGAGGGCCGGAGGAGGGTGGCGATAGAGGTAGAGATAATCGGTGTGGGTTTTCTTTTGCTTTTCGTAGGCTGGGAAGGCAGGTTTCACTTGCCCGTGGGCGCAGACCCTTCAAAGGGGAGGCAGCGGGGCCCTCGCATGATCTTGTGACGTACACACTTTTAAAATAATATAAAAACTTTCATACATTACCTAAAATCTCTACTAACCACCCCATGCACACGGTACAGGCTCATCTATATGTCTACCTTCGCAGCTCAATCAAAGCGCATTAAGATAGTAGACCTACATTTTTGTGCATTGGGGAGAACGATATGGCTGATTGATCTCCATAGTGCGACCGATCCTAGTCACTTTCGTTACTCAATCTGCCATGCACTGTATCACAAATTACCAGCAACATACTTATATTCTCTGCCCCTATGTTTTCACTAGGTCTTTACCACGCTAGCTATCAATTTGAAACAATGTGAATTTCAACATGTTATGACAGAGTTCATCCCTAGCCAATGTTTTCCAATGTACCGTTTAGCCACTCCCCAACCCTCGCCTGCTTTTCCTGCTTGATGCTCTCCTCCTCCTCAGCAGCCCATCTCATTGCCCCCTCATCTGCCGTCCCAATCATCCTGACCAAGTCAAGCCATCCCCCTACCCCAGGCTCATCCTGATCTTCATCAATCCCGCCATCTACCTCCTCCTCATCCTCCCCGTCTTCCGACAAATAATGCACCACCCCCCGAAATCCCTCCAACAACTCTTCAAATATCCCCCGAGGGTGGCTGTAGTCCTCCGGGATTTGCAGCATATTGACGCCCAAATTACTGTTGGGGTTGCTTTGGTGCGATATTATTTGGAGGCGACTGGCATATGATTGTAGCCGGTCAAGGTCTGAAGTCGTGAATCGTACATCCGGGTGGAAGCTTTTCCACAATGTTGTCCACGCAAGGTGAACAACATGCTCCTCCACAAGTATCCAGCTAGGTACCCGATCTACATACGTACCCCCATTTGCAGATAACGGTCGCACAGGCCCTCCAAACCCCTCAGGTATCAACTTAAGGTATTCACCATCCTGGTGACCGACATAGGGCATCGGGATAAGTTGCCTCCTCTTGGTCTCCGGTAGTTGTGCGACCCAACCCTGTGATTCCATGCCAAGAAGTTGGGCACCAGTGTAGGCAGGGATGGGGTACAACGTTACCATGAGGCGCTGCAGATGGGCGTCGTTACGGACATATACCACGACTGCGGTGTGGTAGTTGTGCACTGTAGCATGGGTTGGGGCGGCGGAGGAGAGGTAGTAGCTTCCAGGACCATCCAGGGCTCGGTTGAGGTGCATCTTCACTAGCTGGCCAACTAGTGGAAGCACGCCGTCCTGCTGGAATTTGTGGCAGACCAAGGTGGATTTGGGTCTGGACGGGGTTGGAAGGGGTAGCAAATCTGGTACTGTGGGGCTTTCCAGGGTTCTTGTTATGCCTGGGTATGGTACCGTTGTGTTGGGTGGGGTTGGTATTCCTAATGCTGTGGGATTGTTCACGGCGATTGAGATTGCCGGAGATAGAGGGGTGGTGGTTGAAGTGGCTGAATTGCCTTGCGTCATGTGGGTTCCGTCAGCAGCCGACATTTCCGGGTGGGTGGCTGCTGGCCCGGCGGGTGATGGTGGGTTTAAAGGGGAAATAGCTGCAGAGGTCTCGGACATCTTCTGGCTCACTTCCGGCATGGCAGGTAGTTAATTAGGTTCGCCCCAACGTCCCCCAAACGCACCAAAACACCGTTTTCGGGGTGCTGGTATAGCCGGTATTTATTCGGAATTGCTCCTCGCGCAGCACAGTCTCTAAATTAGTTAGCATGTCGTTGTGGCGGAGGAAGGGGATAGTTACCTTAGTACTTGAGTCTAAACGTTGCCTCCCCTAACAGTTGTTGGGGTTGTGGTATCGCCGATTTATCCGGTTGCGATTCTGATGTAGCTAAGTGTCACATACCTTGTCGTTGCGGGAGAGGAAAGGGATAGATACCTCTGTACTTGGGTCTAAATAGTGACTCCACCAGACAGCTGTAGGAGGTTTGGTATCGCTGATATATTGGGGAATTCTGATGTAGCTAACCGTTATGCATGTAAGTTAGTTTGTCGTGGTAGGATAGGAAATGGAGAGATACTTACGTGCTTGACCATAGATAGTGAGTGACTCTGCAAAGCCCCGTAACTAAACCGAACGATAGAAGTGAGGGTTTTTATAACGCAGGGTGACTTAGGTTTTGATTCTGACGCAAATGGATGTCTACGATATTAGTTCGGGTATGGTGTCGTTAGGAAGGAGATGCAAAGATACCTACCGGCTTGAGACTAAGCAGTGACTCGGTGGTCTGGGTGTTGGTATCGGCGGAATTTACTGGCTTTGGATTCTTACACAGCTCAGTCTCTTGCACATCAGTTAGCTTGTCGTTGTGGGAGAGAGATGGACACATACGTACTCGTGAATTGTTGGCGACTCACAAAGTGAACCGAAAGACTGAAGTGGGGGGTTTGATGTCGCAGGGTGAGTTCGATTTTGATTCTCACGCACCTAAGCGCCTCGGGTATCAGTTAGGGTGTCGTGGTGAGGGAGGAAAGTGAAAGCTAGCTACGTGCTTGATGCCAGAGAGTAACTCCCAAAAGACACCGGTGAAGGGTTTGGTACCGCCGGTATGGCTTCGGGTTTGATTCAGACTCACGAAAGATTCTTATATATCAGTTGGTTTGTCGTTGTAGGAGAGGAAATCGATAGATCCCGAAGTGCGAGAGTATAGATAGTTGAATCGGGGAGGAGTGGTCTGCTTGTATCAGTAAAACCTGAATTTGGTGATTTTGCACAACCGCGGATTATGTAATCTCAAATGCCGATCACTTATGTCAGCGGACAACGCCGCTAGTACCTTGGCACCCAAGGCAGGAGCTAGTCCAGTTCAGGCCTGCCAGTAAATCTAAAGCTAGTCTAGTTGACACTTACGTACACTACTATATTCAAACCTCTACATGAGCGAAATTCTGGGCTATAAAGAGAAAAGAGAAAAATTAGTAAAACCTCCAGCTCAATACTTGTCTTCACAATAGAAAGGTCTATTTCCTGACATAGCATAGCAAAATGAAGATAAAGATATGAGTAAGATAGTATCCATTCCATGTATACATCAAGAACATATTTTGAGAATGGCTCTAGTACCTCTAGTGTCTCTAAGTGTCTCTCATTATCTCTTAAATGTCTCCAGCTGTCTCCAGGCTTTCTCCTATGCCTCTCAGAAGACAAACTTTCAAAATAACAGGCATCAGCTAGAGACGCAATAATAGGCCCGGATGCCACTAAATTCAACCAAATACACAATAAAAATATTTTGGTGATATTTTCCTAATGTATTATTGACAACACAGGATAGGACGAAACTTGGTTAGATGATCTCAACAATCAGCAGGTTTTCAACGAAGACCACAACAGGATTTTACAGAGCGAAACCAGCAGAGCAAAACCAGCAGAGCAAAAATATCTAATTTTGTTATCTATTTGATACGAGCTACACAATACCCACATAGGATCAACTTTGGCAACTCTTGATCTAATTCTGGCATGATTTTTCTAACAATGTAACTGTGTTTGGATTTGATTGGTATAGATACAACAGTTACTAACGATACTTGGCCACAGTTTTAGAGAAGGGTATTGTAACCATATTACGGTGTTAGATCTTGAGTCATTTTCATTTGGGAAAAGCAACTTTGGGAAAATATCACGGTTTTTACGGAGGATGCTGAAAAATCGAAAACAGAAAGGCAGGGGCAGACCTCTATCTGTCTTATCCCTATACAATAAACCAAGATACTAAACCTTAGACTGTAATACGCAATACTAATAGTAGTACTGTTGGGCATTTAACAGAGTTTATACTATCACTGGAGTGATAGTGTATGTCTATTATTGGTTCCGCTAAGGTGAGGACTCAGATAGTCTTTGAGAGCATACAGATTTCCCAAGCGGAAAGTGAATTAACAGGTGTAATCTCTCTGTATTGAAGCTATCTAAGGGTTGTCTGAACTCTGTCTGAAGGGATCTGATCTGAGAATCCTACTCCAGAAGGGCGGATCGGCTCAGTACTTATACTAGCCGCCAAGCCTTCTGGATTCTGAAAAACCTCTTTTCTGGCCTTTCCAGAAAACCTGCTTTCTGGCCATTCCAGAAAGCACTCCTCTATGACTATAATTACAGGTGTGGGATGTCAGGCCTCCAGTACTCAGAAATATAGGTGTGGATGCATAATGCATCATGATACAGGGAAATACATAAGGACTGGATGCGCTTAAGGCACTAGTATATAAGGTACTGTGCTCGAGCTATCGGGTATATATGATAGGTGCTAGGAAATAAGTACTAAGATAATTATAAGAAACGGTCTTCCATTACACTTCCCCACTTAAAAGGATTTCCTACTCTTGTTGCCTTGTCGAAGCTGAAGGTGGTCCAAAATAACAAGTTTAACCTGGATAGTGTTGAAATTCTCAGTCTTCGCAATGTATAGTAGGAGACTAGTTTAACTTCCGAATCATCCATAGCATGCAGTCATGAAATAACGAACAATGGAAACATCCGATAGATGTCTTGTTTGCCATACCTTTCTCTATTGTTAATTCTGAACAACAATTAAAACAACAAGAAGAAATGTGGGATTACAAGGTTAATTCAACTGGTACGAATCAGTACTTTAGGAAAATACCAAAGATATCTTCGGCAAGGTTGGTAGCAGCGGAGGTGAGGTCTTGATCGTCAGGACTGAGTGTGAGAACTCTGTCTTATTCAGTTTGAACAATTGACTTGGAGGATTCTCGAGTATAACACTTCTAGTGCTTCTTGGTAGATGTTCGTTGCTTGAAGTTGTTGAAATAGTTTCTGCTTGTCTAAAAGTCTATAACGATTTCAAGGGTAATGTGTTTAAAGTTGATTCACTCATTGACATCACTTCTGTACCCTTTCCAATGTACTAGATATTGGTTTTTTCCAGCACAAGAGGCAGTACAAAATTCAGGTACTCGTTCCACTTTCCATCTCCCTTCCATTACTTCATAAGGTTGTTCCTCATAATGACTTGGGAAGCACGTCGAATTCTTTTCGACGTAAGGCCTGAGCTTGCTGATGCGGAAAGTATTATGGATAAAAGAAAGTCAATTCTCCGTTGACAGGGCAAGTGCGTAGTTGTTTCACTTCTTGTTAACGTGTTGGATATGGAATGGTTTGACCCATCTAGGCTTGAGTTTCCTAGATGTGTTCAAGAGGTTGCTGTTCTTCCTAGAGCCAAGAACCTTTTGGCTGCCTTAAAGAAGTGGAAGAACTGACTGCTTCTTATTGCCTTGGTTTGCCTGTTTGACTTTGGAGGAATAGAAGTTGCAAGAGGTGTCAAGATGACGTTCCTCTGCAGGGGTAAAAGGAGTGATCGAGTAGGGGAAGGAAAAAAGACCTGGCTTTGCCTCAAAGCCTAGAAGTGTAAAGAATGGACTTTGTTGTCTTATGGTGTTGTCTCGAGAGTTCAGCTTAAGCTGGATCTCGGACAGTTTGTGCAGGCATTCGATTCCTTTGACTTTGCATGCTCGTGCGGCTTGGAGGATTGCCTTGTTGGCAATTTCTGCCTGTCTGTCCGTTTGAGGATTGTATGCAGTGGACGGTTTCAACTTGATTCTCTTTCTTGCTGCCCAATCCTGGAAATAGTTTGACATAAAGAGAGTATCTCGATCAAAAACAATATAATAGGGATAACTGATAATAGAAGCAATATGTGTATCAAAAGTATCAGTGCACTTCTCTGTAGTAAAATTATCTGAAACTAGAATGTGAAATATAAATCCCTCTTCTTTACAGACCATAGTCCAAAGTCTAGAAAAGTAAATCATATAATTATCTTCCAAAGGAATGTTCGGGTATAAGGTAGAGCAGTAAGTGAAAATAGGAGACATTTTGAGAAAATCCATATTGATATCCATACAGGCTCTTGTAGGAACATGTGAAATAGTTACTTGTCCTACTAGTGGCTTGTTGCTATACTTCGTCCATTGACATGTATTGCAAATCACTACGTATTCCTTAACAAGCCTTGAAAATGGCTGGCAAATAAATCTATCAGTCAACAATTTTAATGTTTTCTCAACTCTACCATATGCTGTAGCATCATGAGATTCCTTGATTGTAGTTGTGAGGTAGTTCTTAATGTTCATGTCAAACGAACTTGGTAGAACCAGCCTCCATTCTACTTTCTTATTCTTCTTGTACAAGAGCCCATTGTTCTTGGTTACTCTTTTCTTCCCTTATGGATCGTTATATAGCTGTCTCCTCATGGAGTATATCCTGACGCATGTGATGTAAGAATCCCCCCTTCTATTATCCTTGTCAACGTTATGATGAAGCCGCTATTTGTATAGCAATACTATAGTAATTAAGTGTAGAGCTGGAGAGTCGAGAACTAGCGGAATAACCGAATCACGGTGGGAAACTGGGACAAACAGAGGAAACATCAAGTAATAGTTCCGGAAATCATTTCACTGGCGTAACTTTTGCTAATGCATATTACACGAGTGATGGAGATCTGGAAGTCTCTACCTATTTTCTTGAATTCTGTAGAAGTAGTGATGAAACGTTTATTGCTACAAAACATAAAATACATGAAAAAGAAGCTTGCTAAAGGGTGCGAAATTGGCAGACTTGCCAGCGTTGCATGCAGATTCTCTGCGGGGTCTGCTAGTTGTCGGATAATGGGTTAGAATCTCATGAACAATCCTTCCTAACAAAAACAAGCCTATATAAGAAACTAAAATTGACTTAAATTTTGCTGGTTTTGGCTGTTTAGCATGCATATACCAAGTTACCCTAATTGCCATATTATACTCAGCCTCACCATATTCTACCACCCTTTTTATATTTCGCAAACCCCTTGCGACAAAACTAGGGCAATGGATTCTGATTATGATTAAAAATGAGCACTCGAAGTTCCAAAATTCACATGCGAATATGGACTTTTCAGAATAACAAGAAAACAACATATTCCATTCTTTCTCAGCACTTGCATAGCTACCAATATCCTAGTTCTACCCGACCGATCATTGCTCCTCTTCCTCAACTTCCAGCACCTCTGCCTTCAACACCTTCATAATTTTCCACAGCAACCTAGTTGTATGCTCCTTCCTTGGGCTCTCTCCTCCAAACAATACCCTTATAGCCCCCTCCACTGCCAATGCATCATCCTTCTCTTCCTCCCCCTGCGCAGCTCGTTTGAGCTCCACAACCTCCTCATCAACGTCTAAGTTGATAACCGGGATATCCCTCCCGTATTTCCTCCTCTTACTCTGGACCTCATTCGCAGCACCCCTCCTACGCTTCCTTGGAGTGGTAGGGGAGACCACAGCATCTTCCTTACTCTCTTCACCATTGGCGACTTCTTCCTCATTACTTCCATTCATACCTTTCTCAGAGCCAGAGGGGTCTTCGGAGCGCTTTAGGTTATTAACTAGACCTAGGGGAGTTATAGAAGATCCGAGAGAGATGGACCCTTGCTCTTCCGTTGCTTCTTCAGAGCCAGGAGTTACCCCCACCATATTCTCTTCAACCACGTCGTCAGCACGAGCAGCAGTTTCCCCATCCTCCAAAGACGAAGAAGGCACCCAAGGGGTGTCAACTGCAGTCTGACTAGCAGTCTGGGCCTCCATATTGGTTACCTGACCAGCAGGACCAACCCTGCCAGATCCCTCCTCTTTATAAGTCTGCCTACCAGCAGCTTCCTCCAGCTTCTTGATATCCTTGCCGGTTACATCCCTCGAGGTCAACCAGGACACCTTCTTTGTCTTCTTTGCTGCCAACCTCTCAGCAATCCTCTTCTCTAATAACTCCTCCACTGCTGCCCACTCTGCGTGATTCTCCAAAAATAAAGCGAGGCTCCTTAGGAAGTCTTCAGCCGGCCACGGAGGCATCAGGTCTCCTTCCAGATCTTCGCAACCCTCGCCCCAGGCCGCTTCTAACCTCTCCTTAGCCTTGGACTTCCTCTGCTCCGATTCAGCATGAACGTCGACTAAGGGGATGCTAGTCGTGGTGAAGCCGAGCTCGTTGTACGCTACCGCCCTATCCACCTCCATCTCAGCGTAGTCGGCGTCCGTCCAGCCCTCTATCAACTCTTTCTGGACTACTGCCGTGAACAAGATCTGTTCCGCCTGTTCCTGAGCTAGCCTGGCTATCTTCATAGCTAACTCCCACTTCTCGTTCCCTTCCAACTTATCCATCTCCGCCTGGTACCTTTCTCGTAGGCCCTGGCTTTTCTTAATGATCTTAATAGCGGTGCTGTCGATTTGTATCATTATTTTGGTCGAAGTTGATGGTTGATGTGGTAGATGTGGTTAAATTTTGTTCTATACTCCGGATCTGAGTATGACATAGTATTCTAGAATTCCATAGATTATCTTCGATTCCGATTCTGTTGAGTTCGTTTCGATTCAGCCAAGGTTCCAAAAGAATCCCACGGATTACTCTGAACTCCATTACATTCCATTAACATTCTACCACCCTCTAAAAATTTTGGACCCCTCGAAACAATATTCTATTGGGTTCTCTTAACCTCAACTATCTCAATCTCAAATCCTGACCTTCAGATCTTAGGTTCATCATGGCCTAATTACCATACTTGCTCTGCTTGGCCTTCATATTTCCTTACCCTCCCCTCTATTCTCTCATTCTCTTACTTGTCCTCTTAAGAGAAACTCGCATAGCTATTTAGCTGAAATACTACGTGAGTGATCCTGCCTTCAGTCATTTTTATTCCTTACACCCGCCGTTCATAGACGCATGGTATATCCTCAATATCTCTACCATACCATTCCCATATCCAGCTCTGCATCTACCATCTTGTATTGCTCCTCATCGAATTCTTCTACCTGTTCCTTATCTTCTTCTACCCCTTACCTTGCAAAAAACTTCTTAATTCGATCTCCTGCGAATATCCCTTGAAGCTCAATTCCATCCTGCTCATTCAGGAGATGCGTTCCTGTCTCACCTATCTCCCTTATCTTACATGGTCCTTACCACCTGTTCTTTAGTTTCTAAGACCATTGCTTATCGAGCGAGCTGTCGTACAGAAGCACCATATCCCCTATTTCTATAGTCTGGACTCTCTCCCGGCGGTTCTTGTCAAAATAGGCCTTGTTATGTAAATGGCTCTTGCAGACATTCTCTTGTGCTTCTTCAATGTCTTCTTCCCTCCTCTCAAATTGCCTTGCTCTCGCTGCTTGTAACTCCGCAGTGGCTTTCACCTTTCTCCACTCAATTATGGTCCAACTCGATGTACAGAGTTCTACGGGAAGAACACAGTCTTGTACAAATACTAGCCTGTATGGGGTGAATCCAGTGGACACTCTTGTAGTGATCCTATCAGCCCACACAACGAAAGGGAGGTTCTTTACCCATTTTGGTCCAAGTTTGGCAAAACCAGCCATGATCTGTTGATGTCCTCTCTTTATTACCCCGTTCGACTGAAGATGATAAGAAGTGACACAAACATTCTGGACGCGATACCTATCTAATAGTATCTTGGTTATCTTTTTGTTTTCTGGACCGTTAGTGTGGATAATCATCCCTAGGATTCCGAATCTGACAATCCATTTGTGTACAAATCCTACTACACGTTTGGAGTGCGCATTTCTTAATGCCTTTGCCTCTATATACCCACATAGGTATTCTCTCATTGATACTATCATAGAAAATCCTTTATTTAATGGCATATATACCACATCTAGTCCTACTCTTTGCCACAGTGAATTGTCTAATGTTGGGTATAGTTCCTCCGTTACTCAAATTGGTGATCGTTTCTGACATTCCTTGTATGTCTTCACCCACTTTTCAACATCTCTGTAGAGGCCTTTCCACCAATATCTTAAGACAACCTTCTCGTAAGACCCCTGTTTCCCTCTATGACCACTCTCATCATGAAGCTGACTCATAATGTCCTTCTGTTTATTTTGATCCCAAATGACTCTCCTTGGAGGCATGCCCGGCTTAGCCCTTCGAAATAATTGTCCTTCCTCTACTAAAAATCGTAAGGCACATTGCCTGAATGAATCGAATTGCTTGCCCATCATATTTGCTGGTCATTGCAAAGTTGTTAAATATCTGGTAACCTTTTCAATCTCATCCAGCATTGCCTGATCATGATCTTCCTCGATCTTATCCTCATTATCCCCTTCTTCTTCCTAATCAACCTCATTTACTGCCAGATCAGCATCCATTTCTTCTTCTAGTTCTTCAACTCCTTCTTCTTTGTCTGAGTCTTCAACTAATCTTCTTCTTCTAGATAGTCCATCCGGGCCTCCATGCCTTTTTCCCACAACGTGCTTAATTTCAAAAGATAACATCCTGATCCAAGCTAGCCATTTATTCCCTACCGAGCCTAGTAAGTCTAAAGCTGGCTGATTCAGCTGGTGCACCAGGGTCTTTGCGTCAATTTCCACTAAAAATCTGACTTTGTAGAGGTACATTCTCAGCTTCTTTAATGCCTTCAATAACCCGTGGCATTCTAGCTTGCCAGCATCATATTTCTTTTGGGCTTCTGTACAAATACCTGATTTCAAGCGTGCCAGATGTTATTTCCCTGTTTTTGGCTCCTCCTGCAGTAAGATTACCCCCCATCTGGCTAATGAGGAGTCCACGGATAATACAATTTTTCCTTCTGACTCGTAGTCAACAGGGTTTAAGGCTGGAGCACTAGTTAATGCTTTCTTTAATTCATCCATCACTATCTATTGTTCTTCTAACCAATAAAATTCCACATCCTTTCTACTCAAGCAAAAGAGGGGTTTAGCGATCGTCGAGAAGTTCTTAATCCATGTCCTATAATATACGCCTAACCCTAGGAACGCCCTAACATCAGAAAGATCGATACAAGAAGGCCAATTGGTAATTTTTGGAGTTTTCGTTTCTTTCGGGAACTCCTATCAATTCCCTATACATGTACAACAATCTTCAACTGTTCCATTAACCACTAGCTCTTTACTCCACATATGGTTCCTCCAGCTCTTTCGATATCAGCCATCACATTATCAATTGAGATGATAGCTTCGAGAATGTATCTTCTTATGCCTGGCGCGACCTGAATAAATTTCCTGCTTGAGTATAGAAACAAGCTTCTGGTAGGTAGCTTGACTCCTAGGTTATCAATGAATAGCTTTCCTTGCTTGACTGTGATTTGATTGTTCAAAATCTTCTTCACTACCCTGTCAAAGACTTGTACTTCGTTCGTTTATCCTTGAGGTAAAGTTATCAATCTTAATAGCCCTAACAGAGTTTGGAAGGCTCTCAAATCTCTGCAGATCTCAGCTAATGCCATCTGGTCGTACCCTGAGAATAAATCTAGTAAGAATAATACCGGAAATCCTGCAAAGTATTCACTATATTCTTCTGCCGATGGAGGTAGACTCCCATCTTTGATAGTAACAGTGTTCAACCTTTGGGCTGGGTAAATCAATCAATATCCCTTATCTTTCGTAGGTACCAGAAACCAAGGGTTACGGAATGGGCCACAACATCTCTCTAATGCTCCGCATTCCAACTTTTTCCGAATTATCTCGATAACGTCTCCTTCTAAGGCTTTTGGAACTCTAAAATTGGCTACTTGTAAGGAACTGGTTTTCTAGTATATGTTTTCTCTACACGTGTTCTATCTCTGGCAGTTTTGGTGGATTTTATTGGGTTATATCAAGGCACGTTTTTGGCCCATTTTGGCAGCTACCTGTTTAGGACATGTTTGGATTAGGAAAGATCATATTAGGATTAGTCTTGTTGTTTTTTCTTGTAGTTTGCTCATCATATTTCATTATTATTACTTGTCATATTCCTGTATCATTCTGAGTTAGTTTCATGTATGTTAGCTTGACCACCATCTCCTGTTATGCCTGCCTAATTGGGGAGTAGCTTATTCTGTTTTCTTGTTGGTTGTTTATCTCGTTGACAGCCTTGTTTCCATTACGTTGTTAGCCATCATCATGACACTGGACGTGTCTATAATGAGCCATCATGTATTCATTATAATCTGGTATCATAATGAGTCTTTACTGTTGTCTAGTATGAGTCTAAATGGACTCATTGCCTTGGGAACTCAGTATCTATTAAAGATCTGAATTCCACGGCCTTAGAGAGCACAGTTCTAGTACAGCATAGTCTAGTCTAGCTACTTCAGAAATACACTAGCTACACTAGTAATATTCTTGTCCACTTGTACCTCTTGATCCCCAACCAACCCTACACTCAACAACCCCTTAGCCACCTACTATAATCCTGTATAGGACTTAGTGGGTGTGCTTAAGACCCTATAACTACGTTGATAGAGCCGAGTTCCTTACAAAACTGCTCTACTAACTTGGCCCACACCTACATTTTATTACCTCTAATTTAACCTTTAAAATTATCACCCACACCTCCTAGAGCCTGATCAACCCTAGTCTTTCTTGAACCTTGTTTAAACAAATCTAGTACCTTATCCAGCACTCCAGACCCGAGCTCACCAAGGTTAGTGGAACAGCAGTCCGTATACCTCCTTTGTCACAAATTTCAGAAAAAATCTCACCTCAGCACTAGTAAGTCAGTACTAGTCCCCACTCAGCACCAACACAGTCAAAGCCTTGCAAACGAAATTAGCAAGCCATCATGTCAGCACTGCAACCGTCCCACTCTAGAACCTCTAGCAGACTCTCAGGCCAAAATCCAGAATTTGGACCCTTGAGAGTAAATCCACCCATATACCCCTCCAGATCTGCCTCTAGACAATCTATGAGAACAGATACAGAAGAACCAGAAGGAGAAGAGCTCTTTGAACGTGAGCATGATCCTCTCTCAGAAGCAGAGGATGAGCCAGACCCTGCAGATACAGAAGCCACTCCTACTCAAGACCCAAAAGGAAAAAGACCAGAAGTGGTAATCCAGCACCCTACTCCCATGAAACCAATTGTTC
>Ga0307511_10001874_pt1 | contig 22070 bp, 33 predicted proteins | sample 13_EM_MG_FD_200266 | JGI IMG/M metagenome (GOLD analysis project Ga0307511, IMG submission 200266) | Populus trichocarpa ectomycorrhiza microbial communities from riparian zone in the Pacific Northwest, United States - 13_EM | ecosystem: Host-associated > Plants > Roots > Unclassified | place...
TCGGGAATGCGGAAGTTGGAATCGACGGAGGAGAGGTCCAGCTCATAGCCCGCAAGTTGCTCCGCGGTTGCCTGTGGCATTGGCAGTTTTGTCAGGTGGTATATGCAATGTGAAGTGGGAGTGACGCACGCGGTTCTGAGTGTCCACAGGCTCGACAGATAGTTTATGCATTGCGAAGACGATAGCCTGTGCGCTTTCCAACAAGTTCTGGTAGATTGGGGCCCGAAAAGCCATACGCTCTTCAACGGAGAAACCCCCCTGGTGGATAATCTTCATTTGTTTGACAACGGTCGACTTTCCGGACTCGCCGGATCCTGCGGTTATTGTCAGCCACACGTGGAGGGCGAGCGAATGGCGGTCACCACTCACCGAGTAAGAGGATCTTGCACTCCTTCTTGAACTTTTTGGAGTCCTCTTCAATAATCCGGTCAATGCTTGCAGAGCGTTGGGACGCCTCTCGATCTTGGGTGGTGGATGCACAGTTGCCCATGGCTATTCGGAATTGTTCAAGTGTTGTGGTCGCTACAGTGGTAAGGTTGTGGCGCAGCCGCAAGAGTTGGTATAGAAAAGAAAGGAAGGGGGTAGGATGCAACAGGCAAGCTGTTTCGAGGGCGACAACCCTTTGTGCCTTTGTCAAGTTGAAAGGGCGGGCATAAAGGGACGCCCGAAAGGCCCGTGCGAACAATAACAAGCGGATCAAAGAATGTCCATTCCGGTCGGCGGTAGTAGGTAGTGTGTAGTACTAAAGTGTAGATCGAGTCCGTTGTATCGCGTAATCTAGTTATCGAATAATAAAGGGATGCGCCTCATAATTAAAGTCCAACTTCTCTAAACAGATAGGCGAAACTTGCGAGTCCAGCAAGCGCCAGGGAGAGCGTAATACCCCCGGAGGCCGAGTTCCCAGCGCTGAGGTTGTTGACACAAATTTTGTTGGAAGCGGACAGGGCGGAAAGGGGGAGGTAAACTTGGGGTAAACCACTGGAGGTGTTAGCGGTGAGACCTCCATCACTATTGGTAGTGACGACGGTGCAGGAGAGAACATCGATAAGTTTCACGTTCCCACTGTATCCAGACCGAGCAACGTTCCAAGAAGTGGCGCCACCAGTACCGACGTTAGTGAAAAGGGCGAGCATTGGCGATTTCGAAACCGCAAGGACTTTCTCCGACGCAAGTGGGAAAGACATCTTTACTCAACCACCGTTAGCACCTTGTGAGTTGAGGAAGCAGTCTGGACGTACAGGAGTCGAAAGGAATTTGTCGTTGGCAGCGGCCGCGGCCTTGCGAGCCCCATTTAAGGTCTTAATGTGTCGCACCAGGTCCTTGTCCTGAGCGTAGCCGGAGAGCCACAACCTGAGAAAGAAAATCAATCATCGGAATTGATGGATGGTCTAGGCCGGCGTAGTTTACGCACGCTTCACGATTCGCAGGGTCCGGTCCACCTGCATAGCCTTGTTCCTGACCTAAGATCCATGAGCAACGTACGTGGGCAACTCTGCAAGGAGTAAACCGTACCATAGTAGACAATAGGGATACCGTCGTGGATGAACGGGAACGCGATCGCGTTTTTCAACCTCTGATAATCCGTATGAGCGCAGCTTAACTTATAGACATGGGGTTGACCGTACCGCAGCGTCGTTGGTTAAGGATGGGAAGCGGGGTTGGTCGTGGTTTTCAAGGAATGACCCGGTGCCGAAAAGTCCGTTTTTGTAGACACTTTGCGAAGTTGTGATAACTTTGGCGAGGGCAGAGAGGTTACCGAACTGGGTCTGGAATCCCGCGACAAGTGGGGTCCATGTCGGGTAATCGAGAACGGCATCCAAGACCTCTGATCGGGATAGTGAGCGACGCGGACGCGACGCGAAAACGGGAACAAACTAACGTGTGTAGCCTGCGAGGTAGTCGGTTTCGTTGTGGAGAACCTCCCCGATCGCATAAACGCCTGAGGATGAGGCAAATTTGGGCCAGAAGTCCTTTCGAACATGTTTCACAGTATCGATACGTATGCCATCGATGCTGTAATTCCCAACAAGAGTCTTGATCCAGTCGTTGTAAGTGTTGACGATCCCATCGTCCTCTGTGTTTACGTCGATCAGAGCGAGTTTATCATCCCCGAGCCAACACTGCTCAACCTGGGTCTGATTGTTGTAGTCAGTGACGAGGCACCTCGGGTGAAAGTCGGACTCCTTGTTGAAGGGATTAAAAGAGGAGAAGGAGGGAGGAGAATCTTTCGAGGCGAGATGATTAACCACGATGTCGACCATCAGGTACATATTCCGCTTGTGCAAAGCGTCCGCGAGAGCCTTCAGGTCTTTGCCAGTGCCAAAATGAGAGTTGAGAGAAAAGATGTTCTGTGGCCAGTATCTAATAACGACTTGTCAGGAAGTTCGTCGCGACGGAGGTGGGAAAACCAACCCATGGTATGCCTCCCCGTACGCACTTGACCCTTCAAAATTGGAGACGATGGGGGAAATCCAGATGGCGTCGAAGCCCATGTTCTGGATGTAATCCAAGTGGTTTATTACGCCTTGGTAGGTGCCACCGCAATGCTTGCGATCCTCCGTGTTACAGGCTGGCCCGGACCCATCCGTGACTGCGAACCGGTCCGTGACAAGCTGGTGGCCTTCGGTATGAGTGCAGAGAGGCAGAGACAGTGAATGCCACCGACCTGGTAGATGGAGCGACCGCGCCAATCATTGGCAGACGCTGCAAGGGATGATACAAAAAAGAAGGAGAATGCAACGAAGGTCTTGAGGGCACCCATGGTTGGGAAGAGAGAAAGTGGAATGAGAGTGGGGAATGGAATCGGCTCTATTTTGAACGATGCCAGCGCTTCCGAAGGCGGTCCCTGGTGGGTGGGCGGCCTCCTGTGCCTTACCGATCAAAGTTCTGCCGTTGACACTGGATGTACACGCCGGTAGTCTTCGTGAACCGCGTAACGGCGCGGGGACCTGGGCTGTGGCAGGAGCCAGCCCCCTAGCTCGCCATTGTAATCAAGAGTCGTTTTAACAGGCAGATCCCAGCCCCGGGCACCCCTCAGCGCTGCCTGCGCCAGCATTTCGGGCCTCCGGAAGCACTGACAGTACCTAGTTCCTAAACAGGCCAAACTGTTCCGGTGCGAAACCAGCTAGAACATGAGTCGGCAGCCAATGACGGGATGCCATCTGAACCTCCCAGCGGCCATCCCCCGTCGAAACTTGTGCTTCCATGACGACGCCAGAGGGGACGTAATATAAGTATCGGCCGTTGAACGCGCTCAGAGGGGAACTGCCTTCATCCATTAGGACTGTACGGTTCGTATTTTACGCAGATGCGAGCGTATGAGGACGGATGCAAACTTGCAGTGCACGTATCAACATAGGCGGGGTATGTTGCTTGGAGTATGGATGGTCTGGTGTTCGCGCGGGGCGGTCGGTGCGCTCTACTTTCCGTCAGGAGGCGTGATAGGCGACTCCTTTCCCAACGAGGCGAGAGGACCCGAACAAAGGTTCAACTGATCAAATAATGATTAGGCAGTCCGGAGCGAACGATGTTGATGAGTTCTGCGGTGATGCAGGGCGGAGGCCGAGATGTTACCAGTTCGAAACTCCTGAGGGAACTTGCAAACAGTGCATCTTCGGGTCCGGGCGAGCTCACCTGAGCGACGGTTGAAATTTGAATTGGCATGTATCCCGCAGAAAGGCCGCTACGCCGCTGGTCAAGACGAACTTCCAACCGTGCGAACATCACGCGTTTCACGAACTGGGTATCCGGATTTACAGGCGACATCACAGCGGTAAGCTGAACTGGGTTTAAAAAAGCCCAAGAAGTCTGTCGCGCCCAGATTGTCATACAGTACGGTAGGGAGGGTATCAGGTGTTGGTATGAACTGTGGATTATCCAGCCCGAAAGTGAAAAGAAAGTGGAAGAATGGTGTACATCAGTGGTTTGTCACCGCTGTCCGAAAGGTATCCGAGCCATCAATAGTCGTATCCCTGTGAAAACCGGAAAGCGACCGGGTCCTGAGATGCTGGTGGGGGTCAAATGGGTTTACCAGCACCTCACGTCCGTGCATGCGAGGGCCGGTTTGGTGTGGCGCATCGTTGTGTCTCCCCACCGTGAACTCGCCTCCATGAGCCACGGAATCTCGTCCTTCATGCACGGTTGGTTGGGCAACGCGTTTGGTGTTCTCGAGAGATGGACCGTCTGGCCACCAACCAGCGCTCCCACGTTCGTCCCAGCTTCTGCCCTCAGAGGTGCCACCAGGGTTGAACGGTTGCGTCGAGAGAGGAGCCAAAACGATGGGACTGCGGGGGCGCCCGTCACTGCCGAGCCCGACGGATTTCATCTGTCTGGGGTACATTGTGAATTGGGGGGCTTTCGGAATGATGAGATCGTTCCAACCTCGCCTTTCGTCTTGCATAAATCACTTGAGTCTTGACCTTCCCCATCCGTGCATATATATACCACATCGCCCATACCGTGATGACAAGCGTGACACCGATGATACTATACTTGAGGACCCTGTCTTTGGTGGACGACTTCTCCCCTGGTACTATCGTGAGAAGGACCCTTGGAATGGATGTTGGGCTCACCGTTGCCGGCTTGCTCAAGAGCAACTCCCAAATAGACGATAATGAATTGTTTAGGGAGGGAAAGTAAAGCCGCAAGTGAAAACACGACGATGCCCATCCCGCACGTACTAAACACTGCGGTTGTGACTGTGTATGGTGAGATAATGCACGAGGGAGAACCACAAAAACGCACAGTGACCAGGTATTGCACTCAGGCGAGCGATTAGAGCAACGGTGAAACCGCCATCACGAACCACTTTCGCCAGACAGCCGTATGTGATGTTCGTCTTCTCCAGTTTCTCGCCACGAGAGCGGCAACAGTACTTGAAGGCGCTGGAAATAGTGGTTAGGGGGCAGAAATCACAACGACGATACCACGAACTAGAAGTTTCCGACTTCTCCGAGAAATGTCCCGGCGCAAACGATAGCGAAACCCAGCCATAGCCCCCAAACCAACCCGCATAAGATTGCGACGATCTCGTGACCAAATAGCTACAACCTGCGTCAGAATCCTGGAACAATGGACGGGGCGTAGGTTGCGAGCGAACCGGGGGAAACGATATGATGAATAGTACAGCGATTGGGATCACAAAACCCGCAGGGAATCTGGAAGTTCATCAGGATCACGGAGTAAGAGGAACCAACAGGGAGAGATGCGCATACTCATGCATCCAGTCTGCCGCCGGTTTCAAGAAGTGGACTATCTGCTGGTGGTAGAGCGTAACGAGCGTGGTGACAGTACAGATCAAGACGAGCGCAACATAGTACCCTAGAGGGATGGTGTCAGTATTTTCAAAACTCGCTAGCCGTCGACTGACAAAACCATTCGCGTCGGAACCAGAACTTCCATTGGGTCAATCGTTGCCAATCGAAAGCCCCCACCCTTGAGAGTTCCGCGGCCTCGCTTGGTGTTGGGCTGGGTGTTCGCGTACGGTGTGTACGGTAAGGTTTTGAAGCTCTGTCCCAAACGGTGGCGCTAGTTTGATCCTGGGGAATAAATGATGACGTTGAGAGGGTCGAGTGATTGGGTTGTAAGGGAAAGTCTTGGTTCGGAGGGTACATCGGGGAGGTGGGTGGATAGCTCGTGCTGTTCATAATTTGGGATGAATGAACGAACAGTTGGCCTGGTCGCGCAGCAACCTGGACTGGTACTCGTCATGTCAGGGGTAGACGTTGACTTTGATTCTCATGCTTACACCGACGAGATAAGCTTCTTGAGAGCTGAAGCGCTGAGTGACTGTACAACCAGTGAGCAACGAGGAACAACGATCGGGGTCGCGGACGATCAGAGTTGGTTTCGGGAGCCGACCGTGGGTGTTGCGGGCGGTCTCTTGTGCCGTCTGGGCAGTCCTCCGACAGACGATGCACAAGGGCCAGTCGCTACTGGTCCTGACGTGGGCAGACTCTCATGTTGCCAGGGCGGAGGTAAATGAGGATTGGATGCATCTTACGGCACCCTCTCTCTGGTGGGTTCGTCGCGTTCGAGGCAGAAAGCGTGCTACTCCGAGTCCATATCTCCGTCTTGTAGGTATCAGGGATGATATATGTACATGATTTGTGGGGAAAAGCAAGGCGAAGGATCTACAGGTGAGATTGGGATCCGCACGCGACAGAGTAACTACGCCGGTCTATGACTTCCAGATGAGGATGGCGAGTGAACCGATGTAGAAGTAGATGAAATGTTTTGTTTCTAAGATCCAAGCCAGCATATCAGTGAATCAGACCTCAAGCAAGGACGGGATCAGGTGCGAACCGTGTGTGACATAGCTGCCAAAGTTCTTGCCAACGACGACGTGCCATGTCGGGCCGTGTCGTCGGTCAAACTCTTTCTTGATCTGAGCAGCGATATCCTTCTCGATGTTGTATTTTTCGAGGGCGGAGGTCGCGATCTCCACGCTCTCCTGCTGGAGGTCCTCACTCATGTCGACCGATTTGATGATGGCTTTTGGCCCCCCTACGCCGTTGTTCGACGGGTCCTTTGATGTGTCGGCGGTGGAGACTGCGTCTTGCTTGTCGGCCATGGTGAGGGTGGATGGAACGTGGAGATGACTATCGTTGGCGATGGGTGAGTGATGCCTGCGAAGCCAGTACGTTTGTTTGCATTTGTTTGTTTGTACCGTAGCGACGCCACAGCGCCAGTCCCCGACTACAATTGGCCTCATGATTCGCTTGAATACTTTGTTTGCGACCTCGCAAGAGTTTCCTCCACGGCTCTTCCGCGATCGCTGTCCAAGTAATCAGGAAAAGTCCCAGTAGTTTTATGCGCTTCCAGGATTTCCAGCCTATGCACGCGCTTCCATGGGCGAAGCCGACAGCTTCACGTGCTTCGCATGCTTTGCCACAGTAACAGAGGGTTCTACTTCAAGTACTTGCGAGGAGATCGAGAATAAAACCCATGGAACCCTTTGAACTGGATACACAAATCCCCAGTCTTACAGATAGCAGTCACCCTATTCGAGGTTCAACTACACGATCGAAAATTCATCGTATTTCGTGAGGTAAACAGTCTGCTATTGACCGCTCAACCACTCGGTCACCCTAAAATTCCATGTTCTCCTCTCACAGGTGACTCTATGTCAGTTCCTGATCACCCGCCCAACAACTTGGCACGAGAAGATGTCCACAAATCCTGTAAATCCTTGGAGACTGTCGTCAATTTGCTCAACGGCTACTGTGAAGCCGCCGGCACCGTGGTCATATTGCAGAAGAAGCTGGTAAAGGCGATCCGGGACACCGCCTCTATGAAAGCGAGTCCAACTGTCGCGAGTAACCACCTACCCTGCCGATCCTTCGCGCTATCCTCACCGCATTCCGGTACAGACAATACGTTGAATGTTGTAGCGGCCATTTTTGAGACAATCTCTGAGGTCGATGGGAAATTCATCAAGCTCGCTGACAAGGAATGCGACAGCGTCAACAACGACGTCAAGAAGTGGTTCCGGAAACTGGCAGTGAGCTCCACTCACTCCTCCCTTCCATTTGGTTCCTGATTTGGGTTCCTCAGAGAGAAGAAAGAACGCACGACGAGAAGATCTCAAATGCAAGCGCACGCATCAAGCAAGCTGGTATTGTGCTGATCCTCCCCAAAAGTGTCCAAATTCATGACATTAATCAGGCCAGACGTATGAGAAGAAAGCGAAGAAGAGTGCAAGAGATGCTGCCGAGGAACATACACGATACATCCAACTTCTCAGTTCGCTTGGACCTGAGATGTCCCAGGAGAAGATGTGAGTCGCCACGAACTTCGCTCTATATTCCCGCACGAAACCGCTTCCCCCAGCAATCATTCCAATTTTGTGGCGCAGAAACACGCTGCCGTGACCTGTAGTGTTTCCTCAACTCTGGCGAGGCTTGCGGATGCTGAATGGGCACGCTGCTGTGAGAATGTGCGCAAGTCCTCTCCACAGATTGGCAGTCTGGGCGAATGGCACTCCCTCTGCGACGGCGGATGGATGGGGAAAGTCCCTGACGACCTGCCTGACGCTGATACACCCGTTGCAACGGGTCCATCGTCGGCCCCCCTTCCCGTTGTTGAGGAGGAACAGAACAATGATACAGTTGTGGGAGTTACAAGGGCCTCCCCTGCGAATGCCAACAGGGATTATTTCCCACCCAACATCTCACCAGTCCTCCCTTCTTCAGCGACTGAGCCTGACCTACGCCAACGTGACCCCGTGGCCGTGGAGAACGACGTTCCCGCCTTACATCACTTTCCCGCCCCCCCTGCTCATTTCCCGCTGCTGCGCCTGCAAAGGGTTTCTACAAACTCCCTTGATGGGCCGGTTGGGAATCCTCCATCGTATGGTCGTCGGGTGACTTCTCCTGTGTCACCGGTCCAGGAACCACCTGGCCCGACCGCCATGACCCCAACAGAACTTGCAGCAACGACAGCGACCCAAACCCCATCTCCCACCGCGAACACATGGGCCGACACACCCATATACCTCCCTACTCCATCTCGCTCAGACCATAACCAAACCTCATTGCCGACCGGTCCGTCGACGACCGTTTTGACCGCCGACGATACGGAATTCGGGGTTCGGCAACCTCGCTCTTCACCCTCCTCCAGTTCATCAGGTTCGTACAGCCTACCCATGGGGAACCCGCGGAGCAGTGGCGTCGTACTTGCCATGCGTAACAGATTTGCACAGAATGTAAGTTACGATCAGTATACCAACACAATTCGGGGGGCTGAACTTCATAGTCTATATCTTCAGCTCCGCCAAGAGAATCCACGACTTCGATCCCTCGTCTACCAGTCAGTGTGTCAACCATCACTGGTCGTTACCAACCCGGTGGTGAGCACCCTCCACTACGTTCGGACAGGCCTCAGATTGGGGCGCCCTCTGAGCCTTCCTCCAACGACGCTACTGGTGTCAATACATCGGTGTGTATTCCACAGCGCTTATGCGTCCTGTACCTCCTGACCACTAAACAGAGTGGGAATACGGACTTCGAGAGAACGAGGAGAGAGCTGCTACTCAAAGAACGAGACCTTGAGCGAAGATCAAAAGAACTTGAGTTGGAACGCCAACGGCTGATCAGGTCTACGAGCGCTCAACCTGAGAGCTTTCCCACTCGCAACCACGGCAATATCCACAACAAACCCGTAAACGCCAAGGAAACCGCTGGTGAGTGGCAGAACGTGGGCCCCCGCTATACGCCACTCGTTGGCGTCGAGCCCGTCCAACGGGGCTTGACTCGAAGCCCCTCTCCGGTGACCCCCCATAATCCACCCTATACCGGAACGACTGGTCCTCCACAAGAGAACCCCCGGACGGTAAAACCTAGGGGTTGGATCCGGAGGCTCAGTATGCCCGTTCTCTCGTCGCTCGACGGGTCGAAGAAAGCAGACTCCCCAGTGCACAACGACTCGTCCCAGGCGTGGAGGAGTAACTTGACATTACCAGAGGCAAACCCACGACACCGGAAGACAAGCCTAGACACCCCTGGTAGCAAATCTAACCAGGGGTACTAGTGCGACCCTCCAGACCTCATATACCCTCATATTTCTACAGACCTATGATATTAACGGATACCAGTACTCGGGCGTTCATTATTACGGTGATATGTGGTGTAACCCTAATGATAGTAAGGTTGAATAGGAAACGACAGTGAACTCGTGAGTGTCAAATTCCCTGGGGGGTGGGCTGTTGCTGGAGTGGAAGGTCTCTTGTCTGAGTCGATCCCTGGACATCCTTCGAGGACGGTGAAGGTTATATCGTGATTGGTTCTTGAGTTCAACTGACAACGTACCACCCGCTGTTTCTTTGTCGGCCGTGGCCTAACCCCATTTGCACCAACAACCGAGGTCGCCGGCGGAGTGGCTTGCCTGCGATTTTGCTGGGGTGGAACACCCGTTGCCGACTCTTCAAGCTCTCTCTTCTTTCCACGTTTCTGGGAGAGGTCCGTAGGTGTGTGCTCTGGGGGCACTGAGTTCGTAATGACTGGAGTCGGCATCGGTGGGCGGCCAACGAGGTTGGAAGGGGCTGGCTTGGGGGTTGTCGTACGAGTACCAGGGGCGCGATCTGTTTGCGCAGGGGTGGAAGAGGTATGTTGTGGAAAACTTCCTGAAGGGTGCGATTTTGCGAGCTTCTTGAGCTCCTTCTGCACACACCCGTCACCTGTAAGCAATCTGGCTGATCAAAGTAGATTGCTGACCTTTCTTCTTCTATCTTCTCGGGCTTGCGGGGTTTCCGATATAAGTGTATTCACGTTCCACTGTGGGGGCGTACAGCCGACACCGGTAAGTACTTTGTATAGATGTGATAATGGGACTTACGCCTTTCAAACCATCAAGGCCAACGGAAAACGCATCTCGCTGGGTTACTGAATCGAACGGCACGATATTAATCCGTTGCTTTGGGGGTACTTGCATGATGGTGGCCAGAAAATCATCCTTTTTTGTCGAGTGTTTTCCTGTGGGACAGGTGAGCGAACGTGGATGGTTGGAACGGTGCATAGGAGCAATCGAACCCGGGATCCCCTTTATGAGGTGCTTGTAATTGTTCTTCTTTTTCCGCCTGTCGAGTTCGTCGTCGTCCGGGTCATTACTGTGCATGGAATGGGGGTCGGGGATGGGAGACATGTCCCGCTGTTTTCCCTTGCCTTTATCCGGGGACGTGTCTTCGGACGGGAGGAAGGGCCGAACATGAGAATCGTAAGCAGAAAGGAGTTGGAACTTGGATAGCAGGTCTTCGGTGCTCTTGAAATAAGGGGGAGGACGACTGGGGCCTGCAGGGGGAGACGAATGGAACCGGAAGCGATTGGCATGAAGCAGACATCAGGCGCAATGCGACGACTTACCCGCAGGGGGGAGATAGGATAGAATTACGTCCGGAAGAGTCGAAGGCCCCGCAACCGCATTGGATGACCCGTCTCCGTCCATGAGGATAACGGGGGGCGGCCACGACGAGGAGGACGAAGTGGAATGAGAAACAAGTGTCCAAATTTGGGAATCATCGACAGCACCGGGGGTTGCGGCGGGTTGCGCCACGGCATCACGAGGGCCGTTCCGCACCCCATGCACCGACCTTTCTTCCTATTGGACCACCAACGCGATACAATACCGGGCCGTGGTTTACCATGTTACCCTCGTTCCGAGTAGAATGTTCTTGTAAGTTCCCAGCTTCGCCGGACCCGTGGTCGGTCCCACGAGCCAACCTTGTTTCAGACGGTAAGTATTTGACGACTTTATGGCTTGAGTTCGAACCCGCAAGGGACAAGGTGGAGCTAGGATGGGTACTGGTCCGTCTATTTCCTCGTTCATTCTGCACCCGCACTCAGCCAAGTAGATATCATACTTCCTCGCCCGCTATCCACGTACGAGCTTGGGATTTATAATCGCATGGTGAGATTTGCCCACCAGGCTACCTTCGAACTACTGCCAATCCCCTCCAGCCTACTCTTTCAAACGTCAGAACGGCTGGTGGACTATGATGGGAATGTGTGCTCACGCTCTTGCGCATATACCCGACAACGGATATCTCACCGCAACTTCAGCTTCTGGGTCAAGTTGCCATTGCCTCTGTATCCGCCAAACTTGTCGTTCGAACGTACGCGGTCGACCCACCCGCCCCACCTTTTAACCACACTGAACGCGCACTAGGGCTGTCATCTGGTCATACCAGTGGTACATCCCACTTTTACTGGGGGAGCTTGTTATCGGCCAGATTGTGCTCATTGGCGTAGGTGCGTAGATAATAAATATAGATATCGAACCCACTAGTACAGAAAACCCATAACCCCGCTTACTGTTTGTATCTGCGCAGAACGGGAGGCGCATCGAACATCTGCACCACCACTTCAACCAACGTAATCTCCTTCCCAAAGTCGGGTTTCGAGAGCACCCGATCCAACTCAGTCTTGGTGGTGACCTTGTAAGATTCGGAAACCGTCTTCTCATCGCTTAGTGCATCCAACAGTTTAGTCCATTTCCTATAATCCGCGTCAAGGTGGGAATAAGAGCAGGGGGACAACACATGTTCATACCAGTTGACGATGTCATTGAAACTTCGTGTTGGCCCGTGCAAGAAACGCTCGATCGTGTACCCACCGTTGTTGAGCACGAAGATGATTGGCTTCAAGCCCAAGTGCATCATCGTAGACAGCTCCTGGACGGTCAGTTGCCTGTGGAAGTCTCTTCAGTTGGTTGCTCTACCAGCCGTGCCCGTGTACTCACAAACTACCGTCACCGACAAATAGGTACGTTCTGCCCCTTTGGCACTGTCTCGCTGCCAGAGCCGCGCCAAGGGCGGCACCAACGGAATACCCGATGCTTCCCCACAAGGTTTGGGTCATGTAGGCAGAGCCAGGCTTCATCGGAATGTCCACGGTTCCAAACGCTGATGTTCCGGTATCCGCTACAATGACATCGCCGGGCCCAAAATGAGATCCAACTCTAGGCCAAAGCCAAGGCTGGGAGATTCCATCATGTTCCTCCTGAGGAATTGGATACGTGTATTGTGTCATCGACATCGTAGAAGCGGGGGCGGGAAGTTTAGCCGTGAGCTTAGGCAATAGATGCTTCATTCCAACTCTCGGGTACACAGCGTGGAACAGTTCAGTCCGGTCGGAATGAAGCTGTAGAACGAAGATAAGCAAACGAGAGAATTCGTGGCATATGACGATCCCAACCTCAATGAGCTTGGTTTTAGGCAAGTCGTGGCTGAAGCCTCCAGTATTTATGTCGCTGTAGATCGCACCGATGGAGATGATTAACGAGGCCTGCTCGATGGTTTGTTTGACGACCGGTAAACTGGGCTTTCCTGCGTACACCTGCGTAGGAACGGGTTAGAAAGACTCTGGAGCGGTCTGGAGCAAGACGTACGCCTCCAAATCTTTCGTACGACTCGTCAACGGCAGATTTACCCATGGGGGCGACAAAAACTGGGAATTTCGTTTTTTCCAGGAAGTCTTTCACCTCGCTGGTAACGCCATAGCGAAGAGCACACCCGTCCACTATGACCACAACTTGTTCCTGGGCTGCAGAGACTTGTTTCGCGATTTCATCTAGCACGACTGCCTCCGTGGCCACGCAGTTTTCGGGGATTGCGAAGTCGAGCGGCGTTTCGAGCGGCGTGGCGGAAACACTAGCGTTAACCAGGTCCGTCGGAAGTGTTATGTATACGGGGCGAGACTGGACGGGAGTGGTATGAGGATAGGCTGCGGGAGACGCGACATTGGGCTACCTTGGTAACACACTCGACGAGGACCCTGTCTATTTCCGCCACCGCTGTGGAAGGTTCCGATAAGATTGCAGACGCAACGACGAAGTGTTCGGCGGCCTTGCTATAGGCTTCGAAGTGGCCATTCCCCAGTGTGTGGTGTAATAATGGCTTGGCCTTCATTTGTTTTGTTGAGGGTGTCCCGACGATGTGAACGACAGGAACACGTTCCGCGAATGCTACCCCGGCACTTAGGGCGGATAGAGAACGCGCATGGGGACACACTCACAACCAGCAATACCGTTTATTGCGCTCAACTCGCCAACGCCGAACCTGATAGAACGCCGGTGAGACGAGGAACAAAGGTGGAGACAAGGACCCTTTGGACAGACGTGGTTGATAGACATCCGGGTACACCTTTAACACGGGAGTACCCGTCCGCTGCATAGGCAGCATTGAGTTCATTGCTAAGGAAAGAACATTAGGTCAATGGAGAAAGTTGAATATGTTGTTTGAGGCGAACCATGCTCCGATCCATTCAAGGGTCTTGTGGTCTGTGATTTTCTCCTGCTCGGATTGGTGGTGAGCGAGACTCTGAGATCAGAGCCGACGAACGGGAACGTACGGCGAACTCTGCAGGATCGCCGTGAGATGGGCAGAGTCAGGTGGGGAGAGGGACGTACGGAGACTAAAATCACCGGGGACGCCGAACACGGACTGTGGGCGTGGTTGAGAGGTGAACGGAAGCAGATGTAAGGATTTTGGCTGACCTCGACGCCGATCTGGGCGAGACGGTCGAGGAGATATTCGGAGATGGTTGTGGTGGACATGGGGGAAGACAAGAGAGGACGAAAGGGATGTAGAGCTAGGACCAGGAAGGGGGGTGCGGTTTATCAACTCCATGAGATGAGCGGCGAAACGGAGACCCTGAATTTGCTTGGTGTGCTATCATTTTGATGGCCCTGTTGATCGGGCGGCCCGTCCCCCGCATCTATCACATGACCCGTGGTCCTTAGGCACATGACCATGAGCTGTAAATTCCTGAAAGATTATCAGCGATGGTGTCCCGCCCTTGCCAGGAACTTTCATTCATCTCCTCCGTCGCTCAAGAAGAAAATGCCTCCAAAAAAGGCGGCGGCTCCGGAGAAGAAAATCCTCCTCGGACGCCCATCCAACAACCTCAAGATTGGAATCGTCGGTCCGTTGTGGTCCTCTTCGCCCCTTCTTGAATCTCACTCCAATCACAGGCTTGCCAAATGTCGGTAAATCCTCATTCTTCAACGTATTGTCCAACACAGGTCCGTTTCACCTCCAACCGTTTCGAACTCACTAACAACCCCCCTGCAGGTCACAAACCCCTTCTTCTCCGTCGCGACCATTATTGAACATTCCGCTAGATCTCGGCAAGGCTTTCAATTACCCATTTGCTACAATCGAGCCCGAGGTATTATTAGCGGACACGTCTCCCGTCTTCCTCGTTGACGCTGGCTCACGCAGGAAGCTCGAATCCCCGTCCCAGACGCGCGCTTCGATTGGCTTTGTGACCTCTACAAGCCTGCATCTCGCGTTCCCGCATTTCTCACTTGCCTGGACATTGCTGGGCTAGTGTCTGGAGCGTCCACCGGCGCTGGCTTGGGCAATGCTTTCCTTTCACACGTGAGATCGGTCGACGGTATCTTCCAGGTCGTCCGCGCGTTTGACGATGACGAAGTCACCCACGTAGAGGGCGACGTAAATCCGATACGTGACATGGAAATCATCCAGACCGAATTGCGCCTGAAGGATATCGAGTGGGTTCAGAAGCAGTTGGAGAGCAACAAAAGAACCGGCAGGTCGCTGGGGAACTCCAGTCTTGCAGACAAGGCTCGGAAAGAAGAGATCGTAAGTGGCAGATGTCAAGCTACCTCCTCGAGCGTCCGCGTTTACCACCCTCCTAGGCAACAACGGAGAAGGTGCTCAGAGTGCTGTCAGAAGAAAATAAGGACGTCCGAAAAGTGGATTGGACGAACAAGGAGGTAGGTTATACTCCACCTCTCCATGACCGCACTTTCCTCAAGCCGGGTTCTCAACCTGCACGCAGATCGACGTCGTCAATTCCCTCCAACTCCTCACTGCAAAGCCTGTGACATATCTTGTAAACCTCACAGAGAAGGATTACATTCGGAAAAAGAACAAATGGTTTGCCCCCCCTCAAGTCACTCCGACCGCGTCTCATGTTTTCGCTCAGGTTGGCAAAGATCAAGGCCTGGATAGACGCCAACAACCCAGGGGATCCCCTGATTCCGTTCTCGGTCTCCCTGGAGGAGAGACTACTCAAGCTATCTGATGAGGATCGAGAAGCGGAGCTCAAGAATATCGCGACACAATCTGCGTTGGGAAAAATCACCCAAGCTGGCTACGGCAGCTTAGATGTACGTCCGACCCCGTACCCCCCGACAGGGATCTGACCCCCTTTCGAAGTTAATTCGGTATTTCACTTGCGGCCCCGACGAGGTGAGAGCGTGGACCATCCGTAAAGGTACAAAGGCACCCCAAGCCGCTGGTGTCATCCAGTACGTCTCTACGGTTTGCTGTCCGATCGTCCTCCTGACTTTTTGCCAGCTCGGATTTTGAGAATAAGTTTGTTTGCGGAGAAATCATGGCTTACGAAGATTTGAAAGAGCACGGTAGCGAGAGTGCGGTCAAGGCCGCCGGAAAACTGCGACAGCAAGGGAAACCTTACGAGAGTAATGAGTCCAACCACCTTATTTTTTCAGATGCTAACTGATTCTCTATTAGTGGTTGACGGGGATATCGCATACTGGAAGTCAGGAGGTTAGCTAGATCTTCGTGTACAATACCTGTCATAGACCTGTGGGCCGTGCCCCCGCGAACTGGTGTGATCCGGGCACTACCGGGAACGGAAATCACCTGTAACTCATAAACGCTTCACCGCACAACGACCATGTCTTACACCAGGGCTCTCGGACTTGCTCGTGTGTTGAACAACTCAGGGTTTCAGGCTCGTCTGGGTTAGTAGCACCGTTTCAGCGTTGTGTGAGTTCTGTCTGATAGTTTCTTGCGCCAGCCCAAAACGCATTCCGGCCAATTGCCTTTCGACGGTAAGGAGTTGGCAACTCGGATTGGGTAGCACGGAAGCTCACAAACACATGTTTTCAGAGGGGTTCAGATTCAATCCCTACCACCCAGCTCATCACAGGCCATCCTGAACAAACAGCGTCTCCTCCGTCCCTCATCCCCCCACTTCACCATCTACCAGCCCCAACTGACGTGGCTCTCCTCTATCGCCAATCGAATCACTGGTGTCGGTCTTAGTGTTTGTGGGTACACTGCATATACTTCAGTTTTCTGCCCCTAATCGACCGTAGTGATGTACGGCTACTTCTTGGCGTACCTTGCCGCTCCAGGAACTTTCGACTCTGCCCACGTGCTGGAAGTCGTCTCTGGACTTCCTGAAGCGGTCAAGTATTCCGCCAAGGTCATTTTAGCCGCACCTTTCGCCTTCCATACTTTCAACGGAGTCAGGCATCTCGGGTGGGATGTCGGAAAGTGTACGTTTCACGAATGTTCCACACAACACCCTACACAATGACTGACTTTGGCACAGTCTTGTCGTTAAAGAGCTCCTATCAAGCAGGCTACGTTGTTCTGGCGGCCACAGCGATCTCCACTGTTGGTTTGGTCTTACTTTGATAAGTGGCAGGTTCGGAACCATTGCGGTCAGCCAACGTTCGGATTCCTGGAAGGGTTTCTAGAGGTGTAGCTGTAATGCTCCGTAATAAATAATCATATTCCACCAAATATACTCAAGTACGATAGGAATTAGAAGCGAGAACTACGCATAGCGTGATGAAGGTAGTACGGTACGAAACCACGTAGCCTGCCGGGTCGAAGACCGAAAAAGGTTGTGAGAAGGGGAAGTGTATAGTTTACTAGCCAACAGGCAAGGAATACTCGGGGTGAAGGGGTAACCGCGGTCAAGCATGTCTCCACCTCACGAATGACGGAACACACATCGGAGGGCTGTCAACGACGCTCGCCGGGATTATGTCTTTCACGCTGACCCTCCTCCTCCTCCTGATCACGCACCATTCTGCACCACACAAGAAAGTGACGTTGGTCAAAGATGGGCACACCTTTACCCATGACTTGATGAACTGGCGTTCACGAGCCCTCGCCGCATCCGAAGCACCGGAGTCGGGCGTGGTAGGGGATGGTAGAGAGAGAAGCTGTGGTGTAGGAGTAGTCTCTGGAGAGATTCTCTGGGGGAATGGTAATGATGAGGGAGTGGGGGTGACGGGTCTTGACAGGGGTTCCTCGTGGATAGTGGCGAAAGGTACCACCACGGACGAAGTCGAGGTCGGGACACAGTTCAGCGTCTGAAGGTTTGAGAACCTGGGCATGATGGACAACATATGCCGGTACAGTGACTGTGGTTCTGGGTGTTGAGCAAAAGAAACATGCCAAGTATGACAACGAAGCGCGTACCTCGTCGTCTCCGGCCCAACTAATTTCCAAATGAATAACGGACGGACCGAACTCCGCGCCGGCGGACATCAAGAGCCTTTCCATCGTCCGTGCGTCAATAATTGTGGATGGACTCGAACGGATTGACAGTCTCTCGACAGAGACGGTGGACTTTGCAATAGAACCCATCAATTGCGAAGGTTTGAGACCATCATAAAGTGTCTTGTCGACGTAAATAACGACCTCCGAAACCGGTCGCCCCGGGACGAGACCCTGGACCAGGGAAATTGGGCCATCAAATTTCCGAAGGTTGGGGATGTTTAATGAACGTGAGGGTGGGGCGGGGAAGGAGAACCGCCCCAGGTCGATGCGATCTGGGTCTGATGGACGCCGTTGGACCGGAACGCAAGAAAAGAGAGACAGCTCTGTGGTGAGAGCAGGCAATGAGAGTGAGGTCATACGGTGTTGTGTGGTGAGCCAAGTGGAGAAATGTGCCTGTTGCGGACCAGACATGGTCTCGCAGCTTAAGGTTAAGTGTTGTAAGCGGAATGTGGTATGATGGAAGATATTGTTGTCGAAATGTGGTAAGGAGAGCGAAGTGATATTTTTCATGTTGAAGAGAGCGAACGCGAAGGAGAGTGAGGGTAGTGGACCTTGTATGTCGTCGAATGAAGGAAGGATAGGGGATTTGAATGTTTGGACGAGCAAAGCCAGCTCTGGATGAGATCCCAGCGACTCGATGCACAGACGGGTCGCGTCCGGGGTCAAAGATTGTAGATCGATATTTTCGTACATGGCCTTTCGTGCGTGTGGCAGTATATTGCTGGAGACACGGGCCAAGGATGAGAGATCTTGTTGGGGTAGGAATTGCGTGACGTTCTCCCATATTTGTGAGGGGATATCGTGGGCGTGAACGTACGAAGAGGTGGACAACAATGACGCAGAATTCGACTGAGTCTCGCACGTGAATGTGGTCTGGCTCTCAAACACGGAGCCTGTAAGCTGGCACGGGATCGGGTGCGCGTCCTGCTGAGCCGCCGAAAGCTGTGGGAGATTCGGTTCGCTGGCAGATGGGGTTCGGTAATGTCCAGGTCTCTTGTGACCAACGCCAACCACGACCGCGTGGCGAATGCTGCCTAGGGAGCCGTCTGAGCAGAACGAATCGGACCGCTGGCCTAGCCCGCTCGGCCGACGGATTTCAAAGGAGGGTGTGGGTGAGGTAGTGACGGGGTCCGCGGTGAACTCGGTGAGCCACTGGGGGAAAGAGGTTCCGTCGGAGGCGATGGGACGGGGAGGCTCGACGGAGGCGGAGACTCTCCTGGCCCTGGAGAACAGCTGCGAGAGAGCGGAGGACACCCTTGGGCGGATCCTACTGTCCACCGAGTCTCTGGTGCGACGGCGAGTGACAAAAGCCATGGGGGGGAGTAGCTGGGGATGGCGAAGGAAACGAGAACGAAGGAGAGTCTCCACCGGTCTCTCTTGTGATCCACGACCATACGAGGTCCAGGGTTATTTGTCAATGTGTTACGACAGAGTTGGCAGCAGAAGCGGCGAAGAAGCAGATGCGGTGCCTGTGCTTAGTGCATCCGGTCGCCTTGGTGAATCGCCCGTTAGACGAACCGGGGTTAACACGAGAGGACGGAGGGATACAGCCATCCGTTTTCTCGGTTTATGGCTCACTCGGACGGGATGGAACATCGCAGAGGCCGGTGAACTGATCATCTTTGTATGTACCTATACGGTTACATTGATTTGAATTGAAATTTACAAAGCAGTAACAAAAGCGCAGGACGGTGAAAGTTGCCATCAAATACCAAATACATATTACTTCCTCAATGAACGTAACGCGGGGCCTCGCACCACCTACCAAGCGAGCAAGACCCATAGTACGGACGCGAATTGGTGCAACGACGACCACCTGTGAGTGCGAGGCGCGGTACAGGCAAGAATATCAGGCTCGACAGCTTCTGGTAAATCGGTATTCTCTGCCCCAGCCTGGGCTTCTTGGCATCCTGGGAGTTTGCTTCGCCTACCCTTTGGGTCTTGGTGTCATCTCATCCTAGGCATCGGGCATGTTTGTTCTTCCCGTGTCGAGAAGTACGTGACTCTCCGGTGACCGTAGTGTGAAAGTCGCCGTGAGCAGGGAAATTAAGTGAGCAGACCCAGGCAATTAATTATGAGCATGGAGAAGCGTGGGCAGCAAGTGTGATAGCGTTCAATGGGCCGTCACATTATTGTACACGAAGGGTTACATGGTGTCGCATGAAATGGCTATAAACCGTCAAAAATGCGAACTCGACGTAGGGAAGCGGGAGACGACAGCGGTGGAAGGGACAAGAACCGGTGGAAGACGCACAGTGAAACGGGAATACTCAGGCGCCGTCAGTCCACGGGGGGAGTCTATATCTGGCTACAATTTAGATGGGTCGTAAGATTGGGAGTGAGTTGACATGACGCACCGTGAGGTAATGGGATTGGAATGCGTATCCAGATGAGAGGGCATCCATGACACCGCCGTGGCCTTCTTCCTCTCCTTCTCCATTTGGAGGACCTCCAGAGCGGCGTCAATTTCCGCCTTGTTGATGGTGTTGGTGGAGGTGATCCCACTATTGAGCCGGGCGAAAGCCGTCATACTCTCGCTGAATACAAAACCTGTGAGGCAAAGGTCAGTTGGTCTATCGGATGGCATGATTGGGATTGGTGGGCGGGGGGAGAATGAGCTGAAGACGGCACCCTCTCATCAACTCCTCCATTCTCCATAGAGGCATCCCCAATGGAGCAGCCCCGTTGTCCTTGATCCACCCCTCCCATCGGGCGGGGTTCTGGGGAGATGTTCGGACTGGCCAGATGTTCGAGGAAGATGTGATGGGGGGCTCCCAGCTCCCGAGGTTCGAGTCGATCAATGTCCATATGGGAGGGTAGTTCTTGTTGGACATCGGGGGAGACCAACGAGGCCAGTGTCCATCGATTGAGAGTACACAGTGCCTTGGTAAAAAAGGTAGATTTGGATTGAGTTGCAGAAAGCACGACTTGCTGAGCTGGAATCAGCCACGCCAGCATGAATAATTGGAATTCCCTGGAGGACGGATCCATCAATGAGTTGTCGCAGGGGGTGGAGATCTGATCATAGGCACGCACCGATGCCGGGCTGCCCGGTGAGCACTGCTCCTTTAGTTGATCCCCGCACATCGTACTTGCGGATGTGCAACAGGCGTTGAAACGTCTTCTCGTACGCTTCAGTGATGAGGGTCGGCCCCGCCAGAATGGTTCGATGTTTGAGCCTCCAAGCGATAACTCATAGGGGAACTCGTTGCGGAAGTCGGAACCATTGGAGCGACTGCGCCAGTACTTGTAGAATTCCACACGCTCTTCAGGCTCTTCTTCCCATTGTTCCTTGTACACAGGTGACCAGACCCAGCCGGTATCTGGAAGGGATGATTAGTCGTGACGTACGGCAAATAAGACCAACAGTCTTCACCTATTTCTGCTAAGATAGTTTCGCTAGAACGAGTGTTCTGCATGGTAGGTAGGGTTGGTGTATCGTCCCCTGTTTCTCATCGGACTGGTTCGCCGGAACGAGAGCTCTGCATGGTAGAATAGGGAAAAAGAACGGTTCTTGAAGGCAAAGGATAAAGCCTTCAAAGCTCAGGGAGTTTCCACTTCGGCCCGCCCTGTTGAGGGGGCGTCGGTAGTCTCGGCGCAAGCCCCCCGCTCACAGCTCGCGCGCGAGGAGAGGCGCGGTTATCGTTTCGATGGATCATAGACCGCTCCCGTGTTCCTACCCAGCCGTCGGTGAACAGCACGGGTTTTCTCGGTTCATGGCTCACTCGGAGGGGATGGGACATTGCAAAGGGCGGTGACCTGATGATCTTTATGTGCATCCGAATTGGAACGTACAAGGTGACACGGAGGGTGATGGTGGGGATTGCTATCAAATATCAAATACTCAAGAAGTCCACCTCCTCTTCAAGGAGAATTTCCAAGTTCTTGAAAAATGCTGCCGCTGGAAAGCCCACGACGTTATGGAAATCCCCCTCAATTTTGCGGACAAGCATGCCCCCAAGACCCTAGCTCAACCTTTAGTCCGAATTTCGTCGCCGTTCGTTTCTCTTACCTGGACAGCGAACCCGCCGGCCCTATCGATGCCCTCTCCATTGTCCGCATATGCATTCAACAAACTGGGAGGGTTATCGCTAAACGTGACAAGAGTCCTATCGTCCATAGAACTACCTTGGGATGAGACGCCGTTCCTGGTAACGAAAAAAAAACAGGAGAGAAACACACTGGATCTTATACCCAGGTGCCTCGAGCACGGGGTATACTAGGCGTGGATCACGGAATCTGAAAATAAGGTGTCAGGAGTCGTGTGGTGGCAAGGCGAATACAA
>Ga0307511_10001875_pt1 | contig 22070 bp, 19 predicted proteins | sample 13_EM_MG_FD_200266 | JGI IMG/M metagenome (GOLD analysis project Ga0307511, IMG submission 200266) | Populus trichocarpa ectomycorrhiza microbial communities from riparian zone in the Pacific Northwest, United States - 13_EM | ecosystem: Host-associated > Plants > Roots > Unclassified | place...
CGGGCGGCAGTGTGCAGGAAAACATGGGCGATGGCATCCATCCGCGGGTCAACACCTTCGGCGCAAGCTTCGACTGGCATACGCCGGAGGGGGTGAGCGTGTCCAACAAGCTGCGCTTCAGCGAAGGGCCGGTACGCTTCAACGCCTTGTTCTCACTCTTTCCGCCGCAGGATGCCGCCGGATTCCTGGCAGACCAGCTCAGCCCGGCTCAGGCAGCCTTCGGATCTGCCGTCACCAGCCTGGCATATTATCTCGCGAACCCCGCTCCGGGCGCCGGACGGGTCCTGTTCGATCCGACGACTACGGACGGGCTCGTCGTCAAAGGCGGATGGTGGAGTGTCGATAACCATATCAACACCTTGGCCGACGACCTCCGAGTATCGAGCTCGTTCTCTCCCGCGGGCTGGGGACGGCAGGCCTTGAGCGCGGGCGTCTATTTCAGTCACTACACACTGTCCCAGACCCGGTTGTTCAACACGATGCTGTTGCAGATGAGGAACCGTCCGCAGGCCCTGGACGTGGTCGCGCTCGACAACGCAGGTAATGCCGTGGGCTCTGTGACAGAGAATGGGTTCCTCACCTACGGGGACAGCACGAGCCCGGGCGGATATGTCGCTGGCCGGCTATGGGCTCTGTACGGTACGGCTGAGTGGAACCTCTCCGAGCGCCTCAGGATCGATGTGGGTTTGAGACATCAACGGACGTGGCAGCACGGGTACGCCATGCTCTATACCACCCAGGATGTTGGTAATCCACAGTATCTTGCAGATGCGGCGGTCGGTGGACCCTCTGGAGCTCGCGATTACCGCTGGGAGCATTTTGCCGCAACGGCGTGGACTGTGGGGACCAGCTATGAGTTCTCCAAGGACGCAGGGGCGTTTGCGCGTTATACATTCTCCTTCCGGACGCCCAATCTATCTGACATTTACACGGGCGCGACGCAGGTGTCTCCCGTGGTCACGAAGATCAGGGAGGCGGAGCTCGGTCTGAAGTTGCGCGGTCACGGCATTGCGCTGTTTGCCACGGCTTTCTGGAATCGCTTTGATCCGTACACGGATTCGGTCAGTGTCGAGAGCGAAAACGGTCAGCTGACTTCGGTACCCTTCATAGGTCAGACGCGTGCCTACGGACTCGAGCTACAAGGCGATTGGCAGCCCATGCGGCTGTTCGATCTGTCAGGGAATCTCACGCTGCAGAAGCCGACCTTTCAAAATCTGGCCGCTCTGGGAGGTGGATCGGTCGCAGGTGTCAACGGTAATCAAGTTGAGCGGATACCGGAAATTGTGGGTAGCGTGACTCCGCGACTCAACTTCACCGTCCAGGAGCATCCCACGGAACTCTATTTGACAGTCTACTATCAAGGCAGACGGTTCGTGGACGCCTCTAACTCGACACAGCTGCCCGGTTACACCACACTCGATGCCGGCCTGATATCTAACATCACTGGCCGGTTGCGAATACAGCTCGTGGGGACGAACTTGACGAACACGATAGGGCTGACGGAGGGAAATCCGCGCGTGGACACCATCGTCGGACAGGGCACGCCTGAGGCGATCTATGCACGCCCAATCTTCGGGCGGCTGTTCCGCGCAAGCGTGACGTACGATTGGTGACGCGGCTTCAAACATAGCTGAGCCACCAGTCTCGTCGTCGCGCCTTTACGGCCGCGACCCGTCGGCAAAACGGGCGCCGACCCAAAAATTGCGCCCGCCAACACCACCATGCTGGCGCCAATCGCCCAGATAACCTGCAGGCCTACGTAGGGTCGTCCGCCGAGCTCGGCGATGCTCGTCGGGGAGAAATCGGGAATCGAAGCAGCGAAACGACATGGCGACAGAGCGGTAGCACTGCGATAACTCGGCGGGTTGTTACAGTAGATTCCGAGTAGTGAAAGTTCGTTTGCAGCGACGGTGCAGCAACTAGTCGCTCCATGCATCTCAAGATGCACAGGGAGAACAATCATGAACGACACCTACTGGCGACTCTGGCTAGCCTGTCGATTGCGGAAATCGTGACGGCCGCGAGCAGGTAACTTACGATGCGCCGCAGCAATGTCCTGATAGCCTTCGCGCTCAACCTGCTGTGCATCCATACCGTCGGGGCGCAAGTCGCGGATCCAGTTGCGCCCTACCACGCTGCCAATGACGCCTTTCTTGAGGAATTTCGGCGTACCGGAGCGCGAGACCCTACGGCGTTGTTCCAGAATCTGCCTAAGCTCGAAGCGTTGGCGGCTGTCAGCGGCGGCGAGTTACGGGTCCGTGCACTCCTGGAAATCGGATTCATACAGAGAATTTCGTTTCACTTAGAACAGGCAGCTTCAGCGTACGGCCACGCCGCTGAACTGGCCGCGGCACTGAACCGCAGCGATCTCCTGTTTCAGGCCTGCATAGGGCTGGCTCGTAGCCGAAGTCTGGCTAACGACCACGGTGCGGCCACCTCCACCTTGGAGCGTGCGGCAGAAGCGGCTGGCCAGCAGCCGACGGCAAGGCAGCGATTCGAGATCGCTCTTGATAGGGGCGAGTTTGCTGAGAGCCGTGGTGAGATCGACTCGGCTCTCGCGTATGCCGTGGAGGCGCTCCAATTGGCACCGAAAGCGGAGGATCGCGTCGATGCGCTGCGCGATGCCGGCAGCGCGCTCTATGGGCTCGTTGCCACCTGCAGCTATCGTCCTCTACGCGACAGCCATACAGTCAGCGACCCTCTCAACGATGTCTGGGGCGCGTGCCGTCGCGCGATCGGCGTAGGCGAGGATACCTACAACAGCGCCGCGCAGATCGCAGGTCAGTTGGGCTGGAAGGGGACTGCACAACAGGCAAGGGAGCTACTCGTCCAGCTGCAGAGCCGTCACGTAGTCTTGAGTCAGGTGATGAAGTCCTACGCATTGCCCGATCCACAGGGGCTCGCCCTCGATCCCAATATCGTAAGATTTACGCCCCAAAACAGCAGTCAGGTTCTGGTGCAGAAGGGCGAATATGCCCGAAGCTATCTCGCTGCAGAGTTGACGATGTCGCCGGTTACACCGGAACTGCTCGCTCTGATCGAGCGCACCGTCGCAGATGCTGCAAGCACCGTGGGCAACGAGCGGCCCGGCGTTCTTGCTCTACAGGCACAGATCGCAGATGTCCGCGGCCGCAATGCTGCACTGGGAACCACCCTGCTCACTCAGGCTGCGGACCTTCTTATGAAGGAGCGCGCCAGCTTCTTCGATGCGAGACGTCGTGGCGCTGTGCTGGAGCGTCAGGCTGATCTGTTCACGAATCTTGCGCTGCGCCTGATAGGTGCCCATCAGGACGAGGCGGCTTTCGCGATGTTCGAGTCGACTCGCGCACGAGGACTCGGCGAGTTGGCGGAGTTTCTCGCTCGTGAAAACGTGTCTGATGCGGACCGTGCCTGGCTCGCGCAACAGGTCAGGCTCGATGCCGAGAGCGATGCAGTGGAGCAGAGGATGACGGAACACATCCTTGGAGATGGGTATCTCGCTCGGCCACCGGAAGAGCTCTTGAAATGGGAGCGGGGTACAGATCAACAGCGACTTCACCTGTTGAGCCACAGTGCCTTCCGCGAGCGAATTTCGCATCAGAAGACAGCGCTCGCCAGTCTGGCTGACCTGCAGCGTGCGAGCGCCGGTGCAGGTATCCCGGTATTGCTCTACTGGGTTGCCAACCCGAACGTCTATGCCTGGTACGTCGGGCCGCACGGGTCTGAATTCCGCACCCTCTTCGTGCCGCAGACGGCTCTGCAACAGAGAATCGCGGAACTGACCCAGATCGAGAGGGAAACCGGCACGTTCAACGAGCAGGCTGCGCGGCAGTTGTATCTATACCTGCTCGCGCCGTTCACCGACTTACTCGACTCCAGGCAGTTGATCATCGTTCCACAGGGAGACATTCTCGATGTCCCGTTCGAAATACTCATCGAGCCCGAAACGGGTGAGTTTGCGATCGAGCGGCACGTGATTTCCTACTCCCCGAACGCAACCATGGCTCTTCATTCGCTGACCCGCAGAGTGCCATCGATAAGGAAGTTGATCGCAGTGGTGGATCCGGATATCGACGATGGTACACACGAGACCCGGGCAATCCGCTCGCTCGGTCGGCTGAATGTCCGAGTCGTCGATGCAAGCGGCATCAACTCGGACAGGCTCCGGGAAAGTCTGAGTGGGGTACCGAGCACGCACATCCTGTTACACGGTGAATTCAGATCGGCTGAGCCGCTTCTGTCGACGCTGCACCCCACATCGCAGACGGCGAATGCCATCACAGCGGCGGACATGTTGTCGATACCCATGGCAGGAAACAGACTTGTCGTACTGAGCGCCTGTGAGAGCGGCGAAATCGAACGGCGTATCTCGAATGAAATCTATGGTTTTCCCTGGGCCCTACTGGCAGCGGGCGCTGAGAATGTCGTGGCCTCCCGATGGCGCGTCAACGGTGCAAGCAACAGCGTGTGGATGGGGCAGTTCTACGGCGCTATCGCCACGGGCGCCTCGCCCGCGGAAGCCGCGGCTCTCGCGACACGCTTCATTCTGAAGACGGAACGCATGAAACCCTATTACTGGGCCGCAATGCAGGTCATTGGCCGCTGACTATGGAACAATCCGCTACGCTGCTCGAGGCCGCCAAGAATGTCAGCGTTGTGCTGACATCAAGCGCTGCTGTCTCTTATGCAGCCGGGTACCTCGCGCTGCGGGCACGCGCGCACGCGTTGGGCACCGATCCCGGCTTCACGCTGGTCGATCAAATGTACGTGTTTGCAGGTTTTCGCTTCGCCCTGGTCACATTACTGGCTCTGCTGTGCATAGTGCCTGCGCTGATGGTGATCACGAAGGTGGCGCGCTGGACGTACGCGCGCCTCAAACCCCGATGGCAGAAAGTTTTCGACTGGGTTGCAGTCGTCATATTAGCCGCCGCGACACTGGTAAGCTTTGTGACACTCGGAACTGAAGCTGTATTGCTGGGCCGCCCGCGTCCTGGCGCACTCGATGGGATCCTGACTTCCGCAATTCTCCGTGACGGCAAATTGGGTACTGTCATCACACTCGGCGCGACACTCACCACTGCCTTGACCTTATTGTTACTCCGTGCTCGATATCGCGCGCTATCCTCAGAACGAACCGATCCGCTGATACCAGTCCTCGCCTTAGTGGGTCTCATTCAATTGATCCTCTTGCCGGTCCAGCACGGCATCTTCCATGCCGACAGAAACGGGCGAGCACTTGCTCGGATCCCTGGCGGGGTCTCGGGTGTCGTGCCTCCGGTTTGGCTGCTCGATCGGGGTACGGACCGGGCATCGCTGCTTGCGCGCGCTCCGGATGGCAGCCTCAGCCTGCTCACCGTGAAGGTAGACGTGTTGGATGGGATCCCGGTAACCAGGGTTGCGCCGCTCAACGAAATCATCGGCGAGCTCGCGCCCGCCTCGGGTGCACGATGAACCGACTGCCACTGACCCTCAGCCTGGGGTTGTCGATGCTAGTTCTTACTGCATCGGCGCAGGCGCCATCATCTCCACGTCAGGCTGGCGGCACCACTGGAACCTCCAACTGGTCACACGGCTTCTGGGTCGCGCTCGACAAGCTCGGTGTGGTGTTTCGAGAGATTGGCAGTCTGGGCGGCGACGCCACGAGCGGGCAGATTTGGGTCGTTTCTCTTGCCACGGGCGAACAGCAGAAAATCGCGGCTCCTGACCCTATGGGGTGGCCGGTGTTCGGTCAGGACAATCACAGCGTTTTTGCGCTGCATGATGGCGGGGTAGTGCGCCTGAATGGACACGCAGAGGAGGTTCTACCCCTGGGGTCCGGTCGACAGTGGCGCAAGCTCATCGGTGTCGGTCCGGGAGACGATGTGCTGGGCTTCGTCACCGGGGGGCCGCCGGTGAGGCCCGCAGTCCTTACAGCGGCTGGGGAACTGCACGTGCTTTCCGCGCCGAACAGCGTCCGAGAACGGTCCCAAGTCTCGATACTCCTGCAGGAGAATCGCGCTTACGAGGGTGGAACTGATCTGTTGGTCCAACGCTCGCTACGGGGCGGCCGGGGCTTCGATATCAGCATCGTAGCAGGCCACGCAAATGCCAGGACTCTCACGGACTGCGGGGACGACTACTGTGGCCAGCCTTCACTGTCACCGGATCACCGCTATGTAGTGTATGTGCGGGCTCCAGCTCCGTGAGGTCTCGTTGCTACGGCGGACGTGAGGACCGCTGATCGAATGCCGGCCGAAGTTCCATACAAACATGCTCGTAGAAAAACACTAGAAGGGATCGCGCCATGAGACACAATTCTGACATGTGTGCTATTCGCGCCGTGGTCGAGCGGTTGTCGGTCGCAGCGCTGCTCCTCGGGCTGCCCGTGAGCGCCTTGACCCAGGTAATCCCTAACAACAGTTTGTCAGCCACGATCCAAAACAACGCCGCGATGCAGTCGAATCTGACACAACAGATGATCAACAGCATGAATGGCAGGCCGGCCAGTTCCTACAAGCCGGTCTGCTTCCCGCCGTTTGAGCTGCAGCGGGGCCCGGCTGGCCGGATACCTCCGCAGTCGCAGGGAGATCCGCGGTATCTGGAGTACGTGCGTTGCCGCTACGGCGAGGTCGCGCCGCAGACTCTGGCGATCGCGGCAAGCCAAACACCGCTGCCGGTGCCGCCGGCTGCCGCTGGGAGCGCCTCCGTTGCGCAGGCCCTTCGGCCTCCGGCAGACCCGCAAGCCATGCTGGCTGCGCCGCCTGGCGCAGGAAGTGGTCCCTCCACGCCAGGGTTTCCTGCCGCGCAACACCTGCCGCTCGGCGAGACGGATTTCGTGCCTGTACAGCCGGGACATCCCGTCTGGGAGCAGCAGCTGGCCCAGCCGATGCCGCCTGTACAACGTGCCGTAATGCGAAATGTGGTCAATGACACCTTTAACCAGGTGGCCGTGAAATTCCGCGCCAATAACCTCGCAGTTTCGATGGCGGTTGCGTACTCGACTGCGGCTGCAGCCGTGAACGGGTTGCCGCCGGGGCCCGAGCAGACCCGCGAACTCGTCCTCAACGTCAACGATTCGTTGGTTCAGGGTTCCCAGTTCGCCCGGATGTCAGCCGTCGAGAAGCAGAACGCCTCCGACTTCTGGATTTTCGAGACCGCCATGATCAGATTGTTGCAGGATGCAGGTCAACGCGGTGACGTCCAGGCCGCGCAGCAGGCGGTCGGACTCTCGCGGCTGGTCTTGCAGAAGCTCAACGGTCCCTGAGGCGGTCTCATCGGACCACGCATCGGCGCTGGTCTTTAGCAAGCGCCGCCGCGCGGCGGCGAGCCCCACCATTGCGTTCTCATCCTCTTCGGCGACAAACATCCCGAGTCCGGCATGCCGGATGTCGGCGGACATTATCAACGCGTGTTTGAAACATAAACGCACGCAGTTGGTGTGAACAGTATTCTCCTATGACAGTGCTGTCCATGCAGGCTTCGCATGTACGCATGACGGTCGTGTTTCGCAGAGCGGTGTCATAGTCCTGCATACACCCTGCGCGTAGTAGTGCGACATCGTTGCGGTCGCTTCGGTGAATTCGAATCCGCACATGTGTGACATTGCAATCGATTGCAAAGCTGATACTCTGAATTTGGACAAGGAGAGGCACGAGCATGGAAAGTTGTCGAAGGGCGATGGCGTGTTGGGGCATCTTCTGTTTGGTTGCGATCGGTCGTTTCGATCACAGCCAGGCGGCGGTGCAACCGGAATCGGAGGCCGGAATATTCGGACCGGAGAGTCAGTCAGTCTGGCAGATCGATGCGCGGCGGTCCTTGTTCGTCACGGAGCAGCCGATTCTTGCCCGCTTCGGTTTTCGGCGCGTGATGGATCAGTTGGTCAGACGCAGTCGCGTGCCGGGACTGACGGCAAAGCAATTATTCAATCAATGGTGGGATACCCAGAATCCAAAGCCGAGCCTGGGTTTGGGTCGCAACTGCGATACGTATACCGATGCCGTCGGCCAGCCCTCGATCAACGGATTCCCTTATGTCTGCCGTCCTGCATCGGAACGCCAGGAAGGTCAGGAAGCATTCAATGATCCCTTTGTCGATGCGGAAACGAATCCGGGATTCTATTTCCCAATAGCGCTCGCCAATCGCTTTGACGTGGCGCCTGCCAACGGAGCAAATTGCGGCGGGTATCGCATCGTCTACGCCCGCAGATCAGGCCTCGCCTTCGTTCGCAACCGCAATCTTCTGATCTTCGAATCCGTGTTGCCGAACCCGAATCCGAAGTTGGGATTGCAAGGCTGCCGCATGATCGTGCGCTTCTGGGCAAATCTTTCGACACAAGCGGATATCGAGCGGCGCGCGGACCTGCTCGAGAGGTTCTATTTCTACGGGATCGGCGGTTTGCCGCCCGCGGTGGACATCAGCAATTACGGCGCGAATCCGCAGGGCCGGGGCCAGGTGCGCACGAACCAGTTTCTCGAGCAGAAAGCCTTCGACGAGGGCAGGCCGCGCTTTTGGATCCTGCGTGAATACAAACTACAACGTCAGTGCCACCAGGATTCTTGCAGCAAACTCGAGTTTGTGCCGGTCACTGTCAAGGACAATTCGTATGGCGGCTTGTTCTCTCCTGCCAGCACCGACCCCAGAGCACCGGCGTTCCAGCGCTTCTTCCTCAAGCAGATTCCAATGCTGGCTGCGGACACCCTTGCTGGGATCAGCATGGGTTCCGTACCGGACGAGTTCAATGCAGCGCAAAGCGTGTCCCTCAATCCGCTCGTCGATGACTACGTAGCGCAACTGGGAAGCGGCCCAAGTGCGTTCCGCAGCGCCATCGAAGCCAAGCTGGTGGCGCTCGGCAGCACGTTGACTGCCGACAATGTCGTTGCGCGCGCCATGGCGCTCTCCTGCGCCGGCTGTCATCAGCTGAGTGCCAACATGGACGTTGGAGGCGGGTTGGTCTGGCCGGCGTCGACGCCGTCCGCAGAGCCAAACACCCCCCAGGGCTTCGTGCACACTACGGAGCGTTTCACGGAAACGGTGGACGGTGTCAAGCGCTTCCTGATCTCTCCCGCGCTGACCGATGTCTTCCTGCCCGCGCGCAAGCAGATCATGGAGGAGTTTCTGGGCAATCGACAGCAGATCTACCGCAACCCTGATGATCCGATTGGCGGTCGGCGGGTTCACTAAGACTTGATCGTGCATCCCGGCACGCCGCGATGCGGGTGGCGGGCGGGAGGCTTACCTCATCGAGCGTTCAGCGCACGGAGTTTTCCGGGGCGAGCGGGTCGATGTTGTCCATTCCACAGGAGCGCATTGGATGAAACGGACTGACTGGAGCATGGTTGGGATCGGAGAGTTCTGGAAGCTCGCGGACGAACTGCAGGAGCGAACGGTCGCCCACGCGAACGAGCTATTCACCTATGCCGAGACGGCCTCACGGGAAGATCTGCTTTCGCTGCTGATTCAGTACCGATTCTTCACGACCTACTACATCGCGGATCTGGCCTTGTTGACGGCGCGCTGTCAGCCCGGTCCGCTGCGCAGCTTCCTCGCAAATGTGTTGGACGATGAATTGGGCCGCGGCGATCCGGGCATGGCGCATCCGCGCTTGTATGATGATTTCCTATGCAGCATGGGTGCGGTCAGGGAAGGGTTGGACGACCAGGCGCTCGGGGACAACATCGAGTTGTTGGGCGTTGCACGCGAGCAGTTGCTCGATCCAAACACGAGCATCGCGTTCGCGATCGGGTTGCGCGGCATGGGCGGCGAATGTGTGTGCCAGATCTATCTGTCGCGCTTCTACGAGCACATCATCAGGAACCCTTACCTCATCGAGAACAAGGACAAGATCGACTGGCGTTTCTGGAAGCTGCACGTCGGAGAGCATGACATCGAGCACCGCGAAACGACCCGCAGCCTGATTCACGATGACATCGTCGCGCAAGGCGCGTGCATGGTGGCCGAGCTGGGTGCCGGATACAGCGAGAGCATGACTTCCTGGAGCCGGTTCTGGGACAATATTTTTTCATCGGTCAAGGCGGGCGCGAGTCGGCGAGTCACGGCAGGCAGCGCGCTCGATGTGACGCGGATCCAGGCGGTCCCCGGCCGCGCCGGCCAGATCCGGCAGTTCCATCTGGCAATCCCGGTTCGCGATATGCGGGCCTCAAGGCGCTTTTACAGCGAAGTGCTGGGCGCCAAGGAAGGTCGCTCGACGCGCAATTTCACCGACTTTAATTTTTACGGCCATCACCTGGTCCTGCATGCCGCCCCTGACGAGCACCTTTTTGAGACCTTCACTTCGCAGTTCCACAGCGAAACCGTAAAAGTGCCGCATTTCGGCATGAACTTCGATTGGGACACCTGGGGCCAGCTGGCCGAGCGCATCAAAGGGCAGAACTTCGAATTCTTCGATCCGCCGCACATTCGCATGGCAGGCATGCCCGGCGAGCATGCAACGATGTTCGTCATCGATCCCTCCGGTAATGCGCTGGAGTTCAAGGCGTTCCGAAATCACGACGAAGTGTTCTCGAAGGTGTTTGACCCGAGAACGACGGACGTATTCGGTTTGCACGAGCTGACGGCGCGCGCGTCGCAACCGATCTCCGTCGGTTAGAAGGGGCCATGCCGGCAGACTCTGTAACGGTCCTACCGACAACTCTCGGGGCGCTGCTGCGCATGCGTGCGCGGCAGCGCCCGGAGCAGGCGCTGGTCTGCGCGGCGGACGGCGAAGCGGCGATGAGCTATGGCGACCTCAATCATCATGCTTCCGAGTTTGCGCAATTGCTGAAGCGGCTCGGATGTGCGGCCGGCGATCGGATCGTGATCGGCTTCGGCAACACTCCGGAGTTCTTTGTAGCGCTGTTTGGCTGTTGGCGCGCAGGCATGATCGCCGTGCCAGTCGATCAGATGCTGGCCGGCGCCGAGTTGCAGGCGATCGTGATGCATGCCCAGCCGGTTCTCGTCGTGACCGATCCGGGCGCGCGAGCCCAATGGCAGCAGTTACAACTGACCTGTTCGCTGATCGAAGCGCCTGCCATCGGCCATCCGCCAGTGACCGGGGAGTCGGTTGATTGGGAGAACGAACCCGTTTCGGCGCAAGCGTCGGCGGACTCTCCAGCGTTGCTGCTTTACACCTCAGGCACTACGGGCGAACCAAAAGGGGTGTTGTATTCGCATGGCAATTTGCTGGCCAAATTGCGGACGATCAGCGAGTGGTTCGGATTTGATTCCTCCTATGTCACGCTGTGTTTGTTGCCCACTCACTTCGGCCATGGCCTCATCTGCAACTGCCTGCCGGTGCTCGACTATGGCGGTACGCTGATCCTGGCAGCGCCATTCAGCCTGGACTTGATCGGCCGGCTGTGGCCGATCATTGAACGACACGGCGTCAACTATTTTTCCTCGGTGCCGACCGTGGTGCGCCTGTTGCTGCAGCACGTGCGGCGTGACCCGGTGCGGATCGCGCCTTCGCTGAAATTCGTCACCTGCGCCTCGGCGCCGCTGCGCAGTGAGGAGGTGGAGATGTTTCAGTCCACGTTTGGCGTGCCTCTGCTCAACTGCTACGGACTCACGGAGACGACCGGCTGGTCTACGTGTTCCGCCAATGATCCGTACCGCGATCTCGCCGCCGTGGGTAAAGTCATTACCGGTGAGTTGCGGGTCGTGGATGCGCTGGGTCAGCCATTGCCGCAAGGCCAGCAGGGGGAGATACAGATCCGTGGCCGGGCCGTCATGCTCGGATACTTCAAGAACCCGGCGCTTACTGCGAGCGTCATGCGCGATGGCTGGTTTGCGACCGGTGATGTGGGTGCTTTGGGTGCGGACGGCACAGTTACGCTGCATTCGAGAATCAAGGAGTTGATCATCTGCGCCGGCAAGAATGTGTATCCCACCGAGGTCGACGACGTATTGATGTCGCATCCAGATGTGGCCGAAGCATGCACGGTGGGTCTGGAGGATGCGCTCACCGGCGAGCAGGTGGCGGCATGTGTAGTGCGCGTCACAGGCTCCGCGTTGAGCGCCCAGGCATTGATTGCTCATGCGCAGCGGCGTCTCGCCGCTTACAAGTGTCCTAAGCGGATTCTATTCGTGGACAGTATTCCGCGCACTTCGCGCGGCAAGGTCAATCGCTCGAGTCTGTGTACGTTGTTTGCAAAGCAAGCGGCGCGATCCGTCAGTGAGGATTCGAGGGCGAACGTATGAACACCGCAGCGGACATTCGTAGTCGCTTGCTGGTCATCGTCTCCGAGCAATATGGTCGAGCAGAAGAAGAGCTCATTGCCAGCGGCTTGGTCGATTCACTGCACGCCATCGCTCTCGCCCTGAAGCTGGAGAGGGAATTCGATCTGCCACCGAATAGTTTCCTGCTGACCGACATGCGCTCGATTACTGCGCTCACACTGCGCATTGCAGCCGCGCGTGGTAATCCGGGAGCTAGCTGACTCAGGCGGCCAGCGTTAGAGGAGGGCACTTGGCAGGGATACGCTCAATTGGTTGGTGGCTGCCGGACGAGCGACGTTCCGTCGCGCAATTGGCGATGCGCATGCAGGTTGCGCCCGAAGCGTTCGCCAAGATTGGCTTGCTCAGCGTGGCGGTGCCCGGCGATGGCGATCATCCTTCGACCATGGGTGCGCGCGCGACGCACGCCGCACTGAACGCTGCGGGGCTCGATATCGATGATCTCGATCTGCTGATCTTCGCCGGCGTCACCAAAGACTGGCCGGCGCCGTGGGTAGCGGCGTTCGGCGTATTGCATGAGTTGGGCGCCACGCGCGCCAACGGCATCGATGTCTCCAATCGCTGTGCGGGCATCGTCGACGCCTTGTGGTTGGCCAAGGTGCTGGTCGAGTCGCGCACCCATCGGGTCGTGGCCGTGTGCTGCGCAGATCGCTTCGATCATGTCTTCTCACCCTGCGTCGGCCAGGCTTCTTTCGAGCGTGTCACAGACGCTGTGTACGCCGCCGGCGCGGCAACTGCGATTGTGACGGCCGATGCCGCCAATCGGATCGCGGCATTTTCCAGCCATACGAATCCCGATCTATCCATTCACCATTGCATGACGCCGATCGCCGGTGGGAGCCGCCGTCCCCTGGATGAAGCCGCTGTGCGCGATGGTCTACATTTCTGGCATGCGCAGATGTCGATGCGCGATGTCGACTACATTGCGAAATACTCGGCCGACGCCGATCGCTACAACTACCCGAGGCTCTTCCATCGCGCCGGCATCGACGGCGTTGACTTCGTCGCTTGCTCGCCGCTCTACGTCGAGCCGCAGATGGCGGTGCTCGAGGAACTGCGAGTCGCCGATGCGGTGCAGTTGTTTACGATCCCCCGACTGGGCCACATCGGGCCGGCTGATTTGCTCCTGATTCTTGGCATCGGGGTTGCCAACGGTTTCAACGTTGGGCGGCGCATCGTCTTCTCGACGCGTACGCCACCCTATTCCAACGCCCTCGCCATCGTGAGTGAGAGTCAGCATGGTATTGCAGCAGCTGGAGAAGGCATCGATCTTAGCCTGTGGCCGGCGCCGCGCGCTGCGCACGTCAATCGGCCCGAAGCCCCCTTCGAGCAGCCGCTCGGAGGACCGCCATGACAAGGTTTTTGTCGCGCTCAGGTTACGTGCTGTTGCTGACCATCAGTCTATGTGCTGCGGCAACGACCTCGACCGAGCCGACAATGAGCAGCTGCCATCAGCACTCGCCTGCGCCGATCGACACCACGCTCCACGATGATCAGGCCATCGACCCGGCGAGTGCCGCGTTGACGGACGAGGAACAGGCGGAGCGATTCGGCGAGGTGAGTTTCCCGCTGTCATGCGCGTCCAGCGTGCAAACCCTGTTCGGTCGAGCGTTGTCGATGCTGCACTCATTCGAGTATGACGAGGCGCGCAGGACGTTCAAGCGCGTTCTCGTTTTGGATCCGCGCTGCGCGATGGGAGAGTGGGGTGTGGCGATGAGCTACGTTCATCAGCTCTGGACACCCCCCACCGAAGCAGAGCTGCGTGCCGGGCTCGCTGCATCCCAACGCGCCGTGATGCAGCTAAATACGAATGAGGGCAAGCTGCTCGACAACGAGCGCGGTCTCATACGGGCGATTGATGCCTATTACCAGGGCGGAACTGATCATCCCGCGCGGATGGCCAAGTACGCCCGAGCCACGTCGGAGTTGCAAGCCACGTACCCGGACGATGTGGACATCGCGGCGTTTTTGGGGTTGGCATTGGTCGCGACAGCGCAGCCCGCGGATCAAACTTTTGAGAACATCCTGCGCGCCGGCAGCGTGATGGAGCCCTTCGTCGCAAGGTATCCGCGACATCCGGGGCTCGCGCACTACCTGATCCACGCTTACGACAATAGCACCCTGGCGGAACGGGGTTTGCCGTACGCGCGCCAGTATGCGGCCATCGCCCCCACTTCGGCGCATGCATTGCACATGCCGTCGCATATCTTTGAACGCCTGGGCATGTGGCGTGAAGACATCGAAATGAACCTACGCTCCACTCAGGCGGCGCGCGCCTACGCCGCCAAGGCGCACGTTCAGGGACATTGGGATGAGGAGATTCATGGCCTGGGCTTCATGATCTACGCCTACCTGCAACAAGGCGATTATGAGAAGGCGCGTGAGGTGCGCGACTACATCGCTGCGGCTAAGGAGTTCTATCCGGAGAACCCAAAGATTGCCTATGTGTTGGCGTCCGCGCCGGTGCTCCATGCCCTGGAACGACAGGATTGGCGCGCCGCGGCCGAGCTGCAGTTGTCACATCCAAACTTTCCCTGGTCCTCGGTTCCCTGGATCGAAGCGATGGTGGATTTCGCGCGTGGATATGGGGCAGCACGGCTGGGCGATGCGACTGCGGCGGACGCGGCCCTCATCAAGTTACGCCAGCACAAGCAGCGTCTCAGTGAGCAGCATTGGGATCGTCTGGTGGAGCGCGTGAATGCCTACTCGGAGACGATCGAGGCTTGGCTCAACTTCGCACGTGGCGAGCACGCCGCCGCGATAAAAGCAATGCGGAGGGTTGCCGAATACGAGGCCGCGACGGTTCTGCCCGACGGTGTCATGGTCCCGGCCACGGAAATGCTGGGCGACATGTATCTGCAGCGCAAACAATATCGTCAGGCACAGTCTGCGTATGAAAACTCTCTGCAGCGGCACCCGCGCCGGCGCGCGCCGGTGCTGGGTATGATTGCAACGGCATCGGGGCTGCGCGATCGTAAGCAGCGCGAATACTATCAAGGTCTGTTGAGCAACATCTCTGCAACCTCGACGGATGCCGAGCGGGTGTCGCTGACATTGCCAAGGACCGGGGTTCAGAAATGAACACGGAAACGGAATCGAACGTCGGGCGCGTATCTGCTGTTACAACGTAGGACGTCATGTTGTTATTGGCTACTGACCTGGATGGAACGTTTCTCGGTGGATCCACACGCGATCGAGATCGGTTGTATCAATGGGTGCGCAGTCGCGGTGAGCAACTTATATTGGTGTTCGTCACCGGCAGGGCTCTGGAGAACGTGAGGCCATTGTTGGCCGACATTGCGATTCCAGAACCGCAGTACATCATTTCCGATGTAGGTGCCACAGTGGCGTATGGCGACGGCCAGCGTCGTGTCGACCCGATCGATGAGGCACTGGCGAGGCGTTGGATCGGCGCAGAAGCAGTCTTAGCGGCGCTCGATGGTTTGCCACTGGAGCGTCAACAACAGGCGCAGGAACGACGCTGTTCCTTCTACACCGACGATGCGCGCGTCGTCGGTGCGGTCAGGAGGGCCGTTGAGCCGTTGGGGTGTGAGATATTGTATTCCGCCAATCGCTATCTCGATGTCCTGCCAGCAGGAGTCAACAAGGGCAGCACCCTACGCGCCCTGGTCGCTCATCTGAGTATCGATTCGATGTCGGTATTCGTAGCGGGCGACTCATTGAACGATTTGGCGATGTTCGTCGACACTCCGTTTCGCGGCGTCGTCGTTGGCGGCAGCGAATCGGCCCTGTATGGGCACACGCGTCCGCTCAAACGGGTCTATCACGCTGCCGGGCATGGAGCCGCGGGCATCATCGAAGCCTTGGCCGCGCAGCAGTTGCTGCAACCGGAAATCCCGGATACGGGTCAGCGTGGTACCGCGGATTTGGTCGTTGTGTACCATCGCCAACCGTTTGACGAGCGCGTAGTGAACGGAACGGTGGTCAGGCAAAAAATCCACAGTCCCAATGGCATCATCCCGACGCTGCTTGGACTGTTTCGGGAGCGGCGAGGTGTCTGGGTCGCGTGTACGGAATCGCAACCCGGGCACTCTGAAAGGTACATCAAGCTCGATGACCCGGGTTTGTCCGGACTGACGATATCGCGCGTGAATCTGAGCGAGGAGGATGTCGGCTTGTTCTACAAGCGATTTTCCAAGGAGGCCTTGTGGCCGATTTTGCATGGTTTTATCGATCGGGCGCAATTTGAGCATCGCCATTGGCAGCATTTCCTCGCCATCAACCAGCGCTTCGCGCGCCAGGCGGCCAGCGAGGCGAGCGAAGGCGCGTTGATTTGGGTTCATGATTACAACCTCTGGCTGGTGCCCGAGTTTCTGCGTCGCTGGCGTCCCGACCTGCGCATCGCATTTTTTCTTCACACGCCGTTTCCGGCCGCGGATGTGTTCAATGTCATTCCGTGGAGCGCGGAAATCACCGGGAGCCTGCTGAAGTGCGACTACATCGGGTTCCACATCCCACGCTACGCCGAGAATTTTGTCGATGCGGCGCGCAGCTACCATGCACTCACTGTGCAGGAGCTCTTGGATAGGGATGATCGGTTCATTCGTATCGGCACTGCGTTGAGCACGACGCGCAATACCGTCAGCGTGCTGCACGATCAGCATCTCGTCCATCTGGGCATTCATCCGGTCGGTCTGGACCTGGCACGTGTGGAGTCGGCGCTGCAATCGGCGCCTTTTGCCGACACATTGGCCAGCCTGACGGAAAGTTTGCGCGGCCGACGCTTCATCGTCTGCGCTGAACGCCTGGACTACACCAAGGGGACGCTGCAAAGGCTGCAGGCTTTCGAGCACTTTCTGGCTCGACATCCGCTGTGGCGCGAAAAAGTCATTTTCATGAGCATCTGCACGCCGGCCCATGATGGTATGCGCGTCTATGAGGAAATTCGCACCCAGATCGAGCAGGCGGTCGGCAGGATAAACGGCCTTTTTTCAACGGCGGCCTGGACGCCGGTCGTTTTTATGTTCCGTGCCTTATCGTTCGATGAGCTCGCAGCTCACCTGGCTGTGGCCGATATAGCCTGGATCACGCCCTTGCGGGATGGCTTGAACCTGGTGGCCAAAGAATATGTGGCTATTCGCGACCGATTGGGCCGCACGGGTGTGTTGGTGCTATCGGAATTCGCGGGCTGCAGCGTGGAACTGCGGGGTGCTTTGCTGACCAATCCGTATGACATCGCGGCCATGGCGGATACCCTGCAGCAGGGGCTGGTCATGGACACCGCTGAATGTGCAGAACGCATGCGTACCCTCGCCGGGGTCGTGCGTCGCTACGATATCGAGCGGTGGTCGCGGGATTTCGTTGATAGTGCGCTGCGAGTTACCCATGTGCGTCGTGCGCGACCGCTGGCATCCACTGCCGCCAGGGACTCAGTGTCAGCAGGCTGACGAGGCTCGGCCGTCAATCCGCGACATTGTTGTAATAATGCGTGCCGAGGAAAGAAGTGTTGCGCTGCTGGCGTGCTGCCAGGCCACTTTCATGACGGGTCAGGTGCTGGCGATAGCTGTAGCACCCTTGGTGGGGCTCGAGTTGGCATCACGCCCGGCGTTGGCCACGTTGCCGATGAGTGTGCAAATCATCGCCACGTTGCTGACCATCTTCCCGGCCTCCATGTTCATGGGACGCCAGGGACGGCGCAAGGGTTTCGCGTTGGGCGCGGTGCTGGGTATCGCAGGCGCGGCGGTGTGTGCCACCGGAATTCAGCAGCGGTCATTCTGGGGATTCTGCGTCGGCGCTGCCCTTCTGGGCGTGTTCAACAGCTTTGCCACTTTTTACCGTTTCGCGGCGGCCGATGCGGCTAGCGTCGAGTATCGCGGTAAAGCGATTGCGTATGTGTTGGCGGGCGGAGTGGTGGCCGCTTGTGCGGGGCCGAATCTGGCTAAATGGACAATTAATTGGATTCCTCAAGCGCAATTTGCCGGCAGCTATCTGGGGTTGATCGGCGTATTTGCCGTAAACCTGCTGGCGTCGTGCAGCCTCGATATCCAGCCTCGTGCCACGGCACTGCAATCTCGTGCGCGGCCGTTCATCGTTATCGTGCGCCAGCAGTCATTCATTGCGGCGGCGCTCACCGCGATGTTGAGTTTTGCGACCATGAGTCTGATCATGATCGCGACACCGTTGGCGTTGTACGATCACCGACATTCATTCGCGGACGCCGCGTTGGTGATCCAATGGCATATGCTGGGCATGTGCGTACCCTCGTTTTTCACCGGTCAATTGAGCGCGCGCTTTGGCACACACCGCATCATTCAAATGGGTGCAGTAACGTTGGCGCTGGCGGCGCTGGTGAATCTGCTCAATGTGAAGCTCTGGACCGTGCTTGGCGCTTTGGTACTGCTGGGTGTGGGTTGGAATTTGCTATTCGTCGGTGCTTCGACGCTGCTGACCGGCACGTACGCTGCCGACGAGCAAGGCAAGACGCAGGCGGCGAATGATTTTCTGGTGATGGTGACGACGGCAACGACTTCGTTCGCAGCTGCGCCTCTGTATCAATCGTTGGGATGGGTCGCGCTGAATCTGCTCGTCATGCCGCTGATCGGCATGATTTTTCTCGTGCTACCGCAGGCGCCGGTTTGGTCTAGGCGAGACTTATCGCGCCAAAGGCGCGCAGAAGATTGCTGAGGTTTCGCAGAAGGCTGAACACGCTGCCAACGCGAGATTGACTCTCTGCTTCTGGACAAGCTCTCGGATATCCTCAGTGAAAGCACGGTTTGCACCTCTGGCGATTTGCGCGACGTTGGAGTGGTGGCTGTTCCATTACGCTACGACGGGAAATATGTGGATTAACAGTCATCTGCAGCGCATTTTACCGTGACGTCATTGACGGGCAGCGGCCGACTCGTGCAGGAACAAAAGCGAAAGTACCAACAGCAACGCACGCGCCGGGCGAAACTCAGCATGCGGCGAGGTCCGCGACGGTAGCTCCACAACGCTTGACTGTAGTGCCAAGCCGTGCTGCGCAAATAACTTCGTCCGGTATCCGGGCTGCTCCGGGCCACGAGCACGCGATTACTCTCGGCCTCGCAAGGTGGAACGTCGTCGAATCGCATGAAGCCTCCAGCGGCCGTTGACGCAGTTGTCCCTTCCGGATACAGGCCGGCACACCGTGGTCCAGGCATCGACCGGAGAGTCCCTATGCACTTACGAGCCGCTTCGCGATTGCATCCTCTTCCCCCGACACGTCTTGCTCTATTCCTTTATTTCAGCCACCAGACTGCGAGTGCTGCGCGCTCTGCGAAGAAACGCCACGTAGTGCATCGCCGGCTGCGCTGGCATCTGTACGGTGCGATAGATCCGAGAGCGAAACGATTCCCACCAGCCGCTTTTGACGACTCAACACTGGCAGGCGCCTCACCTGGAGCTGCGCCATGTTGCGGGCCACGTGATCGATGTCCTCGTCCTCGAAACAGTACTTGACATCCTCATGCGTCATGACATGTCGTACGGAAGTGCGGGTTGGATCGCAGCCGCGAGCATCGCCACGGATCGCAATGTCGCGGTCGGTGATCATACCGATGAGGCGGTCATTTTCACCGACAGGCAACACACCGGCATCTGCCTCAGCCATCATCTGCGCGGCGCGTTGAATTGTGTCATCCGGTGCGACGATACGTACGGTTCGTGTCATGATTTCATTGACTTGCATGGGATTCTCCTATGGATTGCGTCTCTCTTCACAACGCTTCCTCGAATCAGGCGTTCCGCCAGGCCCGTTGACATTCGCGTCATGGTTAGCACGCGCACAGGGTGGGGGGGAGGGCAACCCTCTGCCAAGTCAGCGCCAGCGGCACACAGAGGCCGGATTTGCAGTGGAATGGCTGGAGTTCGCGCCTGAAGCGATTCGCCTGTTGAATCGCCCAGTAAGTACTGCATCCTCCGGTCCAGAGCAGGAACTAGGAGGTTTGAGTGGTCCGCCGCCTATCCGGGCGCAGGGCCTAACGCCTACATCCCTGCACCGCCGAGTCAAAAAGGGTCAAATACGAAGCCGTCCCGATTATTGCCCATCAGTCAGAGTTTCCCTACGTAGCTCGTACCCAGGAGCAGTATATGGGGCTGCCTCTTCGCGCCCCCTTGAAGACCTCCATCCACTACAGCAATCATCCATTGCCGACACGATGCGACGCTCATCCACGGCTCTCTAACGCTTAGGCTTGCATTTTCCCTTCTCGCAATCGCCGCGGTGCCACGACAACAGAGCTGACGGCGGCGCGGGTCTGTTTGGAGCGAACAGCGACGCCGTTGGCGAAGTCAGCAGCGTCGAGGCTCAAGAATGCACCAACTCTCCGCCGCATGCTTTCCAGCGCTGCTCCAGCTCCTTGGGGTTGTCACCGAAGCGGATTTTCACCCCGATTAGAATTCCCCCGCCGCGAATGCCGGCCTCATATTGGTGAATGCGATCCTCGCGGATACCCCAGTTGGTCAGAGCCCCGATGAGACCACCGGCCAGACCAACGGTACCCGCAGCTGCAAGTGCCAGTGCAACGGGACCGGCAACAGCCATACCTGGGATGAGCACAAGAGTGCCTGCAGCAGCGAGCACCGGGGCAATGGTACCCATTGCCCCACCAGTGGGGCCGCCAAGCTCATCCGCGAGTTTTGTTGACCCGGCGGTGGACTCGGTCACGTTGTGGCTCAAATCACTGTCGGCTCGACGCTCGCCAGAGAAGAATCGCTCACGAATTTCTTGCGACATGACCACGCTGATATCCGACTTTTCATAGCCGAGCTCGACGGCGGATTGATACGCGCATTCGGCACCGTCGCTGCTCTTGAACAGACCCGTTACCGTTCCAGGTTCGCTGGTAGACAATGCTGGGTCGGCCATGGCTCTCGCTCCTTACCCGTTCGTCTTTCTTTACAACGCAGGAGCAGTCTTGTCGGTTCTGTGCTAAGTCCCAGAAACTGCGCCTTCACGGGCGGAGCTTTTCCGCCCCAGCATGGCCGCAGTCAAGACCACGTTCAAGTACGCAACCGCGGTGAGTTGCGCGTGGCTTTGCTTGACAAACATCTCCTGCCCATCCTGCTCGCGAGTGCACAAATCTGGCATTGCCAAACGGACTACCCGGGAGCGGTTGGCCGCTGCGAGTGCCCATATCTCAGCGCTCAATACCTTCAACACGACCTTGCCTAGCGGGTGCTCTCTTTCGAGTTTTCGATGGAGCGTTGGATTTCTCATAGCGGCGGGGGTGCCTACATGAGGATGCACCCTTGCGGCTCGCTCTCATGGCATCGGTGATCGGCGATGTGATCAGCGATGCCCGCGAGTCAAAGCCATCAGCTACTTCTCCGTCACTCCGGACTGCGCGGCGACGTCCTCGATTTTCTTGAGGTGCGCTTCCACGGTCGGCAGGGTTTCCTTCGCGAAGGACTTGGCCTGGCTGTCGGCGCCCGAGGCGATCTCTCTCTTAAAAAGAGCCGCGGTTTCCCGATGAGCTTTGATCTGACCCTTGATGTACGCCTTGTCAAACGCAGACCCGGTCAGCACTTCGAGTTTGCCCTTGGTCGCGATTTGTGCAGCACTCGATGTGCTAGGCAACTCGACGTTCTCACTCGAGGCGACGCTCGTCAGCTTCTGGTTGGCCTCCGTGTGATCTTTGACCATCATGGCGCCAAAATCCCTGACGGCTGCACTGTTGCCTTTGCTCTGGGCGAGCTTTCCCGCCTCAACTTCGGCGATGCCACCCTCCGCAGCGTGTTTGAAGAATGCCTCGTCGGGATTCTTGTCAGCACCCCAGACGAGTGCCGGAGCTGCTACGATGATACCCAGGATGATTCGTTTCATTGCAGTTCTCCAAGGGCCAGCAACGGGCTGGACAATTTGGGAGTATTTGCTCGCAAACATCATTCCCAGGACTCAT
>Ga0307511_10001876_pt1 | contig 22065 bp, 18 predicted proteins | sample 13_EM_MG_FD_200266 | JGI IMG/M metagenome (GOLD analysis project Ga0307511, IMG submission 200266) | Populus trichocarpa ectomycorrhiza microbial communities from riparian zone in the Pacific Northwest, United States - 13_EM | ecosystem: Host-associated > Plants > Roots > Unclassified | place...
AGGTTGGCCGGAAGTGCCGGATGTTGATACCACTCCGGGAGTTCCGGAAGGAAGGGAAGAACCTGTACTTGCCGGAGTGGAAACATTAAAGACAAGAGACGCTTCCGGGTTCAGACTGCTGACAGTAATATTCAGCAGGTCATTTTTTTGTATGCTGGATTCAAGATTGGAGCCGGAATTTTCCAGCGTAGTATCCTGAATATTATTAAAATAAACTATTTTTTTTGTATTGACACAAGAAGTCAGGCACAGACATATTATAATTAAATAACATAGAAAAGACATTCTTCCTATATATCTCATATTAAAGTTTTCATTAATAAAACTAACGGCACAGTATGGTGCATTATTCAGATGGCAAAAAATACGGTGGCAAGCACATGGCAAGATAAATGGAAAATTCTAGGGGGCTTTTTAGAGGTATTGAAGTAAATTCAATCAGACGGTAGAGACTGAAAAGGGGATATTTAGCACAACGAAAATAATCAAAAAATTGAATCTTTCAAATATTTAGCCTGCTTTCACCACCTAATAAGACAAAATGCAATTTTTTTATATCTTTTTCCGCTTATTATTTTTACCGATTTGACTTTACCAATTCCATGCCATGAATTCTTTATTTGGAAAATCCTGATGGAAAATACGGGCTTCCTACTATCTCCGCTTATGAAGCAAATAATCCCATTTTGGGGAAATTGCTTATTATCGCACCCATTAAATCGATTTTGATGAAACAATCCATGCGCCAACTCTTCATTCCTGTATTCCTGGCAGTCCTTATCCTCTGCCAGTATTCCCTCTTTGCACAGTCTTCTGACAACCTGGTTCAATATGTCCGGCCCATCATCGGCACACAGCGAATGGGCCATACCTATCCGGGCGCTACTGTCCCTTTCGGCATGGTACAGCTCAGCCCGGATACCGACACGATCCCTTATGAACAGAATGGGAAATACAACCCGGATGTATATAAATATTGTGCCGGTTATCAATACGATGATAAAACGATCGTAGGCTTTAGCCATACCCATTTCAGCGGCACCGGCCATTCCGACCTGGGGGACTTCCTGATCATGCCTTCCACGGGGGACCTGAAGCTGAACCCCGGTACGGCAGACAAGCCCCGGAGCGGCTTCCGGTCAGCCTTCTCCCATGCCACGGAAGTGGCAGAAGCAGACTATTATAAGGTGAAACTGGAAGATTATAATATCCTGGCGGAACTGACAGCTACTACCCGTGTCGGATTTCATCAATACACTTTTCCGGCAGCCGATCAGGCGCACATCATTCTCGACCTGGTAAGCGGCATTTATAATTATGAAGACAAGAATGTCTGGACCTTTGTCCGGGTGGAAAATGATACCCTGGTGACAGGTTACCGCCAGACCAGCGGATGGGGCAGGACCCGCACCCTGTATTTCGCGATGAGCTTTTCCCGGCCTTTTTATCAGTATGGCAATAAAAATTATTCTAAAAAGGAAGTCTACAGGGGATTCTGGGGCAAATTCGACCAGGCCCATAACTTCCCGGAAATTGCAGGTAAGCAGATCCGGATGCATTTCGATTTCCATACCCGGGAAGGAGAGAAGATCAAGCTGAAATTTGCCCTTTCTTCCGTCAGCACAGACGGAGCACTATTGAACCTGCGGACAGAAGCCCCGGGCTGGGATTTCGAAAAAGTACGGCAGGACGGGCAAGCCCTATGGAATAAGGAGCTGGGCAAAGTATTGGTAGACGCCGGAAAAGAAGAAAAAGAAAATTTCTACACCTCTCTTTATCATGCCTTTATCAATCCCACCGTCTATATGGACGTAGATGGATCCTATCGGGGACTGGACCAGGGCATCCATAAAGCCGATGGATTTACGAATTATACGACTTTTTCTTTATGGGACACTCACCGGGCCCTCCATCCATTGTTCAATATCCTGCAGCCACGCCGAAATGCAGATATGATACAATCCATGCTGGCCCATTATGACCAGAGCCCGCAGCATATGCTGCCTGTCTGGTCCAATTCCGCTAATGAGAACTGGTGTATGTCCGGTTATCATAGCGTGTCCGTCATCGCAGATGCTATTGTGAAAGGGAATACCCCTTTTGACCCGGGTAAAGCATTGGACGCCTGTATTGCCACTTCGCAACACCGGAGCTTCGAAGGGCTCGGGGTCTATATAGATAAAGGATATATCCCGGCAGAGTCGAATGGCGTGTCTGTTTCTACGACCCTGGAGTATGCCTACGATGACTGGAGCATTGCCCAGGCTGCTAAGAAGCTGGGCAGAATGGACACCTATGCCGCCTACCTGCGGCGCTCGGAAAATTACCGCAACGTGTACGATCCTTCCATCGGCTACATGCGCCCCCGTCTCAGCGACGGAAGCTTCAAGCAGTCGTTTGATGTACTGAGCACCAACGACCAGGGCTTTATTGAAGGGAATGCCTGGAATTATAGCTTGTATGTGCCGCATGACCCGGCTGCGCTGATCGGGATGATGGGGGGCAAAAAGCGGTTTGTCCAACACCTGGACTCCCTTTTCACTATGGAATTGCCGGATCGGTTTTTCGCAGAGACGGAAGACATCACCCGGGATGGCATCATCGGCAATTACGTGCATGGCAACGAACCTTCCCACCATGTAGCCTACCTCTATAACTGGACCGATCAGCCCTGGAAAACACAGGAAAGGGTGCGGATGATCCTGCAGAAACAATATCGCCCTACACCAGACGGTCTGGGTGGTAATGATGACTGCGGACAAATGAGCGCCTGGCTTATTTTCAGCACACTGGGCTTTTATCCGGTGGCGCCAGGATCGGATCAGTATTCCCTGGGCAGCCCCGCTATCAGGAACGCTGTTCTGCACCTGGAAAATGGAAAGGATTTCACCATCGAAGTGCAGGACCAGGGCGATAAAAATGTATACGTCCGTAAAATGGTCTTAAACGGCCAGCCCCTGACCCGTCGCTACATCACCCACGCCGAGATTATGAATGGGGGTAAACTGGTATTTTATATGAGTGCAAAGCATTAATCGTTCGTTTATAAGGTGTTGAATGACGGGACTTTGGCCTGATGGGGTGATTATCAGGCTTGTAAGTCCCGTTTTTTATTATTATATTACAAGTAACGATTATGTATTGCTTTTATTCATTAAAATTCCACCGTATGAAAACCGAGGTATTGACACACGCCAACAATCATGCAGCTAAGCATGCAGGTAATGAGCAAACAGAAACTCTTTTCGCCGGAAAGGCAGCCGTCACCATATTGTTAGCGATCGGGTTTTTAGGTCTCGTCATGTTCTTATCGTACGTGTTCATTTCAGGTACGAGATAGGACCGGGGCCCGGGCCACCTGAATTAGCCATCTGAATTAAAAGATCCGCCTCCCGGGGCGGATCTTTGCATTGGTGCAGGTATTACAGCATTGTGCAGGTATTACACTTTTAGCCTAATTTCGCTGCTTAAACCATCACCCGAACCTGGTCAAGATCGGAAACATACAACTGCCGGATTTCCCCCTGTTGCTCGCGCCTATGGAAGACGTGAGCGATCCCCCTTTCCGGGCCGTATGCAAGGACAATGGGGCCGACCTTCTTTATACCGAATTCATTTCCATCGAAAGCCTGGTAAAGGGCGCCATCAAAAGCCGTAAAAAGCTGGATATATTTGATGCCGAGCGCCCGGTAGGAATACAGATCTTCGGTGGAGATGAAGATAGCATGTCCATGGCTGCCAGGATCGTGGAAACCGCTAACCCGGATCTGCTGGATATTAATTTCGGATGCCCCGTCAAGGGGATCGTTGGAAGAGGGGCGGGAGCGGGGGTGCTAAAAGATATCGGCCGGATGATCCGTCTCACAAAGGCCTGTGTAGAAGCTACCCGCCTGCCGGTAACCGTAAAGACAAGACTGGGATGGGATGATCAGACCAAAAATATTGAAGAAGTCGCCGAACGTTTGCAGGATACGGGAATACAGGCGCTCTCCATACACGGCCGTACCCGTTGCCAGTTATATAAAGGGGAGGCAGACTGGACCCTCATCGGGAAGGTGAAGAATAATCCCCGGATCCATATTCCCATCTTCGGCAATGGCGACATCAACAGCCCCCAAAAGGCGCTGGAATATAAAAACCGGTACGGGGTGGATGGGGTCATGGTCGGCCGTGCAGCCATTGGGTATCCCTGGATCTTCCGGGAGATCAGGCATTATATAGCCACCGGGGAATGGCTTCCCGCCCCGACGGTGCAAGAAAGGATAGCCGTCTGTAAAAGGCACCTGCAAAAATCTATCGAATGGAAAGGCCCCATCATGGGGATCAATGAAATGCGCGGTCGCTACGCCGGCTACCTGAAAGGCTTACCCGGTATCAAAGACTTCCAGAAAAGGCTGGTTCTGCTCAGGACTCCGGAAGAAGTGGCAGCCGTGCTGGAGGAGATCCAAGTCCGTTATGAAGAATACAAGTGGCTTCAGGCCCCTATCGAACTTATCAACTACCACGAGAACTGCGCCTTATAAACTCCACACCCTGCCACCACCACTCAGAGGGACAGGTAGGATATCTCATTGCCGCACCCTAACGAAATCAAAAATCTCCTCTCATATAATTTCTTCCCCAAGGATCTAATTCATTCAGTACATTCCAATATTAAAATCATCGCATGAGAAAAATAGCTTATTTATCCTTAACGTTCCTCTTATACACAGCTACATTACAAGCCCAAAAGAACAAGGAACCCATCAAAATCACCGATCTCTTAAAAATACAATCCATCAGTGAAGTTACCCTAAGCAAAGACGGTACTAAAGCCGCCTTCACCGTCACCGTCATCGAACCGGACCCCGATTCAAAATCGGACTACAAATATGTCAATCATATCTATATCGTTCCCTCCGACGGGACCACTCCTCCCAAAGAACTCACGGTGAAAGAAAGTTCCTCCAAGCCTTCCTGGAGCCCGGACGGTAAAAAGATCGCGTTTGTCCGCTCCGTGGAAAGCAAGCCCCAGGTGTTTATTTTATCCCTCGACGGAGGAGAACCGGTACAATTTACCCATTATAAATATGGAGCCGGAACCCCTAAATGGTCGCCTGACGGGGGTGAGATCCTGTTCTCTTCCAATATCCGGCTAAAGGACATGATCAAAGACTCCCTGCTCAACCCGGGCCACAAAGTGCCGGTATGGCCATATGAACAGGCAGGATTTGATAGGAATGAATCCCTGCAGCCATCCACAGCCAAAGCCGATCCGGATGGCAGTATGGAAGAGATCCGGGCTTACCTGGAAAATGATGTGACAGATAAAAAGGCAAAGGTGGTCAACAAGCTGAATTTCCAGGACGAAATGGGTGTCAATGCAGAACTATCCTTCAACCAGTTCTTTGTACAGGGCCTCCAGTCGGGCGCCCAGCCACGGCACGTGACGCCTGGATTTTACCAGTATAGCAATATTGATTTCACACCTGATGGCCGGCTGCTGATAACTGCCAATATCGACTCTACAGATAATCCGGACCGGTCACTGGAAAGCGCTATTTACTTAGCCGATAAGGACGGCAAAAATATCCGGCTGCTCCAGGGAGAAAAAGGAAAAGTTTTCAGCAATGCCACACTGTCTCCGTCCGGAAAATTCCTGGCCTTTCAATATAGCACCACCTCTTTTGTCACCGTACCTCAACTGGGGATTATGCCGCTGAACGGCGGGGCTGGTCAAATGGCGCCCCTTCCTTTTGATCGCGCCAAGAGCAATTATACCTGGAGCGCCGATGAAAAATATCTTTATTTCACCGCGCAAGCCAATGGAGGTGTCCCTCTATACCGGGTAAACATATCCTTGGGAAAAACAGAAGAGTTGTCCGATTACAATAGCGGAACCGGCAGTTTTGACCTGCAGGGAGGACGACTGGTATTTGTGCGGACAGAAGTCAACGACCCTTTCGAATTATATACGGCGGACCCGGCCCTGCAAAATCCCAAAAGGATCAGCTCCTTCAATTATGATTGGGTACAGAGCAGACAACTGGTGCAACCGGAGAAGCATGAATTCAGGAATGACAAAGGAATGACCGTTGAATATTGGGTGATGAAGCCTGCGAATTATTCACCCGGGAAAAAATTCCCCTTATTGCTGGATATCCACGGCGGACCTTCCGCCATGTGGGGGCCCGGTGAAAGCAGCATGTGGCATGAGTTCCAATATTTCTGTAGCCGGGGATATGGCGTCGTCTATTGCAATCCCCGCGGATCAGGTGGTTATGGATTGGACTTCTTACAAGGCAATATAGAAGACTGGGGCACCGGACCCACCAGCGATGTATTGACGGTGCTCGATAGGACGATAGGAGAGGGTTGGGCTGATACGGCAAAACTACTCGTTAGCGGAGGCTCTTATGCCGGCTACCTGGTAGCCTGGATCGTTGGGCACGACCATCGCTTCAAAGCCGCCTGCGCCCAGCGCGGCGTATACGATCTGGCTACCTTTTTTGGTGAAGGCAATGCCTGGCGCCTGGTGCCCAATTATTTCGGCGGCTATCCGTGGGAGCCGAAAGTAAAGGCCATCCTCGAACGCGAATCTCCGATCACCTACGTACAGAACATCACGACGCCCTTTATTATTTTTCATGGGGAGAACGATCGCCGGACCGGCCAGGTACAGGGAGAAATGCTATACCGGAGCCTGAAAGTGCTGGGCCGTCCCGTAGAATACGTCCGTCATCCCGGAGCCACACATGAAATTACCCGCAGCGGAGACAACCGTCAGCGGATAGACCAGCTGTTAAGGACCTATGAATTTTTCGAAAGATGGCTAAATAAGAAATAATATCTTTAACCGATGAAAGACATCCTGCTCCTCTTATTGTCAACGCCCTTATGGGTCGCCTCCTATGGACAAGCTAAGACCGTCACTGTTTATACCACGGCAGATAAGTCGGATCTACGCTTGTCGGAAAACGGAAAACTCCCTTTTTCTGATTACCGCCAGCCCCTGGAGACCGAACCCTTTATATGGGTGGATGCGTCTGTCCCCTTTCAATCTTATATAGGGATCGGAGGCGCATTGACAGATGCTGCAGCGGAGACTTTTGCTAAATTGCCAAAGTCCGCACAACAGGAATTACTCACAGCCTACTATGATCCAGCTAAAGGCATTGGATATAACCTGGCAAGGACCCATATCCAAAGCTGTGATTTTTCCAGCGGAAGTTATTCCTATGTGTCGGATAATGACAGCCTGCTGAAGACCTTTAACGTGACCCATGACGAACAATACCGGATACCCCTTATCAAACAGGCCATTGCAGCAGCCGGCGGCAAGCTACCCCTGTTCGTTAGTCCCTGGAGCCCTCCTTCCTGGATGAAAGATAATAACAGCGTAACCGAAGGCGGCAAATTATTGCCGGCATTCGACCAGAGCTGGGCCAATTTTTATGTGAAGTTCATCAAAACATACGAGGCAAAGGGGATTCCCATATGGGGGCTCACGGTCCAGAATGAGCCGATGGCCAAACAAAAATGGGAATCCTGTATCTATACCGCAGAAGACGAGCGGGACTTTATCAAAAATTTCCTGGGACCAACCCTGCAACGGTCAGGGATGGGCGATAAGAAGCTGATCGCCTGGGATCATAACCGGGACCTCCTCTATCAAAGGGCCAGTACGATCCTGGAAGATGCCGGCGCCGCCAGATATGTCTGGGGTATCGGCTACCACTGGTATGAGACGTGGACGGGAGGGCCCATGCTGTTTGAAAATATGAACCTCGTATCCCGGGCCTTTCCAAAGACCAACCTGATCTTTACCGAAGGCTGCAAGGAGAAATTTTCTTATGACAGCCTGGGCGCCTGGTCATTGGGGGAACGCTATGGATATTCGATGATCAATGATTTCAACAACGGCTGCGTTGGATGGACGGATTGGAATATCCTGCTGGATGAGAACGGCGGCCCCAATCATGTGGGCAATTTTTGCTTTGCTCCCGTGCATGGAGACACCCGGACCGGAAAACTGATCTATACGAATGCCTATTTTTATATAGGGCATTTCTCAAAATTCATCCACCCCGGCGCCAGGCGCATCGCAGCCTCCGCTAACAGACCACAATTGCAGACCACCGCCTTTGTCAATAAGGACGGGAGCATCGTGGTAGTGGTCATGAATACCACGGATACCAAAACTACCTACCATTTATGCATAAAAGGCAAGGCCGCCCTCGCAGAAAGCCTGCCTCATTCCATTAGTACCCTAATCATAAAATAATGATACCGGTTCGCACATCAACGCTAATAGCAGCTTGTTTGGTAGTTATTTCCACAGGAGCGCCCGCACAGCAAAAGGCGCCTGACAACAAAGTGAGTGTCTGGCTTACGGATCCTGCAGCATCGATCTTCTTTAAAAAGCAGGAGTCCCTTGCCTGGGAGAAAGCCGGCCTCCCTGGAAGGAACGCACCTTCAGCAGGAAATACGCAGGTCACTCCGGAGCCCGTTATTACGCTGGACGCCACAAAGTCCTTCCAATCCATCGATGGATGGGGCTGGGCCCTTACCGGCGGCAGCGCTCAGCATATTATTAAAATGAGCGCCGCGGCCCGCGCTGCCTTATTAAAAGAATTATTTGGCACCGGCACATCCGGCAATCAGATCGGCGGCAGCTATTTACGGGTGAGCATCGGCGCTTCCGACCTGAACGATCATGTCTTTTCGTATGACGATCTTCCCCCCGGACAAACAGATACGGCATTAGCGCATTTCGACCTGGGGCCGGACCGGCAGGAAGTCATCCCTGTATTAAAGGAGATCCTGGCCATCAATCCCGCCATAAAGATAATGGGCTCGCCCTGGTCGCCGCCCGCCTGGATGAAGACGAACCATGACACCAGGGGAGGGAGCCTGCTGCCTGAGTACTACGGGGTATACGCGCAATATTTTGTCCGCTATATCCGGGCTATGCAAAAGGCAGGGATCCGCATCGATGCGATTACCGTTCAGAATGAGCCCCTCCATCCGGGAAATGAGCCGAGTATGCTGATGCCGGCAACTGAACAGGCGGCTTTTATAAAGAGCGCCCTGGGCCCTGCTTTCCGGCAGGCCGCGCTACCTACAAAGATCATTATTTACGACCATAATGCAGATAAGCCGGAATATCCTATCTCCATCTTAAATGATCCGGATGCCCGCAAATACATTGACGGATCCGCGTTTCACTTGTATGCGGGAAAGATAGAAGCCTTATCCCAGGTGCATGCCGCTTACCCGGATAAAAACCTTTACTTCACAGAACAGTGGGTGGGAGCTCCCGGAGATTTTATAAAGGATATCCCCGGGCATGTCGGGAACCTGATCATCGGCGCTACCCGAAACTGGGCAAAGACCGTGATTGAATGGAACCTGGCTTCCGACCCTTCTTATCAACCTCATACAGACAGGGGAGGATGTGACCGCTGCCTGGGCGCCATAACGATCGATGGAGATAAGGTCACCCGCAATCCGGCTTATTATATTATAGCGCATGCCGCAAAATTTGTAAGACCGGGCTCTGTCCGTATTGCCTCCAATGCAGATGATAGCCTTCCCAATGTTGCTTTCCGGACGCCATCAGGTAAAGTAGTGCTGATCGTCTTAAATAATGGCACCGTTCCGCAGACTTTTGCAATCGATTATGAAGGCAGGAAATTCAAAGGGCAGTTGAATGCGGGAGTTGTGGCGACTTATGTGTGGTAACAATATATTCCTTCGCTGCGCTCGGTTAGGGCAAAACGCCTATGGCGTTTTAAGCTCCAATAGTTCCTTCAGATAATTTCCCCAGATAGTAGGATTGGAGTGCGTTCCATGCCCCGAAGTCTGATCCGTAACAGGTAATAAAATATACCGTCCTTTAGCGACTTTCTTAATTTCTCTTTCCATGATACCCAGTTCCGGCGGGTTCACCTCATCATCCGCAGAATTCACGGCGAACAAAGGCGCCTTGATCTTCGACAGATAGGGGGAAGGATCGTAGTCACGGGAGGCGTCGAATGCATAGATCAGATCATTAGGGTCCTGTCTTTTCAGAAAGCCATTGACCCCTGCGTCCAGCATCTTTTCGGCAGCCTCGCGGGTGGGCGCTCTTTTCTGCAATTGCAGCGGGCTGCTGGTCATCCAGAATAGAGAGGCATAGGCACCCCGCATCCCGGTTTCGGGAAGGATGGTATATTCGCCGCCTTTCCAGAGAGGGTCCGACTCGATGGCTTCAATGGCCATTTTACGCGACATCCGGTTGCGGCCGGCAATGGCTACCGGAAGGCTTGCCAGCGGCATCAGCGCATCCATAAAATCGGGATAGGTATATCCCCATACCCAGGTATGCATGGCGCCCATGGAAGTGCCCATCACCAGGCGGAGATGATTGACCCCCAGCCCTTCGGTGATGAGGGTATAATCGGCTTTCACCATATCGTCATAAGTGTACCTGGGAAATTTCATATGAAGGCCATCGCTGGGCTTGCTGGACTTACCGTGGCCGATATTATCGGTGAGGATAATAAAATATTTTGTGGCATCCAGCAATTGGCCCGGGCCGAACAGATGACCTCCGAAACCGGCATTCAGGAAATTCCCGATCCATCCCGTGGTGCCGTGCATGATCAGCACGGCATTGTCCGTCTTTCCGTCCTTATCCTTATGCGGGGAGCCGAGCGTAGCATAATGCAAGTTGAGCTCAGGCAGGACTTCCTTACTGACAAATTGAAAATTCTTCACTTTATAATCTCCCTCCACAGGAGTCGGATAATTGGGCTGCCATTGCGAACCCGTTTCCTGCGCCATCGTCACCGAACCAGCAGCAAGGATCAACGACAAAAAGAAGAGTGCCTTAAAATCATTACGTGCTTGCATAAATGATCGTTAAAAAATGGCTCCGGACATTATACGCCCGGAGCCTATGAAATTAACGGATTTTAGCCTAAGTAAAAACTTAGTGGCGCATGACACTCTTTTAAAAAATCAAAAAGAACACATTACTTTTGTCCTCCTTTCTTATATAACCAATAAAGCCCATGGGTCATTTTCCTGTATCGAATTCCAATCTTTCCGCCAGCCATCTGGGACTGTTCCTGCAGGAAAAATACCGGCTCTCACCGGATACCCATTGCCGTATTTTAAGAGCAGGCGTCAACCATACTTATTTAGCAGAGGACGGAGCCGATAAATTTGTATTCCGGGTGTATAGCCTGAACTGGAGAATGGAAAAAGAAATTTTGGAAGAAATAAGGCTGCTTACCCTGCTAAAGAAGAAGGATATCCCCGTATCTTATCCTATCGCAGATAAGGCAGGCAACTATATCCAGGTGCTGAATGCCCCGGAGGGAGACCGCCCCGGCGTCCTGTTCTCCTATGCCAAAGGGGAAAAATTGCATAGTTATCCTCCTGAAATACATCACCGGATCGGAGTTGTCCTGGGACGCATGCATTCCGTAACCCGGGGGCTGCCGCTGGACAGGGTGGTTTATACCCCGCAGATCCTGCTGACCGAGCCGCTGGAACAAATAAGAAAATTTCTTTCCACCGACACCCCTGAATGGGCATTCCTGGAGTCCGCCAGGGATTACATAACCGATCAGCTTACCAATGCCGATACTGCCCAATTGCGCCGGGGAGTGGTGCATCTGGATATCTGGTTTGACAACCTGAATATCAGCAAAGATGGGCAGCCGACCTTATTTGATTTTGACTTTGCCGGCAACGGTTGGCTTTGCCTGGATCTGGCCTATTATATACTACAGGTGCACAACCTTGAAAGGGAGGAAGGCGAACGTAAATTGAAAATGGATCATTTCCTCCAGGGCTATGAATCGATTGTGAAGATCACCGATGAAGAGAGACGCCTGCTACCGATGCTGGGCGTTTGTCTGTACATATTTTATTTAGGAACACAATGCCGCCGGTTTGATAATTGGTCTAATTCATTTTTAAGTGAGAGCTACCTGAAAAGATATATTAATGTGCTTATTAAAAAGTATTATGACCTTTATCAACCGGGTGGCTATTTAAATCGTTCTAACAAATGATCAGCCGCTGTGGAGGATGTTTTTTTGAATGCTTTTCGCCTACCTACCAGTAGGTAGAATTTTTAAAAAGAATACGTTATGCAAGCCAAGCTTTCCAGTTCCTACACGATCCGTTTTAGTGATTGCGACCCATTCGGCCACCTCAACAATGCCCGGTATATTGATTACCTGCTGAATGCCCGGGAAGATCATCTAAAAGAATACTACCAGATAGATCTGCGGCAATTTGCAGCGAAGGGACTCGGATGGGTGGTGAGCAACCATGAAATTCAATATATACGCCCCGCCAACTATAACGAAAGCGTCGTTATTCAATCCGAAATGATAGAAGTAGGCGATTCACACCTGCTGGTGGAAATGCTGATGCTCGATGAATCGGCCGAAAATCTCAAAGCCATTTTGTGGACAAAATTCACCAGTATAAGTATTAAGACCGGAAAAAGAGAGCCTCACTCCGCAGAATTTATGGATTTTGCGCGGACAACGTTACCTCCCGGACGGGACAGCCAGGGCGGGCTAAGAGCAAGGATCGAGGAGCTGATGAAACGCTAGTATCACGGGGCATTTCAGCTGGGCGGAATTATTCTGCAACATTTTAAGCCCGGACCTGTCTAATCAAATAAGTGAGCAACAAAACCGGAAATAATCAGTCAGACAGGCACCTCGTCGAAAAGGTATTGGGGGGCGATACGGATGCTTTTGGGATGATTATTAGAAATACGGAAGGTCTGGTTGCTCAAATCGTCTTTAAAATGATCAGTAATGCCGAAGACCGCAAAGATCTTGCACAAGAGGTCTATTTAAAGGCTTTTCAAGGTTTGCCCCGCTTTAAGTTCAACGCAAAGCTGTCCACCTGGATCGCACAGATCACTTACAACAGTTGTTCAAGCTATCTTGTAAAAAAGAAATTAGTTCTTCCCGGCTATGGGCCCGGGGGGGAGGAGTGGGACGAGGAGCCAGGCTATGATACTGAAATGTTGGTTGTTCAAAAAGAGCTGTCGTCGATATTAAGCGCAGCAATAGAAGATCTGTCGCCTGTTTTCAAAACGCTGATCACTTTATACCATAATGAGGAACTGAGCTATGAAGAGATCGGACAGATAACCGGGCTGCCGCAGGGGACCATAAAAAGTTATTTATTCAGGGCCAGAAAGGCTCTAAAAGACCGTCTGTTACTCAAATATAAAAAGGAGGGATTATGATAACCGGGCATCTTTCGGAAGCAGCCATACAGCAATATGTATTGGACAAATCGTATTGCGAAACGGATATTATTACACATATGGAACTATGTGAAGAATGCATGGCTAAGACTGCGGCCTACCAGTTGCTGTTCTCGGAGATCAAAGGGCAACCCAGGCCCGCGTTTGGGTTCGACCTGTCCGGACTGGTCTTGTCACAAATTCCGGCTGCTCCGCCCGAACGTTCTCCGGGTATTCACCCGATCTGGTTTCTTATCCCGGCTGTTGCCGCTGCCCTTGGCATCCCGTTCTATTTATTCGGGGAAGGCTTTTTTGCGATTTTTTCGGGTTTCCCCGTTATGATGCTGTGTTTACTGGCTACCAGCGCCTTAACCATTTTTATTTTCCAGGGTGTTGAGGTCTATAAAAAATATCAACGGAAAATAGATGCCCTGAATTTTTATTGAACATTCGGCAACATTCAACAAAGATGACTGTCTCATTAATGATAAATAATATACAACAATGAAAAAGATAATAACCATAACAAGTATAATAGCTATCCCCTTTGTATCAAACGCACAAAGTCTTACCAGGTTGATAGGTGACGAGGGTGTTAGCAGGGGGCTGCTGGTTGTCCTGATAATGTATCTGGTGGGAATATTTGTCCTCAACATCATAAAAACCATCCAGGACCAGAAGCTGAAGCTTAAAATGATGGAAAAAGGAGTCTCGGAGAAGGTGATCGAGCAGTTCCTTCAACCTACCACTCCGACGGACGCCAAACAGCAATCCATCAAATGGTTTTTGATCCTGGCAGCCATCGGCCTGGGGTTGACGATTGTCAATTTTACCCTGCCTGTCGGCATACATTCGGTGGCCATTATGTCGGCCAGCATCTCCTTAAGTTTTTTGGGCTACTACTATTTCATTAAACGATCCGGCAACCAATAATTTACGCCAATGCCCGGGGCAGTGTAAAATGAACAGCAATGGATAGTTTTTTTAAGATCGTCGCCTCCTTCACCTCCTTATCTGAAGACAGTAAAGAGGCGCTCGCTTCTGTTTTGAAGAGGATGGAATTTCCTAAAGGGCATATACTGGTAAAACAGAACAGCGTGTGCCGGTATACCTATTTCATCGAGAAAGGCCTGACAAGGACATTTTATGATAAGAACGATAAGGACGTTACGGACTGGCTGAGCGCGGAAAATATGTTCGCCTGCTCCATCATTAGTTTTCTGACCAGACAGCCGGACAGAAGGGGAATAGAATTATTGGAAGATGCCGTGTTGTGGGCGCTTCATTATGACGACCTGGAAAAGCTATACCGCCAATATCATGATATAGAAAGATTTGGCAGGCTGCTGGTCAGTTCCGGTATCATTCAGGTACAGCAACGTTTTGACGACCTGCATTTCGCCACGGCGGCACAACGATATCATACACTGATGGATACCAACCCGACCTTCCTACAAAGAGTGCCTCTTGGCATGATAGCGTCTTACCTTGGCATAACACAGGAGACCCTGAGCAGGATCCGCTCCGCCTGATACTTTTTGATAATTGTCAAAAAGTATCAGGCGGAAGCTTCCCACCTTTGTGGAAAGAATCATTGTATGAACACTTTATTATGGTCAGGCCAGGCCTTCCTGGCTCTTGCGTTCGCTTATTCCGGAATATGCAAATTCATTTATTCCAAGGAAAAATTAATGACAAAAGGGCAAACGGGAGTGGCAGCTTTATCTGTCCCTCTGATCCGCTTTATCGCTATTACTGAACTACTGGGGGTCCTTGGTATTCTCTTGCCGTGGTGGCTTGATATCCTTCCCAGCCTGACGCCAGTTGCAGCCATCTGTTTTGGTATCATCATGGTGCTGGCCGCCCGGGTCCATTACAAGAGGAAAGAACCCAAAAATGTGTTTAACAATATCATACTGCTGCTTATTAGCCTGTTTGTAGCTTATGGAAGAATGGCCCGGTTTTAAGAAATTATGATACCAGTGGGAGATCAAAGTAGAAAGTTGACCCATCATTACCAGTGCTGATCACCCCCATCTGCCCCCCATGCGCCTTGATGATTTCCGAAGAGATATAGAGTCCCATACCAAAACCTTCAATTCCCGCAGTTGTGATATTTTCGGTCCTGGAGAAGCGTTTGAATAAATCAGTCTGGCTTTCGGGAGAAATACCAATGCCATGATCCTGAACAGAAGTGCGAACCATTCTTTTTTCTTCATTCACCCTTATATTGATCAGTACGCTTTCCGCATCGGGAGAATATTTGACGGCATTGGTGAGCAGATTGGTAAGGACCTGGCCAATGCGAAAGCGATCTGCCAATACCCTGGCATCCGCTACCTCTTCCAGAATCAGTTCGTGTTGATGGCTACTCTGCCTGGTCTCGTTAACTATTTCCAGCAGCAGCTCCAATAAAACAAAGGGCTCTTTCCGGAGTTGGATGGTCCCTGTCTTCAGGGCGGACGCATCCAGGAGCAAAGAAGTCAGTTTACCAAGCCGGTCCGACTGAATTAAAATACGTTCCAGCGTTTTATTGACCTTTTCACTAGCCGTATCTTTCAGTTCCATATCCAGTATTTGCGCGTACGCTTTTATAACGGAAATGGGCGTTTTCAGCTCATGACTGGCAACACCGATAAAATCTTCCTTCGCCTGTTCCATTTTACGTTCAAAAGTGACATCCTCAAAAGTAAGCAGGATCTGCCCGATCGATTTAAAGGTCCGGAATACCTTACGGCTGGATACCAGCAATATATGTTCATCCGTTTTTGATTGGCTGCTATAGACCAGCTCAAAGTTTTCAAAGCTGTCATATTTCTGCATCTGCTCCTGCAAGGGATGATGATCCCATTGCTGTCCCAGGGCCTCGAATAAGTTTTTGTTTTCCACCTCCTTTTTGTTCAGGCTGAAGAGTTTGTAGAATGCCTTACTGGCGGAGTTAATGCTCAGGTCGATGTTGAGGATCAGGATCGGCTCTTTGGAAGTTTCTACGATGCTCTGTGCATAACGCCTGGCTTCCAGCAGTTCCGCCTCCGCTTCTTTGCGGTTGCTGAGATTGCGTAAGATCTTGGTAAAGCCGATGTGTTTGCCCTCACTATCATTCAGAGGAAAGATCAGCCCGCTGGCCCAGAATAAGGAACCATCCTTCCTCCGGTGATAACGCTCATCCACGCCACGGCCTTTTTCCATGGCCTCTGTAAATTCATGCTGCGGAATCCCATTCCTGCAATCCTCTTCTGTAAATATGATCTCGGCGCTGTTACCACAGATCTCTTCTTCCGTATAACCCAGGACATGTTCAGCCCCTTTATTCCAACTGGTGACAATGCCTTCTCTGTCCGTAGTGAACACGCCGTAATCTTCCAGGCTTTCCAGAATGTTCTTATAAAAATCATCATGGAGGGATGGGTATGGGAGGAATTCACTCATATGCAACAAGTTTAATCGGGGCGTTAGCGCAATTAAAAATATGCAATTTATCGCAGACGACTCCGCTGACTCCCATGCGCTCCACCGACTCCCATGCGCCCCCGGCGTACTATTTCAGCGGCACGGTCATTTCCTCCACATTCCACCCCTTCAGGGAGACCACCGGTGCAGGGCTTTGATGGGAAGGGGTATAGTCCAGCATGAGGATCTTGCTGGTCCCGGGAACGACGGACACGTAATTATCACTATAAAAGACAGGTAAGACCCTTTTCTTAGTCTGCGGATCGATCAGCGCTACCCGGTTAAAAAAGGCTACCGGGTTTCCGGCCGCATTGCTGAGCGTCACGGCAATTTTACCGGCCCCGGCTTGTCGCGCTTCCACTTTCAAACCTGCCGTTGCCATATGCTGCAAACCCGAATACTGACCGCGTGCATCTGGTAGCCAGTAGAAGTTCTCGCTGACAGGCTGTCTGTTGTCCTCCAGCAACCGAAGGGAAAGAAATACCCCTTCTTCCTTCCGGAGCTTGTTGATTTGTGCACCGATACCTACATACTTCCGGACGGCAGAAGGCCCGATCTCTTCATAGACCTGCGTCAATAATTGGTCTTTCCCCTGCCGGTCATAGGTTTTCACTTCCAGCATCATATTGCGATGGAAGCTAAAGGTGTTGTTGACGATCATTACCATATTCTCCACGGGATCGAACATAACATGCAGCGGCTCGCTGCCGCTGTGGAGCCCATAGAGACAGGCATTCACATCCAGGTAATAATCGTACATCTGTCCCCGGAGAGCCGTCCAGGGATTCTGGGTCTTCCAGATAATAGAACCCGTGTACCATTCCCACATATGCGAGCTAAAGCCCTCCATCAGACCCCGGTACTGGTCATAATTTACCAACTGGGCTTTCAGGGCAAAATCCTTCAGGTCTTTGACAGGTCCATATGCATATACAGTGGAATCATAGCCGATGTATTTATGATAAGCCCAGACCGGATCTTCCTTGCCGGGATATTGGGGAGCTATGAGGTGATCTGCCGGTATGAACCGTTCCAGCGATTCATAATCTCCTACGCCCACCGATCCCACTTCCGAATTGAAGGGGAAAGTCCGGTCAGCCCAGAAGGTCCGGAGCGGCTGGACTCCATAAGGCCCGTCTCCATTGCCTCCCAGGGAATTAAAAGACATGCTGTCCGAATTGGAATAGTCGAAAAGATAACGGGTACCATCGAGAGCTGGCAGAATGGAGTCCTTCATAGGTAGCAAAATATCATCCGTCGGGGTGATCTCGTTGCCGCCGCACCAGAAAGCCAGAGAAGGATGATTGCGGATCATCTTTACCTGATCAGCCACCGATGCCAGGAATAGTCCGTGATCATCCGGATATTGTCTGCGTGTCCATTGGTCTTCTTTTTTCTGGGGATCGAGCCAGCGGCCATTGCAATCCCCCGAATTCCAGAAGTCCTGGAAGACCAGCATGCCATATTTATCGCAGGCCTGGTAAAACTCCGGCCTTTCCGTCAAGGCCCCTCCCCAGATACGGATCAGGTTCAGGTTCATATCCCGGTGAAACCGCACTTCTGCATCGTAGCGTTCCGGACTGAAGCGGAGTAGCTCATCGGAGACGATCCAGTTCCCGCCTTTGATAAATACCGGTTGACCATTCACCCAGGCCTGACGGCTGCGGGTAACGGTATTCCAACTGGTGCCGATCTCCCTGACCCCGAAATCCAGGGGCTCTTTATCATCGATCTCTCCGGCTCTCTCAAAGACAATCTCCGTATGATAAAGGCTCTGCGGACCATACCCATTGGGCCACCAGAGTAGTGGGTTATAGAGGATATAAGGGGGGAGTTTGACTTCCCGTTTGGAATTGGCTGCCAGGGTCACCGGTACGGAAACCAGCTCGCCCTGCAACTCATATTTCAACAAGCCGCTGACAGGTTGAGATGAAGCGTTCTCCAGTTCGGCACTGACCCGAAGGATGGCAGGCTGCTGCAATTTTGCATCCGGTATCCGGACGCCGGGGACTTCGGTAATGATATGCGGATTGGAAATATTGACGGGGCCCGTCTTTTCGATGGTGACCTTATCCCAGATCCCCGTATTGCGATCCCGGATGGGCTGGATCCAGTCCCAGCCGGCGACATATTGGTGGGTAATATTCCGGGCGATCTCGCCATCGCCACCCTGTCCGCCATTGGGATTACCCACCGGATCGGGAGGATAGACGAGCACGGCCAGTCGGTTGGCCCCTTCTTTTGATAAAAATGAACTTATATTATAAGTCTGCCGGAGATACATGCCATAATGTGTCTTAGCGTTCAGTTTATGGCCGTTAACATAAACATCACAACTGTAATTCACTCCCCGGAGATGCAGCCATACCTGGCTGCCGTCCTTCGGAGAGAGTTCTTTAAAATCTTTTACGAACCAATAAGTATAATAGTCCCTACCCGTCGTATAGATATCAGGGATCTTCTCATTATTCATCCCGTAAAATGGGTCGGGCATCAGTTTGTTGTCAATCAGGGTCGTCAATACCGTTCCGGGTACGGTCGCTGGTATCCACTCTTTGGTGGAGTAGGAGGGGGAGGATATCTTTTCTCCGGTGCTCTTCGCTTTGCTGATATTAATGCATTTCCAGCCGGCATTCAGGTCATATTGAACCTGTGCGAAAGTGGCGAAAATAATAAAGAAGGAAAGGACGGTGGTAATTACTTGCTTCATAAGGCCCGAAATTAAGGCAATGTTAATAGCTAAAAAAGCAAAATCAGCCCAGCATCAGTGGATATTTATGTTTTTCTTAATTAAAACATCTTTGTAAATTACCCTTCGCATGTTTACTTTTGCACCGTTTCCATACCCCTTTTTTAAATAAACTCCGAAAAAGGAAATAACATGAATCTATTTAAGAAAGCGAAAATTTTTATCAAGATCATTTTAAGGAAGGAAATAAATTACAAACCCCAGATAGCCTGCACGACTAAATGGTACGGGAATTGGGGGGCCGGTTTTTTTGTAATCCCGTCAGAATTAAATAAAGACAGCATTGTATATTCATTTGGCATTGGCACAGATATTTCCTTTGACAAAGGAATTATTAAGGATTTTAACTGCAAGGTTTATGGATTTGATCCCACTCCGAAATCCATTAAATTCATCGAACAGCAAAGCCCGATAGAAAACTTTAATTTCTATCCATATGGCCTTTCGGATAAGGATGGCTCCATGGAATTTTCACTTCCGCAAAACCCTGACTATGTGAGCGGAAGGGTCATAAAAGAAAATGGGCATGATCAGCCTGGCGAGTCAACGATCAGTGTTCCTGTAAAAAGATTTTCAACGATAGCAAAAGAATTAGGTCACCGTAAGATCGATGTACTGAAATTGGACATTGAAGGCTCCGAATATGATGTATTCGATGACATATTAAATGCCAATATTGAAATAAATCAAATTCTAATTGAGTTTCACCACCGGTTTAAAGATATCGGCATTGATAAAACAAAAAGAGCAATCGCAGAACTAAATAAAAAGGGCTTCCGTATTGCAGCCATTTCGGATGAGAAGGAGGAATATACTTTTTTTAAAAAATGACGCCTTCTTTATCGGCTCGATTTTATCACAACGGCTACACACATATTACCCGTAAAGCTAATGGGGGTAAGAGCTGAATAGATCAGCTTTGCGGCAGGTAATTTAAGTTTACCGCCAAATAACCTGGCAAGTTTGCCTACAACCACATTGTGATCCCAGAACCTGAAGACACGGATCTTGCCGTAATCTTTTAGTAAATAGCTTTTTACTGTCTGTTCTATCATCTTTTTATCCCAACGGTATACATAGTTAACGGCTTCGTCATGTACCTCCCATTCCGTGCCGATCATTTTTCCAACCACGCTGTTATAGGGTTCAATTACAATGATAGCTTTCCGGGCAACCCGTAACATTTCCGTGAAACCAAGCGAAGGCCTGGGCAGGTGATGCAGCCCATCCTGGACGACTACAAGATCATATGAATTGTCGGGGAGATCCAATGCCTCCGCATCTAGTTGTATGGTTTTTAAGTTCTTATCAAAGCTCTTTGCTGTTATCAATGGATTGGCGGAAAAATCACTGACGGTGACATCTTTAAATCCGGCCCTGAGAAAAAAGATCCCTTCCCCGCCAACTCCACCACAAACAGTCATGACCGACCATTGATGAATATCCTCTTTGAAATGATCCTTTATGTACGTTAACCCCTTATGCAAGCGCCGGTCCCTTAAATAGCGGATAAATTTGTCCGGGGTCAGATGAAAATCAAATCTGCCGGTCCTGGCCGTTTCTACATTATATATGTCATCAAATGCTACTTTTTGCTGTAATACATTTTTATCCATTACTATTTTTTTATAAGATTCGCAAAGTTCACTGGCAAGAAAAATCCGGGATTTCAAATCGGAAAAGGATATAGTACCTTTAAAAGGATAGTTGACTTGGACCGCAAATATCGGGCCCTAAAATTAGCCGTTTTACCCTGAATTTAATAAAAAATAATTCAGGAATAGTGAAAAAAAAGATAACTTCACAGGGGTTGTTAAAGTCGTTTGCCCTGTCTCCCGAAATCCTCAGCCATCTTTTCCCCCTCCCTTCTATTAAAAGCACGGAATTTTTAATCTGGTGAGCTATACTCTATGGCGCATTTGTTCAAAACAAAACGAATGTTATATGGAAATATCACAAAGTATAAAAAAATCCTACAGCAGTCAATACAGTGAGAGCATGGCTGAATGGAGATTGATGGGTGCAAAGTCTAAAGCCGGTAATATTGTAGAACTTGCCAAAGAGATAAAATTTAAGAACGTCCTCGAAGTCGGCAGCGGAGAAGGCAGCATTTTATATTGGCTCTCAAAATGGAATTTCTCGGATGACCTTAATTGTATCGAAATTTCCGAAAGTGGCCTGGAAATGACCAGAGCGAGGAATATCGAACATCTGAAAGATGCCCTGCTTTTTGATGGGTACAAAATACCCTACAACGATAATCATTTTGACCTGATATACTGTTCCCATGTCATAGAGCATGTCGAACATGAAAGGATCCTTTTGAGAGAAATAAAAAGAGTTTCCAGGTACCAGATCTTTGAAGTGCCTATTGATTTCTCTCCTTATGTCGACAAAAAATTAAAGCATTTTCTCTCCTACGGGCATATTAACGTTTACACGCCGGCCTTATTCCGTTTCTTGCTGATGACAGAGAATTTCGTTATAAAAAAAGATATCTGCGGGCTCTTCAATAACGAATCATTAAAGATCATGTACAAGGATAATAAAAGCGGATTGTACAAAATGAAGCTCAGGCAAATACTATTAAAGGTATCCCCCTGGTTCAAAGGCCTGA
>Ga0307511_10001877_pt1 | contig 22064 bp, 20 predicted proteins | sample 13_EM_MG_FD_200266 | JGI IMG/M metagenome (GOLD analysis project Ga0307511, IMG submission 200266) | Populus trichocarpa ectomycorrhiza microbial communities from riparian zone in the Pacific Northwest, United States - 13_EM | ecosystem: Host-associated > Plants > Roots > Unclassified | place...
GTCCGCCTTGAGCTTCTGTAGCTCAGATCCCAGATCCATCCCGACGTGGGCCCGAGAGCTGGAAAGAGAAGATAGAAGTGTGAGCAGAAAAAAATTGAGTGTGCTATTCTTGCTTGCCCTTACCAACAACTTCCAACTCGCGCTCTATGCCAACCGGTGCACAGCTGAAGGTGACCGGTGACCTCTCAGCAACGAACTTGCCCGCCTTCTGATCCCAGCTTACGCTCACAGCAAAGATGAGCGACCTGCCACTGGTGACTTGTCAGCTTTGTCATCGGCCTTAGCCCCGTTTTTCTCCATTGTAACCGAGGGTGCCTCGGCCGAAGTGGTCCGTGGAGAAAACAGGGACCAGAGGAAGAGCGCCGAGAGCACGATCCCGGACGAGCGTCCCCCCAGATGCCAAAACGAGGGGGTTGTGCCACCCAAGCGCGAGATTGAATTTCTGCATCCGGGGGTGGTTTTTCGACGTACGATTGAAAGGGCAGGTTCGAAGCACGAAATTGGTGTTCAGAGTGCGCGCCGTCACGCGGCGAGCGCAATCCGGTGGTATGTGGAGGGGTACGCTCTGCGAATATTCAACGTTCGTGTTAGAAACAACCGAATAGAACAGGGCAGGTGCGGATAATGCGTAAGTCAGGGAGACTCACACCGTTCGGGCTCCATCTGCATATTGCAGCTACTGTGGTCAGATAAACATCCCCGGTTGGGAAGAATGGTGCACACAAGATTGGCGGGGTAAAACCTACGGGGGAATCTGCGGTCAGCGATTTGGTACGACGGCATGGTCACCACGACGAGATATGTGGAACCATAAAGCCAATGGCAGAAAGGAACGTACCTGAGAGCGTGGAGCAACAAGTCGCGAACCAGCCTTTGAAGATCACTCGGTGTGAGGATTGGACGACGAAGGTGCCTCCGGGGGAGAAAGTTTGGGATTGGTGATTAGGACGTCTTGGCCGACGGTATTTGCTGTGAAAGACCAGATTGATGCGCTACCGTTTCTGCAGGGGCGTCGACATGTAACGGGGGTGGCACGGGATCATCATGCTGGCGGGGTGAAGCAAGGGAAGAGTTGGGTAAATTGCCGGCGTCCAGAATCCGAAGCAAAAGGTGATTTTGTCAACAGACGCTCGCCCTCAATCTTTCCACAACTACGATCATGGCCCCCATGTCTCTCCCGACTCCCACCAACAACGAAGGCCGAAATCCGCAAGCTCAGAAAGAAGCGCCCCTGCTAGTGTAAGCCAACGCATCTAGTATGCACACCACAACCTGACCCAATTGGAAATAGGCTCAGCGGCGAGACCAACATCGAATCCATCCGAGATCTGGAGGAACAGATCAGAGAGCACGAGAAGATTATAATCAAACTCAAACGCTCTCGGAACTCGCTGTTAAACGTCTACAAGCTCCCACCCGAAGTACTCGGCGATATCTTCCGGCGGAACGTCACCCTCAAGGATGACTTCGAGGAGCTGGGGGAAGGATCGCGCAACTTCCTGCTCGTTTCTCATCACTGGTTCGAGGTCGCTTTGCGCACTCCCGAAGTTTGGAGTTTCTGGGGCAGCACCCCAGCGGACTGGGCACGCTGGCATCGCCGCTCTGGATCCGGTCCGCTCGACCTCGTGTTGCATTGTGTGCATCACGACAGTGACATTCTCAGCGTTACCCTGCGCGACGCGCTCCAGGACCGAGCAGTTCGGGATGCAATACGACGGGTCCACCTCTTGAGTGCGAGTGCCCCATTTCTAAGCTCAATAATCTCTTCATTCACCATTGCCCGCGAGGGAGTTCGATCCAATAGTGTGGAGTCATTTATTCTGTTCAATGACGACGATACGCCGGTGGATACCTCGGATTTCTTCGCCCACTACCGTTTCCCAAAACTACGACGCCTCAAACTCTACAACTGTAGTATCGCGTCGTGGGACCTCCTAACGTCACGAACCACAGTTCTCACAACACTTATTCTCCGCCTCAACTATCCATCACCCACTCCGACCACATCCCAATTGCTCTCAATCCTCGCCTCCAACCCTACCCTTCAGACAATCTCATTTTCCGGGTCTGCGATTCCCGATGATGGTGGTGGAAGGTCCCCCTCTCGAGTGCCACTTCATAACTTGAAGGAACTCAAGTTGGATGGAGGCTTGCAGCACATCATTGGGTTACTACACCGATTTGATCATCCCGCAAACATGGACAAACTGGATATCATTGTACGCGAAAGCGCAGTTGCGGGCATTTCACGGAACATTGGACCGTACCTCCGAGACTACCTTCGACGTCGTGATAGGTCTCAAAACGGGCTGGGACTCTCCATCTCTCGGCCCGGGTGGGGCTTCATATTCCGCGCCGGCGATGTAGGTGCAATCGACCCGCCTACTTCGGTGTGGTCGCAGGTCACGACGTTTGTGGAGATTACCATGGAGCTGGACGAAATATCTCACGATGCATGGGAGGAAGGGGTCCTCGGTCTCATTCCATACACTCCACGGGATGAGATTATCTGCTTCCGTTTATTGGGTGCTCCCCTTTCCATACAGGACATATCCGCCAAACTCCCAAATTTAAGGGCACTGCAATTCGGTGCGATATCTCTGCCCCCCGTATTTCAGGAGCCGAACCTGGATGGGAACCGGAAGCTCCTCCCTTATCTGCAGCACATCTTTGCGGAACAGGTGGCTGTGGGCAGTGATGGTTGGAATCTACTCGCGGCCTTCCTGGCCCACCGCGCATCCTCCGGAAACCCACTCAGTTCGCTCACGATTGTCGATTCCCCTCACATGTGCCTGCCGGAGAAGGAACATCTTAGGGGTGTGGTTCGAGAGCTTAGGGTTGATCGCCTGGGCAAAGCGTGTCCTTTTCATCACGAATATTGTCAGGAACGGGAGTTGCCCGACCAATAAATACTTGACCCCTTCACCCCAACAGCGTATTGAGGACACGCTCCTGGGCTCCCCAGGCCCAAGTTTTGTAGTCCTAGTAAGCCCGTTTGTACTATAGCCACACTCTGCCATGTACGCTCGAGCCACTGTAATCCACATCGTTCAACGGAGTGGTGGCGGCAGGGGTAACGATCGGCTGGGGCACTTGCTTACTGCCAGGGAGAACAGATACGCCTCCACCGCTTTGCCACACAATCACCGGCGCCCCGGGCTTGGGGGATGGGGTGGATTGTTCGGAGGGGTATATTAATGGGCGGTGGGCGGTGGGGCCTTGGAGGATGAGTGATTAAAATTTGCTTCATCGTAGGTCCCGGCCGCCTCGAAACGAGGGGCGAAACGAATGCATATGATAAGCGGGAGTGATAGGGTGAATGATAATCAGACTCGCTCGGAACGGGGAACGGTCGAGAATATGAGGGGGCGAGAAGTGCTAACACGCGTGGGTTCCCATGCCAAGGAAGTGACCCGTTTCGAATGTGAATTCAGAGGCTCGCTGATAGGTATACCCGTCCTGGGATCCCACATCACCGAGATGGGGTGGCGGGCTAGAGAAGGCGAGTTTATGGGGAGAACGGCAAGGAGGTTCAAATATGGCTGATTAGACCCCTCATCCGAAGATCGCTGGACCAAAATAGTTGAACGAGAGCGACGTTGGCGACTCATACATCCATGATGTCTTCCCGTGGTGAGTTTCCACATCACAGTGCCTATCCGGCGCAGAATGCCCACCTATTGTGGTCAGATAACACATGAGATGGGGTTTCTGTGAACAGATCTCATAGTCCTGTGCCAAAACCGCCGGAACTGGTTGCGGAAAGGTTGCCTGGCGAGATATGACCCGCAGGGGGAAAAGGAACGCGGTCAGTGACCCGGTGAAATGGCGAGATAGGCAGAGCCAGAGTACCGAGGACTGAGAGGGATGACATGAGTCTTCGAGGAGGAAAGTTTGGGATGATTCGAGAGGTCCTGCACGACGGAATTTGGTACGATGAGCCTAGCTGGGCGCCAGAGGCCATTGCTTTCGCAAATGCGCGTCGATATAGAACAGGAATTGGATGGGATAATCATCCTGGCGAAGAGGTGGACGAAGTGCCGGCTGCGGGGCGATCTTCAACTTGTCGACAGACGCTCGCCTTCAATCTTTCCACAAACCTCGATCAAGACCCCCCCCCCATGTCTCTCCCGACTCCTACAAACAGCGAAGACCTCGGCCCACAAGCTAGCAAACAAGTACCCCTGCCAGCGTAAGCAACACATCTATTATACATACCGCAATCTAACCCGGTCGGAAACAGTCTCAGTGGAGAGATCAACATCGAAGCCATCCGTGGTTTGGAGGAGCAGATCGGAGAGCATGAGAGGACCATAATCAAGCTCAAACGCGCTCGTAACTCGCTGTTGAACATTTCCAAACTCCCACCTGAAGTACTCGGCGATATCTTTCGACGGAACGTCACCCTCAAGAACGACTTCGACGGGCTGGAAAAAGGATCGCGGAACTTTTTACTCGTTTGTCATCACTGGTTCGAAGTCGCCTCGCGTACCCCCGAGGTCTGGAGTTTCTGGGGTAACACCCTGACGGATTGGGCGCGTTGGCATCGCCATTATGGGGCTGCCCCACTCGACCTGGTGCTGGGTATCGGCGATCACTACCACTACGGAGGCACTCTCGACAATACCATATGTGACGCCCTCCGGGATCATGCCGCTCGGGATGCAATACGACGGGTTCACCTCTGGAGTCAGGAAGCAGCACTCCTAGGGTCAATAATCTCTCCATTAACATCCACCGGCGAGGGGGTTCGATCCATCAGTGTAGAGTCATTCATCCTGCAGTCACATGTTGGTAGCCCTCCGGTGGATGTCTCGGATTTCCTCGCACACTACCGTTTCCCAAGATTACAACGCCTCGAACTCGATAACTGCGCAATCACATCATGGGACCTCCTAACGTCGCGAACTGCGGTTCTAACATCGCTCACACTCCGCTTCAGTCACCCTTCACCTACTCCGACCACTTCCCAATTATTCTCAATACTCGCCTCCAATCCCTCCCTTTGTAAACTTTCACTTTCCAGATATGCAGTCCCAACTGACGGTGGTGGAGAATCCTCCCATCAAGTGCCGCTCCACTACTTGAAGGAACTTAAGTTGGCTGGAGCCCCGCGACACGTCTTTGGGCTCATACACCAATTAGAACACCCCACAAACGTGGATCTAGAAATCACCCTTTGCAACTACACGGTCGCAGACGTTCCTCGAATCGTTGGACCATACCTCCGAGACTACCTCCAACGTCGTGACAGGTCTCAAATGGGACTGGGACTTGCTGTCTCCCGATTAGGACGCCTCTCCGTACTCCACATCGGTGACGTGGGTGGAATTGAATTGTCTACTCTGGTGTGGATGGCCCCATTCGTGGAGATTGTCATGGAGCTGGACCAAGAACCTCAGGGTCCGTTGGAGAAAGGGGTCCTCGATCTCTTCGCATACCTTCCACGGGATGAGGTTATCTTCCTCCACTCATTGGTTGAGCCTGCAGCCATAGAAGACATGTCCACCCAATTCCCAAACCTAAGGGCGCTACGCTCTGTTTCGATACCCCTACACACCGTATTTCCGGCGCCGAATCTGGATGGGAATGAGGGGGCCCCCACTTCCCTCCAACACATCCGTTTGGAACTGCCGATCGTAGATGGTGGTGGCTGGAGTCCACTGACCACCTTTCTGACCCGTCGCGCGTCCTCCGGGAACCGGCTTGAATCGCTCACGATTGATCGTCCCCCTCGTCTGTATCTGGATGTGGAGGAGCGTATCAGGAGTATGGTTCAGGAGTTTAGAGTGACGTGGGAGTAGGGAATCCTTTTGGTACTCTCCAGAAGAGTGCCCACGGCCGATAAGGCTCGTAGAGTAACCGTAGTCAATGGGTGATTTACGGTCGGTTAAAATTTACGTCTTTTAATCGGGTTGGCGGGGTGGGGATCGATTGGAATGTCCGCGAACTGCAATCTGTCTTGTACAACATCGGAGACTCCCGTTCTCTCGACTATACATTCCTTCTCAATAGACCCTACCCCCTGTCGCGCCAAACGGCAGCTACTGCCTGGCTAACTCGGTCGGACGCCAAAGATACTTCCTGTCCCGGGATTACATGAGATGCGTCAACCCACGGAGTCTCGAGCCCGATTGGGAGATGGGACAGATAGAAAGAACCAAACCAGCACGGTATCAATACCAAAGCACTACTACGCGTATGCCAGAGATAAAACACAGCCATCATATATTCCACCCCAGCGCGTAGGAGTACCACTAGGTTGGTTACTTGGACAATCAGAACGTGAGGGAAGAAGAGTTTTCTCCAGAGCCCCACTAAGAAAACGCTGGTCACAGTATAAACACGACATCCCACAAACTCCGAGTCTAGACGCTCAGGATCGAATTTCTCCAACTGTGTGGACAGGCTTAACTCGGGACAAATAAAACGGAAAGAGAAATGGACAAAAGCCCACATTTTGAGTGCCCGACATCGATCCCTGCTCGCGATCTTATCGGCCGTGAAATGAACATAGTATCCGCCGCCCGCGAGGCCTGACAACCTGCTTCGAGCTTATACATCTTCAAGGCTTCGTGTCCTAGATTATCCCGATGTGGGCCCAGGAACTGGAAAGAGAAGATAGAACCGTGAGCAGAGACAAACCTTGAGCGTGTTATCATTGCTTGCGCTTACTGATAACTTCCGACCTGCATTCCATGCCTACCGACGCACAGCTGCAACGTGACCTCTCAGCATCGCAACGATCTCGCCCGTCTTGCTATCCCACGACCGTACACCATTGTCCCAACTCGTGCTCGCAGACCATCAGCGGACTGAACGCCGAACGGGCGACCTGTCTCAGGTGACCCAACGACCTTAACCCCTCACTCTTCTCCGCTGCAACCAAGGGTGCTCAGCCGGGCTGGTCCATGGAGGGAAAGGACCAGAGGAAGGGTATCCGATTGCCCGATTCTGGGTGAGGTCGAAGGGAGGGTATGAGTGTGAGAGATTGAGTCTCGCATTTGGGGATGGTTTCTTCGAGGTAAGATCGGAAGAGCGGGTTCAAAGCGCGAAATTGGTATTCGGAGTTGAGTACCGTCACCCAGCGAGCATGTTCCGACAGTATATGGAGGGATTTACTCTGTGGATATTCAACGTTCGTGTGTTAGAAAACAACCGAGAGAAGCCAGAACGGCGCGGGTGCGGGTGACGCGTAATGGCATGGAGATTCACACCGTTCGGACCCTATCTACGCATTGTAGCCATTGTTGTTGGATAAACATTCCCGGTTGGGGAGAACGGTGCACGCGAGATTGGCGGGTATAACCTGTAGGGGAATCTGCGGTCAGCGACCTGGTACGACGGCACAGTCACCGCGGAGAGATACGTAGAACCACAAAGCCAAGGGCGGAAAGGAACGCACCCGAGAGCGTGGAGGAGCAACGAGTTGGGAACCGGATGAAGACTGCTCGGGGTGGGAGTTGGACGACGGGGGTGGGAGAAAGTTATGGATGGGTAGTTTGAGATGTGTTGATTGGTGGAACCTGTCTGAGGCAGGCTACTGCTTCCGTAGACGTGTCGAGACGGGATGAGAATGGGGCGAGATCATCACCCTGGAGGAGTGAAGCGAAGGGATGATGATTTTGTCGACAGACGCCCGTCTTCGATTTTTCCATCAAGACCCCCATGTCTCTCCCGACTCCCCCCAACAGCGAAGACCTGGATCCGCACGCCACCAATCAAGCATCCCTGCCATTGTAAGCCAACTCATCTAGGACGTATACCACAACTTGACCCAATCGGAAATAGACTCAGCGGCGAGACCAACATCGAATCCATCCGAGATCTGGAGGAACAGATCAGAGAGCACGAGAGGGTCACGATTGAGCTCAAGCGCACTCGGAACTCGTTGTTAAACGTTTCCAGGCTGCCACCCGAAGTACTTGGCAATATCTTCCAATGGAACGTCTCCCTCAAGACCAACTTCGGCGGGTTGGAGAGGAGATCGCGGAACTTCCTGTTCGTTTGCCACCACTGGTTCGAGGTCGCTTTGCGCACCCCCGAAGTTTGGAGTTTCTGGGGCAATATCCCAGAGGATTGGGCGCGCTGGCATCGCCAGTCTGGGACCGCTCCACTCGACCTGGTGCTGAATAGCATTGCTTACGACCGTGACACTTTCAACGTCACCTTGCGCGACACACTTCAGGACCGAGCTGCCCGGGATGCGATACGACGGATCCACCTCCGGAGTGGGAACGCAGCATTCCTAAGCTCTATACTTTCCCCATTAACCGTCGCCTGCGAGGGAGTTCGATCCAATAGTGTGGAGTCATTCATTCTGATCAACGACGACAGTACGTCGGTGGATACCTCGGATTTCTTCGCCCACCACCGCTTCCCAAAACTACAACGGCTCGAACTCAAAAACTCCCGAATCGAGTCGTGGGACCTCCTAGCATCACAAACCACAGTTCTCACGACACTTATTCTCCACCTCGGCTATTCATCATCCATTCCGACCACATCCCAACTGCTCACAATCCTCGCCTCCAATCCCACCCTTCAGAAAATATCACTTTCGAGGTCTGCGGTTCCTAATGATGGTGGTGACGGTGGTGGAAAGTCCCCCTCTCGAGTGCCACTCCATAACTTGAAGGAGCTCCAGTTGGATGGAGGGTTGCCACACGTCATTGGGCTGCTACATCGATTACACCATCCCACAAACATGGATAAGCTGGATATCACTATATTCGACTGCGCGATCGTGGACATATCACAAACCATTGGACCATACCTCCGAGACTACCTTCGACGTCGTTCCAGGTCTAAAAGCGGGTTGGGACTTTCTGTCTCCAAGTCCGAGCGGCATATCACTCTCTGCGCCGGTGATACAGGTGCGATCGACCCATCTCCTCCGGTGTGGGCGGAGGTCGCAACGTTTGTGGATATTACCATGGAGCTGGACCAAATACCTCAAGATTTATTGGAGACAGGGGTTCTCGATCTCATCGCACACACTCCACGGGAAGAGATTGTCCTCTTCCGTTCATGGGGCGATCCCGTAGCCATACAGGACGTATCCGCCCAACTCCCAAACCTAAGGACACTACACTTCGGTGCGATGCCTCTGCCCCCCGTATTTCAGGAGCCAAGCCTGGGTGGGAACGAGAAGCTCCTCCCTTCTCTGCAGCACATCTTTGTGGAACGGGTGTATGTGGATGATGATGGTTGGAGTCCAATCGCGACCTTCCTGGCCCATCGCGCATCCTCCGGAAACCCGCTTGTTTCGCTCACGATTGTCGATTCCCCTCACATGTGCCTGCCGGAGAAGGAGCGTATTAAGGGTCTGGTTCAAGAGTTTTGGTTTGATCGCTTGTACCAAGGGTGCCCTTTTCGTCGTGGTGTTTGTCTGAACCAGCACTCGTAGTCACTCAACCTATAAATGCTTGACCCTTTCGCCCCCAACAGCATTCATAGTACACACTCCTATATACGCTCGGCCCCGGGTTTGTGGCCATTGGAAGCTCGTTGGTACAGCAATAAAATTTCCCCATGTATGCTCGAGTCATGACAATTTATTTTGTTCAACGTACGGACTGGTGGCCGCATGACGGCAGGGGTGGCGATCGCTTGCTTACTCCCAGGTTGGCGAATTAACCTGTCTCCATCGCTTAGCCACACGATCGTCGCAGGCCTAACGGATAGGGTAGATATTTTAGAGGGGCATTCAACAAATCAGAGCGGTGAGGGGTTACACCAGGGGCAACCAATTGCCCCCATATAGGTGGTCAAAATTTGCTTCATCATAGGTCCCGGTCGCCTTTTAACAAGGGACGATGCGTGGATGAGCGAAAGTGATAGGGCGAATGATGATCAAACTCACTCGGAACGGGGAACGGTCGAAAAAATGGAGGGGCGAGAAGTGCCAATGAACTCCGGACGAATGAGTTCCTATACCAAGAAGTGACCCATTTCGAATGTGAATTTAGAGGCTCACCCATAGGTGTACCCGCCTTGGGATCCCAGAGTCTTAGCCTACCCGCACCACCAAGACGGGGCGGCGGGGTAGAGAAGGCGAGTTTACGGGGAGAACGGCAAGGAGGATCAAATACAGCAGATACCGGTCGAGATTAGGCCTCTCATCCGAAGATCGCTGGACCAAAACAAGTGAACTTCGACGCAGAGTCACGCCTACCCATTGTGGTCAGATAAGACGTGGAAGGTAGTTTCGGTGAACAGATCTCAGTCCCGTACCACAACCGTCGGAACCGGTCGTAGAAGGGTTGCTCGGTGAGGTACAGTCCCGCGGGGGGGCGAAGTCCACAGTAAGTTACCCGGTGAAATGGCGAGATAGGTAGAGCTGGTGCCGGGAGTGGAAAGGGATGGCCCGAGTCTTCGAGTGGGAAAGTTTGGGACGATTCAAGAGGCCTTGGCTGACGGTGTTTGCTATGATGAGCTTAGCTGGGCACAAGAGGCCATTGCTTCCACGGACACGTGTCGATATGGAACAGGAGTAGGCTACATGGGTTTTGCATGTACGTCTCTAAACGTAACCTCTTCAGAACATAAAACTCAACGAATAATCCGCGGTACATATGGGAACTCCGAGGGGAGCCTGATAATATGCTGTGACGGCACGATGGAAGGCGGCGTGTAGCGGCCAACACTAAGGAGAGGACGAACGACGGAAAGGACGACGATTAGTGGTGTTGCGGAAAGAGCGACTGCCCTAATCGACAAAAATATAGATTATATATAGTACCAAGGATACATTATGCTTTATATAATACGCGCCGTCGTAGTCAAGGAAGATGGTCACCAGGCTACAGAATACACACACTGTTCGAACACCATAATTTATAAAGGTAACGACGCCTGGCGAACATTCTCCCCAGGTGACGATGAGGGTGGTGATGATGGACGTGCAGGGTTTTCGGTTTCCTCGTCGGTAGCTGGAGCGGATCTAAACGAAAAACGAATTCGCATAAATTCGGAACATACTGGCGACAATAAACGGGAACTTACGGTCCAACCTGCTGCGCCATTCGAGACGCGCCTGATCACAGACTCGTCGAAACGACTCGGGCACACCCTCGGGGCGTTCTTCTCTCCACCGCTCCACCAACCGCCACCCAAGCTTCCAAACAGAACCAGGCCGCTGGCGGAATAACGAGAGTGACACATGTCTAAGGTCCGCCTCCGTTGTAATGCCTGTTTCCGGTGGCCACAACATCCAGACAATGCCCATCCAGCACTCCAGTTTCCCCCAATCTTGATTACTCTCGAGGGTCGTCGTGATGTCCGGATCCCAGGTCATACCTCCGGGCTGTAGTGACCCCGACAGCGAGGACTCCACCAATAACTCCCAGTACGGGCAGGGTAAACACCGGACCCCTTCGGGACGTCGGATGATGGCTGTGAGGAGGTTTACCCATCGATCCTCCTTGTCCATATCATTGACACCGACGTGCAGGTGGTCCAGCAATCGACAAAATTCTCTTGTCCCGACCTCCTTGAATCCCCGGTGATCGATGAGCTCAACGGACCGTATGGCCAGTCGTCGCAACCTCCGGGAAGAAGGGCAGAAACCAATGAGACGCCCTACACACACGCCGAGTGATGGAGGAGGTTGGTGGGAGTCACTGTGGGAAGTCCAAGCGTGGAAAAGATCCGCAATCACCTCCTCATCTCCGGTCTCGAAGACGACGTTGACCATTTGTTGGTGGTGTTTCGTGTGAGCGAGTTCGGTCGATATCCGGGGATGTTGTGGATCGAGGTGACGGAAGCCGATTTGCAACAAAAGGAAGAGAAGTCGTTTTTCATCTGCGAGGCTGGAGTAATTCTCGAGTATCACAGAACATAATTCGTATGCCATCGTGGTCAAGCAGCCGGGGCGCTGTTTCCAACCAGCCAAGTCAGCCAGCATGTGTGGAAGAAGATCGCGTCGAGGGTGGGAGGTGCGGATTGTCGAATCGATTGCTTTGGATAATTGAGATGTAACCTGCTCCAAGTGGCGGCTGATAATAACGGTGTGAGCGGCTTGAAGGACAAAAACAAGGGGCTACGCACGACTTGTCTTGGACCCTCAGCACCAATTTGTCGATGGGCCAGTCAAGAAAGATACACCATGTCAGCAGGCGGTTAAGCACCGCATTCAACGGAACGGTGCTCCAGTCCCCCCCAGCGTGGTCCCTGGCGATCGAGTCGAACATTCCCGCTACCCCCCGCTTAGCCCAGGACAGGTGCAGAAGCGCGTTCGAAGTCCATTGCGAGTACGCAGGAGTAAATCCTGGGGTAATGCGGTACATCTGAGCAAGGATCTCGCAGGTGTTCTGGCTGGTGCACATTCCTAGAAGATGTCCAAGATCACGATCAAGGCCCGTGGGGTTGTAAGGGATGGTCGGAAGAGGGAACCTGAGCGCAAATGATTCGGATACACACATCGCACGAGTGTGAATCCACAGGACGGCCCGCGCAGAGTAGTATGCCCTATCCCTCGACCCAGGATACAACTCCCCAGTGGAATTGAAACATGTCTCGAGGGTGGAGATAATTTGATCGTATGGGTTTTTCGTGTCGAGTTTGACCTCGAACCATTGAATCGTGCCAGCGAATTGAATTGCCGCATCTAGCGCCTGTTGGTCTGTGATGCTCCAGAGAATCCATGACACACACGAGACGTCGTTAGCGTTCGTCTTCTGAAGCTCGTCCAGAGCCGCGGGTGCCAACCACGGGGAGGTGATCGTGGAATCTGGTGAGGTATCTTGGATGGTTGATGGGGGTAGGGTCCGTGGAAGGTGAAAATCCAAGCTGGGGATTTTGCCTTGGATACTCCCCCACAGGGTGATCAACGGTGACGTATGTTCCTGGGGAGTTGGCTGTACCGTCGGCAGGGACGAACGGCGAGAACGGCGATCTATTCCGACCGGTAGCAGCCAACGCAGGACTTGGAGGATCCGGCTTCGCGTGACCTCCCACATACCGCGTAGGGCAACTAGCGCCGGGAGCCGCGGTAAACGCTCGTACAAAGACCTACAAGCGGCGGTCACGCGGGATCCAACATTCTTCCGCAAACCTGGTGGAGCGGTGGATCGCGGTGCACGGTGTTTTCGTAGGGACATGGCCGCGTCGAACGAGATCTTGAAGTACACCGCCAATCCGAGTAAAGTAAAGGCGCGAACTGACCATGAGACGTAGCAATTCATCCGACCAATACGAGCGCAGACCCCAAGAATGAGGCATATGGGGGAGGAACAGAGGAGGACCGGGAGAAGTTGATCAAAGCAGACGAATGACCACTTCTGAAGTCCATCGTATCTGCGTTGACGGTCTGCACAACGCCCGATCACCGACCCGCGTGCGAGTACCAGGTGCAGGTTGAGTCCTTGTTTGAGAAGTATCGCGAGGAGTGCGGTCAGGAGTGAAGTAAGGAGGCTCAAGTATATGGCCATAGCAGCTACGGTGAATAAGATCATGCCCGGACTATTGCCCCCAGGGGGGCCATCGGGGCCAGGAGGGCCAGGGGGGCCAGGGGGGCCGTGCCCCGGGCCCATATAAACGTTTGAGCTGGCCGGGTGTTCGCCAAGGATGGCAGTCTGGTTAAGGGTGAAGAGAATCGCGCGAAGGATGTCCTCGCTCGGATCAGGATCCAACTTTGAATTGAGGTCAACGACGAAGGCTGAGCTGACGGCGGAGAACAGGCCGGCCTGAGAGTTTATGAGACGGGAGACGGTGAGAAAAAGTGGGGAGCTTACGAGAATCAGCGTGATACTGAGGTCTTCGCTGCGTCTTTGGACGTAGTCACTGTCGTATACTGCCGCTACCTTCCTGTATATCTCGTAGAAATCGAGGGGGTCGTCGTCGCTCTTGGCATGTTGTGGGCACGCCCCGAGGGCACCTTGGATACTACGCCCAGCCCGTAGGTCAACAACCGGAGCAACTCGCCACGTCGAACGACCCACTTTGGAATGGTTTGTAGGGGCGAGGACTCTAGTTCGTCATTTCCGCCTTTCTCCTCCATGATCCGTCCCACGAGCTTCGATGTGGTAGAGGATAGTGAGGGAGGAGTGAGCCGAGCAGGTGTCGACGCTGCAGTGATGGAAAGATGGGAAATCAACCCGGTGGTGGGTGGATTAAAATACTGCTGAAAGACCCTGCATCCAACGCGCAGTAGTCCGTGAAGGAGACTCGAGCCGATAGGAAGGTCCCCAAAAAGTTGTCCATTGTCTCCAGGCTAATCAACTTGTTGTTCCGTCCGTGCGCGCCAGTCATCACGCCAGATATGCGACAGGTCACAAACGTTGGTTTCCAGTGCGCGCTTGAAGTGACGCTCGGCGGTCTTCAACAGTTCCCAGCCCACGGGCCAAAGCGATGTACAGTCCGTGAAGCTGCAGATGCCTAGGTAAAGGTAGTCGGCTCAAAGCCACGCCAGATACTAAAAAAAAGGCTTCGGGAGATTCATGGTATGAGATGGGAAGGTGGTGAGGAACACCGGGCGGTGCCGGTGATCCTCTCAGGGAGGCAAACGAAATATATTTCCGCAAGAGAAACGATTTCACGCTGATGTTTGAACTAGATCTTTCGAGACAGTGTGGGTGGAAACCATTGGAATCGAGGCGATAAAATAGGTGGGAACTACTAGCTCACCGCTCAGTGCGCCAGTGGCCTCGCTTAATGTTTCTTCGCTTGTTTCTTCCCATGAGCGCTGATTCCCAACAAACTCGCAATTTCTCACACTTGAATACCCCGTTGCCCCTGGTGACAAGCGTAAGCTTACAATCTCCGGGAAATAGAATCCGCAGTTCCTGAGGTCTATGCGTGATCCTCGATGCAATGATGAGGTGGGGCAGGAATATCCCGACTTCCAACCCCCCTATTGCTGGCCACGGGTCCACGTCTATATGGAAAGCTGTATCTACAAACCTTGCGGCCAAGTAGAAGGGGAAGGTTATGAAAATTAATAAAACTAATGTAGTAGCAGTACACCCATTGTTGGGGCTCCGCTCCGCGCTCCTGGTGCCTGGTATCTCATGCATTCACACACCTGTGTCCAAAGGATGAACGTTAAACAACACAGCCATCCTGTATTCAGTACCCCGTCGTATAGGGGCGTCGGGTGGGTCGCTTGGGAGATCAAAACATGAGGGAAGAATAAGCGTTTCCTTCCAAGTATCACAAATAATGCGCAGGCCCTAATATAATTGTGGCGCCCGACAAATTCCGAACCCAGACCCTCAACATTTAATTCTTCCGTGAGCCCTGCGGCAGCAGTGATCTTGCTGGCAGGACTTCATTCGGGAGGTTGAAGGTAAGGGGCCGGTGGTTTGAATTGCTCGCTTGGATCAAACTCGAGGGTCGAATGGACGCCAACGATGGACGCTAAGCTCACGGGGGAGAATGGGTCCGCCTAAGGAAAATGGATTAGATAGCTTGCAGGTGTGAATGGTAGAGGGCGCACCAAAACCAGTGTGGTATTGAGGTCCTCTGTGCGTTTAACGTCCGTATTCCACTCGATTGCCTCCCTCTTATACGTGGCGCGGAAATCGAGACGACTGCCATCGTTCTTGATAGGCTAGAGAGATGTCCATAGCGAACCTCTGATGTCGCGTCTGTTCAGCGACTAGGAACCTGAGCAGAGTCGGGATCCAACACACCGCCTTGGATCGATTTGTGGTGGCGAGGACCCTTCACTACTGTTCTTCCTCCATAAGTCGTCGCTACGTGCTTCAGTGTGATTGGCGGAACGCGACAGGACACTCAAATAACCCAGTCGCCCGAGGCAGGGTTTCATTGGGTTTCCGAACGTTGGAATCGAGACCGGAGGTTGGTCTGCAACTCCCCGAGTCCACCGGGCGGGTCGGTCTCGTCAGTGAGACTACTAGGTCGGGTGGACGTCGGGAGAGGAGAACGACCAGGGTCAGGGTTTAGAGTGCTGGCGCTCGTCATCGTGGATTGATCGAGGCCAACCACGTTCGGATCACTCGGCCATTTTCCTTACTTTCCGTCCCCCTCACGTTCACCCCTCTCTTTTCAACCCATCTCAGTTCAGGGCCCATTCCGTCGGACACATTCTGGGGCGGGCATTCGAGACGTTTATCCAACCTCCCCATTCTCGAACACTTCCATAACAGTGCTCCCAGCGAAAATGTATATTGGTTGAGAGGTTCCCGTAGGAGGAGTTATCCTTTTAGAAGTACGCCGGAATTCCACACATTCCTCAACCCAACGGCCACTCACTTTTACCTCAGCTCACTACATTCCTTCCCTTTGCTGCGCCAAGATTATGATCAACGATGACTATTACGCCATCCTAAGGCTCCGAGGAGCCAACGATACCCTGCCATATGTACTCAATCCTGCGCGCTGAAAATTCCACTGTCTATCCTCACCGCCATAGGCTCTGGCAAATGGTAAACTCCCCATCCTTCGATGTTCGCTCCTCCGCTTTTCCACCTTGGTATAACACGGTCATCGATCCTCCCCAGCTACACCCAGGCCTGCTGCCACGCGGTTTCTCGCTATTGCCGCGATCTTACTCGCTTGCCAAAGTGGAAGCCGCGTCGCGGTGGTGGGGTAACCTTGCCCGAACTCAGTCCTCATACTTTTCTTTCTTTTCTCGAACAGTGCTGGCACCTTCTTCAGGGATAACTTCCACCTTCAATTGACGGATGGATTTAACGTGTGTGCGACTTGACCTTGAACTCGAGGAAAATTGCTCCTGACGATCGTCCACCCCAACCATAGATTCATCTTGTCGACTGCATGCTCACGTTTTGTTGTTGTCTCGTCCACATTGACCCGACGACGTGGTCGTCACTCTGTTCTCTCTTACCGTCCGGTCCGGTCCCCCTCAAAGGCAGCTGGGATTTCACCCCATCGGTCAAGACTTCCGGTTAGGAACGGGTTCGGCTTCCACTGCTGGATGCGCTGGTCCAATTCTAGTGACTGAGCCACATCCAACGACACAATTGGCTCGCCCCTTTTCCGTCGATCACGTTTCTGCAAATCCGCGTAGTCCGACCAGCAGGCGTCCCTTCCGGAACACGTTTACAACACACTGTCCCCGATCGTTCACCGAACGTGCAGCGGAGGACTCGGTCCCAGTTGGCAAACTCCCCATTCCGGTTGGACGAGTTCTGCGGATCATCCGCAGCAGCTAAACCTTGACGAGCAAGACTCACGAGACCGGTTAGCCTGGACTAAATAGTATTTTAATTCAAATAGGAAATGACACCCGCTGGAGGGGAGTGAACGCGCTAACGGGCAGCATGTAGATCAAACTACTCTTTACGGGACGGGGTTACATTCCAACTTGTCTGTGCTCTATGATCCACACCCAACAATTATCTTCCTTGACTACGACCAAGTGTATTAAATTCGATAACGATACCGACGTCAAATAGTGGGTGACTATCCGTAACACTAGATAATATCATATCCGTCGTAGAAGGGTGCCAGTAGCCGAGGTTGGCCCTACTGACAGCGGTTGGGGTCCCTCCGCCTTCCTTAAAAGTCAACGGATATTCATATATTTGCGTTTATAAGCGTTTATAACCTTACGGATAGTCACCCAGTGACTCACAAAATATAAGAAACGTCGTAATGTTCGAGCGTTGGACCTTAGAAAGGTAACGATGCCCAGGGGTCATTCTCCATAGGCGACAGTGAAGTTGGTGGGGATGGTGATCGTGTGGGTTCTTCGTTTGCCTCGTCGGTGGTTGGAGCGGACCTAAAACGAAACGCGAACCTGCGTAAGGCTCGGAGCGTACTGGTGATCATCGATTTTTGCCGACGGGGACTTACGCGTTATGGTTCCACCCACTGCCCCCTTCGAGGCGCCTGACCAGAAATTCGTTGCAGGATCTTGAGCATGGCCTTACCGTGGCTTACACTCCACCGCTCTACTCATCATTGCTCAAGCTTCGGAATAGCACCAGGTCGTTGGCGGAACAATGAGAGCAATACATCTCCAAGGTCCCCCTCTAGGTCAGCTTCGAGGTTTGTCACAATATCTGGATCCCAGGTGACACCCCCCAGTGGTGGTGATCCCAAGAGTGAGAGTTCAACCAACTCCAAATCGCTTCGAACCCGCCCGTCTTCCCATCCCCAACCCACACACTGTTATCGCAACTCCCGCTCGCAGCCCACCTCCCGTCAGGACTGAATGGCTCACGTGCGACCTGCCTCTGGTGACCCGTCAGCCTCGTCGATGGCTTCACCTTCCCACTATTTCCTGCCGCAACTTCAGATGCCTCGATCGAACTCGTCCGTGAAGGGAACAAGGACCAGCGGAAGAGAGCCTGAGAGTAGTCACCCAACCCTGAGGTGAAGCTCCCCAGAGGTCGAAACGAGAGTGTTGTATCGTTCGACCGCGAGTGATTGAGCTTGTCCGAAGAATATGTTTTCGAGGTACGATAAACAATGTTGAGAGTAAGCGTTGTCCCCCGCTGCACATTGGCAGTGGCAAGCTGGACACGAAAGGAACTCGGGAGATCAAGTTTGTAGACGAGAGCTGGGGAAAAGTGAGAGTTTCAGAAGAGGGGTCGAGGACTCGACATTCATGGAAGACTATCTTATAAATACAGGAATATCACGGGCAGCGCGGAGATAAGTACGGGGGGAGTCATATGAGGCTAATTGCTCTTGATTGAGCTCTTGTGTTACATATACTAAAAAATCCCGGCTTCCAACATAGGCAAGGTTCACTTAAAAAGTGCCACGCAGCCATTTCTTAAACGTGGAGATGGTCCGTTCGTCACCTGTTTCGACCGTGGATCAGTCAACTATTGTGGAAACGGGAACGTCGGGGTGCACCCACCAGTCAAAGCCTCCATGTTCTCGAGACGCCGGAGGACGGCTTTGACGTCTGGCCGGTGCTTTGCTTTCCCGTGCCAGCACTCCTTCGCGATTTTCCAGACCGGGGGAGTCATTCCTGGAGCGTCGAAGACATCAGGTTTCTGCGGTCGTTCGCCTTTCGAGACCAGACGCATGATTGCGTAGTCGGTCAATCCGAAAAATGGTACTCTTCCGGTCACGAGCTGGAGACAAAAAAGGTCGGCACACTGACGCACAATACTGTTATGAAATAGACATGCCTCCACAATGACCATTGATAAGGAGTACATATCGGACTCTTTTGTCACTTTTTTGCTCTTCACTGTTGCGTCGCCTGGGGAACCGAAAAGCTCGGGGGCGCGGTAATGGACCGTGCCACCTGCGTTGGGGGTGGAAGCGTTGACCGAGGCGATATTCTTCGTGATCGAGGAGAGGCCAAAATCTGCGAGGCGAGGACTAAGTTTCTGATCGATGACAATGTTTTGCTGGGGACGACGGTCAGTCGGGAGGGGAGTGGCGGGTAAAATTAACATACACCCTTCAAATCTCCATGGATAACGTCGTTGCTATGCAAGTAGTCGAGCCCGCAGGTGACCCCGACCAGCTGCAAACCAGTGAGCGGGAGACCAGATCGCAGAAGAATTAGACTCACAAGGCCAAATCGGTCGGCGTTTGGTTTGTCCCTCACATAATCGAGCATGTTTCCGTTCTCCATCCACTCGGACACCATGCAGAATTCGTACAGGCCGGGCGCCACGCCTACAATGGCCAAGATGTTTGGGTGCTCCGCCCGCTTCCAAATCACAACTTCCTTGCAGTATTTCTATGTAAATGATTGCCGATTAACCCTCAATCCAGTTTTGTGTGAAGAAACTCCACACCTTGTTAATTTTTTCTATGGGATCTACCTCGAATACGCGAATATTTTTGACAGCGAACATCCGATCACGATCACCTTCATGGGTATACTTCCAGACGTCGCCGAATGACCCAGACATGAAAGCTCGTGAGCCAACCTTACTGAGCGAGAATGGAACTTTGTAGCAAGCTGGAAGAATCCCACTGAAACCGCAGGCCTTTCTCAACGCTCGGATGCATCGTCCCCTGAGTTCTGGGTCGGCCGGAAGGCTGTCGATGATCTGTCACCAAGCGTTATGAACTGAACGAGGCGTTTGAGATCGAGTATGAACCTACCTGATTCAAATTGTTGATATACAGCTGCGGGTCAATCTCCCGTGACTTGAGGTCCTTGATACATTCCAGGTAATCCTTAGCGTCGAATACGGCAGGCAACGCCTTGTAAATCTCCTGTGACTTTCCGTCCCACTCTGCAATCTCTTTCAGGGTGATCGCTGCGGAGAGGGGAGTTGTGCCTGGCATAATATCTGGGGGAGGTGATTAGCTGTCAACTGTGAGTCCCAAAGTTTATATGAGCACCGCTACACTCGTCTCGTATTGGCCGTGCCGGGGATCCGCAACGCAATACCATACACAGAGACCCCGTGTTCATCCCCACGTGGGGCCGTTGCACGGGTAAGGATCAGCTCCCGATAACAACGGGTCACAGAGATCCTCCCTTCTTGGATAGCGTGAGGGAGCTGATATAGCACCTTTGTTGGGTGGATTGAATCCCAAACCCTCCCACGACGGAAGGGAGGGGGTCTCGAGCCAGCCGTTCTGAAGATCGAAGTTTTACATCAAGCTGTGGTCGAGAGATTTGAAAAGCAGCGAAGTCCGCGATCTTCGGCATGCATCAAGTAGCTCGTAAATGAATTCCGCGGTTCCCGACCCTGCGATGCAATGATAAGCCAGCAATGCCTTGAACGTGTTAGCGCAGTTAGATTCGCTGTGAACATCATGCAAGAATTCATACTCCCGCACCTCTGGCCATGGATCACAGGCGCATATGTTCCTGTGGCTTCAATAGTTCGACGCGGGACGCTGTGACTGCCCACATTGAGACCAAGCAGGAAGGAAAAGGCGCAAAGAACCAAACCAGTACGATATCTGTATCATGGCTCCCACGCGCACGCCCCAAGAATCCCAGATTCAACGTTTGGGGCATACGGGCGTCACGTAGTATAGGTCAATTGGAAGGATCACATAAGGCGCGTTTCCTTCAGAGTTCTAAATAGAACGTTAACTCCGCCACAAACGCGAGACCTGTCAAACACCCAGTCCAGATCCTCGGTATCTACCCTTCCGACTACGCGGGTAGGTCAGCCCGGGCCCGACGTAATAGAACGAGAGGCTGACTATGGCCCACGTTTTCAACCTCCGATCTCGACCACCACTCTTCACCTTATCAGCTACGAAATCGACACAATATGTTTCATCGGTATGTCCCGGCAAATCGGTCTTGAGCTTATACATCCTCAGGTCCCAGATCTATTCCCTATGAGCCCAAGAACTAGAAAGAAAAAGAAAGAGAAAGCTGCGAACGAAAACTAACCGTGAGCGTGATGCCTTTACTCGCACTGATCAATAACCTCGAATCTGCACTCCCGCCAACTGGTACACAGCCGCAACGTGATCCCTCAGGGTCGCAGCGAACTTCCCTGTTTTCCAACCCGCAACCGCACACTATTATCCCAACTTGCGTTCGCAGCCCGACTGAACGCCACGTGTGCGACCTGCCTCTGGTGACCCATCAGCCTCGTCAACGGCTTCAGCTTCCCACCCTTTCCTACGCAACTCCAGATGCCCCAGCCGAAGTCATCCGTGAAGGGTAAAAACCAGAGGGAGAGCGTGTGATCATCCGATCCTGAGATGAGAAGTTCCCCAGAGGTCGAAACGAGGGTGTTGTATCGCTCGAGCGCGAGAGATTGAACTTCTCCATTTGACGAAGACTTTTTGAGGTGTGATCGAAAGGACCGGTTCGAAGCACGAAATCGGCGTTGAGAGTAAGCGTCGTCGCCCAGTGTACGTGGTTCTTCAGTGCGCGTAGGAGTTTACCCTGCGAATGTTCGAGGTTAGTATAAGAACAATGACGCAGGTGCGAGTAAGGCGAGGAACTCACCATTCGGATCCCATATGCGTACCGTCCGACCACTGGAAGCAGTATACAGTGTCAAATATGTACAAACGTGGCACGTGCACTCTCGCCTGCCCTAAACTACATACATCAGCAAACGTCCCGATTGCTTTTTCACTTTTTTGCACTTTTTTCGTGCTTATTTTTCACTCATAGCTTTTTTGCACTTATTCGTGGCTTATCACTTTTTCCAACATTTTCATGAACTTATTAC
>Ga0307511_10001878_pt1 | contig 22060 bp, 8 predicted proteins | sample 13_EM_MG_FD_200266 | JGI IMG/M metagenome (GOLD analysis project Ga0307511, IMG submission 200266) | Populus trichocarpa ectomycorrhiza microbial communities from riparian zone in the Pacific Northwest, United States - 13_EM | ecosystem: Host-associated > Plants > Roots > Unclassified | place...
ATGGGAAAGACATGAATGGCATTTATTTTTTTAATTTTAAAATTTAACTGAATTATTCAGATTTTAAGTTTATTTTTTAATAGTTACGAATTCAAATTTCTTCAAAATCATTAAAAATTTATATAATTGTTAATTTCAGTACTCGTAGAATTACTTAAAATGAATACAAACTAGTTTGGAAATCCTCATTAATTAAAAAAAACATACATATTTTTTACAAAATATGTTATATGAGACTTTTTTTTTAAAAAAAAAAAAATCAAAGATTAAAGTAACTCAAATTAATACCGGGTCAACTTTTTTTCTTTTACTATAATTGGAATGAAAAGACACTAGTGGATAGAAACTGCTGCTTGGTGACGATCCAAAAATCAAAGAGTTACTAAGAGCTGTAGCATGATGAGACTTTTTATTTTTGTATTTTTAAAAAAATTATTTTATTTTATTTTTTTATTTACTTTAAATTAATATTTTTTTTAGTATTTTCAGAATATTTTAATATAATAATTTAAAAAAAAATAAAAAATATTATTCTAATATATTTCCAACAAAAACATACTTTAAAAAAAACTATTACCACACTTTTAATAATAATAAAAAAATTCCCGATATCAAAGCTGCAGATGGACGAGCTGCTCTCGATAGAGCAAACGAAGAAATCAAGGATTTCATCCTCGGTTTTTCTGTTCAGAAGGCATCATGATCTAGATAATTGTACTATTTTGTTCGGATTTAATGTACGTTTTAATGGGGTTTGCTTGGCTAATTTATTTATTTATATGAATTTAATTTGGTTTATTTGATATATTGCTGTAATAAAGATTCGATTTCTTGAGATGATTATTTCTATAAAACTACTGTCTCGGAAGTATATGTATGCATTTTATTTATATTATTATTATTATAGAATTTATAAATGAAGTATCTAATAAATAAAATATTTATTTAGAGTAGGAGCCTATCATACAAAATGGCGGTAATTAGAGTTCTGTTAGAATTAAAGTTAAGATATGCAAATTAATTAACTATATAAATGATAATGTTAAAAATTATAAATGCGAAGTTATAAGTTTATTAGAAATAATAGTCATTATAAACTTGAGTATGGACAATTTAGTCTTTTTATATTTTTTATACAATACAATTATTTAATTTCTCTTAAAAGCAAATAATTTTTTAATTTGGATATAAAAGCTTTTTCAATGACAGTATTGCTATTAAAAATCGAGATTTCTTTAACTTGCGGGGGTTTATTTATAGTTTCATCTTTTTTTTTTATTATTATATAATTTAATGAGCAATATTGTATTTTAATAAATATAAAAAAAATAATAAAAAAGAAGGATGGAATACACATTGCACGCGCTAGCAAGTCGCCCCACTATGTTCAAGCGGCGTGTGCCACAACTTACGATGGCAAAAAACTGCCTTCCCTGGTGTTTTTCAAATCATCATGGTAGAGCCTATCTCCTTAAGCTATGCGTGTGGTGTAATTTTCTCCAATTGACTTTTATTTCTCTACTTCTTTTTTATATTTGATTTTCACGCTTGACCTTCTAAAAATTTATAGCAGCCCTTCAATTTTATTTTTTTTCAGATTTAACTCTTATTCTTTTCAATTGATTTTTTTTATTTGAATTAATTTATAAAATTAAAATATGCTTTCAATCTCATCCTCCAATTCTTTTATCTGATAGATTTGGTCCCTATTTTTTTTTATTTATTTTATTTGAGATCATTCTTAAAATTATTATTTTTGTTACAATTTCATCCTTCTTCATTTTTTATTTCTATTTTTTTACTGTGAAATTTTTTAAAAATATATTTTTTTATTTCATCATTTAATTTTGAATTGAGTTTCTTGATTGAGCTCGAGTTTAGAATTTAACGGGTTTTGAATTTGAGAGATTAATCCAGGTTTAAGAGAATTGCTTAGGTTCATTTTTTTTTTCCTTCTTTTTTGAAACTCTTGTTTTTTCAATTTCACCTTTCAACATTTAATTTAATTGGAGATTGACTTCTGTTTTTTTTTTTTTTGCTTTCTATATAATTTTTCACTAATTTTGAAAATGACCCAAGATATCTTGGGTCTTTTTATTTTTCATTCTTTATTAAATTTAGCTTTATTAAAATAAATTTTGGTTTTGAGTTAAATTAAATCCATTGTTTAAATATAAGAATGATATGATCATTTCATTATATTTTATTTATTTTGTTTTCAGGGTCGTTACTCTAAAAAAGCATGCAATCCTTTTTAGTGTTGCTATGCAGTCTTTTGCAGTGATGTTGGAACCATCTTATTGAGCTCTTTTTTATTGTGGGCTAATGACCATGGCAGAGCAACGGTGAGTCTTTGATGAGCTTCTCTTTCTTCTCATTCCAAGTATGATATTAATAACTTATTTTTTTTTTTATAGATGATCATTTATAATTTTTTTTAATTATTAAATTTATTGAACTTATTAAATCCAGTCAGGTCAATGACCTGCATCTCAGATTGTTTTTACTTCTTTAAAAACACTATCATCGCTCTTGTTTTATTTACTAGGAATAATTTGGTTTGGCTCGCGGTGTAACGGGAGCCACCAATCTAGTTCTACTCGAGTCATTTTTTTTAATTGAATATTTTTTTATTTTTAGCATTCAATAATTGGTTGATTAGAATTGGGCTTTCTATTTTGTTTCGATTTGGGTTTCATTATTACGGTCTGATGTCCCGGATTGTATGTTAACCATAGGTAGCTTGTGTCGAGCCAATGTATCGTCATGTTAATATTTTTAAAAAATAATGTTGTTGAATATATAACCATCTTAACATATTAAAAGTATTTCATCTAGCATGCATTGATTTTTTTTTAATTTCTAATGTTTTCACAACTTTTTTGAAAGTTAAAAAAAATAATTTAACCTACGGGATAACATAGATAGACCAAGAATCCAGTTATTTCTTAGATTTCTAAGGTGTCATTGTCTCATATATTTTTTTAATTAGCATATGAATGATTATTTGATCCAACAATTTTGGAGAAGCTATGTGTTTTTCATCAACCACAAATATTCTAGTGAACTATTTTAATTGATTTGAATATTATTTAAGGAATTTTAATGAATTTCAATTAATGATTTAAAGAAAATGGTTAAATTATAAATTGTTTTATCATTCCATCACAAAATTGAATATTATTGCAAATGAGATCACCAACAAAATTATCGACAAAAAATTACATCTTACGTTGGTGATCTAATTTACATAAAAAAAAAAATTTTCTTGTGGAATCCATGACAGAATTTAGCTCATCTTATTTATTCTTTTTTTAGTTATATTCCTTGGAAATAGTGTAAAAAATATTTTCCGACAGAATCCTAGCACCAAGTAAGACAGTGTAAAAGACATCTTGCAATCTGACAATTATCTATTTGATTTGTTTTTAACATCAAAATAGAATCTGTTGGGGATTACCACCAGCGAGCAAATTAGAAATAGAGTCATCCTTGATACTAGCGTCTTCAATTTCGTTGAAATGAGGATCTTCTATATGTGAAGTTGGAGTTGTAGGTTTTTTGACAGGGACAAAGGCTGTTGTTGAGGGTGCAGGTCTTTTTACTGAGACAAAAGCCACTTGCCTTGCTCCATATTGTGGTGTCAAAACTTTTGAGCTTGGAGGGGAGCTTGATTTTGCAGCAAGGCTATCTTCTGGAGGGAGTTGCTTGCCAGGAGATTCTGAAATGATTGGATTATCTCCCAATTCAACATCACCTTCAACTTGATTCCCATGCTCACTACTCTCAACAGAAGGGCCTGGAAACAAGTGCTGCTTATCTTCATAGGAATCTTCTTTGGCGGTGTGGTCACCATCAGCCTTCTCGAAATCAGAATCACTGTCTGCAACAGACCTTTTTGACATTAGTGAGTCAACATGGCCCAACACACCCAAACAACTATTTACCAGAGTTAAAATTGGCCAGGACGGTAACGAATCCTGAGACTTACATTATCTTATATGGACTTCCAGTTCTTAGATTCGGTTATATGAAGATTGATTGATGCCCCTATGTGCAGGAGCATAATTATAAATCCATCATTCACAAACAGGGATGTTATTAAATTGTGCGGAATCTGTGGCCGAAAAGATACATAAAGAAAATTGACCACAGGGTGGCCATTGGGGAGGGGGATGGGAATATGTTGGAAAGTGTAGGGCAACAGAAATGGAAAGAAACCAAAACAAGATCTTGCCCTGAATATCGTTACCTCCTAGAAAAGACTCGATAGTCCAATAACGTGGAACTGACTTTTCAATAGAACCATCTCCAAGACCTCCATCTTGACCTTTTACATCTATTTTGTGTGTTTTCTCAACCAAAACAAACTTATCTGTCTTCCACACACACTCCAGAGTGACAAACTCCTTATTTGTTGGATAGTACTCCCTGAACACCTGCATCAATTTGTGAAGAAACTAAAATATAAGAAAAGGTACACCAAGGAAAATGTTTTCCCCCAAAGAATATGCAGAGAAAATAAGAATTTGACCAACCTCAAGTCCTTCCTGTGTTATTTTTACAGATTGCTTCTCTTGGGATAGAGAGGAGACCATGTTGAATACTGAAACAACATCAAGCAATATCTGTTGAAGCAAACCACAAAGATTTTCATAAGCAGCGGCATAAACTTCATGCTCCAGTTAAACACATAGAGATGCTTTCTTTGTGCTTTAGGTTATCTAATCATTACTTTCACAATAACAATCCTAACAAAACTCATTTGTAATGCGCTTCTGTTTCTAATGAAAGCCAGTCCATTTTCTACTGGGTATCAGTTTCCAAATATCAGAACGGCATACTATGCATATTCATCGGAATTTTCAAGAATATCCATATATGTGACATCATAGCTTTTTTATGCTGTAAACTAACACACTTGGCTAGCACTACAATATTTTGAACTTCAAGCAGTTTCTGGAAACAGATAGGCAACTTACTTGCTGAACCAAAACTCGAAGACGTGCAAGCAAAGCCAAAATTGTCAGAGAAAATCCCATAAAAAAAGAGCGTGCCAGTAGTGTAGATATATCACTGCACCATAGTCAAGGGAATGATCCAACCAAAAAAAAAAAGAACAAACCAGGCAGCCTGCCTTTTACATAGTAGTCTCAAGAAAATCAAAGACCCAAATAATAGAGATACATTAAAGGTAGTAAAACTAGAAAGGGAAACTCGTGGTTTCTTAGAAATCTAGAAATAGAAAAACATATGTTAAAACCTGAAATTACAGAGAAAAAGCAAGGAGAACAAATAAAAGAGTGGTGATGAGCAGGCAAGGTAGAGTGCAAGCTTCAAAGAAGATTCCTATTTACAAGAATGCAAACAGATAATGAAGCTCATAGGATTGCAAATGAAACTATTTCAACGAATATGACAAAAAACACCTATGGATATGCCAATATGAATTCTATGTTTGCACGTGTTCATGTTTGTTCATTGCAAGTGCACCAGAGAGTGCATGAGAGTATGTGTGTATACAACCACATATCATTCAGCATGATATGTGGAAAAAACTTTTGCAAATATGCAAAGATAGTCATTGCCATTACTTGAATCAGGAACACATATAGGACGGCAGAGTAATTATTCTAATTACTGCATGCTTGAAATACCAAATTAATCAGACCAAGGAGATAAAGCAGAGATAAAAAAAAACCACTGATTAGGACAATAAAATTAGCTATACATTAACCAACAGGACAAAAAGGATACGTAGCTGCTTTCAGCATTGGCTCCACTATCTGCAACAAACATTGAGAATATACGTTTTAGCTCTGCACTGTATCCACATGTAATTGTGAAAAGCCTCAATAATACTTTCTAATCTATTAGGCAGATTTTTGTCGTCTCCAAATGGTCACGATTAAAAAGTAATACCCAAGATGCAAAAGAGATGTGTTGGAGATAGATCAAAATGTCCTTGCTTTTATAGAGAGATGAAAAGAATATTAACTGCAGGATATCTGGAAGAAAGTAAGTGAGATCAGAACAAAACAAAACAAAAACCATAGTTCTGTACCTGTGACAGTAAGCGTGCAGCTCCTAGAAGTCGCTCCATAAAATTGGGTGTTCCAGAGTCACATTTTCTCCACTTCAAACTGTAACAAATGAAATAACAACAAATCCTAAAAATATTACCCAAAGGGAAAAACCTAAAGATATTCATGTTGTATAACAAATAACTCTAATCCAATTCAACCACCAATGCAGTGTCCAGGTTCGGCAAATGATAGATATATTTGTGTTACAATACTAACCTCCCTTAGATTGAACGTGAGGGAGCTACCGTCCTTGCTACCAGTTTTATATTCAACATAATTTAATAGAGGCCTAAGGATGCTCATTGTTCCTTGTGAATGGGTAAAGATAGCAGTTAATACAACACTCGCTACTCTCCTAGTTAATATTAACAATATCATAACATTCATGAATTAAAGAACAATTATTATTTCAAAGGTAGCCAGAATGAGACATCTCTCGATATCATATACAAATTGTATCCAGAAGAGCATAACAAACTTAATCATCAAGATTTTGCTTTCCTGAACAAAACACTACCTACAATAAAGAAAAGCATAACATAAATCTCCATCCTCTTTCTGTAGTGCTTTGAAATAATTTTCCTCTCTGTGTATCGTGTGATTCACATCTTGACAAAGTGTAAGCTTGCACAATTGAATCCATAAAGAACAACTGAATATTTGAAAAAGTAAAACAATGTACCTTTCTAACAGATGAACCTTTTGTCTAGGTTTCCTTCCAGTAATAACATGGAAGCAAGAACCCACTATCTCCTCCAACTTGCTAGATTGCAAAAGTCTCAAATCCCTCCTCACCTAGTATCTCAAGCAAATAAATAGACATATAAACAATGTGAGCTCAAATTTTTTTTTAAAAAAAACTGAAAATTGCCAGAAAAATACAGTATACTACAGATTCTAAATATAAAGATGCAAATGAAACACCACAAAACTTGACAGTGATAGCTACTAGACCCCAAAGGAGCTCCACTTCTCTTCAAATTTGACGTCCAAAAAGAGGCAAAAAACCCAAAATTTTCTTATTCTTCTATCCATCGCTAGCCTCATAAATGTAAGAAAATTCAAATAGAGACTGAAAATTCAAAGACCCCCCAATAAGCTCAACCGAAACAAGCTTGTTTCTTTCCAAGTAAAAGCAATACAGAACACAAAAGTACAAAGCTTTCTCCTTTCTTTCTCAGTTTTCTCAGAAACCAAACAAAACCCAGAAACCTAATCAACAAAAGAACACTTAAACCTCAACAAGTCTAGCAATTATTTACCTTTAGTAGATACTGAAAATAAGAGCATCTTCTATGCTGGTTCTTATTTTTGTACACCATTCTCTCAAAAACCCTACATTCTGCTTGAAGCTGCACCAGAAACGAGTTCAATCTCTCCTCCAGGGTTTCAATTTCAGATCCCATATTTTAGATTTTTCTATTTCGTCATAAATTTATCCATAAATTGTTATTTCAGAGTTTCTGTTAATTACATGGGTTTTAGGGTTCCAGGGTTTTACAAGGTGGGCAAATATGAGGTGCGGTTATTTTAGTACTGCTAAGAGACGGTTTGTCTCGTGGTCGAACCGTGTTTTTTTATAAAATTTATTTTTTTAAAATTTATTTATTTATTATTTTCATCGATTAAAAAAATAAAAAAATATTATTTTAATATATTTTTAAATAAAAAAATATTTTGAAAACTAATGTCATACATTACCTTACCTTAGTTCAGTTTAGTTCAGTTTGGTAATAAGGATTGGTCACGTGGTAAAATAATCTTGGGAAAGCTTAATGGGCTCTTAATTAGCTGATTCATGACCCAGACCAGAGCCCATTTAACATCCGCTTTGTAATTTGCAATTTTGCATCATAAAATTTGAACATTAATTTTGAGCATCTCTGTCTTAACTACGTAGAGAAAAATGCCTTGTTAATTAGGTTGTAAAGTCAATCCATGTTTATTTTTTATTAAAATGTTGCTATTTTATTTTTAAAAAAATTAAATTGATCTAGTTAAATTAATTAGATTATTATAAATCAACTTAGTCAAAATCAACCAAATTTGACTGCGTAAATATTTTTTATATATATTTTTTATTCAGCTTAAAAATTTAATTTTATATTATAATGTCATAAATTAATGCAATTAAAAATGATGTAACAAACTAATTTTAAAACTGGTTTCTCAAATTAACCTAATAAATTGATGTAACAAAGCAATTAATTTTTATGATATTAATATGCTGATATTAAAAATAAAAAATTTAAATATATTTTTAATTAAAAAATATTTATTAAAAAAAATATACACAAATCACAATATTAAACACGAACTAAAACATAATATTGTGAAGCATTGAATTAATCCATACATTGTCAATTAAAATATCTCCTTCACCATGATGCACACGGAAACATTCTATATATTATCCTAGCCTATGGACCTTGACTATTAGTTTTCAAATATCAATGCCCTCTCAAGTCGTGAGAGAAGATCATCACCCTCTTAATTTTAATACTGAAAAGAAAATCCAAGTTAACAAAATGACTTTTCTCCTAATTAAGCCTCCATGACATTATATATATATATATAATATGCTTGTTGGGTAGTGTTAGGTCCTCTTAATCATCATGATTGGTAATTAGGGTTATGACTAAATTAATTAAGAGATATTTTGGATAATAAATACTAATTGTTCTTTCTTTCCTTTTCTTCTCGACATGAATATTGGTAATTAGGTCATTGTCAAGCTCTAACAAACCTTGAAAGCTATGGAGAAAGCTTTGCTTTCTCTTCTTGACTTACCACCGGCCTCTCAACCTTTGGATTTTTTTCTTCTTCAACACGATCTTATATAGGATATGATCCACGAGTGTTGAGGAAATGACATTGCAGCTAGCATTAACTTTTCTATCCTCGACCACCGAAATTCATTGTATTTGACTTGAGTTTGGAAGAAATGATGAGAATCTAACATTACATATAGAATTTTGTTCACAAATTACATAAATTTGGCTCCCACTTGGCAATAGCTAACTTGCTCTCGAGAAAAGCCAAAAGCAAGGTTGATTTTGAGATGTAGCAAGCTCCTTTCCTACTAACCCTAGTTCCCATGAAAGTTTGGCAACAAAAACCCAAAAACGTGGGTTCAACACAGGAAAGTTTGGCAGAAAAAACCCAAAAACGCATTCGATCAACAGGGAATCAAGAAACCATACACCAATCATATATACTTGGTTCGATGTGATTCATAAATTTGTTGAAGAAAACACCTAATTAACCATCCATGCACGAGAGCCTTGACATTGCTACACACATGGTATAGCTTGATAAGAACACAATACATTCTTTAATAATTGAAGTTTGGTGTTGCGTTTTCATATCCTAACCAACACCACCAATGGCCTATATATATATGTAGCTAATTAACACAATAAATAGTATATATATGATCATAAGTAGTTAGGTGGTTTTAGTCAAGGTGGACCTCTTGCTAGCTAGGAGGTATACTCAACCACCAAGATCACAATATTTTAATTCATGGGCTACAACGCACACAGTTTTATTAATTAATTATTAACACAATGTGTATATTGTACGTACCAAGATATATAATCATTAATGTAATATGCTCATAATTAAAGATATTTTAGAGTTTTATATATCTCTCTCACCGTCCATATATGCAAAAACAATAAAATATTTGAATTAAGATATTTTAGAGTGTAATTCTGAATGAAAAAACGATTTTTAAGGTTGTGTTTTGTTAGTGTTTCGGAATAAAAAGAAAACAAATACAAAAAAGATATTTTCATTATAATTTAAAATGAGTTTTTATAAATGTATTTCCTAGCACTCTATTTTGAGACAATAACCCTTGTCCGAACCCACTAATCATATACGTACTAATAATAATTAATATATCATGCAAATACGACAATTAGTATAAACATGAAGATTATTGTAGAATTATGAGACTAAGAACGGCCATGCCGTTGATTTGTGCGCTCAAGGTTGTGGTTTCGAAATCGAAATGAGACTCCATTGAAATTGTCGAAGGCGTAAGAGAGATGGATTCCTTTTTTGTGGGTTGCCGTTTTGTTGTTCTTACCAAGAAGGATGAGAAAAGTGGATTTTATATTCACTGTGGGGGTATCTTTGGAAATCAATCAAAACTATAAGCACTCGGATTTTCTTGACAATTGCCGAAGCTGTGGTGATGCGTAGAGTACACACATCAAATCAACCCATAGGGAAACTTTATTGTATGAGGTTGATTAAGATGAAGCTTCAGCCATGGACGGCCACCACCAACAACCTCTCCAGGGTCGTGTAAACTATTTTATGGGTGAAAAATATTTTTAATGTAAAATACTAGTAATAATAATAATAATAATAATAATAAGATGATCATTGTGATAATAAGATAATAATAACGCTAGCTAAACAAGATGATCGCTGATAATGGTTAAAAAAAAGATTATACTGAGATGATTATAGTGGCGGTAAAATGACAATAATAAAAGAGAAGTGACCGTGATATAGTGATTAATGTGATAATGAGATAATAATAACGCTAAAGGATATAGTCGTGGTAATTGTGAAAGAGAAGGCTAAGTGATTATAGTGGTGGTAAAATGACAATAATAAAAGAGGAGGTGACACTGATATAGTGGTAATTGTGGTGAAGGTGAGATGACAGTGGCTATGAAGGAGGATGAGAGTGGTGAATGGTGAAGGAGATAGTTGTGGTGATGGTTGATATAATTGGATGATATTATAAGTAAATTATTAGTTGTAAAATATTTTATGAAACTTCATGAATTGAAAATATTTTTCAGTAAATAAATTAAGTTTGAAAATTGACTATAAAATATTTTATATTGATTAATTTTTCTGTAAAATATTTTACGAGAAACAAATATAAAAAAATATTCTATTTTTCAGAAACAAATATAAAAAAATATAAAAAATATTTTTATGTGAAATACTTTACTCTAAAGCCCCATGATCTAGATCCACCGATCAAAGGGCAACGTATTATTTATTTTGAACTTAGAAGTTCCCCAAGAGTTGGCTCACACCATTCCTAAATGTATCAGCATTATACGCCATGACACCTCCTAAATTATTATAACTTAGAAGCATCGCATCCTTGAATCTATATTTCTTATGCATCCTGTGCTCTGTCTATACTGACAAAAGTTTTAAATGCCTCCAAACTTTATTTTATCCCTCCACCCACATTCCCGAAGTTCCCCAAAATACCCTTTTCCCTAAATGACCAAAACACCCTTCTTGCCCCAGAACCAAAGACAGCAGTATTGACCCTGCCCTGATGCTCACAGCTCCCCCTTCCACCACGTATAACCCAAGAGGCCGGCATTTTGGACTGTTTTGGCCTCCACAAAATACCGGTCAACTGTCTCTCCCATGCTACAGAGACACCTTCTTCGGCTTTGGTTAGTTAAAAAGAAAAAGACATGCCATACAACATTAACATCAACAAGTACCATGAAAAAGCCTGAAGCGAAGTTCCATTTTTATGGCCGAGGTCGTTCATGAAAAGATGACACAGCTTTGTCGAGAGGTTGTTCATGTAAAAAATATCAAGTGGAACATTCTTGAACGAGTAACAGTGTTTAAGCAGTTTTTTCAATTCATTTGGGACAGGATTCTAGCTTGCTCTATAGGCAAGCCTGTGAGGTACCGGAGGTTAGCTAGCCGGCCGTATTCTCCACCACCGGAGGCCATGGAAGCCGGTGTAGAGTCGTTAGACGCTGCAAGTTGTAGTGGGTTCAACCCGGATTCGGATTTAGTCCGTTTGAAGATTAGTTTGTTGGGTGATTGCCAAATTGGTAAAACAAGCTTTATGGTAAGCTTATATGACCTTTTCTTTTCCTTCCTTTTCCTTTTTGAGTCATGGATAGCTATTTAGCTTGACTAGTAATGCTTTTGTGTTGATTATTTCTTTCTTCTTCTTCTTTTTTCATTTTGTTTTTTGAATATGAAGATCAAGTATGTGGGAGATGAGCAGGAGAAGAAATGCTTGGGGATGACAGGATTGAATTTGATGGACAAAACCTTATTTGTTCAAGGAGCAAGGATTTCATTTAGTATATGGGATGTAGCAGGTATTTTATAATCATTTAAACAATTTTTTTAAGGTGATTTTAATTAGGCTTAAGAAAAGGGTTTTTGTTAATTAGTTTATTTATTTATTTATTTATTTCTTTGTTACTTGTATGTAGGTGATAGCAGGTCAATTGATCATGTTCCAATTGCATGCAAAGATGCAGTGGCAATATTGTTCATGTTTGATCTTACCAGTCGCTGTACTCTCAACAGGTTAGGAACATGTCCCTTTCCTTTAATGCGAAAAAATAAAAATTAGGCATTGTCAGACTTTGTTAAGCATATAATTAATTAATTTGTCATGGCTTAATTTGCAGTGTGCTTGAATGGTATAGTCAGGCAAGAAAATGGAATCAGGTACCAATTGAACAGTTCCTCTTCCAGCAATTAGCTCCTTTCTTTACTAGCAATTGATTCTATTAATCTTTTTGAAATGATAGTCGTCATTAAGTGCCTCATTATAAACGATAATTGAAACTTAGAGGATTAAGTTCAGCAACAGTATTGTGACCTTAATTAATCTTAATCAGTCAATCATCTCATATACTGATGTTAATTCAGTTTGTGATTAGCCCGGAAAAGGATCGTTGATGTCAATTGAATTCCTGAACCATAAAGCTGCAGTTAGTTCAAAGAATGATCTGTAACAGTGTATGATTTTACCAAAACCGATTAAAGAGTGGAGCCCCAAGATTAATGATGGTTTCATTGTACATGAGCTTCATAACATCTTGTGTTTGCTTTATTGGTTTGATTTAATGGGTCTGCATCGCTGCATCACACAGTTTGACACTTTTTCTTAATAAAGAGTGGAGCCCTAGATTTAATAATAGACCAAACTGTTTTAATGTGCATGGTCTTATATCTCAAAGCTTCTTTTTGTGTTTTCTGTTTGCAGACAGCAATTCCTATACTAATAGGGACCAAATTTGATGATTTTGTCCAACTTCCACCGAATTTGCAGTGGACAATAGTGACTCAGGTAATTAACTTGTAATCTTAAACTATTTGATTGATCTGTTCAAATTAATGAAGCTCATGTGGATCATACCAGAAAATTTTGGCATTTTTCATGCTTCCATGCACCATCTAAATCAAATTCTGGGAGTAATTCTTTTACTTTTGAAGCTTGAAGGTTATTTTATGATAAATGTGCTACTCCAAGAAGTAGGAGTACTAAATGGACAAGTAATGCTACCAAAAAGTGTAAAATTCATGTATCATTTCTGCAGCATAAGCTTGTTCATGCATTTTCAGTTCTTCCCTCATGATTTAGGACATAATTTTCATGAATGTGACATCCCATTGATGAGATTGTGAATTCGAGGAATGATGATGTGGGGATGACTAAAAAGACACTTGAGTCCTAGTTTGTCAAATTCTGGGAAAAAAAAGAAGAAATTCTGGAGGAATTGACATTTCCTTGTCTTTCCGTGTTGAAAAATAAGCACAAGGGGCCACATGTTTCATTGAAGTTGAATTTTAATTAAGATTGGAAAGAACTTTGTTTAAAGAGTATTTATATCTGCATTATGCTTGTCAAATTTAACACAGTGTGTGCTGAACTACAGGCAAGGGCATATGCAAAGGCAATGAAGGCAACCCTTTTCTTTTCAAGTGCTAAACATAACATAAATGTGAACAAGATCTTCAAATTTATCATGGCTAAACTCCTTAACTTGCCATGGACTGTAGAGAGAAACTTGACAATTGGAGAACCCATTATTGACTTCTAATGGTGTCCCTTCGGCACTGATCCTCGTGTACATAGCCGAAAGAGGGAAAAAGACTGAAACAAGATATAATAATTCAAGCCCAGCTGATTGATTCTAGAGACTTCTTTTTATTGTATGGTTCTCCTTGTTCTTTCTTTCTTTTTTTCCTAACTTCACACTGGATTGGAGATCGCAGATGTTACCAAGTGCATGGTAACTTAGTGTGTTTTTGTCTGCGTGGCCAACCACGTTTTAACCGATGTATATGATGCTTTTTGAGCGGTCAACTGCAGTTTGAAACGCGGTTGGCCACGTAGAAAAACAGCCCTTAGAGTAGAGGGGCTATAGCAGTGGGTTTTCTTGATGCAAAAGATTTAAAAGAGGTGAAATATCTTCTTCTCTGTCCCATAGTCAAAATGATGTTTTTTCCTCGTATGTTCTTCCTTCAGGTTAGAGAAGGAATCAATGCTGCTTAAATTAATATAATTCAAGTTGGTTTCTTCAAGAAACCTGCCATCCTGCTTCATGTCATTTTACAATTTTTGAACATTTATTCCAATTCTGCTTCAAAACACCATTCATTGTCAGCCCTCCCCCATACCTAGCCTATGGCCTCCAAGAAATTCATGCTTTCTGGAACCAACTATTATCTTACTAGATTTCTGTTCATGGTAATGAGGGTGAGATGAAGTGTGAACGAACCTTAGTCATCACTGGACTACTAAAAAACCATTCACTGATTTGTCAATAGCAACATGCTTTCTGCAAGCAAATCGTTGCAATATTCTGTCTGCCATTTGCTAAAGCAGTGAGGTAAGGACCATATTGATGCACAGAAAAATGTTTTCTCAATTCTTGCATACAATATGCACAAATTCAAGACAGAAACTCACACGATGATAACATTATACCAAGATCAGAACCAACCATCATCTGAGGACAGAGTTCTCTGCAATCTAGAGTCTATCAAGCTATCAGCATGCTCAGTTTTCTTAACATTCTTTCTCTTTTCCTTTCAATAAACTGACTTGAAAGGTAATTGAACCTCAATGTCTAACAAATACTGATGGCCTTAAAGGATGGCAGTAATGAGTTTCTTCAAGCAAAAGAAGAAAAAACTAGAAATACAAAGATAATATTTTCTTTCTTCTCTATTTCAAACTAATGTTTGCATTTCCCTGCCAAATAACTCTACATGTTCTCTCCCCCTCGGGATCAGTTTGGGTGAATCATAATTTATTAAGAGCATTTTGAAGCCCATATTCATATTCTTACACATCAAGTAAACAATAGAAATTTCACCATGACAATTAAATAAGACTTCCATCACCAGGATGAAGCCTTAGCCTCCTCCTAACAAGGTCAACAAAGCCTTCCATTTGTTAACAGAAACAAGGCCATAATATTTCCACAGTGTAATGTCTGAAGTCCTACTTAGACTCTTGCGGCTATATATTCTAAGTTTTCAGAGCAAATTTTCTATGCAAACAAATAATTCATATTAAAAAACCTTCTCTGAGTAATTTAAAGAATCTGTCAAATGCAAATAAACCATCACTAAAAAGTACTCACCAAACCATCAACAGATAGTTGTTCAATAAAAAGCAATATTCCATGAAAAGTATAGATGAAAATGCAAGGTCCCTTCATCTTCAGAACGAAGTTCAGGGAATCATCACAAAGTTGCTAATTTATTTCCATGTAGTTTCCAAAATGCAATAATGTTGGAAAGACTGGTTTATAAGACTGCTATACTTAAATTCCTCGATGCCTTGTTGAATTCCAAAACTTGCAGTGCTCTTTCCATATAGAACTCCCTAGTTTCACCATTACTGCCAGCTTCATTGGAGACATAAAGAGTGAGTTCCTCCATTGCATGGCCGAAGAGGAGCAAGTATTTCAGCACATTTAGTTCATTCATCATGCCTTTAAATCCCTTCACGTTCACCGCCTTAAGAGTAGTAGTGACACACTCTTCCACTAGCAAGTCCTCAGACCAAAATTCTTGAGGGTTAAATGGATAGGGAGCTCCGTATTCCTGAAACAAAGAGAAATATAGTTCGGACAAAATGCTAATGGTTGGAGTTCAAGCTACTTGGTAAAACATTATTGCGCAGCAGAGAGATTTTAACCAGATTTATGCAATAGCACTTACAGGGAAAATATTTGCAGGACCAATGTCTATGGTAAGAATCTCTAGATGAGGACAGCTCCTTAGCATGAACCTGATACCACAAAATTCATTAATGTGCAGTGCTGTTTTGAGGATCAGATAGCGGACATCAATTGGAGCTTGCAAACCCAATGGTTCGTTTCCACTGGGAACAATCTGTAAGTGACCATCAACATAAAATAAAACGATGTTAATCCCAGATTTCATACACTCGACACCAGATGTTAAAGAGGCCTAGAAGCCAATTAAAATGCTATATTATTTACAGTAATTCGAGAGGCCATGGTGAATTGACTTGAAGGGTGAGACACATGGCCATGGTGAATTGACTTGAAGGGTGAGACAAATAGTGGCCAAAAACTTTTGGCAACAATATATGTTGCCTTTGGATCTGTACAACCCAGGATTTGGCGACAAAAGGGGTCACCTAATAAAAATATTAGGTGACAATTTGCAGTAGTTTTTGGCAACTTCATTGTCATTCACTGAAGTTAAGATTTAGTGGCAGCATGAATAAAAATGTGTGAGAATATGCTTTAATCTAATCTAAAGGACAGTTTTAGCACAAAATCATATTAAATTTCCCCCACTTCTCCTTCTATATAAGTTGGTGAAGCAGGTCGAAATTTATCGGCAAAAATTTTCCTTTATAGAAAATTAGGGTTTAATTTAATGCTTTTGATTGAAATACTTAACAAAAAAGTGCTGATTTTGACCAAGTCTTTTTACTATCATTAACAATAAATGGATGGAGGAATCACATTATCCTATGTCAATTACGTTTGAAGAAAATTTGATAAAATCAAAAGGCTTGGAACTTAATTGATGATGGAGTAAAATGTTAGTGGCTAAAACCAAGGATTCCCTAAGATTAAATCAGAAAAATTGTAAGAACGTGAGAAAATAAACATATGGCGATTTCTGATAAGTGGAATGGTTGCCTTTGAAAACTACAAGAAACTGAGTTATGGAGTGAAAACAAATTGCCACCAACAGCTTTTGGCGACAATGTACGTTGCCTATAAATATCTAAAACCCAGGATTGGCAGCATCAGGTGACATATCGCGACGATGCCCGGAATTGGATACGGCAGTGTGCATCCCTAAATTAAGAATTTCGTCACAACATGTAAATGAAGCAGCTTAACATATGGCAGGAGGTTATATCAGATCTACAAGTTCATTAAGACATGGGGTAAATCAATTTAAAGACTAAGAATATATGAAACTGACAAAACCTGTCTCAGCATGAGGCAACATAAAAGCAAAGGAAATCAAACAAGGTTCTGTACCTGTAAGAAGACGCTGCAAACTGTCAAAACTTGAGCAGCAAAAAGATCTTCTAAGAGATCACAAAGGAATAAACCAATTTCATCAAATGCAGTCTCCGTCTCAAAATCAAGTTCAGCCTTTACCAAATCGCTTTGATCGTCCAAAAGAAATTCACCCACGTTTCCTGAGAACTTAAAGAATTGAAGTTTTGGTCCCTCAATTAATACGAAATCATCGGCAATATCACACTCCTCAATGACCAAGCTTTTTAGCCTCAAACCTGGCTTAGATATCTCAAAGCTCACTATGTCCCAACACTTCTTTAGACTCAAACTCTCTAACAATGGACAACTCTCCAATATAGCCAAAATAGATCCCATGTTTATTTTAATCCACCCTAGAGAAAGAGTCTTTAGCGCACAGAAATTAGAGAAGTTGGATACATCAAAACTGCACGAAAACAACTTCATGGACTTGAGAGCCTGGCCATGTTCATAAACAAGCAAAGGCAATTCAAATGCTGCTTGATGATTCTCAAGTGCATGTTCTCTCCATGTCGGGTCAGAGAAATCTAGTCCTAATTCTCTCACGTTACGTGACGACGCGAACATGACAATATTTTGCATATCAGCAAGAAAATCCCCTGGCTTTGAACATGTGAGTCCAAGTGTTTTAATATCCTGTGGTGGATAGTTTGCAATAAACTGCCTTGCAAAGTTGATGAAAACTTCTCTCTGAACTTTTTGATTCTCTTCAGGCTCATCAGATTTAACAAAGAAGTTCTCGTTAAACTGTATATGCATCGCATCACGCCAGATGTTAAGCCATTGTTTAGACAAAACAGATGTCCTAGCAGCCTCTTTGAATGACAGAAAACCTGCAATGATTATGAGTAGAGAGCTTGGCAGGTTTGAGATCATGTCTATGTTTCTGTCCATGGTCATGAAGGGTGTTGTCTGTGAATTTCAAGAGGCAGCTGCAGTGGTTTTTTATAGTGAAGAAATGCAGCTATTTTGCAGGCTGTTGGATTCCTGAGAAAGGCTGTGTCTGTCTGTTCAGAAAACAAAAACAGACAGGGAAAACCACTCCTTAACTGGAAAATTAAGCAGGGATAATGAGATTAAAGAAAAGGATTGGCGAAATGGGAGAACATACAACCAAGAACTAAGTATTGTGTTGAATCAAGAAGAAAAGGAAAAGATCTAATAACTTCTATGGACCTAGTTCTCAAAAAACAAAATATTATGTTACCTACATTTTCTAGTGATTCAATCTCTCATAAATGGTAACTTGCAAAAATTACTAAAAAAATTCAATATATTACCAAATAAAAAAAGAAAAAAAAGAAGGCTATCATCGGCGCCTCATCGGCATTTCTCGGCGCCTCATCGGCGCCTCTTGTATGCTGAGTTGGATGGTAAGGACTAGTGAAGAAAGTAAGAAATTGGTGTAGAAAACCTCTGTAGGAGAATTTAAGAGTTACACTTGGTTATACACCACAATTCTCATCACCTTGCTGTAATCTTTTGTAATGACTGCAAGAAATTGAAGACAAGAAACTAATTGTAGCCTCATTGGCATAGTAATTGCTCCGCGTTACATCAACATCAGTGTTGTAATGGCTAATGCTGGCTGCATTCCAAGTTTTGGAATTCTTGATTGAGTAGAATTAGAGAGCATTATTTCAGTTGATATAAATTTATTTATTTGTGCATCAAATTCTATACCAAAACACAGAGCATTGAAAAAAAAAAAAGATTATTGAATATTGAAGTTCATAATGGCAAATGAATAATGTGTCTGACCCTCCATGACTTCCTAGCCTTGGTCCGTTTTCTTGTATACATTCAAAGCAGTCATTGGGCTAATAGCTATCTATCACGACGCCCACGCAGGACTGGCAACATACGTCCCCAACCTTCCATATATTTTGCTCACTGACTCTCAGTTATTGTGATAGAATGAAGCGTTAGATGTAAATCAACACTTTCTATTTTGAAAGTAAGAAATTCTCTAAAATATCCGAGAGACAGATTTATTTAATATCTCCGTATTTATCTGTTTTTGTCTCCCATATTTTTTCCTTTTATGTTCCTTTTATTTTAGAACACCAACCAACACACAACTTTCAAATACAATCATCACTAGTATTTTTGACAAATAAATAAACCAAGAGAGCGAATAACCATTCAATCAGATTAATTAGCCATACAAGGATCAAATACAACGGCCAGCTATGCAACACACATGACTGGAATGGCCACAGACCTCGATCAGCATAAAAACAACCATAAACAGACCAGTTCAAACCAATCGAGTTCTCATATTTGATAATCCCTGGATGGGGAGAAATAGCGCTATTTAAGAGGTTTCCTACTCAGAATAAACGTTCCATTGATAAACAAAATGTTGTTGATTCTCTGGCATGCGGATGTCAGAAAATCATACTAGAGAAGCCACTTAATGAACATCTCTATGCAGAGTTCTCGTGCAATTGTACATATTCACGGCTGAAAAAAAAAGGACACGTAAATTATTTACAATGAGCAGGACAAGACCAGCATGGAAAAATCATTCAGGATTCTTCAATTATTCATGTCAATGTGAAGCATTTTCTGCAGTGGTCAAGAATAAACAAAATGTCAACTTTGCCATTGGAATTAGTTTCTAGAGTTAAATTTATTCCCCTAGCGCATAGACGCCACTTACTATCTAGAAAAAAACAAAACTCATCCATGTCAAAGGTACAAGCATGTGCATGAAAATGGCACTAAGTGCTCCAAACAATTCTGAAGAATGAAATAGTGTTTCTAGCATCAAAATGCAACTTGGTAACGCATAGCATGTATTCGCATCCCACTTTGTTTTCTGCAGCAGGAAACAAACAAAGTTTGACGTGTATAAATGGTCCAAAACAGAAGTTTGCCTACATACATAACATTCAGATAATTCAAAGTTTTCCTTCAAATATACAAAGCGAGTTTTGGTGTATATAAATGGTTCAAAACAGAAGTTTCAGAGGTTTGCTTACAGTGATACGAGGAAATGAAAGTGTGATGCTTTATGCTCAGCATGCAAGGACAAAAGGAAAATTATACTTGCATGGGAGAAAAACGGCCAGGATTAATTGGAATAAGAGACCTGCATACTCGGACAAAGGTTTCAATAGAGTATAGACTCCATTAAGGCTATTTAAACTATAAGCTTCAAGGGATGAAAAATCACATCCTCAGCTTTTAGAATCGGGGAAAATGGTATGCAACTTAACTTCCCAAGAGCTTTTGCAGTCCACAAAAAGGCAGACCCAAATGCCTAAAGAGATGAACATAACAAAATCACAACCAAAACATACATTATTCAAATACCAACTAAAAGGAGACTACTTTAGCCAGTATAATAACAGTGAAGAGGCAAAGAAACTTTCGTCATGATTCACACAATAACAAATAGAAGTTGCATTTTGATTGGTGGCCTACCAGCTACTACCAAATTTGATTGCATCCTTTTCAAATAGTTCATAATAGCGCTGAGGTTCAATGGGATTATCCTGGAATGCAGAAGAAATTTTACATTCAATTATAGCAATAAATACGAGAAAAGCTCAATTTATGGTAACTGGATGTTATGAGATATTGCTCACATTAATGAAAGTTTTATTGGTGCTTCCAAGATCCATCATGTAAGGCCTGTCAATGAATGTGGAGAAGACAAAGTTAGACATGGAGATATGGTAAATTCTCATCAATCTATGACAAGGGTCATGACACAGCCGATTCTTACCTTACTTGATTTTTTAACATACCATCAGGCCGCTCCTTTTCTACTTGCCAAAGAAACCAGAAACAAGAAATCGCAAAAATGCCCTGAAACAACAAAGAAGAAAAATTAAACTGCTAATTTTAGATCTACTGGAATTGAATAACAGCATGTTTCTTGCTACGAGATGGATGGTCTGTAGGAATATCTACCACCCTCCTTTCTCTCCAAAAAAGGTAACAGCTTTGACGGTGTATATAAAGGGGTTCTGCTTACCAATATGCTTGTGAGAAACATAAACATCAACCAGAGGGTAAGCTAACAACTTTCTTCTATAATCAGAGATTCCATTCTTAACAACGGTTGACCATAAAAGAAATAAATACACAGTTAGTGTCAACACCACCAAGTACAGAAAGGATCCTGTCAGAACGAAAAGAAATTGATTGACTATAGACTCCTTTCTGCCGAGGACTAAAGGCTGTCTACTCAATAAACAGAGTTGTTTTTGAAACTTTGAAAAACTAGTAGGGGCAGCACTAGAACTTTTGAATGAGGGAGTGGGTGGGGGGGGGGGGGGGGCATTATGAAAAACAAATTTCGGTAAACTTGAAAATTATATGAAAAAAAATCCGTACAGATAATACATAACAGTTTGGGGATGTTAAACTTGTACTCTTATGAAATAAACCTTAGATTAAAGAATTTGTGAATTTTCCATTTCTCACAGAAACAGACATCTCAGATAAAGAAGAATCACCGGAACTTACCATTCAGAGCCTCACCACCCTTAAAAACATAAAGTCTCCATCTTATATCAGGTTTCTTAGCATATGGGGGCTTGATGAACAGAAATGTAATGCCTAGCAAATGGAAAAAAAAATTGGCATAAGTGAAGATGAAAAAGAAAACTACGCAAAACATGTGTTAGTAAACTT
>Ga0307511_10001879_pt1 | contig 22052 bp, 14 predicted proteins | sample 13_EM_MG_FD_200266 | JGI IMG/M metagenome (GOLD analysis project Ga0307511, IMG submission 200266) | Populus trichocarpa ectomycorrhiza microbial communities from riparian zone in the Pacific Northwest, United States - 13_EM | ecosystem: Host-associated > Plants > Roots > Unclassified | place...
TCTGAAACCAAAGAAGCAAACTTTTCAACCTGCTCCATTGAAGGTGCTGTCCTAACTTCAACAGGAATTTTAATCAATTCAACCTTCCCAGCTGCAATAGCATCAGCTACCTCTGCTTCATACAAGCTATCCTTAATAATTTCCGCCCTAAGATCTACAATGGTCTTGAATCCTCTCTCCAGTAACCACTTTAGACCTTCCTCTGTTACCTGCCCACCCCTCCAAAATGCAGCCTCAGAATTTTTGGACATTAGATCTTCTTTAGAAGTGGATAAATAAACTGCATTCCAATTTGCAAACAGCATATGACAAGGACAATCATCAAGCCGGGGAAAACCAGAATCATAACATACATTCTTCAACCTCTGCAGTTTCCTCCATACATCCAGGCTTCGATCATAGTCAGGTGTCAAATAGTTTTCAAGAGCAACATGCAAACTCTCACAGCACCTTTTCATCTCACTCCTGAAAATGGCTAGAGGTGGAAGTTTATCCTCCATTGCACTTACTTCTGCACCCCGAAAGGAACTCATGATGGAAGATCTTCCAGAAAGAACATCTTCTCTTCCTTTATTCAAAAGCGAAAGGATGCAGCCAAGCACAGATACTATTTTATCTTCCAACAATGGCTTTTCCTCTGGCGTAAAATCATAAGAAATTTTACACTCTCCAGTCAATGGATTGCACAATGTATCCATCAATGCAGCATGAAGCTGTTCAGCTGCTCTAAATATTCTACAATAAGCCTCGACTTCAGCGATGTCCCCGGGAACGGGACCAATCCAGGGCAGCTGTGACGGATCATGAGACTGACCGATCTTCTAATCAAATATATATCCATGTCAGTCTATCATATGGATGTCTTTTCTAAATCATTAAGTGCCAGTTTGGGAATCACTAGCTTCTGGCTTTCGTTTACATTCCATGGCTTTTTATTCAAAGGCAAAATTCCAAAGTGTTTGGTAATACATAAAAGCTAATATCACAACCCCTTCCACACATGACTTTACAGTCATTTTCAGAAGCTACAATTTGTAGCTTTTGAGAAGCCACAGCCACAACTAAAAGTCACGGCATTCCCAAACAGACCCTAAATCACCATCTTTTATATCAACCATACATATTAGATAGAAAATAAGTAAGAACCAAAACACACAAAGTGGAAATAATACAACATACCTAGAAAATGAGAAAAATTATTCTTGTTGATGCAGATAAATTGATAAAAAGGGAAATAGCAACATCAGGTAGGATGTGAAAGTAACATGTAAGTGGATAACCATGAGCACTAAGAAAACAAGATTGTGAGAGTAAGAACAGCTGAAAAAGGGCGCAGAATGTTAGGGGCCACTTCCTTTATTCAATCCCACAATTAAGTTTTCAAACTCAGTTTCTCTAATTTGACAGCTTCTGATGATGGGCCTTGCCCTAGCTCAAAGGATACACCTCTTCTGATGAAAAAATGGAAATGTTACCTTGTCAATTTACATCAATGTCATTTTGATGTGTGCTTTCAACCCAAAAAGATCCGTATAAACCCATTATCATTATCCAAGCATTATTTCGCCTTATTAGGTTATCTTTTAAGTTCAAGTGTACACTAAACCTTTCAGTGGTACGGAGTCAAATGCTAGAAAACGTATTTATTATGAATAAACTCGATACAATAGTTTCCATAGTTTTATGGGGATGTAACGAGTTCACCAAAACGTCTAATTTTGACTAATCATACAGGTTTGCTATTTCATGTCTATAACTATATTTAAAGCCCAGATTGGTTGTTGGAAAGAAGGAAAAACAGATAATTATGCCCAGAAGCTCTTCTTTAGTTTTTTCCTAGCAAATCTCTCTCTCTTTCAAAGACAAAATAACTTAACAACATTGTTGTTTCAATCACAATTATCTACTTAAGAGTACAATTAACTAGTTACAGAACCAAGCTCATTGAAATTTTGAATTCAACAAGCATAGTTCTCACTACTCAGCGGGTTTTAAATTAATTCCAATTGAGAAATTACATGAAGTGCCAATCAAAAATTGAAGTTCGGTCATAATACTCGGTAAAAAAACCCATTAGCTGATCCAAGAGTTTCAATACGGGCAACATCAAATATTCACGAGTAAAAGTTTCCAAGTCACAGAAATCATGCCACTCTTGCCCACATGAAAAAAAAAGGTACCCGTTACTCTCTGATGCATTTAATCGAAAAAGATATAAAAAAAATACGAAGAGATCAGAAAGAAATCATAAAGTGAGAAGGAGAATGACCTTAGAGTCCAAACCCAAGTTCACAGAGAAAGACTTGGATAACTCCGCACTGACGACAAACTTAAGCTTCCTCTTTAACCTCTCCTTTCTTTGCAAACCAAACCCACAACCCACCAGTTTACTGTCTCTGTTATGAAGCTTGAACGAGCATGGACATGACGTCAATATTCCGGTGACCGGAGATAACCTATTCATGATGATAGACACGTGGAAGAGACATAGCACCATGTGTGAATGAATTTTAGTTTTGGTGTTTGCTGTTTGGTTTATTTTTTAATTTTTTAGGATAATAAAATACTGTTTAAGAATTGAGAAAAGCAAAAATTGGTGTCGATGTTGTGCAAATAAATTGGCGGATACATAAAAGATATCGTTTGTAAATGTGATTGGAGCCGTGTTTTTAAAAATATTAATTTTTTTAATTAAAAATTAATATTTTTTATATATTTTAAATTGTTTTTATATACTGATTTTAAAAATAATTTTTTAAAAATAAAAAAATATTATTTTAATATATTTTAACATAAAAAAAACATTTTAAAAAATCCTAAATAAGTTGAATGAAAGCAACTGGTCAGCGGGTTTGCTTCCAAGATTACTAAAATTCAAGGGTATATAAAATTAATCAGGATATATATAAATAGGTCTGGATAATTATATTAATAAAACAAAATAACAGATAGATTCTTAAAAATTATTTGAATTTTGGAGGTGATATTATTGGTAGCCCTTACCTTTTCTAGCTTGTGGTGGTGGAATTTTTTTTCTTTTTTAAATAAAGCTTTTGTCGTGTTGCTCAAAAGTTTTTTATAATGCTAATTTTGATATTAAATTAATTTTTAAGAAACCTTCATGCAGTGAGTTAATGGATTTTAATTGTAAATAATTAATTTTCTTACTTTCTTGAAATCATTTTTCAGAAAATAGATATATACTATTTACTACTTGGATTCACTCATTCATTTGATGTATAATATCATTTTAAAGAATAATTCTGAGAAAAATACTCAACACAATTAGCATTGCTCTTTTTCAATGTCAATTCCTCAAACCCTTCATGTGATTCTTTCCCTTTGTGGGTGTATTCTCTAATCTAATAAGTTTTTCATTTAATATTAATAGTAAATTGATTGTAATTGGAGAGGAAAAATGCAGATATTATTGTTGTAAATGGTAATAGTTCGAGAAAGGAAATGTTTTTCATTGATGGTATGAGCACTTCTAAGCCAAATTTTGATCCTTAAAACAATATATTTATAAATAAAAATGAAGGATGCAAATATTATTAGCAATGGCGAAACAAATATTGCCACCACAAAAGAAAATACTGTTACCTCCACTTGGTTAGCTTTACGGAGAATTATTGAAGGCTCGTCAAGCAAGCATCTACTAGTCTCCATTTTTCTAGAATTAAGTTAAAAGAAAAAAGGAATAAAATCTCAATATTTAAATATAAAGTCTTAATTAAATTAGTTATGAGCTTTGCTCTACAAAACGAAGATATGCTGATTGTTTTATCGAGGACAGTCTCGTGAATCTTTAAGGAAAACCAAACACGTATCAGTTAACAAAATAAACTGCCATAAGTTGCAAGAACTATTTCACTAGTTTGCAGATTAAAAAAAAATCATTCACTAATTTTGCATCCATTAGAAGAAAAAAAGAAAAAAAGTTCTCTCGTTCAAGTTACAACTCAATTTTCAACCCTTGAATATTCTAAAATCTAGTCTTTTTTATCTCAAAATTAATACAAATGATTTTTTGAAATTTAAGACCCAAAAATAAATATATAAATCAAACGTTGAAAAAGAAAAGGCTAATTAAGATCAATGACTTGTAAGAGTCTATTTAACCTGACCAGCGATTAATTAAGCGTCTGAATTAGTGAAAGATTTCAGTCGACCTTTTCTTTCATCCAAATCTCAGTCTCTAATCGACAAAACCGAATAGTATGGACCGAGATATATATATATATACATATTTGTTTGTCAACTCAAGCCACTCTTTGGTGGTGTTAGCGTGGCGCTGCCCAATTTTATTGGACAAAAGTAGCCTCAATTGATAGTTGTATTGACTATCTCTTCCTTTCCATTTAATGCTCTCTGTTCCCGAGATACTTCTTACCTTTAAATCAGACAAGGAATGCGCCTGTGCTTCAGCTCAGGTCATGCTACTTCTGGTACGAACTCTATCTATGAGCATTTGCCTCCCTGTCAAATCTTCTTCATAACCAACAACCTACATTTACAGCATCAAGCACCATCATTGCAATAGAATCCTTCCTCCATCCAAGAAGGAAACACGATGTTGCAACTGTGTTTTAACAATCATGTAACTGATAAAAAAATTTAGACGATTAAAGAGCTGAAACCTGAGAGTCTGTTTGTGTTTCGCTGAAACTATCATATGGTCCTCCATTTGCTTCTTTGGGACTGGATAGCTCATCTCTTCTCCCAGTCCTGAAAAGAACAGAGGAACAACAACAATTCAAAAGAAGTGCACGAAATAGAAGGAGGGGAAAAGGACCTTTACTAGCACAAATCAAGAGGGCACTTTGAATTTGAGATGAGCACGAAAAACTATCTGTTGGCTGACATTCTGACTTTTTCTTGTTCTCAAGGTTTTGTCTCCTCAATAATGACAAGCAGTCCTAATCAAGAGGGCATTTTCGATTTGAGTTAACAAAGAATATTTCTATCCGCTGGCTGACATCCTCTCTTATCTTAAAGTTTCAAGGCAAACAGTCAAAATTACCAAGGGACCAGTTTGAAAAAAAAAAAAACATATATATAATCATTTATTTGATACCAAAAATACACACTGATTGCAAACATAAACAAAAACTTGCCTACTTAACCAGTGCTTCGGTAACCCGATCACAGAGGGAGAACCCCCATGGCCTTCACCAAGCATTGAACAGTCAGATGAAAATAGCTGTTCTATTGTCAAGGATTAAACAGAAGCAGAAGTCGCATAGTATATATCTAAAAGAATAATCAGGATCTAAGGATACACTCTTATCACACCCACTCCTCCCTGGTGACTTCTGATCTTGAATCTTGTAGGAAAACCAGACAAGAATTAGTTAACCAATAAATTGAATGCTAACCATGCAGTCGAAAAATAACTGGTGTTTTTACCTTGCTTGTCTGCTCCAACAAGTCCTCAATAGCAGCAGCTACATCAGGAATGTCATGAGAAGATTCTCCATTATCTTTTGCGTTGTCACCTTCAGTGGAATTCATATTCAGGGTAGAATCACTCAAATGAACTCGAGATGAAAGCAGACTCTTCTGATCATTATCTTTAAAAATCTTTGCCTTTTTACAGATATCAATAGATTGTTGGGCCTCTTCCATGAAGCTGTTGATTAAACTACCCCCATTTTGGGCTGATGAGTTTCTAAGGCCTTGTGGCTGAGTAATAAATTGAGATGCATTCTCTCCAGACATCATTTGAACATCTTGTGTAGGAAACTGGCTCTCAGTGCATAATCCTGCCTCTTCATCTTGAGAGGTAATTTCTTTTGGGCGAAACTGATCCACTGCAACAACTTCATTCTGCCAAAACAGTGCAGGTTGTATAAAGATATTTTGTGCAAACAAGTACCACTCTAAATTTCACAAGTTCAAGTGCAAGTGGATGGCGTGTGCATGCATACAAAGAAAAGTATCAGGAATATACCTGCCTGACACACTCGTAAATCCACTCAGATGTAATCAAGCATATGTCCCATTTACAGGCAGCTTCATACTTTGGCCCGCTGGTAAACTTGCACAATAAATGTGTGACCTTTCTAGTCAATTTCTCCACAAATTTAGCTCCAAGAACAAAGCATAAGTTTCTTAATAGCAATCTATCTTTCTCTTCATACTGTGAGATGCAAAAGCGGAATTTTTCAAAACCAGGCAAAGGAATCCGGCAGGGAAGTGGAGAATATATAATATGACTACCAATATCCAGCAGACATCCACCCTTCAATAGCAATCACATTCATTAGCAATTGTAAGAAATGGATTAGCAGACAATGAAGCCACAACAAACAAAACAAAAACAAAAAATACAATAGAAAGAATAAGGAGCTATAGCAGCAGCAGCAAGCAGATTATTAGACAAGTAAAGAGTATTCAGTTTAGGCTATTATTCTTGAGGAATGAAAATACTTCTTAAGTTGATGGTAGAAATTGTGTTTTTCATGATAGCAAAGTTGTGGGAAAAGTTAAAAAAAATTAATTATACGTACAATCCATGGACTTCTTCTTGGAAGAAAAGGTACCTAATGCATACCTAAAGATGGTGCCTAGTAAAATAAGTGAAATCAAATTGGAGTTCTCAACCTCTTCTTTTTGCGTGTATTTATTTAGGAAAGAATCCATGGACTTTTACTTGAAGAATAATTTAAAGCATCGGCTAAGAAAGGTAAGAAAAGGTTATAGAAAACACCCAAGTGCTAATTGTTTTTCTTCATATCCCAACTTCTCTCCATTTAACATATTCCCATAAAAATCTCTCCCATTTCTTGTTCCTCCCCCCAATGAAGTGATAAAGTTAAATATGAGGTGGAACATGGATGCATGTGCATGCTATTCTTAACTGGAAGTAGAATCTGAGCCTCTATAATTCAAATCCTGATCAACAAATAATCACATGCCACAATGAAACATTACTAACAAAGAACATCAATGGTTACAAGTCACCCAAGTATACCTCCAAACAAGACCGGACCCAGTGACTGGACACATAAAGAGTCCAGGGATCATCAGCAGACCTAGATATCACACCATGGCATTCAATCATGAAGTGCACTTTCTGTTTTGCTTTATCTATCAATACCTCACCTCCTCCTAGATTGATCCATTGCACAATTTCAGATCTCTGGCAGGAAAAAAATAAAACAATTCAGAACATCACCAGACATTTCATGCAATAATTTAACTGCAATAGTTGGATATAGATGTACAAGAGAATGCCAAATTCAACTGGTTACCCTATCTTCAGGAAAGCTTTTTGAAAAACAAAATGTTTTCCCCTGAAATACATTTATTGACTTCATCCTTTGAACATCTTGATCACTGCAATCATTTTGCGTCCTTTTTGTACCCTTCTTTGGATCTTTTACAACAGGAAATACATTTTGTTGGGACCACCTCACAGTCCCTTCCACAGGGATACTCAAATTTATGTTCATTTCTGGTTTCACATCTCTGTTTTCTTTCAATAATGATGGCATTCTAAGGCCAGAATTTGCACCACCAAGCACCTGATCAGAGTGAATGCTTGGATGAACAATGGAACTCTTAGCTTGATTACCAGCCATGCCTGTAATTGTTCCTTTGAGAGAGCTCACAGGATCTACATGATGGTTGAGGAGTTAGAGAGCATAACAAACATGCATGACAAGATTTTTAACAGCTTATTTATGAGAACAAAAATTAATCTCAGCAAAACACATAAAAAATAAATAAGTAACAAAATGTCCAGTATGATCATGAATAGAACAAAACAAACAAAAATCAAAAGACAGTCATCACAGAGTCATTAGAAAACCTTTGGGAAGAAGTAAATCATATGCAATATGCTGACAGAGAACAGGGATCTCTTTCTTTTCACGATCACAATCTTCAAGCCAGGCAGTTCTAACAACATTAATAACACCAGAAGCTGCAAGCCCTCGTAACTCCTTCTTTTCACTACAGTACATTAAGCATGTGAGAGACCAAGAATGTAAAGAATAAGAGATTCCCCAAATTCACCATGCCAAGCAGAAAGATCAAATCAACAAAATTTGAATTAACTGAAAACATAAGCAAGTTGGCATGGGATGATAATACATGAGAACCATTGCTTAAAAGAACCTGAAACAAATAAGGATAGTGGAAGAAAGCCAAGGCACAGAATGCTTACACCTCTGTCGGAGCCCCAACAACGATATGGGTCAATTTATCATTGAAAGTCATATACCGCGACCCCCCACCTCTCCGCACCATATTAACTAGTTTGCGTAATTCAGGAGCTTCAAAACCAACGAGTGATATTCTACACTCCGACAAGTACATATCACTATCTTCAGATTGAGAGTCATTGGCAACACAACCATCAAGGTTTGTTTCGATTGTTTCCTTTACCATAGGCTTATCACAGTCCACCACTTTTATAGAAACAGGACGATCTGAAAACATAGAAGACATGTTCTGTGAGAGTGTAGCTTCCAAGTCTGGATCTGAAGACCCAGCACACGGAGTAGCAGGCAAATTTGATTCTGAAGCCACTGAGGATGGGACAGAAAGTGTGTTCCCAACACACTTGTCTTGACTGTGGTGTGCAATCATGGGACCCCTCACTGTTTTGCTTGAAGATAGACAACCACCCTGGACAGGATACGACTCCTCATTAAGACATGCTATTCATCAAAGAAGGTGATTTCCAAGTCAGATGCAATTTTTACAATCTCTAAAAACTTGATTGAATAACATGTTATGAATCCAAGAATAAAAACAAAATTACTTCAAAATATTATTTAAATTTATAGCATCTATAATGTTAAACACTACCTTTGCAAGCAATAGACTGATCAAACCATTTCCTCGTTACAATATGAATGTGGCCCCATCTTCTGGCAACCTTGTATTTGTCACCTTCAGGAGCGTACAAGCAGTCAAGAAAACAAATACACAAGCTTGATTACGCCTTTAGAAATATTTATCATTCAGGACTGCGAGTTCTTGTACATATATTGCTATCTATTACTATATTTCCCAAGCCCAGAAAATGTATGAGATTTTTAAATCCCCTGAAGAGCAGTTGCACAACACAATCACAGATGCATGTGTGATATACAAGCTTACAACAGTCTAGGATAAGCAAATAAAAGAAAACACATGAGAGGCCATCTGTATGAAAACTAAAATAGACTGAAAGATTTTGTTAACAAAAAAAACACTTAAAGAAAATTGCTGTAATGCGAGATTGAGAGTTAAGAGTATAAAACAGTATCAAAATCAATGGTTTTCTTAAGAAAACAGGAAAGGATATATCAGATATCAAATGTGTACACTTCTTGGTCAGCTCAGCAGAATATTTCCCACCATTTTGTATGATGAGTTTTTCAATCTCCTTCCTTTTATCTGTGAAAATTAGATAACCGGCATTAGAGAAATATATCTTTTCAGCAGCAACAATAAGAAAATAGCTTATATGATAACCTGCTGGAATTCTTGTAACACATATTGTTAATCCAGAAAAAGGAAGAACCCTGTACGATTCCTGAGGAACAACACGGTGCTCATTCCAGCATTGATATAACCAATTAATAGTGACAATTGGTTTCTTCAGCACATTCAAAGCCCACTGCGAAAAGGAAAAGGAAAAAAATAAAAAATCAGAAGAGCAGTTATAGTATTTATCAATGTAAATTTACATATCCTAACAATATTCTACCTGACCATCTAAACCTCTACAATAAGGATAATAAAGATTGAACAATCATAAAGTAGATTGGCAATGGCCATTAAATGATGAAGTTTCTAAGGCGTGTCAAATCCTTGTGGGTGGGGCACTACGAAATCTAATGACAGGACTCGGTCACAACCTCTATCCAGTGTCAATGGAAAATGTTAAGTTTAAACAGCATCATTAAAAAAACAATTCCTAAGAAGACATGCTTGATGACAAGCTCCAGTGGTTCAAAAAAAAAAAAGGAGCACAATCAAGCTCAACAAAATGCATCAATTAGTTTTTGGAAGTCTTAGAAGCTAATTTCTCGCATCACGGACACTAATACACATGCATACAGAGAAAGAGCAGGAGAGGAGAAGTAGAGCAAGGCATGAAACTAATTGTAGTGCTTGTCCACAAACAAAAGAACTACAACAAAAAGAAAAACATTATGAATTAACAAGAGTCGTCAAGAGCTGGACCTTGTACTTTGCAGCAGAAACATTCTTCACTACGACAAATCTAACATCCACAGATGCTTTAGTCTGCAACACCCCACCCATTGCTGTTACCATCTGTTCTATCTTAACCTGAAACAAAATAAAAAATATTGGAACCTACAGTATTATACATGTAATAATTGGAGAGGGAAGGACATGGAAACTGAGATTTGGACTCCCAACAATCTTCTGAATTAAAAGAGAGAGAGGCTGGAATGAGCCATTAACCCTTGAACAAAAAGAAAAGAAAAGAAAAAAGCGTGCTCATGACCACACCCGTTTGAAAATGTATATAAATATTGTCTATAACCGTTGAACAAAAAAAAAAGTTGGCAATAATTCTTGTATAGTCCCCATCGATAAGCACAATACTTACCTTTTCATCCATGTCAAAGCCAGACGCGAGTACTTTGACACCATCCATTGCAAGGCAGCAAGTGAAGCCTTGTTTAGGAAGTGGTCTATGTTCTTTTGCACAAGAAAGCACACAATGAGGACCTGCTCAATATTACACAAACAAATAAAGATTGTCAATAAACAAAATTCACTTCATTAATAAGCAAGTTATTTCATACAGCCATATCCCTCCTTATTGAAACTACGCGTATCAGCACAGTAAGCAAGAAAACAAATAAAAAAAACTATAAGACAATACCTAGCAAATTACAGCCCTTAGCTTTAAGATCTTCGAATTTCTCCTGAAAGGTATAAAAAGAATCAAACGAAGGTGAAATTGAATTGAAATGTGCAGGAATTGTTTAATTGATAGAACCTACATGATCGGGAGAAGAGATTATGTGGAAATCGTTGGGGCCGTGTCGCGAAGGATCGCAGCAGAGAAATACATCGGCACCGTTGAGCTTGAGACCGTCGAGAAGAGCGTCGAAGACCTCAGGCGGAACCAGGTTCCTGGAAATAAACACGTTCGCTCCCTTGAAAGGCCTCGTATTCAACATCTTCTATCTCTTGCAAATGCTATGGGTAACCGCATCAGAGAGAGAGAGAGAGAGAGAGAGAGAGAGAGAGATGACTAGTAAGCAAAAAGTAGTAGAGAGTCTAGGGATTTTTATTTGTCGTTTTGGAGGGGAGAGAATTTTGAAAAGTGGGGAAATGTGAAACCACAAAGGGCTAATAAAATGAAAGCGCGGGAAAGGATGGATAGATGGGTTCTGTCTCTATTTTTATGTTACAAAAATGTTTTTAAAATATTTTAAAAAAACTATTATTTTTTATTTTAAATTAATATTTTAATATATATTCATGTGAAAAATAATATCTTCATTGCGTTTCCGATCATTGATGTCCCTCCTGTAATGTATGCTTCAACCCTCCCATGGTAAGTCGCTTTTTGATATCTTGGAAAACCCATGTCGTTTCATCTCCTGAAGAAAAGCATGTGATGTCGTTTGCTTGCTTTTATTTTATTAGAGGGTACTGTCCACAACAACGGCACGTCGCTCTATCCTCAAAAGAGCGACATGTCTTACATGATTTCCTGTTTTAACTTCATCTTGGTTGCTTAATGCTAATGGTCTGTTTATTGGATCCAAAGGGGCTGTCCTGTCAGCGAATTTTGCTTTGGGACTCTTACATCTCATTACCAAGGCTCAGCTCTCTGTGGTATAAACTTATCACCACGGCCTGTTTGCAAGTCTCTGTTTCAGTTCTAAAGCACAAAACCAACGAGACTCGACTTTTTCTCAAAAAGCAACCGGCCTCCTTCCATCCATCTGCCTAAATCACAGTTTGCTCTGACAGTCAGATATCACTGCTAGCCACTATCAACTACAAAAAAACAAGGCGGCGGATCAAACTAAAGAGCAAGCAATAAATAGAACAGAAAGTCTCAAACCGATGCCTCAAAGCAGGGAATATTGCACAAGCAATCTGCATCTCTTATCTGAGATGAGATGATACTTCAATTCACAACTCGCCAAACAAGACAATTCAATTGCAAAAATGGTATCAATCAGCTAGTCAGAATTGATGAAGCTGTGAAGAAAGGGAAAGGCAAAGAAAAAAGGACTTATGTTATACAATCACTTTTTTGGTGTAGACATCCTAGTCGAACTATTATTAAGTCAGCTAGATGGTTCGAAACTCGAAGGGGCAGTTGATGGAAGGTTTAACTTTTGGGGGGGAAGAACAGAAGCATGCTTAAGTGACTTGTGTCTTTCCCCACTAGATTGGGGATGCAACTTCTCTGAACGGAGATGTGTTTCATCCAACTCTTGTTCTGGTTTCCTCTTTACCTTCTTCTTTGTCAGAGCACCATCGACACCCATCTTTGATTCATCCATGGAATTGCTTGAACTTCCTTTCGGCTTCTCTTTGAACTTGTCCACTACAAGACCGTTTGCTGAAGGACTGGGTAACCGAACAGATGCTGCTGCGGAATTGGAAACTGGCTTACTAGCTAAAGCCAAAACAGGACCAGCCATTTCCATGGCCACCCTTTCTTGCACATGTGGCTGAGCAACTAAACCAGACTCAGCTCGAACACCCTCCTCTTGTTTAAGAGTCAACATCTTTTTACTCTTCATTTTCTCCAGATCCTAAATATTACAAATCAATTTCAACATCAGCATCCCAAGAAAAAAGAAAGAAAGAAAGAAAGAAAGAAAGAAAGCAGAAGATGCATGGGATTTCAGAGTATTTCACATAATGACCAACAGAATTGGTGGTACTAAAAGACAACTAAAAAAAAAAACTTATTTCTATAACAAGAAGTAAAGGTCCTTGCAGTAATAAAACAGTAGGCATCACTAATTCCAATATATAACATCTACAAACCACAGTAGATGTTATATTCCATTGATAGAAAAACCTCCACTCCTGTTTTAATCGTAATTACACAAAAAAAAAAAATATCTGGCTTGAGTCTACATAAAGCAATCTTTTGTCAACTTAAACAACTTTTTGAGACCCACAAATGCCAACCACTTCATAAATCACAATTCACCACAGCATAGTCCAACGTTATATGATTAGGATTGTAAACTAAGACTGTCAAGACATAGTTCCAGTTATATTATTTAAAAAAAAGAAGCATCTAGGAAATAGTAACCTTCATGTTTCAAATACAAGATGGTTGGGGATGGGGGGAAGCGGAGTTAGATATGAGGAACTTGCATACCTTATTTCTGCAGTATACAACCCTTCGTCTCTCTTTTGCCCTACAGATTGCACGCTTGATCCCATGGTTGTCCATAAGACCACTTGGCCACAATTGTGCAAGCTAAATCACAGATGAAATAGACCGTGAAAAGCATATTGGAGAAAACCAAATCAGATTCCAATTAGACTTCATAAACAAAAAGAATCAGAACATTGCCAGAAGGGCAAAGAAGTTGGTGATAGTAGAGCTGTAGAGGGCAAATAACTTGTGGAAAATGGATGTCGTCTTTAAGAATATATTTGGCATATGAAAGCACTAAGAATATATTAGGCAAATGAAAGCACCACGAAACATGTTTGGGGAAAAGAAATCACAACCTCCACATACAACTTTCTGACTTGTGGACCTGAATCTTCATCCAATCCCTATAATCATCAAGATCAGAGCAAAGCATGAGATGCATTGAGAAAAAGATTTCCACAAAAAAAAAATTAAGGCATTCCAAGCAGGTATGTACCTCAACAAAAAGGTCATAGAGATCACAAATCTTGTCCTCCAACACAACATCCATGCTAAATTTCTTTTTAAGGGCCCCTTTTTCTTCAGAACCAATCTCTTGAAAATCATCAGATGCTCCAGCTTGCTGAACTAATGCCTGAGAAATCATTGGATCAATTCTACAGTGTTTAAAAAGCAATAGAAGTTAGCATGCAATGGTCAAGGAACATTCATACTTCCATCAATAAGGTGCTGTTAAGGCATCATTAATTGATAATCAATTATATCAAGATTTCAGATGCAAAAGCGCTAGTATTCAATTAATTCTTGACAAGAATGTCACCAATCAGCATTTAATATGTTTCATCCTTTCAAAAAAAAGAAAGAAACGAAAAGAAATGATGACTAGGGAAATATGTAAAAAACAGTTTCATCTACCATTGACTTCTAGATAAATCTCCAGCAAAAAGAGCATTGTACCTGAAGGCCCTAAGCAACAGTTCTGAATGCCAGTCTGAGTTTGTGTGTGTGTGTGTGTGTGTGTGTGTGTGTGTGAGAGAGAGAGAGAGAGATGTATCAACATACATTAGACTCCACAGAAGGGATACGTGTCGTAATCATCTCAGCAACCTCCTTCTTTATCTGTTGAAACCTATCATCTTTCTCCTGCTTCACTGACAAGCCTGTGTTAATCATTATTTTCAAGTTTCTCTGCAGCAAAAAAACGAGAAGCTCAGAAAATTTCCACAAAAGCTGTAAACGATATTGAAAGCCAAGGCGCATAAAGACAGCGATGATAATACAGACTTCATTCATTTTCATACTAACAATTACTACCATGTTTTCATTTAATCTGTCATAATGCTATCATGGCAACGTAGAGAGCTTGAATGACCACAGAAACTCTTCCCACATCAATAGATTAAGTGATGTGATTGTGGTTAGTGGTCTTTCAGATTAAGATTGTCTTGTTCTTGATTGTGTGATTTGATCATTTCCATCTATAATTAAATTTTCTTCGATCTAAAAAAGGTTAATTGTTCATTTTATATTCAGTAGTAATAAAATGAAATGTATCAATGAGAAGTGGTGACTTAAAACTGGTTTCCCAGATTCAATTCTTCAGAATTTCTTAAAACTAAGAAGAGAGTGACAGGATTTAAAGCACCAAATAGCTAACTTAATACTACATCCACAAGGCGCAGCAACCACAACCACAACCATCATCCAAACACTTCCCTCAACTACTTGGAGATATCACAGATGAGAATTGTGGTTGCAATCTGGGAGAGGGAGGGGGGAGAAGAGGGAAGCAAAGCAACCATATTTAAGAGTCATGTCTTCAATTTCTACAAGAAGATACCTTCAGTGTTCTGAGCTGAATTAAGTGACCAAGAATACTCATTAGACGATTCAGTAACTCTTTTGACATTTTCCCTTGGCTTGCCTGTTGCAACCATTGGAAAGTAAACATTTTACATTTCTTTGCAGCCTCCATGTATAACTATCAAAAACAAGATAAGCAAAAGAGTACGCAATGAACAGTGTTTAAAAAGTTAAGAATTATAGTACTGCTAGTCTGGCAACTTTGGCAAGCTTCAGCTTTATTTCTGTAGGCAATCTTCTTTTAATTCCCTGGCCTGAAGTATCAGTCTCTTGATTCTCCATAGCAGGTGGCCTTGCTGTAATTTTTACACAGAGAAGAACATTTCAATTTGCAAGAAACTTGCACATATTATAGTCATTGGGAGTGTACATGTGACAAGTATTTTTGAGCTTACATTCTGCAACCATCTTCTCTAACTCCCTGATAGCCTTCTCTAGTATTGAACTTTTAGGCCTGACACTCGAACCATCCTTTCTGTGGACATGTGAAGTTTTCTGCAAAGTGTTACATTCAAAATCAAGACAAGCAACATGAACATGTTATCAAACTGACATACAAAATAGTTTCTGTGACAAGAAAGAAATGCAGTACATGATAAAAGCCTTTAACTACAATCTCTCTGGAACAAGAAACCATGTCAGCACACAGTAAGACTAAATGGTTCTAAAATAATTTGCACATGCATGCGAGCATTAGAGACTATTTTCCAACACTGCCTTCTCCTCTCCAAAAAAATAAAAAACTATAATTATTCCAAATATTTATCTCTGAAACTCATGGGGCACAGTTTAATACACCAGTGAAGATTCAAAGTTATATCTGCATGTAAGAGTTCAACGACTAAATTCACAGATACAACATCAGGATCTTCATTTCCAGATTTTGCAGAGTTGCAATGTATGGATATCTGAATCCATCTTAAAAATAGAGCTAAATGCTAATGCCAATATTACTAATTTTGGCTAAAAAATCTCAAAAGGAAAAGAAATTAAAAAATTAAAAAAAGTCAGCTTACTGCTGCTTGCGTGTAAATCTTGCCATCAGAAATATTAAGATTGAGATCAGGAAGTTCACGGACCCCATTCTTTTCTTTTGATCTAGCTGATGATTCAAGATCTTCAGCATTGTATACTGTTTTTGCAGTTTGCAACTTGGGTTGCACATAAGCACTTTTTTCATGAGACTTCTGATTTGAAGAATCAGAGAGTCCACTTGCATCTTTAGGTTTGCTAGTGAGGTTCTTAGGCTGGAGGCCTCCTGTCTTTGACTTTTCAATATCCTGTGGTTCTGCCAGGGATGCATAAGCATCACCATTTGAACCTCTCACTGACAAAGACGGATCCAACTTCATTTTAGTTTCTGCAGATTTCTTTTTGGAAGAATTTCCAGGTGAATTTGATTGACTCTGGAACTTCTCGTATTGGTCACTTATCATAGTCAAATTTTGAGACAGGTTTGAAGAGTTCTTTCCAGGAGGCGGTGCCAACTTCTCCACAGTTGACTTTCCCAGCTTTGCAGGTTTATTTGAAATGCGACCATCATCAGAGTCATTAGGTGCCTTTAATAAATCTTTTCTTTGCCTTTTCTTCGGTTTCTCATTTGGCACAACAGGAGGTTCATTTCTTGCAAAAAATGAAACAAAAGGAATCAGAAAAGAGAAAAGCAAGACACTTTCAAGATGAAGAAAGGAAAAAAAAAATATAAACATGAGTTCTCCCTAGATATAAATTACATAGAAAGCATTTTCAACCAAGTCCACAGATGAAGTTACAGAGTCAGCATTGCCAAGATACTGGTTAGCTTAAGCACCAGAAGACAGCACATGGTTAATAATCATTTTGCAGTTGACAGCATGAACTGTATAACTCTTACTCCTATCATAAAGGTCATCAACATGTGAAAGCCTGAAAAAGCTGAAAATCCTTTGAATGTGGAAGCTTTATGCACCAACAACGCTTATTTAAATTTTTTAATTCCACTACCCTGAAATCACTACAACACACCTAATTTGGATCTGGAGTATCTTGAACAAAGCACAGTCTAAGAACAGTTTGACAGGAGACCAGACTTTGTGCTAAAAACATCTAAAATAGCCCTGACATATTGAAGCTGCAGGATCTTCATATTCTCTTCAAGGGGTCAGCAATCTTGCATGTGAGAGGGTGTGAGAAATCTTCATCGCACAAGTTTTAGCACAATAAGGATTTTTCTGCATCAAAATCCAATTCAATTATGCCCCCGAACAAATCCATTTCTATATCCTTCAGTGCTATATAATACCTACTACCTCATTAGGTTATTACTGAGTAATTGAAGGAAGATAAAAAGGGGAGGCTTCTAAAAAAGGCAACTATACTGTCGCAGAGACCTCTCTACTCCATTGTTTGACTCCTGCATCATATGATGCTATCTACCACAATAATTCATTTGAAAAGAACATAAAAGATCCAGTTGCAGTGAGATTTTCTACCCCAATATTAAAGCACTTTTTTTTTTTTTTTTGGGGGGGGGGGTGTTGGGGGAAGCAAAGGCTAACCAACAGGAAATAAATGGATGGAGCTATTATTCATTAAAACAAATTTGTGGACATTGAAGTACAAGCTCTAAAAAGGTTCAGAGGTAACTCACATGCGTTCCAGCTTCCCCCTGTTAACAAAGAAGCCATCATGTTTTATTGCTGAATTATCAACTTCAAAGTATTCATCCTGCAGAAGAAATATTTTAACAAACAACGTAAGCCTCTTCATAGTCGAAAACCACTTTCACACAATGATAGTACTGGAAGACACAGCTGCACAAATACCGACAAAGAAATTCAAAGGATGCAAACTACAGTTAAAGGTACCAACCAGCTCAGCATCATCAATAAAAGAATCTTCTGTATCATACTGATCATCGTCAGGAACATCCATTAGATCCTCCTCGTCGCTGCTATCCTTACCCTGTGAAGGATTGAAGTCGTGTTAGCAAATGAAATGCCATTTACATTGACTATATCCTCACACACATCAATTAGGACTATGCACGTTCAACTACAAGCAAAAAGGAAATAACACATGTGGAGCTAAGTATAGCATACCGTGTAAAGACGCTCAATCTTCTCGATTACCGCACTGAAACGATTTGGAGGAGGGTCATCATTCACTTCATTTTCAGTCACTGGTGCCTGAAACAAAATTATCTAACAATTAATCACTATAAAGAACTAATTCCAGGTACCAGCTAACTACAATTTATCCAAATACATTGCAAATTTAATTAGTAATTAAGATGAATAAACACACATAAGCAATGGCATAAACATGTATAGTTCTAAGTGATTGAGTATCGGAAATGGAAGGGAGCTTACGGGGGCAATTCGAGACTCGAGGTTAGGGTGAGCGTTAACGGGAGGCGGGTCTGGTGCGGGGGGTGCGGATCCACTATTGACCTTATTGGCGTCTTTCATAAGCTTTTTCCACGACACGAACGTTGTCTCTCCGGGTCGGAGCTCCACAGTGAATATTTGCCTGTCTCCTAATTTCACATACGACGGCGTTAACCTTGAAGATGACGATTCTCCTCCGCCACGGCTGCTCCCTTCCTCCATCGAGACAGTGCAAGGTCGGGTCAGAATTCTAGGGTATGGGAATTGAGTGGGAATCGGATAATTCAAGACTCGGGAAACATGGAAGAGGAAAAGAAACCCTAGGAGGAGATGTTTTAGGAAGAAGGAGGAGAATAGCTGGGCGGGATGCCGAAACGGTTTTGTGGGGTTTAACTGGAAAAGTGAAATATTTTCTGTTTTTGTAATTTTCTTGCGTTTTCTTTCCCGAGAAAAATCGGGGGAGGTAAAGGGCGGGTCATGGCCCGTTTTGACAATTTAGCCCGACCCGGTAATGATAAGAGGGCGGCTATTTGCCTTCAACTCTGACAAGTCCACTGCGATGAGTTGAAGCGGGCCACTCATCAACTGAAGTTCATGTTCAAAAGGCAAAACCTTAAACTTCCCCATTTTTATTTTTATTTTACAATTATTCAATTTTATCACTATGTTGTAATTTTCGTGAATTAGACCTCAGAGTTAAAAAAAATATTTGACGCGAAAGCAAGTTTAGGGAAATAAAAAAGCAAAGAAAGTTTGCTGTCGTGGTGTCTTTAGTGATTTGATTAAAACATCATTTTTCATTGCGTCATGCTAATTAAAATTTTTGAATTTTAAAAAAACAATTAAATTAATATTTTTTATTATTTTAATATACTGATATGAAAAATAAAAATATATATTATTTTAATATATTTTTAAATAAAAAATAATTTAAAAAATAATTTCTATAACACTAAAAAATAGACTCTAAATTATTTGTGGTGGTTTACTACAAATTAGATTAAAATATTTTTAAACATAAAATAAAAATGAGATTAATTTATTAAAAAATATTAAAATAATTACATATTGTATCGACTCGAGTCAGCTCAGGATACTTTATTAAACTTGTAATTCGGGTTATGTACTCCATTAAATTCAATAATTTTTTGTGATATAGTTATATAAAAAAATAAAAATAAAACTAATTTAAAACTAGATAAATATTGAATAATAAAATTAAATAATTAATTTAACAAAAATTCAATATTAAAAGTTAAAATTAAAGAAAAAAAAGGCAAGTTAGTGTGCTTGTGGAATCAAAATTAAATTAATTGTTCATTAGATAATATGGAAGTAAGATTTATTTATAATTTATTTTTTATAATTCCTAAAAACTATTTAATGAGTCATTGTAGTATAAAAAATAATTAAATGAGGCCTTAATTAGTCTTTTTCCCTTGCATTTCATGTACTATATTTTAACATTATTTGTAGAAAAATAATTATATTTTAACACTTCTTTAATTATAAATTTGGTTGCACATATATATTAAATTGTAATTTTGTTATAGCTATTTTTTTTTAAGAAAAACCAAAATATGTTTTTAGTAACAATTCAAATATCTAATGAAATAAAATTAGAAAATAATTCTTTTAAACTTTTTCACCATTATATATTCACATGACACCTGATTTTTTAATTCTCTTTGATTTTTTTTATACATTGACTTTATTTTTTGGAGTTTTATATTATTTTTTTTTGTAAAGGAAAAAAAAGTAATAAATAACACATCATCTATTATATTTTTGAGGTGTTTTAGATAAAAACGTGGTGAATATTTACTTGATGAAATGCAAAAAAAATCATATTTTACTCTAATGTTTTAAAACAAATAAAACCCCATGAACCTACTGAGTTTGTTAATGTCCTTAACCCGTCATTTTTATTTTTATTTTTATTTTCATGAAATATAGTAATTTTATTAAACACAAGAAATTAAAAAATACATTATTATTTTAAAAATCCATGAAAATTACAATTTACTAATAAAAAATAAATAAATAAATAAAACATCGATAAACAACAATAATAATAAAAGATGATCTTCCAAGTTACTTCTAATTCGTCCGTGGACGTCAAATCAAATTCTATGAGCTTTACTATATATTAAGGGATTTCTAAAATAGGATTAATTGTTGTTATTGCTCATGTATTAATTAAAAAAATCTCAAGTCATCATCAACCAACCAATGGAGGGATAGATTCCACTACTGTAATTTATTGATGGAATGTCTCATCTTTCCATGATTGCTAGAGAATGCTAATCTCTTTCGAATCATAAGATTTAATAAAAACCCTTTTTCAAATGAGATGTAATTAAATCCGATAAGCAGGATCGGAGATAAAACTAGATTATTTATAAATAATAATAAAAAAAAAAACGATATAGAACTAGATCAAGATATATTAATCATAACTTTTGAAATATGAACATTATACCCTTGATGGGTATAAATTTATTTAAAATTATATTGATTGAAATAAATTTATATTTAATGGGCCGAATCGCATTGATACATCTTAAATTAACTCGTAATGTCAAAGAAGAGTATCTTAAAAACAAAAACACAATAATAAATCCATGCACACATCAACATGAGCATAAAAAATTAAATTCAAATAACAATTAAATATTTACAACAAATTCAAAAAATAACATTGATGTTTTATAAAATATTAATGAGTGAGTAAAAAAATTTGCATGGTACACTATTTTATTATATTTAAAACATTTTTCAAGATATCATATTTTTCCTTGTAAATTTTTATTTTACAAATTAAAAAATTATAATAATATTTTTTTATATGGATATGTGAGTTCGAGGATGCCCTCGATAATACTTTTCCAAGCTACTATTTCAGAATTATCTGGAAAAATATTTTAAATATAATAAAGTTGTGTATTTAGAAATTTTATTACCCACTCATGATCAATATCTTAGGATAATATCTAGTAATGGTTCATTTATCTTAGGTGATTTTATGAATAATAAAAACCATTAATATACAACATAACGAGAACAAAGCAAAATCAACATCATGGACAAATAAACATATAAACACACGGTTAACACACATAAATTTCACACTGAGATCAAACAATCATGACTTGAATAAATCAATTGCAACTCATCCTCCCAGCCCATCATGGGATATTGATTATACAATCTTATTCTACCTTGAAATAAATTATTTACAACTTCATGCTACAAGATTGCCACATATCGATATAGACCTCTGTACTTCAAATATTTGCAAAAATATGGAGAATATACTATAATGATAAAATAGGCTAGAAAAGTTATTTTTTCCTATAAAATCTGCTGAAAAGTAGTTGAAACAGTGGCAACACGTGGCTTGCATGCCTTGATGTATGGACATGATTGTGATGTGTGGATTCATGTGCCAATAAAGGTTGGGCAAGTAGCAAGCTAGA
>Ga0307511_10001880_pt1 | contig 22050 bp, 27 predicted proteins | sample 13_EM_MG_FD_200266 | JGI IMG/M metagenome (GOLD analysis project Ga0307511, IMG submission 200266) | Populus trichocarpa ectomycorrhiza microbial communities from riparian zone in the Pacific Northwest, United States - 13_EM | ecosystem: Host-associated > Plants > Roots > Unclassified | place...
CAAATTCCTCCGCCTCTCATACCCCCATACAAAGGCCACAATCTTCTCCCAATTCACCTCCTTCCTCGACCTCCTCTCCCCGGCCCTCACTCGAGCCAAGATCCCACACCTTCGCTTCGACGGGGCAATGTCACAAACCCAGCGCGCCTCTGTCCTGCACCAATTCGCCAACCACCAAGGGTTCATGGTTATCCTGATATCCCTGAGAGCTGGAGGGGTAGGATTGAATCTAACACAAGCGAGATGGGTGTTTATGATGGATCCGTGGTGGAGTTTTGCTGTAGAGGCACAGGCGATTGATCGAGTGCATAGGATGGGGCAAGGGGAGGAAGTCACAGTGTGGAGGTTTGTGGTGAAGGATAGTGTGGAGGAGAGGATGGTGGGGAAGATTCAGGCTAGGAAGAGATTTATTGCGGGGAGCTTGGGGATGGTGAGTCAGACGGAGGAAGAAAGGAGGGAGCAGAGGATTGAGGATATTAGGGATTTGTTATCGTAGTTGTAAGTATTTCCGTTCGTTGTTACTTTTTGGGAAATTCAACAAGACTGGCTAGGTGGACTCTATGTTTAATGTACATGTCGTGGATTGGATAGGGCACGGAGATTTTGTGAAATTTCTACTGTTATTGTGTCTATAGATTCATACGGGTATAGAGTAGGTTAGACTCTAAGATTGCTAAGAATATATGTATTTATACTGCGTACTATAAGCAATACCTATCGGAAAAATTAACCTGACTAAAAAATCAACCACCAATTGTGACCCCGTGGGATTCGGCTCAGGGTAACAAGTTTATCGGCAGATTAGCTCATGAACTCCCAGATTGATACTCGGCCTCTACGAGGCGCTACTGCTAGATGCTATGAGAGTAGAAAGTTTGCCTAGCTAGGTCTCGTCTCGCAATCAACGGACCTTTATTCTAGAGGCCCATAGAGTTAGTCTAGTTGCCCGTAATATTTTAAGTTTTACATAGTTGGGGTATTTTTGTGCAATCATGTGATCTTACTCAAGGCCACTTATCTTCAGGGTAACACCAGATAAACTCCCCAGCAGCAAAATAAGCTCAACTTCCAGCCCAAATCATAGCCTCAAGACAGACATACACATGTTAAAGCTAACATTACAGCTTCATTTTCATCCAACTGGTCTAGAATTTATACAGGCCCAGCGCTACCCAGACATACATTTACTTCCCCTCCCCCAACACCAATCCACCTCAATCTTCACCTCAACATCAACACGGAGCTATGCGAAACATCATGAGTGCATCTAGCACGCTCCGAAGCATCTTCTGCTGCTTCCCCCGGCGCGCCAGCACCGGCAAGTCCAACAGGATGCATATTACATCCCTACAACCTGCGACAGGGCCGCTACACTCATTATCGACTCGGAGCTCAGCTCTAAGCTGGCAACCGGGTACACCCGTACCATCAATAATTAGCCCTCAGCCTCAGTCGCACATTGTACACCCCTCCAATCTAATCTCTATATATATACCACCAGCCTCCTAACCATATATGACACATCTAGACCATGCCACCACTTACAGCACTACCTCCAGCCTCCCTCCTGACTCCCTCCAACCGCACTCGCTTCCGCGCTGCCTTCCGAGCCCAGTCACAAGCTCGAGCACAATCAACACAAACAACACCGCCCCAGGACCTCCAGCTCACTCAATTCCCGGGCCTCCCGCAGCAAAACTGGATCACAAGAACCTATGGCCGGCGGTGGTGGGACTCTGGCGAACTTCGCGAGGACTCTGCAATACTTGTTGCATTTTCGGCAAGTAACCCTGCTGTATAGCCATACCCCTTTTCCCCAACCAAAGCTTAAAAGTTGTTCTGTGATGTTGACATTGATGGTTGCTATCGACAGATCTTGATAACTTGGGTTATAGATAGGCAGGTCAAGCAGTGGAAGATCCAGCACGGGAAGGTAAGTATGCCCACTCATAAACCCCATATCATACTAACACCATCTAGCCCCGAACCCCACAAGAAGCAGAAACCATCCCAGGCTACCAGAAGTTGAAATGGTGGGAACAAGATCCCAGTATAGCAGCATTGAAAATCGTAGGACTGACAGTCAGTCTGGGGACGGCGAGTGTTGCGTGGTTGCTGTGGTTACTCGCCTGAGTCCCCACCATGCTGTAAACTCGTACCTATTGACCCCTTCTTGGTAGGGCGAAATTGGGTTGGTTCTGTGTCCTGCGATATTAGTATCTTGGAAGGGGTGGCATATGATCGGAGAAATGAAACGTTGGGCAGTAGTCTGGTTAGTTTGGCGGTAGGTACTGTAATTCAGGAAAAATCCGCCGGTAATTGACCTCCTCGTTAACGTATCCATAAATCTCTTCGTTGAACTCAAGTTGAGGCTGTGATTACCTTATACAAGGATTTAATTGCCAATCTACGTTCTAAGAAAAAGGTTAATATGAATCATTTGCTGAATGGGTGTATGTATGCTAGGAGTTCGGTATTATTTCAAAGAGGTCTATATGGATGAATGAGTTAACCTAAGTCTTAATATCGCGGAAGGAACCCTCCGTGTGTTAAGGTTATTCGCATAGTTGTAACTTCACAACCAATCCAATCCATAGCTTGTATAACCTTCCCATGGTGGCACATCTAGATCTGGGTTCTTTCGGGAAATAAAGAATCTAAAAATTAGTTTGAAATGGAGGGCCCATACTTCAAGATCATTTCATCCGTATGCCACGGTTAACTAGTCTCAGTCTCGTTCCGTCTCGTTAAGCGGCCACCAGGCCGAGTGCTTTCACCTCTTTTACTCCCGGGGATTTGTGATGGGTTCTATAGTCTTATTTCCGCCTCAGGTGAATGCTATCCGGAAAGTTCCCCCCATGCTGAGATAAAATTTCTTTGAAGCTGGGCGGATTCTTCAGGATCATAAACTGAGGTATACTTATCAGCTCTGCATATGCCTGCAAAATAGTCGGTGCCAGTATGAAATAGTAGTGTCTTCATAATACATACTCTAGAGCGCGCTTATGAAGACATAATTAATGGAGCTCTACAGCCGAGGCCTACCTACCGGGCTATTACTGGTGGACTGGAAGGTTTGCAATGCAAGCACAGCCTCTGAGGCAAGAATAATATGACAATACCCCAGTAGGCAATCAAATGAGCCAATAATCTAACGGCGTCTAGCAATATAGCGCATAAAACGGAATATCCCGTCAACGGCAGCTTCATTTCTGCGGCACGCCCAGTGGGAGATCTCAGGCTATGAAGTCATTCAAATGCATGGCGGCAGATTGATTTGTATAAGCGGGTTCCCTGGGCGCCAAGAGTTCCAGATTGATATCTATTCATGCAGTCAGATAAGCTTGTCTACCTTTTGTGCGCCGCAACGTGGAAGCTATTTTGTCCGCTCTTATTTTAAAACTCAGTTCACATGCTATCATTACCCTCGACTGCAAATAAGATCGAGATGATCGCTAAATACATACGATACAAGTGGATAATTAGCAAACTAGAAACGTGATCAATTTCCGAAGCCAGCCCAATTGGCCACCCCCGCAGATCTCCCAGTATCTAACAGCCCTAAAACCACGTGGGAACGTGGGGGGCATGCCGGCTGAGCTCAAGCCCGAAGAAAAAGCAACGCTCGAGTCCACGTCCATCGGGTCTACATGTCTAACGGGCCTGAGAACTTGAGGCCTGCGGTACCTGTATCCCGTTGCTGGGGGGATTGAGGCCCTAAGAGAGCTCTAGAACTATTTTGCAGTTGAACATGGGAGGGTGCAGCATGCTGCCTGCAGACGGCCCTCAACGTGCCATGACAGCATGAGAAGTATCCTGGTACTCTACCCTACAGTCTAACCTTGCTATACCGGACGACCAAAATCCTTTCTGTCCGGTATAGCAAGGTTAGACTGTATTTTCAAGCTGCTGCTGCTGAGTAAATATAGCAGCAGAGAAGGTGTCGAGGTGTGGAGTAGCTGGAGTGCAGGTCCTTGGGTTAACCGAGGAGAGATCTAGTCGCAGCCTCGTCAGCATCGCAGCGTACCGTAGCCGCCTCTGGCGATAGCTTTGCTCCTCTTACCCCATTAGGCAGTGACAGGATGTCCGCCCTCCGTTCAGCCCTGGACCCTTCTCGCTCCACCAACAATCTCGAGATCTCAGAGACCGGAGATATTTCATTCTTGCACAGCCTAGCTGCACTATTCTCCTTGTGGCCTGGTTTCCCGAAATTTTCCCATCCCCACCACTCAGTTCTCAAGCAAAACGGTGCGGCGCGGTCGTGCAACCCCGTCTCTACCCCTGCCTAGGACGTTTCAACCTCATCCACACACCTTTGTCCATAGGCACGGTCGTCAGAGCTCAGGTGTTACACAATTCATCGTCCCTCGTGGCTCTTCAAATACCTAGTCGCTGTTATTTTCGCACAAGCAACAATACCCATTACATATAACTATACATACTACGCACTGCCGGCTCGACTATCCATCCTCATAGCTTTAGGTCTTATTGGCAGAGTCTGAGGAGGGGAAAAAGCAAAATACTGCTAGGGGTGTTGATTTGACCTCACAAACCGGCCCATAGCGCACCCGTTTCACACCACCGTCAACCAACCATTCAAACGCCCATATCCCTTGTCTTGCCTGCCACACCTCCATTACCCTCCAACGCATTCACGGCTTCCGTCATAGTTATAACTAACCCACGTTTCCCACCACTCCCACGTTTCTCGCTTAATATGTCCAACGAAGCAGAGCAACTGTTCAGAAACATAGAGGCGGCAGAATCCTCCCGCAAGCACCCCGAAGACGAGGCACACTTATCATCAGACGAAGAGCCCACTGAAGCCGAAGAATACGAGAAGAAGCTTCTTGAAGCTCAAGAGGACTTCGAGATAGATATGCCGCTTTTTAAGAGCTCAACAGCTCTCGCCCGAGGAAACTACAATACAGTCAGTTCTCTTTTACTTTCAATCATTTGAATAGCAAAGCTAAAGGATTTGTTGTTTGCACAGGGAGTCAAAGGTGTTATCTCGGATGCATATTCATACGAGACTGCCAAACGGCGAGAAATGATGAAGGAACGACAAAAGCAGCAGCAGCAGGACTATTCACCTCCATCAACGGGACACCAGCGAGGACGATCATTTGGCAGCCCCAACTTGTCAGACTCAGATGAGCTTATGACCCAATGGCGGAAGAACCGAATGGCAGAGTTGAAGGCAGCAGCAGCCACTACTAGAAAACAATCACCAAGCAAAAGAAGCTATGGAAGAATCGAGCCAGTAGATGCAAACGGTTATCTGGACGCAATAGAAAAAGTCTCGAAAGACACAGTGGTGATAGTTGTTGTGTACTCTGATAGGGTGAGATTCTACCAACTGCGTCCTATTTCCTAGGATACAGTCACTAACAATAGTTTTTAGTCTACTGAATGCAGCTTCGCACTTGACTGCCTTGGAACGATAGCAAAGCGATACCCCACAACACGATTTGTCAAGTTGCACCACACCGAGGCAGAGATGGATGGCGAGGTGGTACCTGCAATTCTGGCATACAAATCAGGCGATTTATTCAATTCAATCATGCGGGCCGTCGACGAGATACCATCTGGACGAAGTCTTAGCACAGAAAGCTTAGAGCTGGTACTTCTGAAGCAAAGAATCATATTCAAAGATGAGAAGGCGTGACCTGGGCCCTTCCATTACCACCAATTGTTTCTCTACCATACTTTTTTTTATTGTGATTCTATTTCCTATCTAATGCAGTTTTGGGTTATTTGGGGGGTGTCTTGATTTTTTGTGGTTGTGAGCATGATCGTTCCTACCAGTCATTACATCGTATCATTTATTTATTACGTTAGATTTCCCTTTTCTTGGTTTGAAGAGTTGGCGCTGTTCTGGATTGGCTTCTCGACTAAGCGGCGATGCACATTTTGTGTTTCTTGATTTCTGTTTATGGGGGGCTTTACTCACGCAGGCATTTTTTGCATCTTATCAGTACTTTACGAATCAGAATGGAATGAGATACTCTGCTAAATATACCAGGTACCCTTTCGTCTGACGCTTGTTGACTTCAAATTGGTTTAGGTCCTTGGTGATTGTTGACAGGTGGAGAGGAGTGAGAAGTGGCTCATATGGCGACACAACACTCAGATCATGGCAAAGGAGAGTGCAATCAGGAGTAGGGAGGCAGCAAAAAGGAAACAGGGGAGAATGGTTTTTGAGACGTGCAGAAGCGAACCGTAGCCTTGAACATCAAAACGCCAAATCCTATTGATGATATTAATCCCGAGATACAAATGAAGACATAATCACAGTCGACCCCAGACCCTGGCACGAGACTACCAGACCCATATTTCAGTAACTCCCAGGTGCACCACCGTGAGTCCACGCTGTGACGGTTGTGATCCGCACTTCCCGCGTGTGCCTGCCCCAGCTTGGCCCCCAGCTGTTGTGTGCAGATTACTCACGGTGCACGGACCCCCGTGCGGTCTCACTACCTCTTGGCTAGGTATCATCCTCCACTAGTCTTCATAGGTAGCGGCCATGTCCACTTTCCCTAGGACCAAACAGCTGGTGCGAGACTGTACGCTATCTAGTCTCTGGATGTAGGGTGATGAACGGTCCACTAGAGTGACGGCTGACCGAAAAGTCTCTTCGATTTCTATACCTCGGGTGAATACCTGAGCCACATGTATCTCCATACATCTGCTCGCACCGCCCGCACTCACACGAACAGCAATCTCCGACGAAATTCCCATATAATATCATAAAAAAACCCCAACAAGTAGGACAAAATCCAAGTAATACGCAAAGGACACAGGACACATACACAAAGAGCAAGTCCAAAGACAAGTACATGACAATCTCGAGTCATAGAACGCCCCAATAAAACAGAGTAGAGTGACATAAAATAAAACGGGCTATAGGGGTAGACATAATAACATTCAAATTAAACAAACGAAGGATTGCGGGGACCCATTATTAATCCATCCATTCATCCCTCTTCAATCCATGGCATATTAGCTTAAAGACCTAATATTTTAACCTAGTACATCCCCTTGTCTTGCACGAGTTTCCACAGGTCTTTCTGTAAGGATTCGGGAAGGGTATAGAGGTCAACGTGGAATTCTCCCTCTGCATCAAAGTTAGTGATATGAGCAAAGAGTGTGTGGAATTAGGCCCTGTAAAACTTACGCTCGACATCGTTCTTCACATATGTTGACTCCGTCTTATTGTCATGGATCATCTGTACAACCAGCAATAAACTATCCTCGTCGAGTTTCTGCAGGCCTTCTGCTAGCTTCTCCATGTCGAGCTGTTGCAAAACTTGTCAGTTGTCTCGAATTTGCGAATTTTATATAAATAGATGCAAACCCCGAATAGGCTTATGACATACCTGCTTCTCGCTCTTTCCCTTCTTCTTCACCCTCTCGTCACCATCATGTTTTCTCTTGTCCCGCTTGCTGACACCATTTTCCTCCACGGGGGTTCCATCATACCCTGGCACCGGGCCTGATGCTGCTAGGACCTTGGCAAGGTTCGGTCGGGGGTTGGAAAACGTCTAGATTTTGTACAAGTAAGCCTCCAAGCCAAAGGCGAAGATGTTAGAGGCGGGAAACCTACGACAGGGTGTGTGATCTCGTATCTGGGCTTCTGGAAGTTCAAATCATGTCGAATTAAATGTTCCCCACCCTTGTCCGCGGTATACAGCACAACCTCCATATCGAATTCACCCCATCCTCGCTCGGACAGTAGGAATGGAGGCCTCTTGATGGCTAGAACAAGTCAAAATTACCATAATCAGTATATGTCTTCATCCCAGTAAACCCGCCACTTGGATCTAGATAGACGTACTTCTGTTGGGGTTATGAAACGTAGGATGTAACCTGTACGTGACCTTGTCGAACATAGCCGCTGGAAGTTCCTCCCCGTTCGGACCGACGACAACAATTTTGATTGACCATTCTCGCATAGGGTACCCTTCTTGAACGGGCGGTAGATCCTCCCTAGATGTCGCACACAAAAGATTAGCAATCTAGTTCTTTCAATCTCCACCTCGTGTCACCCAGCCACCCTCCAGCTCAAGCCACTCTTGTGAAGTGTGCCCGGGCGATTGTCCTATCTTCAGCGTCGAAGGCCACCTATCCATTACCGTAGTAGCGTGACAGCACACACCGCCCAAAGCCGTGCCAAACACCCCGACAAAGCCACTGCCTATGGTCCCCAAAATCTTCCCCCATATGCAAAAGACCTGACGCAAACTCACAAAATCGCTTGCTGGGTGATCAGCTTAATGGTCCTTTTAATCTGCATCGCCCAAACCTGTTAATCAATGCATGCCTCGGCATGTTCCCCCCCAGTAACGCGAACCTAACGCACCTCTGTCATATTTCCGCGTGTACTGCTCATGTGCGTAATGGGAAGACGTGTAGCTGCCTAATATCGTTTTTTTCGCGATTGCCGGCGGGGGGGCTTTATACAGGACCCTGGTTAAGACGCGGGTGGGCGGGTGGATGAGCTTCGAACGGCTTGGGTTGGGTGTCAAGAAGAAAGGTGTGCTCTCGTTGATCAGAACGCAGTAACACGGCGCCAAGATTTGGGCCAATAATGTTGCATGGTATGCACTCGAGCGAAGATCAATTTTTGTGCCAGCCAGACTATCATTTATTAAGTTTTAAGGTTCGGCGCACTTACGCGGGTGAATCAATGAATGACATGAAAGAAAGTCTCCGCATTGTGTCGAAGCTACATATGCGGCACCAAGTATGTTCCCGAAGAATCCACTCTGAAGAAGAATTTGCATTTATTTGCTTGCCATAATCAAGCATACCAGTACACGGGGGCCGGGAAGGAAAGGAACAGATTCATGAAAACTAACTAATGGGTAGAATAAGAAGCACAACAGATTCAAGACTGAAAAATCCCCCGAACGAACCAAGTAGACAGTTAAGACAAGCAAGCATGCGGATTATGCGGATTATTTGACTACTTAAGCAGTAAAGATCTCCTCGTTCTCCTTCTGAGCCTTGAGGAATGCGTCCTTGAAGAGGTTGGCATCTAAGGCCTAGTTAGCAAAGGCTAGCAAAAATATAAGCATCTAACTTACTATCAGAGTTAGCAAATCGAATCGCAAGAGTCTGAGCCTCTGGTTCTCCCTCGCTGACATCCGCAGAGGTGTTCCAAACCCAACTCCTGTCAGACCCAACGTTTGGAGACAGCTTCATATCAGGTACAACTAGAAATTAGTGAGCAGTGGTGTTAGTAGTAGATCTCTTGTATAGTGCCATACGTGCACGAATCTGGGGGGGCCTTACTATAGTGGTTCGCGCAGACCTTATGGGTCTTGTCTCTTCGCATAACCAACCGAACCTTCTTAGACTCCTTGTGCTTCAACAGCTTGACATCACCAGTACCACGTTCCTTCCACTCGCGGGCGTCACGGTCAAACTTGAAAAGCTTCGCTCGCCTACATTGATTTAAGTTCGCATGTTAGGTTCCAACAAAGGGGGCCCAGGAGGTGAGAGTCCTCACATCTTGAACACTGTCTCCTCGGACTCTTCGTTGGTCCTGACTTCCACCTTCTCCAAGTTGACAAGGGGCTCGAAATGGATATCAGGAGACTCTGGGGCTTCTTCCTCCTATTGCGGGGAACCTAATTAGCTCATAGCCCTTTTTCGTACTCTAAGGAGAGCATCAAGCAACAATCCGTAGGAACTCACATCATCCTCCTTCTTAGCCTTTCCTTTTGGCTCATCGTCCTCCTCCTCCTTCTCTTCTCTCTTTGGCTTAGGTCCACCACCGAACATACTGAAAACACTATCAACAGAGGCTGGAACGTTCTTCACGGTCTCAGAAGCACCCTCAGTCTTGGCTTCCTCCTTCTTCTCCTCTGGAACCGACTCGACAGGCTTGGGTTCCTGAGGAGCTTCGGTATTGGCATCGGCCATGTTGATAGATGTGTGATAACGGTACTAAAAGCTTCTATTGTAGTTTTCCTTGTTGAGGGTAAATTAAATGAGTCTCCTTTGCTAGATTAATGGCGGGATAAGCTTTTGAAGGGCCTTAGTACCTGAAAAGTGGTATAGCTTCCGTCGAGTTAAAATAAATGTAAGGTACAGAATGGTAAATATTTAAGAGAGGAGGGAGAATTGTAAGGAAACCAAAAGAATGATGAGTTGGGTGTAGTGGGGCTGGTGTTTGGGTGGGCGGGGCGCTTGGCAGCGTCAATACTTTCATGTCTCAGACCCTCATCGTCACATCGCATACCAGTAGCCTATAAGTAGCATTATGACGGGGATCTGTGACTCTTTAGCAAGCACATATGCCAGGCCACAAGGAACAAGTGCACGCTTAAGCGGCGACCCCTTGTCTTTAATTTACAGGTATTCATGATCAAATACTGGACGTCGACTCCAGAGAGCTGGGGCTATCGATATCCCTTCTGCATTCGAGACTATGTCTATCTCGTTCAAGCCGTCCGCACGAAATGGCCTAGTCTCGTGCCCAGAGAGGAATGTCCTGTATGCTAAGTATCCAGAAGTGAGGAACATATCTAGATCCTAATCTGGTTGTACCTGGCCTGGTCCGCCATAAACACCAGACTACGCAACCAGACGAGTCGAAATCGAAGACATCAATGCTACAAGCAGCCTTAATTCAGCCTCCCCCCGAGCTCATCTCACCTGTCAAGTTCGTTTTGAATTCGAAGGGTAGCCCCTCCGGCCGCGAGGAAATACATTATTACGATTATACCCCATGTAAGAGGTTCCTAATGGACATGGGTTACTTAGGATATGAGTTGGGAGAGTATGCGCCGAGGGGCTTGTGCCAACCAGACTAGCGCAGCGGGCGTTTTACTTATTTCAACGAGTTTACCGTTAGCAATATATAATAATAAGTTAGGGGAATGTGACTCAATAGAATCATAATGTACTCTCGAAGGTCCAGAAGTCCAACGATTCCTTTATTCACCAATGGACTATAAGTGAATTAATAAACAAAAACCCTCTACTCGTTGCATCCTGCTCCTTTTTTAAATTGTTTTCTATTATCTACATTGGCTTTTTGTTTTACCACGTATGCTTCTATTAAGAATTGACCAGAAAATATTAGCTCCTAAAGCCCCACTACAAACTGGAGCATTAGCAGATGGTTTCTATTGACCTGCTCCAGGATCCCTTGATATTTGGTACTTTGGCAGGTACCCGAGTAGAAACAACTTCTCAAGTAGGCAAGTACGAGTAGTGAATTTGGACAATACGGGCCTCCATACCTATCAGCAGAGAAATAGGATCATAGAGAAAAAAATTGAAGTTAATCCACCCAATCTGTGCACAAAATAGGCCCGCAAATGACTTTCCCTAGCAAAACAAGAGACGAAACAGTAAAGCAGAACCAGAATGACATACATAAACAAACGAAAAATAGATAACCCTAGTAACCATTTACCATCTTGAAAGTCGCCGTTTCGCCCCTGCGGACTCCAACCAGCATAACTGGACCAAATCTCCAGGAAGCCCGAAATAACAAAAGAAAGAGTAATGGGTGAGTGAATTTCAAGCACAAGATGCTGGGAGAGGAGGAAAATAAGCGAGCAATCAAGGAATTAACAGCCCTTCTAAGACCCCTACCATTTTATCGTGGCTTCTGACCACAATCACTTTCACTACCACATGTTGTAGCACTCCTCTTCCCAAACTCCACCTTACTCCAGACACTGACCGCTTGACGCTGGGCCCTCTTGATATAGTCGAGGCTGGTTGCCTCGGGCCAGTAACGCCCAGAACGGAGACTTTTGGACATGCTGTATAGCCTCGACACCTGTTTTGATACGTTGTCCGAAAGTTGTGTGGTCTTTGCTTCCAAAAGCTTCTGGGTTTGGTGCCTAAGCTGTGTAGTCTTCTGGTTGACCTCACCTGCGATACGTTTCCCTTCCGAGGAAGCTTGTTCTGCCATTTTCACTATCTCCTCTTTCCGTTGCGCTGCCATTTTCTTCCACCCTGTCAGTTTGAACCACGGCATCCCAAAGTCCAACTCAAACGTTTCTTTCATCAACGGCTTGGACTTTGTCTGAACCGACACGCTCATCAGCCCCCAAGCATCGTCGTGGGGTATGACCACAGTATATACTCCGTCAAACAGCTTTGATAATTCACTGCTGATAGCTTCGCCATTGCGAGTTACTTCAACAAACATTTGCGGTGGCTTTCTAGCAGTTGTATGGTGCTGGGGAGGACGCAGTATAATGTTGTTTTCACCAATGATGTGGACCTTGAATTCTTGCGAATCGTTGGCCGCAAGGGGAGTTGGCTCCAGCAACAAACTCCTTGCAAGTCCCTCTGCGTATCCACATGACGTTGGCTTTGCACGGACCGAGGACGAAGAAGGCTTGGAGAGACTAGCGGACGTGCTTGTTGAAAGCCTGGCACTTGTCATTGTGGAGGAGGGTACGGCCTGTGGAGTAACCGTACTAACAATATTCAAAGACGCATTCGCGGGAGCGTCGCCAGTAGTCTTAAAATATTTCATGGAGGCTGTAGCGAAAAGACCGCCCACGATCCCGCAAATGAACAACCAACTGATAGCTGCCAACATCAGCATATCCCTTGGTTTGTTGTTCCGAACCCAGTGAATACTGGATGTCAGGCCATTGGCGAAATTGGGTCTCTTCTCGACGTCAGATAGGAGGGATGTATTCTCACGCGCACATCCATTAAGATTAGCAGTTGAGCCGTCATCGATATTCTTGACAAGCCCCGTGATGCATGCTAAATTGCGGTTCATCTGGCGGACATCTAAGCTGTTGAAAGTCGCAAGATCGACTGGTAGCCGCTTGTAGAGATGGTCCCCCGATTTCCCTTCTCTGGACTCAAGGCACATATGAATACAACGGATATCGAGGTTATGGTTTTCTGTCAGTTTGAATAGGGGTTTCTGGGAGATGACGAGAGTGGGGACGGAGTGACGTTCCACAAAAGAACGGGTGTAGACCCGTGCTAGTTTCTCCTCGAGGGTGTCTTCTTCTGTGCAAAAAATAACAGCAAGGTGGGGTAACCTCCAGCTGGCAGCATCGAGCCGGAATCCATCATCACCATGAGTAGACTTCACCCACTGGTTGCCATTCAAGCATAGAGAGAGGGTGTCTGGCCGGCCATCCACCTTCATCCTTCCCGCCTGGTTGCAAATGTCGATAGACATCTCAACACCAAAAGATTCAATCAGTTCAACTTCTGGGGAACTCTTCATTCCGAAAGAAGTGACCGGGACAACATTGAAACGGGAGGACTTCGAGTCGGACGAGATCGTGGAGCTGGCACACTCTACAACTGGCAAAGCCAGAGCAGCACCTAATTTGTTGAAAATCTCCTCCTTTGCGCTTGGTGACCCTACGTAAAGGAAGCGAAACGGCTCGTCAAGGCACAGAAGTTCTTGAGACATTGTTTGTCGCAGGGTGCACAAGAGCCTGTCTGAGGTATTCTCAGATCGTATAGCAGAGAGTATAGTTGAGGCCTCTTCCGTACTGTATTCCTTCAAGGCATGCACAACCGACACCAGTCCACTCTTGTGCGGTGGAGGCTCCTCGAACTCGATTTGGTTTATGGATGTAGGCTCTTCCTTCAACGTATTAGCACTACTCTCCATGTGAAATTCGTCTAGGCCCCCAAAGCTTGGTATCCCTGGGTGGTCGGGAGATTCTGGAGTATAATCATGTAGTGAATCTGAATCTGTGTCGTCAACATTATTGACATCCTCAATGCTGTAGTCATCGTCAAATGAATTCACAGACGACCCTTCATCCTCATCATCGGTTAGAAGCAGGGTAGATTCGCTAAGAATTTCGTAGGTACTCTCGCTCAGGAGGCTGGCACCATCATCCGAATGCGTTGACATCTTTCTGAGTTCCCAGCTACAAGGCAGTGTTGGCAATGTGTTCGGCCAAGTTCGCCTTCTCGGGAGAATGATTAGATATTTTCAACTGAAAGAAGACATAAGAGGGTCACGAGTGGAGCAGCTATACTTTAGAAATCCTGTAAGTCACACCTAGAGGACACAAGAAGAGCACCCTCAACTGTGCAGCACACAATAGGCAGTTTCTGGTAAGTTGCAGGGAGTATAGGCAAGCAGTTTATAGTTTCTTTGAGAGGTTAGATGATAAGCTCCCAAGCTGCAAGAAAGCAGCAGACTGGTGAGCTGGAGGAGATGGGGCGACAGGGAGACGTACGAACGACTGCTCAGTCGTGTGCTCAACAGCTGAACCAAGGTGTTTAAGGAGCTGCTATAGACTATAGAGCAGATCCAAAGTGAGGAAGATCGGATGTAAATGGGGAGGAGCTGAGAAGGAAGTCGATTCAGGTGGGGGTCTGTACGCTGGTTGTTCTTGTAAGCTCAGGCAGAAGGTTCGGGCGGGGGACCAGAATGGTTGGTGGGGGAAGCTTGTGCCAAGGCCATGAGCTTCAAACAAGGCTAGAGCAACTATAGCTTTCCGACAGTGGTTGACTAACCCAACACATCCTAGGCTGCCAGGACTCAGGCTTTCAAACTTGAGAACTGACTCAACGACTAAAAAGCTACCTAGGTATTTCGTAGGTTAACTCAGATTTTCAAACACGTCCATCTGCTTAAACTAACGTATATATTCACACAATTGGTTCATATATGGACACGCCGGCTTCATGTTAGCAATCGGCGTGGATTCTATTGCCTCGCCAGAACTAGGTGGGCTCATTAGTGAGAGCATTGGAATTCATGTGATACGTAATATGCAGAAGGGACGCAACCGCAAGCTTCAGCCGAGACTAGTGGTAATAAAAAGGTTATGTTTGCGCCGCTTTAAATACCGCGCCTCTACTGAGTCATCTTGTGTGTAGTAGGACTAATGACTAATAGACGTCTGGTATGTCAACTATTGCTAAAGACTCTGAGGCTATATGGGGTATCCAATGACGTCAGGTGATTACTGTTACCCTTGGTAATTCAATAAGATCCTTGGCTCCTTGGCTTGAACTCTAGATGACAGATATATTTCAGCTAATTCTTTGATGGCTGAGTTACCCTGAACCACCCCACACCCCCTCCATATCACTTCGATGTGCTTAGTACGAGCCCCAAGGGTTCAAGTACTTAGGTACTTGCTTTGTAGTACTTGCTTTGATGCCAGTATTGCTCAATTGGATACTCACAAGGGGCCTTGTGCATCGACTTTGTTTCGATCCACAACGGCTCGGATTTGATCTCCTGAAGATCCTGGGTTACTGGTCTTCCGGGTTACAGCTACTTTTTCATCTGAAATTGGAGTTACAGGACAATTGAACATATAACACTAGTCACAATTAGATGAAGCAAATTAGGCACGTGAAAACATTCACCAACTATGCGAAATCGTTTTCCCACCCGTAAAAATCAAACCTTCATAGTTCCTCGTGTTTTCCTCCAGTGCTTCGGACATCGCACATGCTACTTCGAAGCTGCCTGAGTTCATTTAGTACCACGTAGCAGCTACTACAAGAGGCTCCATATACCATTTCACATATATATCTGGCAGTCCTTGCGGCTCTAGTCCCTTTGGCTTCTATCCACCTCAACATCTTAGTCTTGCATCAACACCTAGGGATAGAGTCAGTCTTGGGACTATAGGGTCCTTCCTGCCAACAACCAGACTATCGCTAGAGTCACTAACTTCCAAATACAACAACTCCGAGGGCCTAGAAGCCGATTGAGAGGCCGTGCCGAATGATAAATAGTTCTCCCGGTTGATAGGGAGGTAAGGATTCCCGCTGGAGAATTCATTCGCTGGAATTATCACGAGAACGCGGAAGCATGCGAGAAGGACACCCAAAGCCCATGTAGGAAAAATACCAAAACCGGAGATCTCCACCATTGCATCCTCTATCTTGCAGAACCTTTGTGTTTGTAGTGAGGACATGTCTTTACACCATCCATTCCTGATGAGAGCGATACTTGTATAAAAATTTGCATGAACCCTTCGGCCCCAGGCCGGGTTGGAAAGGCCTATAATCCGTCCAGCTATGTCGAGTACTAGAAGCTAAGTGTACTACATTTTTTTCGGCGGGGCCACACCATTGTTTACCTGGTAAGCCGGCCAGGGTGCAGTCATTCGGGTCTGGGTGACAAGAACTCGGCCGCAGAGATGAATCGGTGGATCTTGTCGGTGCCAGTTGTGCACGAATTATCTCTTGCCGTTGGTATTTTTGGGCCTCAATCATACACGCAACAAGACTATTAATAGGACGCGTCAGCCTCCAACTAATATTGATGAGCCGCGTTAAAGGGAACTCCAACTACCTTTTATTCATCCTCCCCAAACGACAGTTTTACTTTTGGTTTGCTCTTAACTTTTCCACCAGTTCTTTTTTTCCGGCCCAGTTTTTCATCATCCTGGCCTGTTGTATTATCGCCCTCTTCCGCACCTATCATCTTGACCGATTTCCGCTTATTTATTTTGCTTCCAGCCTCCAGTATCTTCTCCTTCGTATCTAGCGGCTTCTCAGGACTTATTACTGTGTCCTCATCGGCTGTCGCGGGCGTGTTGTCTTTCTCTGCATCCTCTCTGTCGTCATCGGATTTCCCGCCATTCAGGGCTTTGAACTCTTCCACTGAGATTGTATCGTTTCCACCTTCCAAGACATATGTCGGTGCGTCATCGTCATCATCAGTGGGTCTCTTCTTGTTCCGCGGGGCTATGTATCGTTGCTGCTGCTCCCCGCCAGACTGCCCTTGCCGCAGCCGGCGGAGGAATGCAGGCTCTTCCATCTCTACTCACGGAGCCCATCGTTAGAAAACACATTATTGCATAGAATAGGACTGGACTGGAATACCGAATACTGACCATAGCTTAACGACTTCTTCGCATTGTAGGACATTATCAAATTTATTATCCTGATATTGTGGCTGTGGACGCCTTGGCGGGGCACTGGATGTCGGACGTTCACTTTCCGGATGTCAGCTGCCCTCCCAAAGCAACCCTTGCAAACTTTAAATTCAGCCCTTGCATTATTACATAAGGTAACTATAAGGTATATTAGGGGCGGAGACCTGGGGATCCGGGCGGGAGTCGTGGAAATAGAAGCTCACGCGAAATGGTACGTGTTCTGCATGCCTACGCTGACGAAGGATTGTACGTAGAGCCATGCGGACGTCCTAAATCCGCCCTTGTACCCTCTCGAGTGAATAGATCTCAGCACGTGGTCATCAGGGGAGCAGGGACAACTGCCCCTTTCGGACTTGCAGGGCAGGCTAAGGCGTTTTGGGGCAAACATCAACAGAAGATCGCTAGATGCATCAAAAAAACTGTAAAATAGATCTAGAGTCTGCGAGGCTTTTGTTTGGCCCATGCTTCAACTACCAAGCCGCATAAAAAATAGCAGGAGCGGGGGTACTGTGCCAGCTAGACTACTACTGCCAGCTTCCGGTACAGAATCTCGAGTTTGAAGAAGAGGAGGACTGTGGAAAGTGGAAGGGGGTATGTATGTATATCGAAATCGATATTGGTCTCTTATCAAAGTACACCTTTCTAACCAGACTACTAGCCTCATTCCCCAGACTACCCGTTCTCACACTCACCTGGCTCTCGTGCCCAGACTCACTGCGTCGTGTCCACTTTTCTCTGCGCCTTGATTGCGGCATAGAGGCCGAGAATTACCCCTGTGCCAAAGTGCCCCTTATCGTCGTTGCTTATCACGTTGGTTGGGCTCATAATCTGGCAAGCTCCTCACCCATTTTTGAAGCAAATCGGGAATGTATAGAGTGTACAACGTTTGGCAACGTTAACGGTGCAGTCAGCAAGGCTCAACGTTTAAGCGTGGCTCTGGCCGTGGATTTCCCAGGTCGTTCCTCGCCTCTATTGCTGTGTTTCCTGAGTGCAGATGGCGAATCTGGGCTCCTAGGATACCTAGGCTCTTCTTGCGTATAAACCCAGTACCGACTGCAACGTCCTAATCTTAACGTTCATTTGAAGTTTTAAAGTATGGCTTGAGTAATCTAGTTGCATTCGCATAGAGACTCTTTCGTTGGCTCGGTTGTGAATTTTTTTTTCCTGGACCGTACCTGGTGCGAGACCGGACTTCAACGCTCTGCAGAAGTAAATAACAGCAGCTACCTACTTTAATTACTACCCTAGTACCACAGGCGCGGGTACACCTGCTGCATTTTTCACTACCTGCGATCTCCACCTCCTTTCTACGGCCTTTAATCTACAGTGCTCCTGCTTCTGTTCTTCCACTCTTTACCGTTGTTCCTCCCGCTGCTCCTTTACTCTTCGCCGCTTGTCACCGGAGACCCCCACAACGAACGACGACGTGTAAACAGGAGTCATCTCGACGAGTTCCCACCAGCGCCTGAAGATATCCATAATATAGTCTGGTTGGCATAATAGGGAACGCCTTTGGTTTGGCTCGCCCCGAGACTAGCAGAACACTAGTATCGTCACGAGTTTGTGATTTCAGCGACATAACAGCCCGAGCACAAGCAACGCACCGGGCGAGGGACCCTCCTCACCTCCAAACCGAATTGGGTGTTGTTCAAGATGAGGTTCAAGGAGTCAATCTACGATCGGATGCCGTCCTCTGCCACGCTGCCGGCATTTCAAGATGTCTCGAAATCACATTCCTCGCCACGGGTAGCGTTTCTGAAGAAGCGGATACGTTTAAAAGGGTCTTCAGTTTCGGTGCCATTGGGAGTGATTCTGCTCTTCCCGGTGACGGTTCTCACACTAGTATTAATGTTAATGATACGGCATCCCAGCTCTGGGGGCGACGGCGGCGGTGGTGGTAGTATATTCACGGGCCCTCCTTCACCTATGATGAGGTATGGAAGTCAATTGTGTGGTTCTCAGGTCTATCGTATGCTGATAGATATGTAGGAGAATGAACGATCAGTACGATAGTGCGTTTCACGCGGGGTGTCTTGAGCCAGAAGTGGACGGGGAGCGAGCAAATGCAGTAATTTTGGTGTTGGCTAGAAATAAGGAACTTGATGGAGTCGTCCAATCTCTGAAGTCAATGGAGCGCCACTTCAACCGATGGTACCACTATCCCTACGTTTTCTTGAACGATAAAGAATTCAACTCGACGTTTAAGGAGACTGTTGTGAAGTATATCAGCGGTACAGCGGAGTTTGGAACAATCAATTCGACCTTGTGGGGATATCCGGATTGGGTCAATGTTGCAGATGCGGAAGAGGGGATCGCACGCCAAGGTGATGCTGCTATCATGTATGGTGGTATGGCCAGTTATCACCATATGTGTCACTTTTACTCTGGGTATGCTCATCCCGTCCCCACCTTTTTCGATTTCTGTATAACCTAACGTGACTGTTGATAGCTACTTCTATAAGCACGAACTTCTTATGAAATACAAGTGGTACTGGCGTTTGGAGCCAGAAATCAACTTCTTCTGCGACATTACCTAGTAAGTTTATAGGCTACAGCATATGCACCACAAAACTGACTTCTCCAGTGACCCGTTTATCCACATGGAGCGGGCAAACAAAACATATGGTTGGGTGATTGCTGTCAAGGAGCTTCGCGAAACTGTCCCAAATCTCTTCCGTTACGTGGCTAGCTGGAAACGGAAAAACAATATTAAGTCTCAAGGGCTCTGGGAGATGTTCGTTTCGAAGCCGGAGGAGCAAGAAAAGTTGTGGGCTGAAGAGAAGGATGGTCCCGGAACTGTTGCGAAAGAAGGGATAGACCCAGAGGCAATGGAAGGCGAAAGCTACAATATGTGCCATTTTTGGAGCAATTTCGAAATTGCACGCTTCGACTTTTTCAGGAGTCAGCAGTACGAAGACCTTTTCCAGACTTTGGAGCAGAGCGGAGGGTTCTGGCAAGAAAGGGTATGTTCCTACAAGTTTCAGAGTTTTATACAATTTATGAAAGCTAATTTTGTATTTATATAGTGGGGAGACGCACCAGTACATTCATTGGCAGCAGGTGTCCTTCTAGGCAAGAAGGATGTACATTACTTCCGAGATATTGGATATCGGCACACTACGATCCAGCATTGCCCCAATAACGCACCAAATAAGCAACTTCCTCGGGAACCATGGTACGACAGGAACCTGGACAAGGCAAAGGCCAAGGAGGAGGATGACTATTGGGCGAAATGGGATAGAGTCCAGGAGAATGGTGTTGGTTGTAGGTGTCGGTGTGATCAAGAGTACGAGGATGTAGAGGGCACTGGAGGCAGCTGTATACCGCAGTGGGTTGAGGCAATGGGGGGTTGGGCTTCGCCTTAATAAGTGCCATCACTTCAAACAGGGCGTTTTTTGCCCCAAGAATCCATCCTTAGATTCGGTTATGACGCATGAGAAATACGAATTTTTCCTTATGGCTTTGCATCTAGGGAGGCTAATTACCTGGGGCAGTGAGCGTGGGTTTGTGGGGAAATGAAAGATTGGACTGTTTAATTCTTTTTAATTTTCTTTCTAAGTGGCCCTTTTAAAGACCCTTAATCATTGTTTTTGCTATTAAGACCGTTTGTTCTTTTTTGTTTCGATTTTCAATTTTCGATTCTTCTGTATCATTTTTTGCCCCTCCGTTGACACTTTCTTCTTTCCTGAATGGGACCCAAAATTAATTTGTGTTTGTCTTCTTTCTTAAATCCCATCTTCTATTCCCTTCTTTTTCCTTTATTTTCTTTCTGTTTTTCATTTTCGTTTGCGAGGCTTTTTTGTGTAGACTTTGGGGATTTGGTTTTTCGGTGTACTAATTACTACCTCCATTACATACTTACAGAGGCGAAAGGAAGATAGAGAGACGCATAATGAAAGACAAAATACCGTGGATTCTGCGATTTGTTGTTTTGTTTTTATTTGTGTTTACAATGATGGGATTAGTAGACGCTAAAAAGTCTTGAGGCATGTTGAAGGAGTTGAGGATAACGTGTATAGTACGATACACAGATACACAGATACACCTGAAGCCCACTTGTTGTTCAACCGAGTCTTGCTTAAGTTTAAAACTCTCATGCAATGCTCCATAAATAAGACCTATGACCTTATGATCCATAAAAATGCCAAACTCCAGAAAAATTCTAGAGATAAAAAACTGCAGAATTGAACACCTTGTTTCCCTGCTAGGATATTCCCTCGTTATAAATCACTCTTAACAGCATTTCAACTGGCACTGCTTTACATGCCGCAATCATCTCTTACTCCCCCCCAAAGCAATCGCAAACCAACCACATCTGCACACAACCTTACTGCCACCCCTCCGTCCACGCCACCACCAAATCTCTCGCGTGAGTCCTCATCCAAAAATACTCCAAATTAGTCTTCCCATTAAACATCCCCGTATGCGCAGCAATCTCATCATCCGCCTTTTTATTGACCATCTTATACCATCCCTCCCTAGCACTCCCCTTCTGCGGCTCACTACAGAACGTCCTCTCCATGCCTAGTAACTGCTCTACCGCCCCACCAGCCCCCGGTGGCGCGGTCATACTATTTGCTTTCCTTACCCCCAATGATGTATAAATATTCGCAAACCCCACGCCTTTGATGCTGGATGCGCGGGAGAGTCGGGTTTTTAGTATCTCGTATTTGTAAAGCTCGGAGACAAACTCGAGATGTGAGGTCGCCCAGGAGAATCCAGCAGTAATTTCCTCGCGCTTGTAGATGGTTGCAGCGGTTCCGGCTGCTGCGATAGAGGCCGCGCCGGCGGCGTAGAGGGCGAGTTTACCCCAGCGGGACCAGGTGGAGGAGGGTTGTTCTTCCTTTGGGGTTGTAGCGGGTGGTGTAGATGTAGGAGTAGGAGAAGTATCTAGTCCCACTAAGCTGCTATGTCGACTACTACTGCTTCGATGATAACTAGGTCTTTCGCTTTTCTCTTTCTCGCTCCGGCTGCTTCTCCGGCTACTGCTGTCCTCCCGACCTTTCTCCCTCTCGCTCTTACTACTCTTATGGCGGCTACTCCTGCCCTCCTCTTTCTCCTTCTCACTCCTACTACTCCTCCTCTTCTCCCTCTCCTTCTCTCTCTCCCTATCTTTCTCCTCCCTCGCCTTCGCCCCTTCTACAGGGATCCTAGTCGCAACCGCCGTACTCCCATCCAC
>Ga0307511_10001881_pt1 | contig 22035 bp, 14 predicted proteins | sample 13_EM_MG_FD_200266 | JGI IMG/M metagenome (GOLD analysis project Ga0307511, IMG submission 200266) | Populus trichocarpa ectomycorrhiza microbial communities from riparian zone in the Pacific Northwest, United States - 13_EM | ecosystem: Host-associated > Plants > Roots > Unclassified | place...
ATGAAATTGAAGTAAATCTCGATTTTCATAAGTTATTTGAAGTAAAAAAAAATATCAACCAAAAGATCAAGGATAAAATAAAAAATAAAGAAAAGCTAATGGGCTAATTTGAAAAATTACAAGGTAAGGCGCAAGAATCGAGGGAGAGAGAGCACAAAAAATGTTCACTAAAACTAAAATGAAGTTCTGTTTTCTATACACGCCACCTCAACATAAAGGAGATATGGAGACGAATCTAATGATGTCCTGTAATAATATTTTTAATTGTTGAAATCAACAGAACTGCACACACCGTTCAAAAACAACTGAGCAGTTGACACATGCCAATACACTATCATTTTTATAATTCTTTTAATTTATTAATTTATTAAAAGACAAAACTAGATGTCACTTTATCAAATAACAAATAAAAAATATTAATATAATAATAAACATACCCCTAAATTTAAAGCATTAAAAACTAAAAATCAAGAATAATGAAGTATTTTTACTGTGTAAATATAAATAATAAGACAAACACCTCTTCTAGTCAGCCAAAAGTATTTTGGTTTACGAGGCTAGATTGATAATTTTATTATGCATTTTATAAGTAAAAATATAAATTTACTTTTAAATAACATCAAACAATACATTAATTTTAAGGATATTTATAATAATTTACAGTATAATTTTAAATGAAAATATTCATCTACCCCAAGTCAATTTAAAATATTAAAATGCTCAAAGACAACGACGCCACAATTTTGTTTTCATGTAAAAAAATAGAAAATTAATTGATTCCACCCGCCGTGCATTGTGTCTCAGGAACAGTGAATTCTCAAGTCTTTTAAATTTATTTATAATTTATAATTTATAATTACGATGACTCCAGTCCAGTGAGGTCAATCTCTCCACTAGACAGAGCTCACATCAATCACTACATTTACCATCATCCACTGCCCTCTATCATTTCTCACCCTTGTCTTTTTGTACGCTCCATCACAAGTAGTCCTGGTTTCCTTTTCTTGTCTCATCTTTCGCTCTCTACTTTCTTTTTCTCTAGCAACCAAACACAACTTAACTTGTTCTGTTGTGTCTTGACAGGTTAGTTTCTAACTACTAGAAAGTCTTTTTGTTTCTTTCTTCTGTTTTTTAGTGGATTCTACTTCCACAACTTATCTTGGCTACTATGTATGTGTTTTTGCCTTTTGTTGCTGTTTGAGGTTATTTTGGGGTTCATTGATGCTAATTTAGCTGCATTCTTGATTCTTTGAATCTTTTTTTTCCCTTTTATTCTTTAGGACCTTTTAAGCTGTTGAAGTAGACTACTGAAAGGTCTAGTTTTTTAGCAAAAATGTTTGGTTTCTCTAAAAGACGCACAAAACTTGGCAGGTGGGTTCTTTTTATTTTAGCTCTTTTATTGTTTCCCTTTTTTTCCTTTTAATTTGAAATTTGTAGAAAACAATGGATTTCAATTGGGATTTTTAAGTTTCGTTATTTTTTTTTTCTAAATTTAGATGCCATTAATTTGTTGTTACTTTCAGGGTCAAGAAGGTGCAACTCTCTGATTCTACACCAGGGATTAGAAGTCCTATTAGACCCCCAAAGCGAATTATTAGTAGTAATAATGCCAATGTAAGCTGCTTTACTTGTGTTTTTGTGGATTGGGATTAATGGGATTTTGTGCACTGTGGTCAGAAGTTCAAAATTCTTTGTGTAGAGTGAAGGTGTTGCACTTACAACTAATAATTCTGACGAGCTTGATTACAATTGCTCCTCTTCTGCTCCGCTGGATATCAGTGCCTCTACATCAGGGAATGCTGAGAACTGGATGGTGTTGTCGATTTCTGGGGACGAACCTACTCCTCGTTTCAACGTAATGTTGTTTAATGGTTTTTTTCCCCTTATATTTGAAATTTTTCATAGAGTGCATTGATAATTTTCTTCATTGTCTGTGTTCTGCTGTAAGTTGGAACTCTTTTTTTTTCTTCTTCTTCTTGTATAGCATGCAGCAACCGTCATTGGGAACAAGATGATAGTGGTTGGTGGAGACTCTGGAAGTGGATTGTTAGATGATGTACAGGTAGAGAGAATGTTTTCTAGCAACGAGAATGCCATTGGTTTTTATTTGTTTTAAATGAGTCTGAGTTTCTTGAATAAATGGGACACATGTTTACATTCCAACAAAATGGTGTCAGCAGGCAATATAGACCATGATCATTCAAATATTTCTTTTGTGAATTTTTTTTTTATTTTAAGGAAGTTGCAAACTTTAGTGTGGAAGCTGATATGAATCTTTGGTTTCTCTCTTCAGGTGCTGAAATTTGACCAATTCACGTGGACTACAATTTCATCAAAGCTTTACTTGTCACCCAGCAGTTTGCCATTGAAGATCCCTGCATGCAGAGGCCACTGTCTGGTATTGTCATCTAGCACTCTTCAACCGTGTTTGTTGTGCTTTGCATCCTTTGATGTTGAACCAGACTGTTTCTTTATATTACTTGGCATAGGATGATTTTTCCAGTTTAAGATGTTTGATGCCTCAATCGGGGTGCAAATTATTTTCGTAAGTAATGGAAATAATTTTTACACAGAATGTGTGTGTTCACTACAGTTAGGTGTAAAATCATTGGTGTCCAGCAAAGAAAGTTCAAGTGATGGTATGTTCTCTGAGTCTAGAAGATTGATCCATAAGACAATAACTCAAATCCTACTGAGTGGATGAAACAAACAAACATATTTCTCCAAGCTTTCCATTATGATATATTTATTTAAAGTTTTAATATAGAAAATGACAGTTTCATTGAGAGACATTGAAACCAAAGGTTATTATCTCCTCTTCCTTGTGCCTATATTACTTGAGCTTCATGTATCATGTGTTGGCTTTTCTCCATAATAAAGAACTGCCAGTAGCTGCTTATGCCTTTCTGTAGCGTTATGCACAAGTTTTCGATCTTGTGGAGCTTCAAAAGCTACTAGTGTCTGAAGTTTCTTTCTGCTCTTGGTCTGCCATAGGTTTCTTGGGGGAAGAAGGCACTTCTTATTGGAGGAAAAACTGATCCTGCTAGTGACCGAATTTCTGGTTGGATCTCTATGTTTACCACACCCATGTTGTCATTTCTTGCATAGTCTGGAATTACTCTAATGTCTTTCTTGCTTTTTCAGTGTGGGCATTTCACACAGAAACAGAGTGTTGGTCAATCATTGAAGCAAAGGGAGACATTCCGGTACCCTAACACATTTTATATTCATAACCCCCCCCCCCTCCCTTCTTTTTTTTGGTAAATTCATTACAAGTCCTAATATCCCCTCATTTATTTATTCAATCTATCTATCTGACGTTGCAGTTCGTTGAAATATCTGAACCTAAATGAGAAGCAAGTGGAACTCTACACAAGCTGGCATATGCTTCCTAACAAAAATTATGTTTTCTTTTTGCAGATTGCCCGCTGTGGTCATACAGTGGTCCGAGCAAGCTCTGTTTTAATTTTATTTGGGGGTGAAGATGCTAAAAGGAAGAAATTAAATGATCTGCACATGTTTGATCTCAAATCTTTCACTTGGCTGCCTCTGCATTGCACGTGAGTGCTCTCTACACCAATCTATACAATAATGGTATACATTAAGGTTTCAATAGGCATTGTTTTGTCTGCACAGAGGAACCGGACCGTCTCCAAGAACCAACCATGTAGCAGCTCTTTATGATGATAAAATTCTACTTATATTTGGAGGAACATCCAAGTCCCGGACTCTGAATGACTTGTATTCACTTGATTTTGAAACGGTTTGTAAATTCATTCTTTGTTCCATCATGTTGATTATTTCAAACTAAGAATATAGATTTCATATTACATTTTGATATGTAAAATCTTTTTTCTCAGATGGTATGGTCGAGAACAAAGATACGAGGCTTCCATCCATCACCTAGGGCTGGGTGCTGTGGAGTTTTATGCGGAACTAAATGGTACATAGCGGGGGGAGGAACTAGGAAAAAACGTATGCCTCATAGCTAAAAAGCAAACGCTCCTGTCATCTGACCTGTTTCTGATAATTTGCAACGTTATATGCTTCTGTCATGTATGTTAGAGTTGCAGGCATAATATCTAATGTTCTCGTGATTGTGAAACTTCAAAGGGAGAAACATGTTTTATTCATCCATACTGGAGTTCTTGGTTGGGTTAATAGTGATTGGGGTCTGTTATAGGACAAAATAGCTTTTATGCCATGTGTTCTGTATCTCTTGCTCACGGTATTAGAATTTGATGTATCTTACTGCATTGGATTTTGGCGTTTCTTCTGTAAGTTGAATTGGAGTTTAACTCATTAGCATGTTTGCATTGTTAAATTCTTTCTCAGTGTATCGCTTAACAAAAACGTTGAAGTAGTTTTCATTGGTATTCTGTACATGTTGCTGAATCCTGTTTCTTTATTATATCTACAGGGCACTCAGAAACTTTGATTTTTGATATCTTGAAAGTGGAGTGGTCAGTGGCATTTCCATCACCCTCATCTTCTATTACTACCAACAAGGTGAGCCATGTAGATTGTACTTTTGTATAAATGGTATATGTCTGGTTAACAGAGTGGATTCTTAATAAATAAGACCAACCCTTGAACTTTTAATTGTTGGTGAAGAACCCACATGGACGTGGATTCGATGCTCCTCTGCCAATTGAGGGGGTGGACTACAGAATCTAACTATAAGAATAACAATTGCTAACCATGCAGAACAATATGTCAAATTTTGTTTTGAACAATCTGTGCTAAATGTGCATCTACAATTGCCTTGTCTTGTTTGAAAATGTTCCAAGTATGTATTCAGCAGCATCAACCAAATGGATGCTATGTATGCATACATCTCCCATTATTTTTTTGTGAATAAATTCATATCATTTATTCCCTTGAAGCTAGAAAAAGAAAAAGGTAAACATGAGCAACAAATGATGCACGCAAGGAATAATGATGCAGACTCAAAACTCAAGGTTAACTTGTGCATGTGAAACAATTCCAAACAAGCTTAGGTGGGATCTCTGAGTTTATCATCACATTAATATTAGGTGTATTTTCTGAATTTTATTATCATTCATGGATGTGTTTTAAAAATTTATTTTCACCATTAATTCTTTAATGTTGGCAAAAAAAAAGATCTTCATCCTGAGTCATTACAGAGAATGCTGTAACCCAAGATTCAGAACCTCATGTTCATATTGCTTCAAAATATAGGGGATTAAAGACATCTTTTGGCATGGCTTCAAGTGTTTTAAATATCACGTGCTTTGTTGTTTTCAATATCCTTTCAAGATTGTAGCGTGAGGCTGTACTTTCTTTGCATTTTTTTTTTCATCAAAGGTTCTGTCTAAGTTGTTATTTCTCTCTCAGGGATTTAGCCTGGTACTTGTGCAGCACAAGGAAAAGGATTTCCTTGTTGCTTTTGGTGGAAGCAAAAAGGAGCCATCAAATCAGGTTCAAGACTGGAATGTCATATTTTCTATGGCATCATTTCTGCTTTTGATGTTGGCTGGAGATTGTAGTCAATTCTGCGAAACTAGTAACTTTGCCTTATGTTTTATTACAGGTTGAAGTGATGGGCATTGAGAAGAATGAATCATCAATGGGTCGTCATTCTGCTCCTGGTGAAGGCCCTAGAAATTTGCTGTTAGAAAAGTGCTCATCGTCTACAGTGTTGGCTGATCAACTTGGTACCGGCTCTTCTCAGCATTCAGTTGATTCCATTACAAGACAAAATTTGGTATCTGCAATTGAACAGCATGGTTCTGGTAGGAAATCTTTGTCAGAGTCCTTGCTTGTTGATCCAAATTCTGCTTCCGGAAATGTCTCTCGTCGCAAGGACTTTCACCACAAGGAAGAAAACACCACGGCTGCTAAGACAGCAAAGAACTTAGATGGAAATTTTGCATCACTGGTAAGATGATATTTCTCACCAATTAGCTGGTCTTTGCTATATTTTTTTAACCTTAACCATTTATGAATTCAAACAGCTGTGCTAAGGTCAGTTTTGGATGTTCTTTGTTCTTGACGACAATTAAATTGTCTTGGTTGTTTTCAAATTGAAAAATCAAGAGATTACTGTTAGACAGTGGAAGGGTATAAATATCTTGGTCAAATCACAAGCATTGTGCTTATTGTCTGAGAGAATAAAAATACTGTAAAACTGTTTTCATTCCTTTTTTCTGTGATATTGTCCAAGAGTAAGATTGCAAGAGATGCTTATATTTTCCATTATCACAAGCGTTGTGCTTATTTCAGGCCACTGAACTCCAAAGAAATCATTCTGATGTATCAGTCCAGCCTAACAATCCATTTGGTAAAATTAATGCTGAGGAGATGTCTTGCGTATTTCAAATGGAAACTTCTAACTCTCACAACCAAGGAACTGGAAACCTTTCAATTGATAATGAGGATGTACTATTACCAGAGAGTGATTGTACAACAGGAGGGGCTCGTGCAAGTATATATCGATTGTATGAAACAAAAATAGCTGCTCTAACAAGAAAGAACAGAGTACTTGAAGGACAACTGGCAGCTGCATTTATCGGTCGAGAAGCAGCAGAGAAAAATGTATCCTCTGCCCTGAAGAGCAGACAGGAAATGGAGAAAAAGTTGGTAGACACAGTGAGGGAGATGGAGTTGTTGAAAGAAAAGCTGGCTTGTGTAGAGCTAGCTCAAGAAGAGGCCAACAGCTTATCAAATATTGTCCATTCGGACAATCTAAGGCTTGAGCATGATGTGGCTTTCCTGAAGGCTGTTTTGGATGATACTCAGAAGGTACTTGTGATAATCTTGTCGGAGGCCATGTCATGATGATTGGTTTTTTTCAGTCATATTTACTGATTGGTTATTTGTTGCAGGAGTTGCATTCGACTAGGGGAGTCCTTTCTGGGGAAAGGGCAAGAGCATTCCAACTACAGGTACCAATTCTAAACTAAATTCTAGGTTTTTTGTGGGAGAGGTGAATGGAACGATGAAAGATTCTTCCTGATAGATGCTTCCCACTTGTGTGATTCACTATCTTGCTATTTTGAACAGCTCTTCTTTGTCTTTATTGGTTAATAAGTGCATCAACCACCCAACAAATCTAGCAAAACTTTTTAAGGTATTCTCTTAGTTGAGTTGCCCAGTCTAGCACTGATGTCCATGTCTGAGCACTCTAGAGAGAGAGAATACACGAGTTCTCCTTTCCGCTTTCCCCTGGGGATAAATTGCCACAGCTGCATAAAAATATTCCAGGTTACCAGCTTCTTTTTTGATTGAATGATAGAGGTCCAGCTATATACCTGGTAATACATGTGATTCTTCATATTTCAGATCAAATCTTTGATGTTTAGCCTTTGAAACATCACTAAATTCCTGGATGACAGATCATTCATTGTTGGCAGAGGAAATGCCAATGGTGTTGTGTAATTTGAATCTACCACCACCTGCGACGGGCCTTTCTAAAAGAAACTATTTCTGCTTTAAGATCTTCCTCTTTTAATTTATCTCTCTATATTGGGTGTATCTGCCATGCAGATTGAAGTTTTTCATCTCAAACAAAGATTGCAATCTATGGAAAACCGAACGCCTACACCAAGAAAGCCATTCCATGTGCACTGAGGAGAAAGATTGTGTGCAAGGCAGAGGGCATACCATCTAAGAAGATAATTGCCACTGAGCTGATCAATGGTCTTCTATACTAGCCTGTGTGCAGCTGTGCATGGGATGGAGAATCATATTGTTGCAATATCACCTTGTAAATATATGAGACAAAGGTTACATCCATACCTGTTCAGTTGCCTGCTATTTCTTGGCCTTAAAAAATTCTGGAGAAATACAAGCTAGTGTCCAGAATATTTGTGTTCAAACTCTTTAGGAGGCGGAGGCAGAGGCGGAGGCGCTTTGGGTCTAGGAAAATAACTTGAACCAATAAAAGATGGTCATTTGAAGAGGTTATGTCTTTGATTTCGCCCCCCTGAAAAATGATCTAGGAAAAGAAATTGTATCTTTTTAAATCAGAACTACAATGCCGGCTTTAGCAGATCAGTGCTGTATCTATAGATATACCTGGTAAAATGTTCAATTACGTTTCTAATTTACTACACAATTTCTGTTCTTTATAAATCCAAACAAAAAGCCACTACTAAACATTGAGGCACTCTCACCATCTGCGTAGAGAAGTTCCAACACCTTCAGGGCTATTCTCATGCATAAGCTTGTAGCTCCAGACACCTGCATCCCCTTCTTCTAAGAGGACTCAGGTTCGAGAGTAGCCCAGAGAGAGAATGTCAACTCCATGGTTATCTCCTCTGAACAATTTGTAGATTGCCATCTACGGATGCTTTTTAACTGCAGCATTAAAAAAGCTGAATAAATCAAAATTACAGGTCAGTCTTTTTATCAGATACAAAAACAGCATCAAAAGCAACCATAGCATGATAGAAGAAAGTTGCCCAAACAAGCTGACTTACGGTAGCAACCTTATCATCAGCAGCATTGATGTCTCCAATCATCACACATCCCCGCCAAGGGTTTGCATCAGACTCATGACTGCATCAGCCTCATGTCTCATTCCTTGACTGCCATTTCAACATAATGCCATTAAAAGATCCATAAATATCCAAAAAACGAAAGAACACAACCCTTCAGTTTCCGTGAATCTAGAAAACAATTGATTGATTAACACAGAAAAAGATAATGGAACACCAAGAAACCAACTGTCAGATTCGTCGCATTGTAGGGCAACGGACCACACTACCAATCCCAGCACAGTTAATACAATAACATCACTGTCACCTAATCCAAATCATTGAACCCAAAATGAAAGAAGATGAAATTTAAGACACGACCGGTAACACGAGACGATCCAAACCCAGTAACTAAATGAACAAGGTAATCCCATCACTTCCCATGCAGAAATAAAGGGTTTCCTTCTTCCCTTCTTTTAAGTTTTTTCATCCACAAGACCGACACTGCAGACCACGATCAGTTGTTACATAGTCAGAGATTAACATAGTAGCTAGCAAACATGAGTCGCATTACAAAATTGCCAACTACCAAATAATTTAGGGTGTGCCGACATGTCCAAACAACTTCTGGGGGACGATTATAAGGGCGAGCTACCAAAAGTATTTTCTAGCATCAACTTATGTAAATTCAGGACCAGAAAATAAGACGTGTATACATTGAAAATTAAGGGTCGTATGGCCCTGGAATCAAAACTTTCCCCATTCAAGATTACAATTGAAACTATGACATACAAACATGTTGAACAAAATCTCATTCCTACACCATCACGCAAAAGCACCCTACAAAAGCACCTCAATTTCCAGTTCTCTTTGACTTGAATTCTCTGATTGCTGAAATTACCTATGCAGCGTGGCAATTTTTCCTGCAGTCCACACTGGTCATGGCATTCTCTCAGCCAACATTCTTGGTGGAAATAATTTCCTGATCTCGTATAAATTTACAAGATCTTCTTTGGCTTTGCTTTTATAAAAGATCAGTCTCTTCCTGGTCTCCATCTGCATCTTCTATCTCATTTTCTTCATCTTCTTCAGGTGCATCCGGATCCACCCCCTACAGCAAGAACCAATTAGTCCCTAAATAGGGATTACACCCAAAACATCCCAGATCCAGACCCCCAACCCCACCCCAAGTCAGTTGTCCAAGTATATTTTTCCTAATAAAAGACACTAGTTATAGACAGTGCAGAGACCGAAAATTAAAAATGTTGCTGAAATAATAAGTTGCAAACCTTCATCTGTTTTTCCAAGCGCTCTAGCCCTTTTTTTGCAGCTTCATTCTGTGGGTTTATTCTGCAACCACAGTATTAAATTGTGGGCATTAACAGCAAGGCAATGCAATGCTTTCTTGGCAATCAACAATAAAAGCATGCAAACATTCAGGTAAAAAATCTCAGATTCTAGATTAAAGAAATCAGAGCACATTTAATATTCTACCTTAATGCAGACTGATAATGTGACATAGCCTCTTGCAGCATATTAGTGGCAGCAAATACTTGAGCCAACTTGACATGAAGAGAGTCATCTGCCCAGTCTTTGAGATATCGCTCTAGCAGAGACACAGCATCTCCATTTCGACCCTCAATGACATGAAGCTCAGCCAAAGCTAATGCTGCACCAAGGTAACCAGGTTCCAGCCTCAGTGCTGACTCGTAGAACTTTTTTGCCTGTTGAATTTGACATTAGATTGACTTTAACTATAAATTTAGAAATGATCACTCATGAGCTGATGAAATGTGATCCTTTAACCAAAAGAAAAGAAGAGTAAAATTGATCTGTTACGACTTTACTACCTTCTCTCTTCCACCAGAGTTACTAGCATGTACATCCCCTACTAATTTTAGAGCCTTTGCAGACTGAGGCATGGCTTTCATTGCCTCCCTGGCCGCATGCAGGGCCTCTTTAATTTTGGAGAATGCCAAATAAGAATGAACCAAACCTGAAATTGTAATTGATTCAATTAATTGAGGCTTGTTTTCCTTGTTATTGTTACATTTGGTGGACAGGTGTAACCCAATCATAGATATGTCATGGAAGTTATGCAGATGAACAATATGAAGTTTTGGTCTTATTTTTTCTCTTGCAGATTGTACGGTTGTACCTTGATATGAGCGGAGATCAGCTCTCAATTCTTGAGCTCCCCTGAAAGCAATGACAGCTGCTTCTGGCCGCTTTAGTGACAATAGCAAAGTACCCTGATATCAGAGAAAAGAATGTAATGAAGATTAAGATTTATACAGCAGAAAGATATCAACCCACAACAATATCAGAGAAGACTTTGATCAAAACAATATCCATCCTATCAGGCATAAACTATCTGTATACCTTCATAATGTAACCCAGAATGTGCCTCTCATCAATCCTGGTGCTCTGATTGCAAAGAAGAATCAATCAGTGGATTTGTGAGATTAAGCAGATGGAGAAAAGATTCATATTACTACAAAAAAATAGCTAACCTTCTCCGCATAAGACAGCGCTCCTCTCTCATCTTTCTTTTCCCACAGGACAGACAAAGCCACAAAAACTTCTGGCCTTGTGGGATCAATACTCAGCAAATCATGCACCAACTTGTTTAGCTTTGAAAAATCACCCTTTGTCTTTAGAAGCATTGCATACTCATCCATATAAGTTACAATGTATGGATCAATTGATCGAACCTGCAAGTCCATGAACTTAACATGTTTGTGCCATGTGCAAAGAGTGAGCACTACCTCAAAGTGGAAAACATAACTTCTAATACCTTCTCAAAATTCATTAAGGCCTCATCATTCTTCCCAATTATGGCTTGAACCTTAAGACATCGAGTTACGTATTAGTGAAACAGATAAACAATTTTAATATCTCTAGCCAGCTTGCACACAGTATAGCATTTCTTACCTTTGCAATTTCAAGTAATACATGTATGTTATGAGGAAAACGTTGCAGGAGTTCTGCAAAGAGATCCAAACCACCTGCCAACATAAGGGAGAGAGTGTAAGAGTAAAAACCTTAGTGGATCAATGATCAACCAATAATCACTAAAGCTGACATGGCAAGCAATAGAAGGAAACAGATCTGTAATTGACGAAATCTAAGAAAGGGAAGTAAATTGTGTACTTACTACCATTTTTTTGCAAAGTTTCTTTTCCTTGTTCACACAATAATTTTTGGGCATGTATTTCATTAAGATAATCAATTAATAGATACATCTGATTAACAGCTAAAATTCACCTTTTGTTTACTTATCTATTTGCTTTTGTATCAGGTTAAGATACTAGCAATAGGAATCCCCTTCTGCAACTAGTTGTGTTGGCAGGCAGATATGCATAAATTAGCATATAAACATTACTTGCATATGTTTGAAATGTAACTATTTTACCTTTGTAATCATTTGAAGCAATACAACATTGGGCCTCAACATAGCGCTGCATACAAATAACAGTTTATAATGTTGCAAGGTGGGCATAAACAATACAATAACAAAATGCAAAACTGTTGAAAGGTAAATGATTAATAAGATAAGTTACAATGTCTTCAAGTAATTTTTTTTGTAATCTATGCTGTAAGCATGCCACTGGATAAGGGTGGTTGTTTGTTCCTCGAGTAGCCACCCATGCAATATAGACAATGAAGCCATTGTGTTTGGTTTGTGGTGATGGTGAGGAAAAAGCTCAAATGGTATAGAAGTACACGCTTTTTCTGAAAAGCACCAGAAAAGGCTCATGCAGTGGTAGCTTTTTAACCACCACAATGCCTAACAAGCTCAGCAGTCATTCAAGGTGATTTGATTACTGTGCATAAAATCTACATGCTTGATTTTATAAGCAACAGAACGGTGTTTGCATGAAACGTGGATGAACATTTTGTTCATTTTTTCCTTGGATGATACTTTTGAATGAAGACTAAGATTTAAAGCCATTTAAACAAACTTATCACCAAATGAGCTTTTAAAAAAAGATTACTGTGGTAAATGAAGACAAAATGCTGACAGTGAATAACCATAGGGCAGTAAGCAGTTGACAATGGACCCAAATCTAATCTGTTTCATCTTATACTTACTTACTTGAACCCAGCGAGTAGAGTCAGTATGATCAAGTGGAGCTCGCCCACTTCTATTTGAAGCCTGTAACCATAATAGAAGTGCCCCAAGGATATCAACCAATTCAAACTCCATGGTAAAAAGAAAAAAACAACGCAGATTCATTTAAAATCTTATTTTTCCATAAACTCAACAAGGCTGCAGAACATCAAATCATTGACTATGAAAATGAGAATATTACGGGTAGCAGAAACCAACTAACCTGCCACCAGGTCATGCATTCATGCTTTTGAAAAATCAAATCCTAGATGAACCAAATATTATGCTAAATAAATGAGAACTATTTCCTCCACAGAACTTACTTCTCATTCACATATAAGCTGAGTTTGTATTGATAGGAACAACATCGCTGTCTATTTAAGTCAAACTACAATCAATATTTTCACTTAGATAACTTCTTGTTCTATGTATAGTAACCTTGCATAAATATGACAAAATAAAACTTCATAACAGCTCAACAAAACCTTCCTGGACTTCTAAATGAAAAAAAAAATCAGCATTCATGAAGATAAAATGATTTTACAGGGGTAGAAGTGAAACATGATTCCACATATACTTGTGAAAAAGTGAATGATATCCATAACAAACCTGTAAAAAAAGTGAAATGATATCCTTGGCAGCAACTCCCAGTTCCGCCAAAGCTATGATAGCCTCAATGACAAAAGGGCAATGCCTGCCAAAAACACACCCAAAAGAAAAACAAATTCTCTGAAATCTAACATAATGATCTCTCTTATATGAGTAAAGGAAAAAAAGAATTGCTAATTTGAATAAAATAGGTGAACAAGCATGTACAACAGTTTGTAAGGTACCAAAAATGTTGGCAATCAAGTGATACTAATTAAAAGAGGTAAAACACATTTGAACATTGAAGAAGAGTGTGCTCTCACAGGAGTATACAAAACCACAATAAGTTAATGAAATTATCCTAAGGCAACAAGATGTTCTCTTAAAACTATTCAATCGAGTGTAATCACCAGAACAAGCACCATAGATGTTTCAAAACTATCCAGATATGACATGAAGAACTACCAGAAATCATACCACAAAGTTTATGAGCCAAAGATTAGCAAATATATTTGTATGCGTGCATAACTTTCAATTATCTATTTTGTATTCTGTTTATGAAATAGGGAACATAAATTCGGGCAAGCAACCAACTTGGTGGATGCAAGCTATCTTAGCTAGTAAACTTCCTTGGTGCTGGACCCAGTACCACAAATCAAATAGAAATGAAAAATTTAAGCATGGCAAAGGCTACCACTTGTAGCCAGCCAATGGATATCAAAAAAAGAAAAAGAAAGAAAGAATTGCGATGCAACTTGACACACCTTAAGCACTCTTTGTAACAAGTGATAGCAAAGCGAGTATGCCTTGAACTTCTATAAAGCTTTGCCATCAATAAACTCATTTGTAAAGTTCTTGCTTTGCTTGGAATTCCTTCCATCTGCCAAAAAAAAAAAAAAACTTAATTAATTAAAAGGGAAAAATTCTAGTAAAAATATAAAGAATAAAATTGTAATAAGGGAAAAACCTCAACAAGTGCGGCTCTAGTTTCATTCATTGCTGAATGGCAAGATGCGATCTTGAACTTCACCTACCATTGGGATAAATAAAACAGTAAAAATCAATATAAACCACACAATTCCTCAAATAATGTGTGTAAGAAATAAAATCAAATCGATGTACCTCATTTTCATTAATTGCTGAAATGTTAAAAGAATTCGGAGAAGAAGACCTGTTCGACAATGAACTCCTAGAAGTTGTCGAACTCTGTTTCGGAATTATCTTGCAGTAATGCAATGCTTGCTTATACGTATGCTACAAAATTCAAAAAAAAAAAAACGCAAAACAATTAAATTCCAGATTCTTCTAAGAAATAAACACACACACACACACGCATATAGAAACACTCACAATCGCTCTGCGAAACTCTCTATCGCGAAACAATGCATCTCCAAGAAGAATCTAAAAATAAATAAATAAATAGTGTCAAATTGGAAAATAAAAGGAAAATAATGTGAGTGAAAAGAGAGAGGGCACCTGATTTTCGGCTTTGAGCTGGGGGCTGGTTTCGAGACTAACAGTAGATGATGAAACCAGAAAGCAACCCTGTAAATGTAAATACAAAATTTAACGATTTTTTTTTCACAAATTGTTAAGAAGAAAAAAAAGATTATTACGAGAATTTGAGCGGAATTGTAGAGTTGGTTATCGAGAAGAGCAGTGATTTGATCCTTTGGCACATCCATTCTTGTGCTCAAAATCAGAAACTGAGAGAGAGAGAGCGCTCTTTTTTCTCTAAGTAATTACAGTTGAGAAGAGAAGAGAGTGAGTGCGGGATTTTGGGGTTCAATTTTTTAAAACACCAGAAATGTCTCGCTGAAAGGAAACCCCAGCTCCCTCTCTTTCCAAAAGACGCGTCGTTTACTATTTTTTGTCCGACCCGATGATACCCGGATAAGAGGGAGCCTGATTTTTTTTTACCTGATCCGACAGGGACATAGGTTGGTTTTTGGCATTTGCTTGCTCGACAGTCCCTCTAAATTTACCAAACAGATTGTTTTTATATTTTAAAAATAATTAAAAAAAGTTAAATTTTTTTTTTTTATTTTAAATTATTTTTTTATGATTTTAGATTATTTTAATATATTGGTATTGAAAATAAATTTTAAAAAATAAAAAAAAATATTTTTTAATGTATTTTAAAAAAAATATTTTAAAAAACAATTCATTCCATAATACTAAAAACAAAACTCTAAACAAATAATTAAAATACTTGCATGCGTTTTTAAGACTAGATGTGTGAGCTGTACAGCTCGTTTGGAAACACGGTGCAAACTGCGTTTTCTTATATTTTGAATTTTTTTTACTTGAAATGAATTTTTTTTATGTTTTCATATCGTTTTGATATGCTGATGTCAAAAATAATTTCTAAAAAATAAAAAAACTTTATTTTGATGCATTTATAAGTGAAAAGTACTTCGAATCGCTACCACAATCTCAAACACACCTACAGGAGACATGTCGATGATGTCATGTGGTTAATAAGAATGTGTTTGTCTTCGTGGTAATTATTGTAGTTATGGTTTGATAAAAGTGATTTTGGAAAAATCATTTTTGTTGTGGTTGGTTTATATAAAATGCGTGTTTGGTTAAATTTGTGGTTTGATTTTTTTTTGTCCAAAAGCATGTCATGATATGTTTGATTAAAATTGTGATTGGGATTGATGTTGTATATAAAATGACTAAAAATGACATAAATTATTTTTTTATGTTTTAAATAGCAAAAACAACATTTAGTAGAAACAATAATTGACATAAAAAGAAATTGTTCATTTTTAAAATAAAAAAAAACATTATTGCCCCATTAAACTTGTTGCAATGCCATCACGAACATAATCCATACGTGAAGCCCTCTGGTGCCCATATGTTTGTGATTGTGGAACCACATCGATTAAAATATCATCAGGAATAAAATTAAGATGGCGATCAAACTCATTAAATGCAACATCTTAGATCGACTTTCTTCTAATGTAATTATGTAGTGTCATTGATGCGACAACAATTTGAACTTGTGTTTTGTAAAAAAACACAAGCATGTTTTGCAAGATTCTCCACCTTTTCTTCCAAACTCCAAAAGTATGTTCTATTACACATCGTAACGATGAATGGACACGATTGAATATTTTTTCCCGACATTACGGTTGTCCTCATCGATGAAATTCTGGAAGATGATATTTGTCACATCTATATGGCCTCAAGTAATTGTACTCATTTGGATATCCTGAATCAACAAGATAATACTTCTCTACATCAAGATAATGTTCGTTCAAAACTTAATTCGACCAAAAAAAAAATTATTCAAATTTAATAACACCCCCATTTTTTATTTCTCAATATCTTTAAGTGGCTTCAAAAATCTTATATTTAGATTGTCAATCGCCTTAGGAAATATTATTGCATCGCGTGCACTACTTTTCCACTCAGCCCAAACAAATATAAATTGCATGTCAAAGCTACATGCTGCCATTATATTTTGAGTGGGTACACCTTTTCTGCCAATAAATGGTATTTGATTTTCTTGTGATACACAAGCACGTATATGTGTTCCATCAATCGCTCCAATACAATTCTACATAAAAAAATAGTTTAGTAATCAATTGAAATGTAGTCAAAATATTTCTTTGTAACCTTTTCAATTATTTAATAACTTAAAAAAAATTATTTTTCACATTGAAATGTGGCATATATCTTGGATTCATTGCGATTTTTGTTGGTGTTGTGGAGAATTCTGGATCTACCGGTTTGATTACTTCAACAGCTAGCAAGCACATTGACCTGGGAACTTCGTTGAAATATCTGCTTACAGTTTCACCTGAATGTTGAAATCTCTCCTGAACTTCCCTGTTTGAAGCTCCTAGAACTAAAGTGTAGAGAAACATGTCTACCTTATCCATAACACTCATCTTCCTAGAATGCTTTAACCCGTACAACGTTTCCAAATCAACACACATACTCTACAATATGTCTGCATCCATCCTAAACATGTTAACACAATGTATCAAATGCCCATTTAAAATTTCATTCAACCATCTCATTCCTGTGTTGTATGAAACTACATATGGTTCCTTATAAATATAATTATTATAAAACAAAGCAAGTGCTTCATCCGTGCATAACAATAGTTTATTTCGATCAAACTCTCTAAGCCAAAACAAATCTCCTTCCTCATCATCATCGTGTTTATTTTCATCATCGTAGTTCGTCGTCGTCATCTGTATTGTTGTCGTCACCAGCATCGCTACTGCATCCAAAATCGCTACCACTACTTCTACCACCAAAACCATTTGAAACATACTGAACAACATTATTCATAACATTGTTATACTCGTTATCAAATAGATCATTAAACCAATTTGCATCCATATCTACAAAATAACAAATTTTTTCACACGTGAAATTACCACAAATAGATGTAGACGGAGGAATCTGTTTTGATTATAAAACTTTCATGTTGGCCTGAACTTTTACCAAAACAAAAATTATAAAACATTCCCAAATTACTATAGATCTTTTAGTAATAATTAATTAATACAATAGTAAGTGCAAAACAAACATACTTGTATGTGAGCTTTTAATTAAATAAATGAGTTTAATTGAACATATCTTATGGTATTAAAAATCAATAATGAAAGTTAAGTTTACAAAAATATGGTCAATTAATTGAGATGGAATGGGTTTTTTTTTTAAAAAAAGGTGAACATAAGACCATGATTGTACATAAAAGTGATTTTGTATATAAGTTGAAAAACGACAACTAACCTTTTCAAAATCATGCAATTCAAGTGCAGACTTGTTCTATGTTTGCAGCTGTAATGGATGTATTGTATTTGGTAGTGTGCTTTAAATAGGCAACCAATAAAATTTATCATGACATGAAATGAAAGTAAACATGCCAAATGTTTAACAACAATTCAAACCAACTTTCTAACCTATCATTCTAGCTTGCAACAGCAAACATTCCACATGTTGACAACCATTCAAACAAACTTTCCAACATACAATTCCAGATTGCAACCAGAAACAAAACAAATGTTAACAGCCATTCAACCCACATTCTAAAACACCTACAATTCCAGCTTACAACATGAAGCATTCTCACCTAATTTTCCACATTCCAACAAGAACCATTATCCAATAGTCACTAATAAAATGCAATACATCAACATGTTATACATTATAACACATTGTTTTAAAAATAAATCATAATCTCATACATTGAATCTCCTACTCAGCAACAAACATTAAATTTACACAGTAATGGACAACAACACATCATCGACAACAAGCACGTCCAAATCAACATATCGCAACAAACTTTTTCTCTTGTAACTGTCAAAAAACACAACACCAAAATATGTTGATGACAGTTCAAACATGAAAATTATGTTCATGAAGCATTTAAAATACAATGAACAAATCATTGTAATAACCTATCCAACAACTTCTGACTTCAAATATGAAATTCATATAATACTGAAAACACATATGACAACACAGTCAACTTCAATTGCTGAGAAATAACATAGAGATAATTGTAAGTACATTATATCATATTTACACTTACATCAAGGCTTTACATTTGATCTCCTCTCGAACATTAATTTTAGTCATTGAAATTTTCTTTCCTTATCTCCAATTGCTGCCCACATTTTCCTCATGCTTCTAACCATGAAAAACTCAGTTGCAAAACAATAAAGCTCACTGCCGAAAACTACTTCCTCAATTGAGTAAAACTCCTTCATGACCTCTTCTATTCTACATCCTTTTTTATCCCAACCACTTGATGTGCATTCACTCCTAGTAGAGACACTATCAACCAATCGATCTAAACGTGAAAACAGTTGCGCTCCCATTCCTGAACTTTTTTTATCACTCTTTTGTGTACTGTTGAACACCTTTTCTCTTTTCACTACTACTACTACTACTACTACTAGGATTGCTACTACTATTGGCAAAGTTTACATCAGCAACCATATTATTGACATCCTCTACAAAATTTGGTAAAGTATCCTCCTCTGAATCACCACTACCTTCCTCTAGATGTGGATCCTCATTAGTAGCATTCTTTCTCCTTTCACATACACCATCATCATCGGAATTCAAACCCTATGATGGAGCCCAAGCATACTGACCGGTATCCACAATGTTTGTAACATGATATCATATTTACAACACAATACGGAATCGATACAGAATGCCTAAACGTTCGAGCTCTTCGTATCTCCTACAACAAGGGAAAATAAAGATATAAATGAATCATAATAATTGTAAGAACAAACAATAAAACATTTTATAGTAATTGTACATATGCTAAAACAAAAACAGACCTTGATTTTAGATTTCCACCACTCGTTAGTTGCTGAAATTGTTCCAAGTTCAGGACTCTAGCCTACTCCAGTTTCGGAAATCAACTTTTTCCATATTCTTCAATCCTTTTTTATTCCATCCCATTTATTCTTTAATTGTGCTTTCGTTAATGCATGGTCGGTCTGCTCCTTAAAGCAATTTATAACATATTTCCATCCAGCTTTGTCGAAATGTGTGTTCGGTTGCATACCTTTCTCAATTGCTTTGATACAAATGTCACAAAATATGTTCAATATCTCTCTAGTCCTACATACCTTATCTTGTGATTGAGAATCTTCCATGTTCTTGGTTAAAATGTTTTTTTTTTTCTAACATACAATTAATAGGTTAATTTCCTAGAGGCAATGTAACAAAAGACGATGACAACACGAAAGATTGTTGTGATAATGAGTAGCAGTTTTGGTCTGTGAAAGTAGCAATGACTAATGACTACTTGACAAGATAAGGTGTTTGATACAGTTGATGATACAAATTTAACATTAATAACAAATAAACTAGTATTATAGCACTCAATGCAACAAAGAAATAACACACATGGACTGAACCAAGTTTCTGAAAACAACAATTAAAAGAAACCCATGCAAGTTTAGAAAAGAGAGTTATACAATAAGAAAACCAAATCATAAAGCATATGATTAAGTTCAGTTATTCATAAGAAGTTGATTGATCCCACATAAATCAGCACACCCACACACTAATTCATAATATTACAAATAAAAAAAAATCTACATCTTAGGTGTCCCTAATCCGGTAGCATCAGTAACATTTTTTGGGAAGTTTTTTTTTATGCATATATGTAACAACCCCAACATTTGTATTCAAACAAAGAGCAAGGACATAATAATTCAATTAAACCCCAACATTTGTATTCAAAACAAAGAGCAAGGACATAATAATTCAATTAAGATTAGGGATTTTTTTTTCCTGTAATCAATAAAAATTCAGCAGAGTCTCCTCTATATTTTTAGGTACCAAGTTATCGACTCTTCTTCCACAATCCCCAATTAACAAATCTCTTACTCGTCCTATCATCCAGGACATCCTCCTCTCATTACATCACAATTTTTCAATAATCAAATTCACACATGTCTAAACAATTCAATATCCCACATTTGCATGGATGCAATCTAAAGAATTATTCTAAAAATTATAACTGAAGTACATTACACAATTTAAAGATTTACAAATAAAGACCATTAACGAAATTATAATCGACATAAGTTCATAATTAAAGAAGAAATTTATAATTCAGATTATACTACACAAAAGAACTTTCGATAAATTTTAGAAGCATTATATTACATAACAAAATGATAAATTCATTCATTACAACATGATATCCAATAAAATATAAGAAAACTAATCTACTGTTCAGTCCGATAGGGGGATGTACCTGAAAATAGATTTAATACAATAAGTCAATTAGACAAATGAAAAAAAGATATCCATAAAATTCTTTCTACTTTCTTTTTTTCTTCCTTTCTTTCTGTAAATTTAGTCAAAAGATCATTAAATTAACTTCCTCATCTAGTATTATATATCAATTAAATTTCAGAATAATCTATGATTTTGTTTTTATTTTTTTTAACATCAACAAAATATAATTATTTTTTATCGCCCAATTAACACGGGCATTACATTCACTAATAGTTGATTAATTTTTCTACCAGTCCATTCAACAAGCACTATTGTCATCAGTCCAAAAATTAGTTTAACGTTTCACCCATTCATCAGGGTACAAATCTCATTAACCAGGAAATTAATTCTTCATCTCGCTCATTTACCAGGGCACTAATTCCATTAAATCAGGAATTAGTTCAACAATTTACCCATTCACCAGGGTACTAATCTCATTAACAAGGGACTTAATTCCTCATCACGCCCATTCACCAGGACATTGAACTCATTAATTCAGTAATTAATTCAATGATTTGCCAATCACCAGGGTTCTAATCCCATTAACCAGGGAATTAATTCCTTATCATGCCCATTCACTAGAGCATTAATTCAGGAATTAATTCATCACATCGCATATCTTATTTTCTCGAGTAAACAACATAATAATTTCTAATATATCAACCACAATTAATCAGATAAAAAAAAATACATATTGACAAATATTAAATTCGAGCATCGTATAATTACCTGACGACTAAGCTCGAGCCGAAGTTCCCTGCTGTGGTGTCGGCCTGGCAGCCTTTCCTGAATTGACAAGTATATCACATCATTATTCTACTTTCCATATTGACACACTCAATAAATAAAATCCTTTCAATTATCCTTTCATTTGCCAAAATAAAATTTAGAGAGAAACATGAAAATTCCCTTCTTTCTTTTATAAATTTCCTTCCTATTCTTTCAATTTCCACATTGTAACACAATTCATTTTATCATTCAAAACAATATATATATTCTTTAAATGTATTTATTTAATTTATTTTACCAAAATTTAAATTAAAGGAAAACATAAAAAATTTCATGATCTATTCACTCTTTAACATTAATATCATCTCTTTCCTATACAAA
>Ga0307511_10001882_pt1 | contig 22034 bp, 16 predicted proteins | sample 13_EM_MG_FD_200266 | JGI IMG/M metagenome (GOLD analysis project Ga0307511, IMG submission 200266) | Populus trichocarpa ectomycorrhiza microbial communities from riparian zone in the Pacific Northwest, United States - 13_EM | ecosystem: Host-associated > Plants > Roots > Unclassified | place...
TGCCCGATAGCGCCACGATCCGTCATCGCCCAGAGGTCTCCGCGCAAAATCCACCCGGAGTAACCCGGCAAACAACCCCAAGAACCCCACCCCCGCACGGTGCGCCGTCAACAAGATCAACGAGGGTTCGTGCCTAGCGCGCTGGTGCTGGTCCTAGCACTGGAACGCCCGTCAGCGAGCGGGTCGAGACACCGTCGACCGCGAGCACCGCAACCGGGCCGGAAAATTACGGACCCTGTCGGATGAGCCCATGGCCGCCGGGCGAAACCGACAGCACGATCGACACCGTGACCACCACCGACCACGAGCTGGTCTTCGACCGGCTCGGCCTCCCCGACTCGCCCGTCGCCCGCGCGGCCTACGCCTTCACGAAGCGGGCCACCCCGGCGTTCGTCCACAACCACAGCGTCCGCAGCTATGTGTTCGCCCGGGCCCACGCGGAACGGCGCGGCGTCGACTACGACGACGAGCTGGTCTTCCTCAGCTGCGTCCTGCACGACATCGGCCTGAGCGAGGAAGGCAACGGCCACCAACGGTTCGAAGTGGACGGTGCGGACGTCGCCGCGGCCTTCCTGCGCGAGCAGGGCGTCGACGACCGGCGCGTCGAGATCGCCTGGGACGCCATCGCCCTGCACACGTCCGCGGGCATCCCGCCGCGGAAGGCGACCGAGGTGGCGCTGACCCAGGCCGGCATCTCCACCGACATCCTCGGCGTCGGCCGCGACGAGCTCCCGCCGGGACTGGCCGACCAGACGCACGCCCTGCTCCCGCGCGAGGACCTCGCGTACGCGCTCAGCGACGCCATCCTGGCCCAGGCCAAGGCCGATCCCCGCAAGGCGGATCCGCTGACCTTCCCGGGCGAGCTGATGCGGCTGCACCTGCCGCACGGCGCCGTCCCCAGCTGGTACGACATCATCGCCGCGGCCGGCTGGGGAGACCGGCCGGTCTCCGCGTCCCGTCGTCGCGCCGAAACCCCCGAGCGGGTCGCCGAGCTGTACATGGCCTACCTCGACGCGGGCGATCTGGAGGGCCTGGTCTCGCTGTACGAGCCGAACGCGCACTTCCGCCCGCAACCCGACGCGCACGCGGTGGGACACGACGCGATCCGGCCCGCCCTGCGGCAGCTGCTCGCCAGCGGCGCCCGCCTCCGGCTCGACCAGCGGGACATCCGCGTGGTCGGGGACATCGCCCTGGTGACGAACCGAGCCACCCTCACCGGCGCCGGGCCGGACCCGGTCGTCACCGACAGCACCGAGGTGCTCCGCCGCCAGCCGGACGGCGGGTGGGCGTACGTCGTGGACGATCCGTTCTTCGGCAGCTGACGCGCCAGACGGTCGCCATAGGTCCCGATTGGTTGGCTGTGGCCAGCTCCGCCGATCCGGGCGTCCGCGCGCGGGCCCTGTACCTCGCGTGTGAGGGCGGCGACCCGCAGCTGAACGTCGTCGCCGCCTGGACGTGAGGCGCCGGCCCGCGAACTCCGCCGGGGCGACCCGACTCGCCGGCTGGTCGGGACTCAGCTGGCCGCTGCGGCCATCAGCACGGTGGTCAGCTCCGCGGAAGGAGATCGACAGTGCTCGACACCCCGCCCGCCGGCGGCACGGCAGTTCGCCTCAGCCGGCTCGCGCCGTCGCTGCTGCTCGGCCACCTGGCCTGGGCGATACCCGGCACGGCCAGCGGCACGCTGCTCGCCGCGCTGCTCGCGGCGGTCGATCCCGCGCACAAGGTCGGCGTGTTCACCGCCTACGCGATCGCCGGCGCGGTCACCAGCGCCGCTGGCACTGTGTTCGGGGGGCTTCTGTCCGACGGCACTCGCAGCCGGCTGGGCCGCCGAGTGCCCTGGCTGCTCGGGTCGGCGCTGCTGTCAGCCGTCGCGCTCACGGCCAGCGGACTGACCAGCGGGCTGTGGGTCGTCGGCGCTTGGTACGCGGTCTTCCAACTCGGCGTCGGCATGTGGACGGCGGCGCTGTCCGCCCTGATCCCCGACCACGCCCCGGCCGGTTCGGTGGGCCGGGCATCGGCGGCCGCGGGGTTCGGCTTCCTGCTCGGGCAGACGGTCGGCGGCGTCATCGCCGGCGTGCTGGTGACCACGCCGACCGCCGGTCTGATCGTGGCGCCGTGGACCATGGTCGTCGGGGCGGTGGCCATCGCCGTGGTGATCGGCGACCGCGACAACCGGGCCGATCCGCGCCGCACCGGCGGCCGACCGAGGCTGCGTGACGTGCTGCCGTCGGCATCCCGCGACTTCTGGCTCGCGTTCGCGGGGCGGTTCCTGTTCATCCTGGCGCTGCTCATGATCACCACGTTCCAGCTCTATCTGCTGACCGACTACCTCCGGATCCCCGTCGCCGCGGCCGGGCGCATCGTCGGCATCGCGACCGTGCTCGTCGGGATCCTGTCCGGGATCTCGGTGCTCGTGTCCGGTGTGCTGAGCGACCGGCTGCGCCGGACCAAACCGTTCGTGACCGGCGCCCCGCTGCTGCTCGCGGTCGGGCTCGTGCCGCTGCTCGTCGCGCCGAGCCTGGCCAGCGAGCTGGTCTTCTTCGCGGTGGTCGGTCTCACCCTCGGCACCTACCTGGCCGTCGACCAGGTCCTCATGGTGTCGGTGCTGCCCGACAGCGACACCCCGGCGCGCGACCTCGGCGTGTTGGGCATCGCGTCGACGCTGCCGGGCGTGGTCGCGCCGATCCTCGGCGGCGTGCTCGCCACGCTCGTCGGCTACCTGGCGATCTTCGTGGTCGCCCTCGTGCTCGCGGTGGCCGCCGCGGCCTGCATCGTCGGAATCAGGAGCGTGTCTTGACGACGGATCTCGGGTTCGGCACGGCCACACCCGAGGAGGTCGGGCTCTCGGCCGACGGCCTCGACCGGGTGGACGCGGCCGTGCGGCGGAAGGTCGACGACGGAGTGCTCGCCGGCGCGGTCACGCTCGTCGCACGACACGGGAAGGTCGTCCGGGTCAATACGATGGGCGATGCCCGCCGCTTCCCCCGCAAGCCGATGCGCGCCGACACCATCTTCCGGCTCTTCTCCATGACCAAGCCCGTCACCGGGCTGGCCATGGGCATCCTCGCCGACCAGGGGCGCTGGCGCCCCGACGACGCGATCGCCGACCACCTGCCGGAACTGCGCGGACTTCGGGTCGCCGCCGGCACGGACGCCCGCGGCCGCCTGATCCTGCAAGAGCCGGAACACCCGCCGACGATGCTGGAACTGATGACGCACACCGCGGGTTTCACCTACGGCCGTGACAGGAACGACCCGGCCGACCGGATCTACCGACGGCTCAGGCCCCTTCGCGCGGGCACTCTCGACGACCTCGTGACCAGGGTCGCCCAGGTGCCGCTGGCGTATCAGCCGGGCACGAAGTGGCGCTACAGCATGGCGATGGACCTGCAAGGCGCGATCATCGAACGGCTCAGCGGCCAGTCACTGCCGCGGTTCTGCCGCGAGCACATCTTCCGACCGCTCGGCATGGTCGACACCGACTTCCACACGCCCCAGGACAAACTGCCGCGGCGGGCCGCGCTCTACTTCCGCGGCGGACCGTTCCGGCTGCTGCCGATCCGAAACCCGAAGTACCGGGACCGGGACACCGATCCCCCCGCGGCCATGGGCGGCATGGGTCTGGTCTCGACCGTCGACGACTACGCGCGCTTCGCCCAGGTCCTGCTCAACCGCGGCGAATGGCACGGCCGCCGCGTGGTCAGCGCCGAGGCCGTCGACGCCCAGCTGACCAACCACCTGCCCGAGGCGATGCTGCACCCCGGGTTCCGCACCGGTCACATGCACTTCAGGCCGGGCTTCGGCTACGGCCACAACGGCGCCGTCGTCCACGACCCGGCGCGGGCCGGCGCGCGGGTCGGTCGGGGCACCTACGAGTGGGACGGCGCCGCCGGCACCTGGTTCTGGGTCGACCCCGAACACGACCTGCTCTACATTGGCATGATCCAACTCATGTCGTACAGCGGCCCACCGATGCAGAAGATCACCCAGGACCTGATCGCCGACGCCATCCTCACCTGACAAAGTGAGGGACGCGCGTACTATCCCACATGGTCTACGCTTCGGCGACCTCGGCGGGCGACCGCGCTACGGTGGGGCCGAAGACCTCTGGGGGCTCAGGGAAAATCCTCGTGAGGACGGGGTATGCGACGGCCGCGGTGCACAGGGTGCAGACCAGGCTGATGTCGATGCCGCCGGCGATGCCGTGCAGCGGGCCGACGATGACCGGGGTGTTGGCCGTGAGCAGGCCGAGCGCGGTGGCGGGGATCCAGGCCGCCATCGCGCGCCAGTTGATCCCGCGGCTGTACCAGTAGCGGCCGCCCTGGCGGCCCTGGTTGAAGACCTGGAGGTCCTCGACGTCGTAGTAGCCGTGCCGCCGCACGAAGATGGAGCTGAAGTCGAGCCCGGTGCCGTACAGCGAGGTGGTGCCGGTGGACAGGCCGCCGATGAGCGCCACCAGGATCAGCGGAATCGCGTACCAGAGCGGGGATGCGGCGGCGAGGCCGTTGATGTAGTCGGCCGGGTCGGGGACGAGGGTGGCGGTGGCGATGCCGAACGCGAACGGCAGCAGGGTGGCGAGCTGGGCCAGGAACGGCGCGGCGAGCAGTGATCGGCGGCTGTGGGTGCTGGGAATGTAGCGGACCAGTCGCCGAGGAAGGCGCCGAAGGAGATGGGGTTCGCCATCACGGTCAGGACGGCCAGGATCCAGGTGGGCCAGAACGAGCCGAGGGCGTAGTGGCCGGTGCCGGGGTAGCCGGGGTAGCCGGGGTCGAACGATCCGGCGAAGGCGACGATGCCCAGCAGCATGATCGCGCTGCCGAGGGTGACCGCGATCTTGTTGATCAGCAACATGAACTGGTAGCCGTAGACGCACACGACGAGCACCGCGATGGCGATGACACCGTAGGTCAGCGCTCGCAGGAGGGTGCCGCCGTGCACGGCGAACAGCCGCTGTGCGGCGCCGGCGATGGCGTCGCCGCTGACCCAGACCGAGATCGCGAAGAAGGTGATGGCGGTCAGCAGGGACAGGAAGGATCCGACGCAGCGGCCGACGACACCGCGACGGGCGAGGTGCACTGCCGGGATTCAGCCGGTGATCGTGAAGGTGGTGGGTGAGTCGTTCTGCGTCGCGGCCTGGCCGGCGGGCAGGTTCGTCACCGAGTTGCCGGTGAAGGCGCCGGTGCCGGTGACGCCGGAGGTGATCCAGATGCCCTGCTTCGCCGGGTGGTCGACGGTGTTGTCGGTGAGGGTGACGTTGTCGCGGGTCTTGTCGATGTACAGGCCGGCGCGCAGGGATCCGCGCATGATGTTGCCGGTCAGGGTGACGGTCGTGTACGCGGTCGAGAACAGCGACGTGCTGGCCGGGGAACTGATCCGCACCCCATGCCGGGTGCCGTTCCAGCCCCCGCCGCCGATCAGGACGTTGCCGCTGACCGTGGCCGACGTCAGGGGGTTGCCGGTGTCGCCGTACACCCCGATGTCCATGGCGCTGTTGGACGACACGCTGTTCACGAGGTTGTTGAGCACCTGGATGTTCTGCCCGCCGGCGATGCGGATGCCGTTGGCCCACCAGGGCGCGATCGCGGTGTTGTTGAGGATCTTCGTGCCGTCCACCTGCGGGTTGGTCCCGCCGGTCCCGGCGTCGGAATAGGTGGCGAAGGAGTCGTCGCCGGTGTTGCGGGCGAAGTTGTTCTGCACGGTGATGTTCTTGCCGGCCTTGTCGGGGTTCGGCGTGTTGCCGTTGTTGACGTTGAACCCGTCGCCGTAGCTGTCCGCGGTCCGGCTGTCCCGGATGACGCCGTTGGTGCCCGACAGCCAGTTGGCGTCGCCATGCCGCGTCCAGATCCGGTCGACCAGCCAGCCCCCGGCGCCGCTGGCGTTGATGCCGTAGTCGGAACCGCCATTGCCGCCGACGCCCCGCCAGATGGCGTTGGCGTCGATCTGCAGATCGGTCAGCGTGGTGCCCGATCCGACCAGGACCTCCGAGCGCCATCCCGAGGGAGTGGGCAGCGGAACCTTGCGGTACAACGTCGTGTACCACATGCCGGCGCCCTGCACCTTCGCCCCGGTGAAGTTCAGCGGGGTCCCCGCCAGGCTGTTGACCAGGTACTTGCCCGGCGGAATCCACACCGACTTGCCCTGCGTCCTGGCGGCGTTCACGGTGTTCTGGATCGCGATCGTCGAATCGGTCACGAAGTTCGGATCCGCGCCGTAGCTCACCACCGACAGCGAGTTGGCCGGCTGGGGCAGCGCGGCCCCGACACTCTCCAGGTCGACGGAGTCGACGTCGTAGACGGCGGCGGTGTTGGCGGCGTCCTTCTGCAGCTTGATGGTGCTGCCCGCGGCGATGGGCGCTCCCGTGACCCACACCGGGAACTCGTTGTAGAAGCGGTACGGCTCGCCACCGCCGTGGGGATCGTTCGGGTTGGTGGTCGAGTCGCGGTAGTTCCACGCCTGTCGTGAACTCAGCGAGATCGCCTGGCGGTACACGCCGTTGACGTACAGGTCCAGCGAGGCGTCGATCCCGCCGCCGGTCGCCGCGTCCGGGATCGAGGCCCGGACCACGAGCGTGTTGGCGCTCTTGCCGGTGTTGTTGGCCATGGTCACGTAGGCGCCGGTCGCCTTCAACTCGACCAGCGAGTATCCCGACGCCTCGGACTCCAGCGAGGCGGCGGTGGGTGCCGCGGTGAGCGAGCGAACGGTGGCGCCACCGCCCAGCATCCCGGTTTCGGCCTCCACGGTCGCGAACGGTGTCGTGGCGCCGGCAGCGACGACCGCGCGGGCTTCGTTGTGCGGAAACGGGGACAGCAGGGCGGCGGCGAGCAGCGCGACGCCCCACAGGCCGGAGAAAACGCGCATGTGTCACCTCTTGACAGGGAGTGGTGACGAGCAGGGATCGGCGGGCAACGCCGTCCCCCAGCGCTTGGGAACGGCACCGGTGCCGCCGTACAGCCTTGGCAGGTAAGGCTTTCCGGTTCACCGTAGGGATATTTCGCGGCCACGTCAACTAATTGCGGGGACATCGCCGGCGCGCTGGTGCACGGCCGAGGCGCACGTCGTGCACATCCAGCCGGTGGCGACCGTGCCGACGGCCAGCACTGACCAGTCAGCGGTCGTCGCCACCGGCCGGGTGTGCGGCGGTTGACGCGCTCGGGTCGGCTATTGACTGACTGGGTCAGTCAGTCAATACTTTCGGCGTGCGAGGGCGGGTGCCGGCGCGGCCGGTGGCGGAGATAGCCGAGGCCGCGGCCGGGGTGTTCATGGCCAAGGGCTACCAGGCGGCCGGGGTGTCCGACGTGTCCGCTGCCCTCGGCATGAGCCATGGCGCGGTGTACACCTACGCCAAGAGCAAGGAAGCCTTGCTGTACCTGGCGTTGCTGCGGCTGATCCGGCCGGGGGCATTGGACGGCCTGGGCACTCCGGTGCCCGCGCCGACCCCGGAGGAGATCGTGGCACTGGTCGATGGCTGGGCCACCGACCACAGCGGCCTCCCCGCGCTGGCCGCGGCATCCGCCCGCCGCCGGCGATCCCGGCCGGTCGCCGAGGAACTCGGCGCGATCATCGACGAGCTGTACGGGTTCATCGAACACAACCGCCAACTGCTGGCCCTGGTCGAGCGGTGCGCCCCCGACCTTCCCGAACTGGCCCAGTACTACTTCGTGCAGCGCCGGCGGGCGATGCTGGACAGCCTCGCCGACTACCTGCGCGGGCGCGTTCGCGCCGGTGGGCTGCGCCCGGTTCCCGACGTGCCGGCCGCGGCGCGGTTCATCATCGAGACCATCGCCTGGTTCGCCTGGCACCGGGCCGGCGACCCGGACTCCGCGATGCTCGACGACGCGGCCTGCCGCGAGACCGTCCGCCACCTGCTGCTGGCCGCGTTCCTGCGCTGACCCGACCGGAGAGAACGAGAAGCCATGCACGATTTCGCAATGCCCGAGGCGGCCGGGCTGGCCGGCACGAGCGGCCGAGCCGCACCGCTGGCGTGGCGGCCGTTGCTGGCCGTGGTGGCGGTGGCCGGGGCCGTGCACCTGACGGTGGCGACCCGGTTCGGGTGGCACCGCGACGAGTTCTACTACGTGATCTCCGGCCAACACCTGGCGTGGGGATACCCTGACCAGTCGCCGCTGACCCCGCTGCTGGCCCGGTTGGTCGCCGACTTACCTGGCGGGGTGCTGCCACTGCGGCTGCTCGCGATCGCCGCTCAGCTGGGCTGTGTCCTGCTGGCCGCCAAGCTGGCCGCCGAGTTCGGCGGCCGGGCACGCGCCCAGACCATCGCGGCCGCGGCGGTCGCGGCCTGTCCCATGTTCGTCGCGGCCTCGATGCTGTTCGGCACCACAGTGACAGATCAGCTGGCTTGGGCGGCGGTGTTCGTCACGGTGGCCAGAGCGGTGCGGTTGGGAACCGTTCCCGCCTGGCTGCTGGCCGGGGCGGTAGCCGGTGTCGGGCTGGAGAACAAGTACACCGTCGGGGTGTTGTTGCTCGGCATCGCTCTGGGATTGGTGCTGTGCCGGCGTGCCGTGCTGCGTACCCCGGGGCCGTGGCTGGCCGGCGCGCTGGCCGCGCTGATCCTCGCGCCGAACCTGGTGTGGAACGCGCAGCACGACTGGGCGCAGTTCCGCATGGCCGGCGTGCTCTCGGACAAGCAGGGCGGCCCGCTCAGCGCCCTGGTGCATCTGCCGCTGCTCCCGGTGACACTCGCCGGCCCACTGATCATGTCGTTGTTTTTCGGGCTGCGCTGGCTGGGATCGACTGCTGGCCGCGACCACCGGTGGGTGCTCGTCGTGGCGGTGACCACGGTGGTGTTGTTCACCGCCACCGGCGGTAAGAGCTACTACGTGGCACCCGCCTTGATCGGGCTGTTCGCCGCCGGCGGGATGTGGGCCGAGACCCGGGTCGAGGCGCGGCGCGACCGGCGGCAGTGGTGGGCCGTGATCGCCGTGTCCGGGGTGGTCGCGGTGCTGATCGGCCTGCCTGTGCTGCCGGTGAGCGCGGAGAACGCACTCCGCTCGATCAACCCGCAACTGGTGGAGACCTACGGCTGGCCCGAGTTCGTCAGCCAGGTCACCGCGGTGGCCGACACCCTGCCGGCCGGCGCCAGCATCTTCACCAGCAACTACGGCGAAGCCGGCGCGCTGACCACCCTCGGCCCAGCCGCGGGCCTGCGACTGCCGGTGTCCAGCGGGCACAACGGTTACCTCCTCTGGGGCCCGCCCTCGGGGACCCCGGACACCGTGCTGTGCGTGGGCGAGTGGAACGCGGACTACCTGCGCCAGTTCTGGTCCGACGTGCGGGAGATCGCACCCATCACCCTGCCGGACGAGATCCTCAACGAGGAGACCGCCCACCACGCGGCCATCTACCTGTGCCAGCAACCACGCGGCGACTGGGCACGACTCTGGCCAGGACTCAGCCACCTCGACTAGACCGCCGACCCCGCCACACTCGCTGACCTGCGACGATCCCGCTGAGTAAACAGCCGGGGCGAGCACCACTCGTTTGTCGGATGGCCACCGGGCCGCATGCCGCCTAATAGTTAGTTAACATATACAACATCTCTACGTAACAAGGCGGTCACGACATGTGTGGGATCACCGGCTGGGTGTCGTTCCGGCGCGATCTGACGCTGGAGGGGCGGGAACTGGACGCGATGACGGCGACGATGGCCTGCCGTGGACCGGACGCGTCGGGCGCCTGGACCGCCGCGCACGCGGCGCTCGGGCATCGCCGGCTCGCCGTCATCGACCTGCCCGGCGGCGCACAGCCGATGGCGATCGACACCCCGGACGGACCGGTCGCGATGGTCTACTCCGGCGAGGCCTACAACTTCACCGAGCTGCGTGGCGAACTGCGGGCCCGCGGCGCGCGGTTCACCACCGACTCGGACACCGAGGTCGTCCTGCGCGGCTACCTGGAATGGGGTGAGGCGCTCGTCGAACGGCTCAACGGCATGTACGCCTTCGCCATCTGGGATTCGCGCACCGAGAAGCTGGTGATGATCCGCGACCGGATGGGCATCAAGCCGTTCTACTACACCGAAACCGACGACGGCGTGCTGTTCGGCTCGGAGCCCAAGGCGATCCTGGCCAACGGTCTGGCCGAGCGTGTCGTGACCCTGGACGCGGTGCGTGAGCTGTTCGCGTTCGCCAAGACGCCCGGCCACGCGATCTGGGAGGGGATGCGCGAACTGCGCCCCGGCCACCTCGCCGTCGTCGACCAGACGGGCCTGCGCGAGACGCGCTACTGGCAGCTGGAAGTCAGTGAGCACACCGACAGCCGGGAGGAGACCGTCGCGCACGTGCGCGAGCTGCTGGAGGACATCATCCGGCGCCAGCTCGTCGCCGACGTCCCGCGCTGCACGCTGCTGTCCGGCGGCCTCGACTCGTCCGCGATGACCGCCATCGCCGCCGCGCAGCTACAGGAGAACGGCGAAGTCGTGCGCAGTTTCGCGGTGGACTTCCCCAACCAGGCGGAGAACTTCCGCGCCGAGGACGTCTCCCCCACGCAGGACACGCCGTACGTGCACGCGGTCGCCGAGCACATCGTCTGCGAGCACCAGGACATCATGCTGGACGGCTCGGCGATGGCCGACCCGGCGGTCCGCGCGGCCGCGGTCGGCTCCCGGGACCTCCCGATCGGTCTGGGCGACCGCGACAACTCGCTGTACCTGCTCTTCAAGGCGATCCGCCAGCATTCGACGGTCGCGCTGTCGGGCGAGTCGGCCGACGAGGTCTTCGGCGGCTACCCGTGGTTCCACAACGAGCAGCGCGACGCCGACACGTTCCCCTGGCTGGCCAACGCGAACTCCGCGATCAGCCCGGCCGGGCTGCTGAACCCGGAGCTGGCCGGCCGGCTCGACATCGAGGCGTACCGGGCCGACCACTATCGCGCGGCGCTGTCCGAGGTCCCCCACAAGGACGGCGAAACCGGCCTCGAGCACCGCATGCGCGAGGTGTGCCACCTGCACCTGACCCGGATGGTCCAGACCCTCCTGGACCGCAAGGACCGCATGTCCATGGCGGTCGGCCTGGAGGTCCGCGTCCCGTTCTGCGACCACCGACTGGTCCAGTACGTCTTCAACACCCCGTGGTCGCTCAAGACCTTTGACGGCCGCGAGAAGAGCATCCTGCGCGGCGCGACCCGCGACGTCCTGCCGGCGTCGGTGGCCGACCGCAAGAAGAGCGGCTACCCCGGCACCTTCGACCCGGCCTACCTCACGGCCATCCAGTCCCAAGCCCGCGACGTCGTGTCACGCGACCACGCCGCCCTCGACTTCTACGACCACGACGCGGTGCTGGCCGCCTGCACGGCCTCGGTGGCCACGATCACCAACGCCGAGCGGTCCGGCCTGGAGCGCTTCCTCGATTTCACGACCTGGCTCGACCTGTACAGCCCCACCCTCAAGCTCACCTGAGCCCGGTCCCTCGATGCGGGAGTCGTCGCCCGACGACTCCCGCATCGACACGTCAGAAGCCGGTGTCGCCGGCGCCGCGGTTGATGGTGTAGTTGTTCGGGTTGTACAGCCCGCCGGACCGGGCGCCGGACACCGTGAGGCCGGTCGCGGCCATGCCGCCGGTCACGTTCTCGATGTCGATGCCGTACGTGCCGGCGCCGGACACCGCGACCTGCGACAGGTCCAGGTTGGTGATCTGCTTGGCGTAGCTGAGCAGCACGGCCTGATAGCTGCTGTCGTCGATGACGGTGCCGGTGACCAGGACGGGCTGGGTGATGTCGAGCTGGTTGGCGTAGATCCACAGGGCGCCGATGGCCGAGCCCCAGTTGGAGTTGAACGAGCCGGCCCGGGCGAGGGTGTTGTCCCGCAGCACGGTGGCGCCGGTGAAGCCGCCGCCGAAGGCGGTGCTGACGGTGATCCCGGAGCCGAACGCGACGATGTCGGACACCTGGTTGCCGGCGACGAGGTTGTCACCGCCGCCGTAGACGCCGATGCCGTTGGCCTGGATGGGACTCTGCACGGTGTTGCCGGCCAGCTGGCAGCCGGTGACGGCGCCGTTCTCGGTGTCGAGGGCCAGGCCGTCGTCGCCGGTGTTGCGCACGACCGACTGGGACACGGCCGAGCCGGTGGTGCCGCCGTTGAAGTGGATGCCGTCGGCGAACACATCCCGGACCCGGGCGCCGACGACGTCGAGCCCGGTGGCGGAGTCGGTCCACACGCCGACCTTCGTGTGCTCGATCCACACGTCGAGGATGAGCGAGCCGCTCGCGAAGTTGCCCTCGATGCCGGCCGCACCGGCGTTGTTGTTGCGGTCGACCTGGTCGCCGGCGATGGTCAGGTCGGCGATCTGGTTCACGCCGCCGGTGGCGAACAGGCCGCCGGAGCCGTTCACGGCCGTGGAGCTCAGCACCGTGTACCACTCCCCTGCGCCGCGCACACTCACACCGGCGGTGCTGATCTGGCCGGAGATGGCGTACGTGCCGGTGGGGAACCAGAGGCCGGTGCCGGTGCCGGACAGGGACGCCAGCGCGCTGTTGATGGCCGAGGTGGCATCCGACCCGCTGTTGGGTGTCACGCCGAAATCGGTGACGGACCGGTAGTTCGCGGGCATCGTGTAGGCGGGATCCACCTGCTCGGCGTCCAGCACGTCGATCGTGTACGACGCGGCGGTGTCGGCGCTGTCCTTCTGCAGCTTGATCACGGTGCCAGCCGGCTGGTTGCCGATCAGGGCCCGGGTCTCGTCGTAGAAGTGGTGCGCCGGCCCGTTGGCGGGGCTGTGGGTGTCGGTGTAGCCGCCGCCGTACAACCAGGAGTACTGGGTGGTCAGGGCGAGGTCCTGGATGTGGTTGGCGTTGGCGTACAAGGAAAGCGACGCGGTGGCGGTTGATCCGTCGGAGTTGTCGGGGATGGAGTAGCGCACCACGATCGCGTTGGCCGGCTTGGTCAGCGTGAACTGCACGTACTGACCGGTCGAGGTGAGCTGCACGGCCTGACGGCCGGTCGACTCGGCCTGAAGGCTCGGGTACGTGGTGCTCGCCGGCAGCACGGTGCCGTTGGTCTGCGCGGACGCGGCCGGATATTCGGTGTAGGGCAAGGTGGCGCCGCGGTCGGCCAGCGGCTGGCCGCCCGAGAGGGCGATGTAGTTGACGGCGAGGTTGCCGCTGTCGCCGGCATCGGTCTTCAGACCGACCAGGTTCACGCCGGTCCGGAGGCCGACGGTGGTGGTGCTGGTCAGCCAGCCACCACCGGCGGGCAGGGTGAGCTGCTTGTTCTTGATGCCGTTGAGGTAGAGCGAGATGGTCTGCGACGAGCCGGTGGCGTTCGCGTAGGCCACGGTCAGCGGATAGTTGGTGGCGCTCGCGACGTTCACCGTAAAGTTCGCGAACGCGCCCTGCGCGGTGAAGCCGGTCAGGTAGCTCGGGCCGTAGTATCCCGGCAATGCCGTGGCCGGAGTCGGGCCGCCGCCGGCGAAGGCGCTCGCGGCCGGGTAGACCTGACCCGCCGGCGCCGCGAACGGGCTGCCGACGGTGATGTTGTCGAGGTTGACGTTGCCGGAGTCGACGGTGTCGAACTGGTAGGTGATCGTGTTCGTGCCGGCCCGCAGCGGCAGGTTCTCGGTCCTGGTGGCCCACGTGTTCCAGTCGGCCGTGGCCGGCAGCGCGGTGTCCAGTGCCCTGGCGCCGTTGACGTAGACCGACAGCGTCATCGTCGAACCGGTGCCGTTCGCGTAGCGCAGACCGACCGGTGTGCTGCCCGCCGCGGCGGTCGTCACGGCGAACGCGGTGGCCGCGATGCCCTTGTCGCCGTCGGTGTAGCCGCCCACGAACCCGCCGCCGCTGTAACCGGTGTGGTCGCTGGCGACGACCGCACCGCCGGACAGCGTGGCGTTCTCCGCTTCGTACGTGCCGGCCGTGGCCATGGCCTGGGCGACGTCCAGGTAGTCGAGGTTGACGTTGCCGGTGTCGGCGGCGCCGAAGGAATAGGTGACGTGGTGCGTGCCGGCGCTGAGCGACTGGTTCGTGCTGATCGTGCCCCAGGTGTCCCAGTTGGCGGTCGCCGGCAGGGCGATCTGGTGCGGCGCGCCGGAGTCGACGGTCATGGTGAGCGTCATGCCGGCGCCGGTTCCGTCGGCGTAGCCCAGCGCCAGCGTGTAGGAGCCGGCCGTGGCGGCGCTGACGGTGAAGGTCGTCGAAGCGGCGCCTTTGTTGCCGTCGGTGTAGCCCGCCACGAATCCACTGCCGCTGTAGCCGGCGTGGTCGTTGGCAACCGCGGCACCGCCGGACAATGCCGCGTTCTCGGCTTCGAGCCGGGTGGTGGCCGCCGCGTGGGCGGTCCCGACCGGCAGCAGGGTGGCGATCAGGATCGCGGGGAGAATCCGTTGCAGGGACATGGGTCGTTCTCCAATCCGGGGCGGGTCAGCCCTTCACCGCGCCGCTGAGCGCGTCGTTGCGCAGGAACAACCGTTGGAACACCAGGAACAGCACCACCGGGATGACGGTGGAGATGGCCAGCGCGGCCAGGAACACATCCAGCTCGACGAACGGCTGCAACGCCGGCAGCCGGACCGACAGCGGCTGCGCCGACGGATCCGGCAGCACCAGCATCGGCCACAGGAAGTCCTTCCACGACGCGATGACGGCGAACACCGAGACCACGCCGATGACCGGCCTGGACATCGGCAGCACCAGCGACCAGAACAGCCGGCCGGCGCCGGCGCCGTCGACGCGTGCGGCCTCGAAGACCTCGCCGGGCAGGTTGGCGAAGAACCGTTGCACGACAAGGACATTGAACGCGCTCGCGCCGGACGGCAGCCACACCGCCCAGAACGTGTTGAGCAGCGACAGGTGCACCATCGTCAGGTACATCGGCACCAGCAGCACGATCGACGGCACGAACATCGTGGCCAGCACGACGGCCGACACCACGTGCCGGTAGCGCGGCCGCAGCACCGACAGCACGAAGCCGGCGGTCGTCGCGACCACGATCTGCACCAGCCACGAGCCGGCCGCGAGCAGCACGGTGTTGAGGAAGTAGTGGTCGATCTGCACCCGGGTCCACGCGGTGGCCAGCGTGCTGAGGTCGATCCCGTGGGGGAACAGGGCCAGCGGGTCGCGCAGGGTGTCCTGGGTGGGGGTGATCGCCGACTTCGCCAGCCACAGCACGGGGCCGAGACCGGCCAGGAACAGCAGTCCGAGCAGCACGGCGTGCAGGGTCCGCGCCGTGCGCCGCACCACCGGCCGACGCCAGTCGTACGAGGAGAGCAGCCCGCGGTTCATGAGGTGCCCCAGCCACGGGTGAGGCGGAAGTACAGCGCGGAGAACACCGCCAGCACCAGGGCGAGCAGCACGCTGAGCGCGGTCGCCGAACCGTAGTCGCCGCCGAGAGTGCCGGCGAACGCGTAGTCGTAGATCAGCAGCAGGATCGTGGTCGTGGCGTGCGCGGGACCGCCGCCGGTGAACAGGAACGGCTCCAGGAAGACCTGTGCCGTGCCGATGATCTGGAGGATGAAGGTGATCAGCAGGACGCCCCGCAGCTGCGGCAGCGTGACGTGCCAGATCTTGCCCCAGACCGAGGCGCCGTCGATCTCGGCGGCCTCGTACAGGTCCGGCGACACACTCGTCAGCGCGGCCAGGTAGATGATGATCGTGCCGCCGGCCGCCGCCCAGGTGGCCTCGACAACCAGCGACACCATGGCCGAGGACGAGTCCTGCAACCAGGGCAGCGGCCCGAGCCCCACGGCGCGCAGCATGGTGTTGAACACGCCGTTCGGGCCGGCGTCGTAGCAGAACTTCCACAGCAGCACGGCCACCACCGGCGGGATCACCACGGGCAGGTAGGCCAGTGCGCTGTAGAGGCCACGCCACCGGCGGACCTCGCTCATCAGCACGGCGGCCACCAGCGGCACCGGGAAGCCGAACAGCAGCGCCAGCAGCGCGAACCACGCGGTGTTGCGCACCGCCGTCCACAGCAGCGGATCGGTGAGCACGGCACGGAAATTGTCCAGGCCGACGAACACCGGCGCGGTGATCAGGTTGGTCTGCTGGAAGCTCATCACCACCGATTCGACGATCGGGTACCAGGAGAACGCGGTGAACACCACCAGCATGGGCAGCAGGAACACCAGCGCACCGAGCCCGCCACCGCGCACCCACGTGGCCGGTGAGCGCCGTCGGCGTCGGACGGGCGGCCGTGTGTGCGTGGTGACCGCCGGCTTGTCCGCGGTGACGGTCATCCTCGGTCCACCAAGGTCTGGGCCTGCCGCTGCGCGTCGGCGAGCAGGGCGTTGATGTCCGCGTCGCGGTCCGTGAGCACCTTCTGCACCACCGTGTCGAGCAGCGCGTAGACCTGCTGGGTGGACTTGGTGGGCTCGGGAACCAGCGGCTGGTCGAACATCTTGTCGGTGTACGGGGCCATCTGCTTGACCGGCACGTTGACGTACTGGCTGATCCAGCCCATTCGCCGGTCGTACTGGGCCTTGTCGAACACGGGCAGCTCCGGCGCGCCGACCACCTCGCCGGAGTCCGCGGTGGTCTTGGCGTCGGCCACGGCCGCGGCCTGGTCGGTCTGCTTGCGCATGTAGTAGAAGTCGATCCACTTGACCGCGGCCGCCTTGACCTGGTCGGCGGCCGACGCGCTGACCGCGGCCAGCGTGCCGCCGCCGAGCACGCCGGCGTTCTTGCCGACCAGGGGCAGGGTCGTGACGCCGTAGTCGGCGGGCTTGATGGCGTTCTGGGCCCGCAGTGAGCCGTAGTTGGCGCCGCCGGAGACGTACATGCCGATCCGGCCGGCCGCGAAGTCCTGGTTGATGCCGTTCCAGTCGTACAGGAAGTTCGAGCCCATGCTGTTGTCGTCCCAGCGCATGGTGTGGAGGGTCCCGAGCGCGTCGACCAGCTGCTGATTGTCCACAGTGGACTTCGCCTGGTCGCCGGCGAGCTGCTCGGTGCGGCCGCCGAAGGCGTAGTCCAGCGTGGTCAGGATCCAGCCGCCGGTGTTGTCGGTGGTCATCTCGGCGTAGCCGGCCTGCCCGGTGCGCTGGGCGATCTGCCGCGCGTCGGCCCGCACCTCGTCCCAGGTGGACGGCGGGTTGTCGGGGTTCAGCCCGGCCTGGGTGAACAGGCTTCGGTTGTAGTGCAGGGCCTGCCCGTACGCGGAGATCGGCACCGCCCACATGCCGCCGTCCTCGGCCTCGCCGGCCTTGGCGATCTGCGGGGAGAACGCCGAGAAGTACGGCAGCGCCCTGACCAGTCCGCTGATGTCGGCGACCTGTCTGCGCTGGATGAGCCCGCGCCCGTCAGTGAACGGCAGGGTGAACACGTCGGGCAGCGTGCCGCCGGCCAGCTTCGCGGTGAAGGTGGTGGCGTCCCACTTGAACTCCTCGGTGCGCACGTCGATGCCGGGGTTGGCCGTCTCGAACTGCTTGACCCTGCTGGTGAACGCCGCGACGGCGCCCTTGTCCAGGCCCGGGTCGATGGAGACGGTGAGGACGGTGCGGCCGTCCGACGAGGTGGCGCCGCCGGCACAGCCGGCCAGCGCCGTGGCGGCGACCGCGAGCGCGGCGCCGGTGGTGACCAGCTTCCAGGACATCGTTGTCCCTCCTCAAAATTCAGACTCGCAGCCAGACTGCTGTGTCGGTGGGCAGGTTGGCGCCGGCCAGCTCGCCGCTGGCGAGCAGCACCGTGTCGTGGGCCGGCAGCGGGACCTGGTCCCCGAAGTTGACCAGGCACAACAGGTTCTCGCCGCGGCGGAAGGCGATGACGTGCTCGGGCAGGTCGGCGACCCAGGCGAAGGACTCGCCACGCAACGCGGGCTCGGCCCGCCGCAGCTGGATCGCGGTCCGGTAGAGCGTGAGCATCGAGTCGGGATCGCCGGACTGCGCCTCGACCGCGTAGCGCCCCCACCAGCCCGGTTGCGGCAGCCAGGCCCCGTTTCCGGCGCCGAAGCCGTAGGACGGCCCGGACCTGGTCCAGGGCAGCGGCACCCGGCAGCCGTCCCGGCCGGGGTCCGTCCCTCCGGAGCGGAAGAACATCGGGTCCTGGCGGGCCGCGGTGGGCAGGTCCTCGACCTCGGGCAGCCCCAGCTCGTCGCCCTGGTAGACGTAGAGCGAGCCGGGCAGCGCGGCCGACAGCAGCGCGGCGGCGCGCGCCCGGCGCTGGCCGAGCGCGAGGTCGGTCGGCGTGTCGAACCGCCTCGCCTCGAAGCCGAACGAGCTGTCCCGCCGGCCGTAGCGGGTCGCCGGACGGGTGACGTCGTGATTGGACAGCACCCAGGTCGCCGCCGCGCCGACCAGGCCGTGCGCGTCCAATGTGGACTGTATGGAGTCGCGCAGGCCGGCGGGCCGCCAGGGCCGCATCATGAAGTCGAAGTTGAACGCCGTGTGCATCTCGTCCGGACGCAGGTAGCGGGCGAACCGGTGCTGGTCGGCCAGCCAGACCTCGCCGACCAGCATCCGGGGCTCCGGGTAGGAGTCCGCGACCGCGCGCCAGGATCGGTAGATCTCGTGCAGGCCGTCCCGGTCCACGAACGGGTGCTCGCCGGGCTGGTCCGACAGCACCCGTGCCGGGAAGGTGTCGTCCTTGACCGGCATCGTGGCCGAGTCGATCCGGATGCCGGCCACGCCGCGGTCGAACCAGAACCGCAGCACGTCCTCGTGCTCGCGGCGCACGTCCGGGTGGTTCCAGTTGAGGTCGGGCTGCTGCGGCGCGAACAGGTGCAGGTACCACTCCCCCGGGCTGCCGTCGGCTTCGGTCGTGCGGGTCCAGGTCCCGCCGGCGAACGGGGACACCCAGTCGGTCGGCGGCAGCTCGCCGTGCTCGCCGCGGCCGGGCCGGAACCAGAATCGTTGCCGCTGCGGTGATCCCGGGCCGGCGGCGAGCGCGGCGCGGAACCACTCGTGCTGGTCGGAGACATGGTTGGGCACGATGTCCACAATGGTCCGGATGCCGAGCTCGGCGGCCTCGGCGATGAGCGCCTCGGCTTCGGCGAGCGTGCCGAAGGCCGGGTCGATCGCCCGGTAGTCGGCCACGTCGTAGCCGCCGTCGGCGAGCGGGGACGAGTACCACGGGGTGAACCACACCGCGTCCACGCCGAGCGCCTTGAGGTAGGGCAGCCGGGCCCGCACGCCGGCGAGGTCGCCCGTGCCGTCGCCGTCGCCGTCGGCGAAGCTGCGCGGATAGACCTGGTAGATCACCGCGGTCCGCCACCACTGCCGCGTCGCCGCGGCGGGGCGTGGGTCGGCCACGATGGAGACACTGCTGCTCACGGGGCTCCCGTCATCGTTTTCCGGGCAGGTGGGCACACGAGAGAGCGGAATGCGCTTTACAATGAGGTTTAGCGCTATACCTGGCATGACGGTAATGTTGGCGGCCGGTGCTGTCAACGGGTCCCGGGCTGCGTAGCCTGAGACAGGGACGAGGGGAGACAGGGTGCGGGTCACGCTGCGCGACGTCGCCGAACAGGCGGGGGTCAGCATCATGACCGTGTCGAACGTGATCAACGGCAACCGGGCCCGGGTGTCGCCGGAGACCATCGACCGGGTCCGCCGCATCGCCGCCGAGCTGGGCTACGTGCCCAGCGCGTCGGCGCGCAGCCTGTCCGCCCGAACGTCCCGGCTGATCGGGCTGCTGGTGCCCGCCGCCGACCAGGACAGCCTGACGATCAGCCCGCACAACGTGGCCATGGTCGGCCACATCGAGCGCGAGCTGCGCCGCTTCGGCTACCACCTGCTGCTACGCGGGATCGCCGACCAGCGCGAGGTCACCGAGGCGCTGCGGTCCTGGAGCCTGGACGGGGCGATCCTGCTCGGCTTCCTCGACGAGGAGGTGAACCGCCTCACCGCCGACATCGTCGGCGGGGTGCGGGTGCTGGCCATCGACAGCTACGCCGCCAATCCGCTCACCGCCGGGCCGCGCTCGGACGACGTCACCGGCGCCCGGCTGGCCACCCGGCACCTGCTCGACCTCGGCCATCGCCGGATCGTCTTCGCCGGGCCGGCGTTCACCGATGTCGGCGTCGTCCACGAGCGCTTCGAGGGCTACCGCCAGGCGCATCTTGACGTTGGTGTCGGGTGCGACGCCGACCTGGTCACGACCGTGAACACCACCCACGCCAACGGCCGCGAGCTCGGGCTCAGTCTGCTCGACCGGCATCCTGGCGCTACGGCGGTGTTCGCCACCGCCGACATCCTGGCCATCGGCGTCATGCGCGGCCTGGCCGAATCCGGTGTCCGCGTGCCCGACGACATCTCCGTCGTCGGCTTCGACAACCTCGACCTGTGCGACTACGTCGTGCCGCGGCTGACCACGGTGTCCCAGGACATCACCGCGAAAGCCACCACCGCCGTCCGCATGCTCATCGACTCCATCGAGAACACCGCCCGTCCCGCCGAACCCGTGACGATCACCGTGTCGCTGGTGGAGCGGGAATCGACCGCACCGCTGAGGGTGTAGACGTTCTTGGGGTTTGCCGGATGACTCCGGGTGGATTTTGCGCGGAGACCTCTGGGCGATGACGTATCGAGGCGCTATCGGGCAGGCTCCGCCTGCCTCGATACGCAATAAGCTTATGCCATCGCCCCCCTCCGCGCAAAATCCACCCTCCGAGGGGGAATGTTGCGGTCGCACTGGACCGCTCCTTCCTTGCCGTTTTTGTGATTATCCGCGAAAGCTAGATTCACTCGTTAGTGATTCGAGTTTGATCTTTGATCGGCGTATTCTGGAGGCATGGAAGAAATCACCCGGGAGCTGGAGTCCGCAGCCCCCTCGGGGGTCATGCTGGACCTGCTCCTGGATGCGGATCTCTCCAGCCTTAGCCCCGATCAACAGATCACGGCGTTCATTCTGGCCCGCAAGATCGCAGCCTTCGCCGACCACGTTCGCCTGTCGATTCTGCATGACTTCGAGGACACGACGGAGATGGCCATGGCCACCCACGAGCCCGAACAGTCCATGGTCCGCCAGAAGGAACGCAGCGAGGCCCTGGACCGGCTGCCCCGGCTCGCGGAACTGCTGCGGCGCGGGGAGATCGACCTGCGGCGGTTCGAGACCGTGGACGAGCGCGTGATCAACCTGCCCAATCAGGCCATGATCACCCAGGTCGAAGACGAGCTCCTCGCCGTGGCTCCCGGCCTGACCCGGACCCAACTGGCCCGGCGCGCCACCAAGGCCGTCGCCGAAGCCGACCCCACCGGCTACGACCAGCGCCGCCTGAAGGCCAAGCAGGAGCGGCGGGTGGAGTTCGTGCCCCTGCCGGATGACATGGCCGAGTTGCGGATCCGCCTGTCGGCGGTCGACGCCCGCGCCTGCTACGAGATCCTCACCCAGGACGCCCGCTCCTGTCCCAAAGACGAGCGCACCACCGACCAGAAACGAGCCGACGCTTTCCAAGACCGGTTCCTCGGCTACGGCATCGACCGGAAGGTCCAGGTCCACGTCACCATCTCCATGGAGACCCTCATGGGCCTCACCGAAGACCCCGGCCTGTTGGACGGGTACGGGCCGCTCGCCGCCGACTCGGCCCGTGAGCTGGCGATGCACGGCCCGTGGCGGGGCATCCTGCTTGACCAGTACCGCCACGCCGAGGCCATGAGCACCCACAAATACCGGGCGGACGTTCAGTGTCGCGAGCTGGTCAAGGTCCGTGACGGCGGCACGTGCTGCGCTCCCGGCTGCACCATCCCCATCCAGGAGTTGGACCACACCATCCCCTGGCCGAAGGGTAAGACCGCCGCCACGCAGCTCAAGGGGTATTGCGCCCACCATCATCACGACAAGCACGCCGACCACACCGCAACTCTGGACCCCGACGGCACCCTCCACTGGACCACACCCCAAGGCCGCCACTACACCACCCAGCCCCACCAATACTGACCACCGCCCCACACGTTCTTTGACAACTCCACAGCGAACCAGCCCCAAGAAAAGAAGAGCACGAGAGAGGCGACGGAGTCCACAGAAATGCGCCCACCCCACCAGGCCGTGACATTCCCTCTCGGAGGGTGGATTTTGCGCGGAGGGGGGCGATGACATAAGCTTATTGCGTATCGAGGCAGGCGGAGCCTGCCCGATAGCGCCTCGATACGTCATCGCCC
>Ga0307511_10001883_pt1 | contig 22031 bp, 27 predicted proteins | sample 13_EM_MG_FD_200266 | JGI IMG/M metagenome (GOLD analysis project Ga0307511, IMG submission 200266) | Populus trichocarpa ectomycorrhiza microbial communities from riparian zone in the Pacific Northwest, United States - 13_EM | ecosystem: Host-associated > Plants > Roots > Unclassified | place...
CCATGACGGTTGATCGAAAGGGGGGAAGGAAACCAAGAGAGATGCAGGGAGTGGTAAGGGACAGAGAATCGGACTGAAGAGGGGGGGGATCAAAGACCTGACGTTGGAATGTTCACTATATAGCCTGAAATTAGGGCTGAGGGTATGAGCATGGCAGGGGTGAGGCTGGAGGTGACACAGACGGGACGCTTGACCCGCACGAGGGAGAAGTGTGGAATTGGGATCAGCGGTGATCGGCGGATCCGCGCTTGGGTTCTGGCGCGTGGAACGTCAGCGGGCCGCCCACCTTCATGTCTGGGCTGCTAATTTCCCAAAACGGCGCCTGCTTGGTGTGTCGTCGGGCTGGCGGTAGGGACGTGCACGGGACGGGAGGTTGGCATAAGGTAGCGAGATGGACTGAACGCCCGTATTCTGGGCTTAGTCCAAGCCAGAGTCATCCATTTCACGATTGACGTTCCTTCGCTATGCTGCACGTGTGACGTACGCCTCAGATGGCGGGCGGCCAAAGACCTGGCAGGGTCACCCACTCTTTTCGAGAGCGGGGAGGGCCTCAGTGTCTCAACCTGGGAACTCGAAGCTAAGACCGTACGATCTCCAAGACACAACCCAGCAGGCTAGGCCGTTCTGGGAAGTCCGCGATCTCGACGGGATTAGCGCAGTTCGGAAAGGGCTTGCACCGGAATCCGTGAGAGACGGACCACTAACCCACGATCGCCCTAAGTACGTACCCGCTGACACCTTATGAGGTTTCAAGATATTAGGTGACCCTCCGTAAGGCTACATCGCGCCCACGCGAGTCTAGACGGACGTACGGAGCATAATAAAAGAACTGTCAGGACCCCGTCCGTTGTGTTGGTCCATGAACACCATTCCAAAACTGCGCATCTGAAATTGCGGCGCTACGGTCGTCCCGCTCGAAACCTAGCCACCCTTCCAAATTGCCGGGTCCTTGAAGGATTGCAACCCCAATTACTTCAAGTTCGTTGAGTGTTAGTACAACCCCTGAGCTTGGACTTTCATGTACACCACGGGGAGGACCTCAGACATTGAGGGATAAAACTCGGTTAGTGATGCCATTTTACGGCGGGTGGATATTCCTCTGGGCTTACACGTCAGCGAAAACCATTTACTTTTAAGTGGAATGACTGACCCTGAGTGGTGGAGATTTGTCAGGTGAACTTGGATGTTACGAGAATTCGAAGCCGGATCTTCCAAGCTGGTGGAAAACAATCGATGGGGTCGTTATGGCGTCGCAGAAACTGAGTCACCCCATCGAACTATCGAAACAATGGATGTCAAGTAAGATGGGCGCATAAATATGAGGCTCGGAGTGGTCGAAAAGGATTGGCGGAAAACCCCGCCACGTCAGCCCATAGCTCGAAAAGCAACGGTGCTTTCGTTACAACTGAGCACCTAAAAAGTGGTAAAAGTAAAAAGTGGTAATTGTTCCCAAGGCCTGTGCAGACCCAGACTGTTGCACTGCCTCGAATGCACGTAGTCAGGCGACTCACCTTTTCCTCCTTGGTGAAGTCGGATGTCGAATCGCGAAAAGATAACGAGTGTATTCCTTGCATGTGTTGCGATAACACCCCCAGTGAGCGTGTCGAACCCTCAGCCACAGGAACTATCGCTTTGATGCACATACAACTGTGTCCACAACAGAAGGGAGAGAAGATGGTCGCCTTAACAGGTCGAATCAGGAAAAACGATAGTGGGAGCATCACTGCCTATGAACAGCGAAGCGGCCACGGGAACGTGTTGCAATGTAATGCGTGGAGTTCGAGCCCGAGCTCGAGGCCTGCTTGGAAGCGGATCTAAAGGTGCCGGAGATCAGAGGTAATTCTACTACCAGCCAGTTATGTCCGAGATTGTCTTTGCCGGTCGGAACTTCTCCTTGTCTTGTATTGTGTAAAATTGCGTTATAGAAACGTAGATAAGACTCGAGTTTTGCCCTGAGCTCGAAGGTGAGCCTAAAGGCGCCGAATCCCAGAGGTATTACCCGGTTTGTCTCAAGTCGACTCGGCCAATCAGAGCGTGGGAATCTACCCAAATAGGAATTAGAAGAATCGAATCCGCGGGCGCAGAAGAGCGATTGAATTGACGACGGACTGTCACTCGTTTGAGGTTTCATTTACAGTCCTGCCACCCGCCTGGCAGATTCCTCACCAAACAACTACCGCGTGACCCTGGACACCCTAGCGGCAGGTGTCGGACTAGTCCGCTTGCATCCACCATGAACCTGCTCTGCCCCTTTTATACCGCGGAGGCGATCGACCCTATGCTCCATCTCCCCCCGCGATAACCTCTGCACACATGCCTTTTAATACTCGCAGCCTCTTCGCGAACATCAAGCAAGACCTCCAAGGTGCCTTCCTTGAGCTCGTCGGCACCTTCTTCTTCCTCTCTCTCGCGTTTGGAGCGGTACAAGCGACAACATCCGCCGGAGCGGTTGGCCCACCAGCCCCTAATGCGCTCAACGTCTTCATAGCCTCCGTCAGTTTCGGATTCAGCCTCCTGGTAGCGGCGTGGTGCTTCTACCGCGTCACCGGCGGGTTATTCAATCCAAACGTAACATTGGGGTTGTTCCTCGTTGGGGCTATTGGCCCTGTGCGGTTCGTGTTGTTCTGTATCGCTCAGCTCGCCGGCGCGATCGCTGCCGCGGCGGTCATTTTGGCACTCTCGCCTGGCCCGTGTAGCTACAAGTGAGTGACTTCTTCGTCTGAGTTATGGGTGTTGTTGACGGTTGTATACGTTGACAGTACGAGCTTGCAAGCGGGGATCAACCCCGCTCAAGGAGTGTTCATCGAGATGTTCGTCACCTCCTACCTGGTTCTTGCAGTCCTCATGCTTGCCGTCGAAAAACACCGTGTGACCCCGTTCGCACCGGTAAGCCTGCCTCGCCGAACAAGACCTCTTTTGGTCACTAATACCCCTTTCCCCGGACATTCTAGGTCGGGATCGGACTTACTCTCTTCGTTGGCGAACTGTACTATACCCGATACATTTCGTTCCACACCAGGACTAACTCCTCTTTTTAGCTGGTCCATATTCTATACTGGCGGTGCCGTGAACACCGCACGGGCGTTCGGACCGGCCGTTGTCACCGGGTTCCCATATGGAACACAATGGGTGGTATGCACATTTCCTTTCACGACTCCCCGCTTCCTCACATACCGGCTCAGTACTGGGTTGGCCCGGGCCTGGGGTCGGTCTTGGCGGCGTCGATCTACACGATCATTAAGCAGTACGTTTCCAAATTAACTCCATCGTCTAGGTTATTCTTACTGACAGGCATTGTACTCTAGCTGGAAATACTGGCTTATTAATCCCGATCAAGACGTTACGGGTGAAAAAAGGTCCACCGATGACGATGATGCGAGTAACCAGGGGGGCGAAAAACGTCCGGCCGTTAACGGGGGTGCCGATGGGGTATAGAACGGGGATCATGGAAAACCGCAGGACGGTATGGTCTAAATTTCGAATCGACGACAATTGCCTCCATATCCTTGCTGTTGAATGGATCACATGCTTCGTAAAATACGTTCTACTGAACGCCCACCGCCTTTTCTGTATTTCTCTTGTAGTCGTCCGTGTCACGATCTCCTGTTCCATGTAGTCGTCGTACTGTCTGTAAATTGTAAACTGGGCCCGCACCGGGTGTTCTTCCTCCACGCTACCTTCAGCTTCCGGGCAATGCCGAACTCCCCTCATAATGCATCCATCTCGAGTCAAAGATTGTCGTTCGGAGTTCCGGTTGAATTGCCTTTGATCTCCATGGTCAATTGCGCAGCACACCACGGTGACCACGAAAGTGGATCCCCCCGCCTATTGCATGTACGGTGATGGACGTCCTTGGCCTTCAATACGGAGAGCTCCGAGCCCTCGGTTTACGTGGTTTCCTCCGGTACCTAAAGATTAGATTGTATCTCTACGGATCTCGAAGCCACCCATTCATTCTGGTGTGTTTTTGCCCAATATCCGGGCTCTTGTTTGTTCTGCGGTACATTCTTTAATGCTAATTCAATTCCCATCAGGTGGAAACGGGGACCCTGCATTGCACTTTTCCACTGGCCACCCCCACTTAAGTGGCATAGCCTCGACGGTTTTGTCGGAAGAGGGTCTACGAACTCTGTTCACGGGTCGTCTGGTCGTTGCGAGAAACACAACCCTCGGCTTCTTGCGTCTTCATTCATTCGGAGGTTACCCTTGAATATTTGAATGTCCATTCAAAGAGTCCCCCACACCCCTCGTGTATGAGTACAACTGTACTCAACGGCAATTTCCAAGAGAAGCCCCTTGCCAGAGCACCTTTGCGAGTGACCATGATCCACGCCCAGATCTCAGGCGGGCGGTGCTAGCCCGGTTCCGCTTGAAGAACTCGGAAAACGTTGGTTTCACTCCATCAAAGTGCGTGAGTAGCATCATCCGTTTTGAACTTCTACCATCGGCTTACTGAATGTCGCTCAGCTCCAAGTTGGGTGCCGTCCACTGTGACATTGAGACCCCCCTTTGTACCCACACAACCCCTATAGCTCAGGGCTACTGACGATCCTGGCACTCGTTTCCGCGCTTCCAGCATAGAAGTACTCCGCCGACCTAGGTGGGTACCTCGGGATTGGGGGATGCATGCCCATTCTTGGACCGGGAGATCACCAATGTGTATCTACAGAGGATTAGGTTCATCCGTGAACGGCGTCCTCCCGCGACCGGTGGTGAAAGGAGGGCCGTAGAGGAGACGAGGTGTCGGAGCCTTCTGTTCGTTCTTGCTTGCCAACAGGATTGTTCGCGCTTGGTTGCGGGTCCCACTAGACTGAATGTAGGGCACCGACGGGGGTAATCTACGCATACTCGAATGGGTATTCACGAGTTCCTAGGATGTTCACCCCTCGGACTAGTCCAGTATTCGTAGACTCCGGTCGTCGTGCTTAGTATCACATTCGGCGGTCGGAATAGGGTAACAGTATATCATTGGGTAACGAACAGTTTACAACATCACATCGTGGGTCATGTTTCCCCATCGTGGACTTTGTATAAGAGCCTGGGGGGCAACGAGGCAACGCAGCGACGCTGGATTGGCCTGGGGTACCAGCGGACTGCGCTCAATTTCGAGGCGGTCGTGGTGGGGCTTGTCGACGGCTAGCGCGGATTTAGGTGAATCGACGCGGGGCCGGTCAACGTTCAACCCTTAAACAAGGCGTGTACTGACCTCGATTCGGCATCTGCGAACCAGGTTTTGGGTGGGGGTAAGTGAGACTCCCGCATGAGTCGCCTGCAGCGTTGAACGAGGACGAAAGTTAAGACGATCTCATCTTGGATCGAGAGCACGTCTTCGCGATCGACGATGTCGAGGTTGGAACGGATGGCGGCGCGGAAAGTGGAGTTGGGACGGTAGGTTACGAGGACCTCTTCTGGGTTGTCTTTGAGGACCAACTGAATGGGGGTTTTTAGATCCGCTAACATGCGCTGGCTCGAGTGACGAAGAACTAACCGTAGGATTACTTGCCCCGAGAGGACCAAGTTTCCAGGTGTAAGCACGACCGTCACTGGCAGTGAATACAAACTCCCTAGACACAGGACCAGTTAGATGTAGTTCAACAGTTCTTATCGGAGGACTTTCTCACCTCAAGATCGACTTGAAGTTGTCTTCGCGCTGAGCCAAAGCGGGTACGTGAATCTGGGATGACTCGGGGTTGTTCCAACACAACCGCGCGAGTTGACTCCACTGAGATTCAACCAGAGTATGTTCGCTGGCCGTATCACTGGTGGGCGAGGCGGAGTGTTTCCGGGCGATCGTGGTAAAGGAACCGTTATCGGGGGTGTTGACCTGGTACAAGATCTCGTTAGAAGAGTTGATGATGTACGTCCTGAGAGGGAGGTTCTGGGCGAGCGTGAGTCTCATTTTGAGTGGAGGGAGTAGAGGATAATATGATGAGATCGGTAAGGGTGAGTCTTCAGTGCCAAGACCCGTTCGTCTGGTGGATGGGGAGTTTTGAACTGGTTTTGGTGTAGTGTTTATATACGCTGGTGGCTACCCTAACCTCCCAATGCTCTACATAATCCGTAGCCGGCGGAAGGCTTCCCAAGGTACCGCAGCAGCCGCATGGCGGCGACTAGCTTTACGTTCTGAGTCGATCCGAGTCACTTGTCGACAGCGCGCTAATTAACAGCCCGTCGATCGCGACGCGGTCTTCGAATTCTCGTCCTACAGGCGATGATCTCTAGAATGGAGAACACAATTTCTGGAGGGGGGATGGGGACCTCCTGCAATCCCCCCGAGGATTTTTCTCCCTCACCACAAACCTCATGGCGCCATCGGACGCCGTCGGACCTTAGACCTCCCAATGACTCGCTAGAAGTCAACCGCTGGGGGATTTTCGCTGGCTGTCCGCAGTTGCTTTGTCATGTCACCCACTCGTATAGCTGGGAATAGACGACCAAAGAGTCATGGGAATCGCGGAGTTTCCGTCCGAGGAAGTCCCGCCTTCACGACCGGGGCGGTGTTCCGTGGACCCAGGAACGGACTTGAGAGCAAGATAATTATCATTCCCATGAACGTCATTAATGATACAAAGGCCTGTGAGATACGGCGGTGCAAACGTACAGTGCCAAGTCGAGGGTGCGGTCCGAATCAACCAGCGATAAGGAGGAACCGGAAGCCTCAAGGCTCGGCGTCGGGGTATGGGGTATTGGGTATGAACGAATGAGGTTAAACGTCTACGAGTGATTGTCGTCACCCTGGGGTGTAAGTGGGAAGATCGGGTTGTCGCCGGGGAGGCTATCAAACGGTCCAGCTATCTCCTCACTGAACAAAGTGGGTGTCTTGCATTTCTGGGCCTCCGGGACCTCCTGTATGGTCAACAACGGACACGCGTCAATTACGCCATTGAGCTGGTCGGGGGTCGAATCGCATTCATCGATTACATGCTGGAGGAGTTCCTGGTCCCAACCGCTCCCGAAGTCGGCGTGAAACCCATAGCCCGTGGAATCGCTTGAAGGAAGAGTTGGGGAAGGTCGGGTGGACGTAGCGAGCAATCGAATCAAAGGACGTACCCAGCGGACCAAACGAATGGCCAGCCGTCTGTTTCCTCCCACTTATCGTTGAACTTATCCGTCGCCCAGAAGGTCTCATAAAACAAGTGGGGCATGGCGACCGGGTGAGTGCTGCGAACTCGAAGGTCAAACCAGTGCTCTAGGAATGTCGTAATCAGGCGACGCACTCTGGGCACTTTCCATTGTCCAGGTCAGACAGGTAGGCAACGTGGCTCTTATGATCAGGAGAGTCCAAGTTCATCCCGTCCCAGCAGGATTGGAACTGAATATCAGCCCTAAGTCCTTGCGGACACTTGATACCAGGGAACCCGCCAGCGGTATTCGAGGAGCGAATCTTGGTACCACGGCAGAGCCATCCCACGGCTTCCTCATCGAGTGCCGCCTGTGTAGATCTGTCCCCGAGTTTCCACTCGCGTTTTCGGCCAAATAATCACACTCCATGAGGCACGCGACGGTTATTATCTGCGGCGAGAAAACTTACGATGGAGTCCCAGCAAGCGTCTTCAACCCGTTCGGGAAAGCTTTCAACCCAGGGCCACCGTTCTTCTTATCGCCCACACCGCGGAACGGATAATACACGGTCAACCCCACCCGCAACCGCTTCAAGCTTTCCCGTCTCGGGGTCACGAGAGTACAGCTTCGAATACCAGTAGTTAGATAGATCTTCCTTCGCCACACACGAAAGGCAAGAGGATTGACGTAGGATATCACAAGTGGTGCTGGGGAAGAAGTTGACGCCGCCTTGGATGATGTGGATGTGTTGGCTGGGTAATTTTTTAGGGTCGGAGATCCAGTCCGTTCGACCTTCGGTGACGGGTGGAGTACCTGCCCAATGCGTCAGAGGATATAGTTATTCGGGAAATTGAAGATGGCTCACAGGGGAGTCGGAACCACGCAGCCACAGGCTGGAGGATGGACACGAGCAGCACAAAGAGGGGGAGAGAAGAGGAGATCACAAGGAAAGGGTATCTTTGGTGGGAAGGAAGTGCGAGGCTCGAGATCACAATACCACTCTGTGGACTTCATATCCCTCCCACCCGCCCGAAATGTCGCGGCATGGTGATTTAGGATTAAAGCGGTGAACAATGGCCAGACCTTGAGGGAACAACAGAGTCGTGTGGGCCGGGCGTGGTCGACAAAACAACTGATTCGTCGCACAGAAAGCGTGGTCTCACTGCGTTTCTTCCTTCGATAGCATCTTTCCTTCCAGGAGGGACCTCAAATGTTCCAATACCGGTTTGAACATGAAGAGTCCGTTGGAAGTGTTTTGTCGCATAAAATAATCCGTTGTAATGTGAGCCAGTGTACCGGCACAACCGAACGCAAAGTCGACAAGTGCGGGTTTTCTTCTTCGGGACACACATTCAAGAACACCTCCCATCTAAAATAACCATATAGCCAGAGCGTATTTCCTCTGGACCTTGAACGAAACTCTTGTCCCTGACGTAACAGTTTGATCGTTGCTACTCATAGGCTAACGTTGATTTGGAAATCGTCGGTCGGAAAGAATGACTTGGTATACTAAACGGTGGTGATACCCCCGAAGAAGAAAAAAGAGAAATGGAGATGATGGTGCGAAAGAGAAGATATGACCAAAGAGCAGTTTATAGTCAATGGGTGTGAAGGACTTCAATCTTCGAGGGAAGCCCCGGCCCCTTCGCCCGTTCCCGCGCCACAGCCCGCTCCACTTCTTGCAGTGACTCCCCACCAGCCCCCTTCACCACCAATACCAACCGGTATTGCCGAGCTTCGTGCAGCGCGCGAAACGCTTCGAACTGCCTGGCATACCACTCATCTTCCGTCTGTAACCAGCTGTGCGGATTGTCGTGGTGGAAGTCGCCTCGCTCGTAAACGAAGACGATATCGTGCAAGGTTCCGGAAGTGGCGCTTGAGAGCAAATCCCGATGAGAGTCTTGTGCGTCACGTATGTCACGGGGCGGAAACCAGGTAACGAAAGTTTCGGCTGAAAATTGAAGTTCCCGAAGCGACCTGCTTTTGGACAGACTGAGAGCCCTGTTTGTGGGATCATCGGGTGGGACGTTTACTGTAGGATCGTTAGCCAAGGTTTACGTGTCTTTCGCAGATGTTTCCTACAACAGATGTCGCTGATGCTTAGCTCCAACGTCTCCACGGCATCCGAGCAAGCGTCCAGCAAACGTTGTATTTCATGACCGGTAACTTTCATGCGGCGGGGGAACAGTCCTCTAGGCATGTTGATCATCGCTATCACAATGGCATCCGCGGAATCGGAAATCGCAAGCCGCCCTCGTATGAGAGGATGATCGGGGGAGGGTGCCAGCAGCGGGCGATCCTCAGGGGTCCATTGGAAGTCGCCCTGACAATTCTCTAGTTCGAGATCCTCCAGGTGTGGAAAGGACCCAACGAAGAAAGCGATTTCCTGACCGGTCCCTTTCGCGTTTGACAGGGTGAGGGCTCGGAGAGTTGTTGAGAATTGCCCAAAATATGTGCGCATCTGCGGGATGATAAGGGAGTGTCCAGGTGGACGATACAAAGAATTTGAACGTTCTTCAATCGGGAGAAGGTTTGGCGGTCGAATCGATTGCCAAGTTGCTTGACAGAGAACCAATCAATGTACGTTCCAGAGATAGTGACCCTCGTGATAGTGGGAAGAAGGTTGAGCTCGTCTGCCATCTGGAGGGGGTTTGGCCACTTGATTCTTGGGTCGGCATCTGGATAGAGAGAGACAAAGAGTGCTTGACAAAGGTTGCGGATAGCAGCGAGGTGCAGTGTTCGGCAGGTAAGAGAGCATCCTCGGAGACTATCGATATCGTGGATGAGGTGGCCTACGATCATGTCGACGATTTCCTGGGGGAGTCCTCCGAGGGTAGAAATTGGGGTAGAGACGCTCGGCGGTGCTCTCCTCCTGACTCTGGCCAGGATTCGGATCCAGACATCGCGGATGAACGTCTTAATCACTATGGTCATGCATTTTTCAACTGGGATCCATTGAAGTTACGAATGGTAGACATACCTGACGGTGCAAACGCTGTGATTCCCATCTGTTGTTTGAAGGGGCTGAGCGAGAGAGGATGAGGTTGGATGAAACAGACTTGGGGCCTCACTCCCCCCCTAACCTTGTATTTATTGCGTCAACGAAAGGGGGCGGGAGGCCAACCCGCGCCAACTCGGGACAAACAGTCGTCGACGCGGCTGTGATTCCCTTCGATCCAGGCGCGTATGTCCCTGACGTGGTGAGCGGGACTCTCGTCCAGCACTGGGAACAGCTCGAACCATCCGTCCACACCCCTTGAAGTGAAAAAAAAAACGGCGCAGAAGGGATGACGGTGGCACGGTTGAACCTTTGATACGAGAGCGCAAACTTGGAGGGACATGATGTTGTTGGAGTTCCTAACCGGATTGCCATTTTCCAAGGTGGAGATTGACTGTGGGCGGGAATTTATCCCCGCGGTCATCAGGTTGGTAGGGGCTTGTAGCAGGACCATCGTGAAGGTATCCCTCAATATTTGTTTCGGTGGTAAATACCATCCTTTCTCGTCCGGTTGATTCCGGTGCGCAGGGTACCAGCACTGACGCCACCCCCAGGCAGGAACCCCGACCGCGGGGTCTTGGAGCGGTCCTTCAATTTCCCAAAATTCCCAAAGCTCGAAGAAGTGAATTTTAGCCATTTGGTCTCTCAGATTGGCAGGGGTCTCCCCTGGATCCATATGGTCCTTTCGACCCTTAGTCCCACCACCTCTCCGCGTTTATCTTCTCTCCAACTCGACTTCATGGGCTCATCCTCCAACTTCTCCCCCGAATTCTTTGAAGATATGGGTGATGATCTTCAACGGATCACAGACCAAGTCACCCGTATCGAACGCGAATTCGAGGGAGCGGTCAATTCCACGGTGATACGGGACCCGAAGTTTGATTCGAGGTTCAAAATACGGTTCCCAATGTGAGGTTTGTGCCAGCGTTGGCGAGACCTTGTAGTCACGCTGATTCGTTTTCATTTGTACTACACAGATCCTCCAGTGACAACGGCCATTGAGACTCAGACGGGTCGGTTGCCTCTCTCACCGATCAGATTTTTTTCTGGTCGTCCTGTGGTGTTGGGTCATCTGGTTACGCATACCACTGACCTTCCTTGGCACTGATACTAACGCATTGGGTTCGGATACTCCATGTCCTGTAATCTTGCTGATCTCAAGAATCCATAGTGCGAACGTTCAATCAACGATGAAAACAAAGCCCCGAAAGCAACGATAGATTAAAGTCCAAGGACTGTAGACATGTGCGAAAACATGGACAGCGATTACGAAGAGAATAGGCTATATACATGTGATTAGATGCTTGAGCTCGAACTGTCCTCTTCAATTCTGCAACTTGACGGTGAACCCAGAAGTGAAAGGCAAGTCGGAGTTAATAACGAAAGAACCCTCCTTCTGTGCGGTGGGGAGCTTGACCTCCTTCTCGTCGACCAACACCCGCTTGGGTGTATTCTGCAGGCCAAGGAATCGGATGGTGGAGACCTTGACACCGAGCGGGTACTGGAATGATCCCTTAACGGTGAGACAGCCGTCGGCGTACTCGAACGTGACACAAGTGGTCGCCGATGGGTTAATCGAAACACCGTCGTCCACGTAAAGTTCACCGGTGGCCTTCCCATCGGCACCGATGGCCACGAGGATCTCAAAGTCAGTCTTGCGCAGGTCGGCGGTCGTCATAGCACCAGCAGCCCTAAGAGGGAGAATTGACCCTCCGCGGATGTGGACAGGTATCTGGGTGTAGTCGACGTTCTGGAAGGTGACGTTCTGACCTTGACCTTCGATCTTTTCGTAAGTCTTGAAATCGTAGAAAGTCTCCTTCGGAAGGTATGCAGTGACCTCCGTCACGTTCTCCTGGGTAACAGGGGAAACGAGGATGGAATCACCAAAGAAGAATTGGAGATCGACGCCGTATGTAGCTTGGTCCTTGGGGAATAGATGCCAGAGGGGGTGCAGGACCGGTGTACCGTCGAGGTGGGCCTTGTGGAAGGCAGTGAAAAGGTAATCCATCAGTCGGTATCTGGGAGGGAGAGGCAGGAAATAAATAACACGCATGGAAGGTAACCCTGGATGACGCACCTGATTCCGAGCGCATTTTTCGCAGAGTTGGTTACGCTTTCCCAAAGGAAGAACTCTTGGCTGATGGAAGTATCGCCGTTGTGCTACGAACGTAGGTGAGACTAAAGAGCACATTAGGCGAACTAGAGGGCTCACGTTTCGCATGAACGGGTAGAAGGCCCCAAGGGACGCCCATCGTGCACAAAGAGTTTCAGTCGTGTTGCCACCGAAGCCGCAGATATCTGCTCCAACCATGGGCATCTGGTACACGCTAGCGAAGCCGAGAATACCGGCGATAGAGTTCCTATAATGTTCCCACAAGCTGAAGTTGTCTCCCAACCACTTGCCGACATCCTTGCCAGCGCCGGCAAAGGTCGAGCGGGTGATGATGAGTGGTCGCAACCCGGGTCGGCGTGCGATGAGTGCGTTCCTGGTTGCCGTGGACATCAGAGTACCGTATAAATTATCTGGGTGGATGTGAGTCTTGACATTTAGGGGGACATTCAGGCAACTTACGGGTGTCATAGCTGACGAGGTCGTTGGTGTGTTTGGTATTGGTCTAACGACAAAGTTAGATGTCGATCTCGACATTTGCGTCGGCGGGCACTCACATAGGCGGTTCTATCAGAGAGGTATGGTAATGCGTTCTGAATCGCATATGGAGGGTTCAGGAGATCGTCGCCCGCATGCTGTCTCTTCGTCAAAGTCGAGTTCTGGAAGATGGGAGTGTTGGGATCCGGTGGTGGATTTGTACGGGCTGGTGGGAGTTTCTGATCTTTCGCCTGTTGGAATGGGTCGTCGCATGGGTAGGTGCAAAACTGAATGGAACAAAATGAATACATGTTCAATATCGTCCGTTCAGGAACTCACGCTTGCTGGCTCGTTCATATCGATCCAGGACCCATCGATGTCTAAACCAGTCTTCGGGTTATAGAATTCTTGGAACTCGCCAGTCCAGTAACCCTCTGTGTTGGGATTGAACCAGTCTGAAAAGGGTTCAGGACGAGGGATAGTAAAAAGGGATCGGGTTATTTACCAGGATAGACGGTGACACCTTCGGAAGAGTGTCAGCCACGGGGATGAGGGTCCTAAGCTCTACACTTACCAGGCCAGACGACACCGAGGAAATCAGTTCCGTTCTCCGCCTTGAGCCAGATATTAGCCTTCTTTCCACGATCGTAGGCTGGGTAATCCGCGTTTGGTACATAAGCGACGGCAGGATCCGTCATGAGGACTGATTCAAGCCATTTATTAGATATATTAACTTGAGGCCGAGGTAGGGATGCTTACTATATTGCTGCTTGTTGGCGTGGAGGTAGTCGATGATCTCTCGCATACGCTTGAGGGGGAAATAAACCGGATCGAGAGTGAAAACTCTTCGCCTGTCCATGTAATCTGGATAGAGTTAGTTTCTAAACTTGGACGTCTAAACGATAGCTGGTACCTATGTCAGTCCACATGGTCTCGAGGGGAATCTTAGCTTTGGAGTAGCTCTTGATGACGCGTGCGACGTCAATATAGTCTGGCGGGTCGGGGGAGTTAATACCACACTCAAAGGGGTGTGGACGGGCTCACCTTTGTATCCGAACCGACATTGATGGAACCCGAAGGACCAATAGGGAACCTCTGCAGGGGTCCCGACGACTTGGGCATATTGGCGAGACACTTCGATCGGATCAGAGGTACTGCCAGCCAGGAAGTAGAAGTCGATCACTCCTCCGATGACGTTGTACTCAAGCGAAGCAGCGGAAGCGCCAGGATCTTGGTTGATCTTGATGTCCATTCCGTTCGAGTTGAGAAGGAACACGCCGTGAGAACCCGTGGGACGATGGTCAAAGTAGATGGGGTGGTTTCCATACAGGTTCGTGTTGTTGGGGACGCCGTAGGAATCTCTGGACCAAAGGGTGCGGGTATAATTGTTTGTCGGTAAACGGAAGCTATCGGTATGCTCGCCCAGACCATAGATGCTCGGGTTTTGGGGGAGACTGGTCTTGACACGGATGTACTGCGGCTCAAAGATTATGGGGTGGCTTTCGGTGGAGAAGAGCACTTCGTTCGATTTTGTTCTGACGATCGAGAAGGAGAAGGGCTCGGCGGTGTACTTGAATTCGATTTCATGCGCCTGGGCCGGCTTCCAAGATGGGCGGGGGATAACCGAGTCGGGGACTTCATAGCGTTTCACGGCCGGGTCGGTGATCTTGACGTGAATTCGAGTGTCTGGCCGAGGGATCGTCAATATATGCGCGTTTCCTCCGCTGGAGGCAGAATCGTACCGGTCTCGTATGCCACCTCGAGCTTCAACTGCTGGATGTCTGTCCCGAACACATTGCAGGCCTTGCCCGCGAGGGAGAGGTCTGCAGTCAAGGTTGACCCAGAGTTCTTGACATTTGTCGCCTTGTACCCGGGGCAGGCGTCGAGGGTGGCGGGGTCGACCCAAACGGCGGCGGCGGCTCCTAGGAGTCCCAAGAGAGTGAGGGGCTTCGACAAGACCGCCATGGGAGAGAGGAGGAGGTGGAAGGGATGGGGAGCTAAGCTTCGATGTATTTCTAGACGTATTTATATCGTCCCACTAGGAATTGCGCTGCTTGTTTCAAGTGTCGGCTTCCATCGACCATCACCGATGACGCCAAGAATTCTCCACCCCGAAGCGATGCAAATCTAACAGTGACCCACCCCCCGTGACCTCGCGCGCCGCTCACAGGCCAGACTATCAGAAAAGTGCAGAAGAGACCGCGTGCAAGGCCCGAAGAGAAGCTGGCCATGTCCAACACCAGGTGGCGCCCCTCGGTTGATCCCGCCCCAGCGCAAACAGCCGACGCTCAGCCACAGCGGACAAACAAAAGCAAATACCTACCGCCCTCCTCGTTTCATCCATTCCCCTGTTTGAATCCCGCTACTGTCCCGCCTCCCCCGCATCACCATCCCCCCCTCCACCATCGTATCGCGTTTCGTAAACTACACAAAATTATTCGTTTTCTTTAAACATGACTAATACGCCCTCAGGATCCAAGCGTACGTGGGACGAGAGTCATGACGCAGAGCAACAACGGCGGAAGAAGGCGAGGGACAAGGATGACCCCAAGGATTGGAGAGACGTGTATCTGAACCAGGACAGGAGGAAGTCCTCATCCAACCGTAGAGACCGAGACGGTCGACCCAGGCATGAACGAGATTACAGGCACGGGGCGGACCACCGGCCGTCCCACAGAGCGGACCACAAATCCTCCGTACCTCTCGATTATGGTCGGGACGACAGAGATTCACGCTCAGCACGCTCGCCTCGTAGAGATCGTGATACGCGAGGCCGCGGGTCCCAGAAACCATCCGGTGTTGATTCCGAGAAGGAAGAAGGCGAGTAAGTGTCGAAAACTTGGCCAGTCGTGTATAGCGTCGCCCATTCTAACACACCCATAGGATTTCACCACGCAATAGTTCTGCAGATGTGTCTGTTTCGTCCCGCATGCAATCTCCCGCCGTGAACCCCATCACGCAGCCGGAATCCGAGAAGGAGCCAGAACTGGAAATGGAACTCGAGATCCCTATTACCCCACCAACCATCGAAGAGACGCTTGCCGCACGACGCGCAAAGAGATTGGCCATTCTTGCGAAATACAGCAACCAGCCGACTCCTGACCCAAGCAACCACGGGACTCCACTGTCTGGAACCAGTAGTGCGGTCCCGCCGCCTCCGTCCATCGTGCCTGTTTCTGATAACCTGTCTCAACTAAACAGAGAGGAGCCGCCTACCCCTCTATCTACATCCACTCCGGCGTTTGATTGTAAGCACTCATCCTCTCGGCTCTTCTCGTGACTATCGCTTATATCTACCCCCAGTTAGGAGGGAATCAGTTTCCGCATCTCCGGAACCCAACGAGTTTACCCTGGCAAAGGACGGTGACGAACAAGCACAGGATACGACCCAAACCCAGAATGAAGTCGGAGAACAGGTGTCCGCGGCCGACTACGATCCGAATCAAGATCGTCGAGAGGACGAAGGGAAGCGTATTCACGACGTTGACGACCTCGCAGGGGATGACATAGAGATGATCGTCGAAGAGGAGGAAGACGATCTCGACGATATGTTCGCTGTTGTGACCACGGAGAAGAAGAAAGCTAAAAAGATTAAACGCGTTATCGTACGTGAGCACTTGGGGTCGATCGCCATGTTGCTGACAGTCGTACAGAAACCTGCCGCTCCCGCTCTCGTCACGACCACACTGGACTCTGCTGCGGACTCAGAAGGTTATTACTCGGTGATCCTCGGTGAACAACTCGACGGCGGACGCTACCAAGTTTTCTCCTCCCTCGGTAAAGGGATGTTCGCCAACGTAGTACGCGCCAGAGTGATCGGCGGAGAACCCGCAGATGTTGGCAGGGAAATCGCAATCAAGATCGTCCGGTGCCAAGAGTCCATGTGGGTTTGCTTCTTTCCGCCCATCAGTTCCCTTCTGATCCTCATTCGTAGGTACAAAGCGGGTCTCAAGGAGGTGCAGATGTTGAACAAACTCAAGCAGGCCGATCCAGATGACAAAAAGCATGTCGTCCGGCTGGAGCGAACATTTGAACATCGTGGGCATCTCTGCCTTGTCTTCGAATCTTTGAGGCACGTCGTTACTGTGATTTGCTCTCTCGAAACAACTTAATGATTGATGGCATAGCATGAACCTCCGAGACGTTGTTAAGCGCTTTGGTAAGGATGTTGGTCTAAACATTCGGGCTGTCCGGGTATACGCCAAGCAGCTCTTCCTTGCATTGAACCTTTTGAAGAAGTGCAACATCATGCACGCCGACATCAAGCCTGACAATATCTTGGTAAAATGCTCCACCAACGTACTGTTTAATTTCCTGTTTATCATTGTTGCTGCCCAGGTGAATGAACAAAAGACCGTGCTCAAATTGTGCGATCTTGGTTCTGCATCCGATGTCTCTGAGAACGAGATCACACCCTACCTGGTCAGCAGGTTTTACCGAGCCCCAGAAATTAGTCAGTTGTCATTTCCCATAATATTATTCGGCGCCGCTGACAACGTGCACTTGCAGTCCTCGGAGCGCCCTACGACCCCGCCATCGACATTTGGTCAATAGGCTGCACACTTTACGAACTGTATACAGGAAAGATTCTTCTTCCCGGCCGATCCAACAACCACATGTTGCTGTTGATGATGGAACTTAGGGGCCGCTTCAATACCAAGATGATAAAGAAGGCCCAGTTTGGAGATGTATACTTCGATGAGATGGGCGCGTTCATCAGCATCGATAGAGATCGGGTGACCGGCGCGGTATGTCATTCCCCTTTCTCCTCGGAGCTGAGAAAACGCCAACATCTTATTCGTAAAACCTATACATAGGACGTCGTAAGGCACGTACACATCTCCAAGCCACTGCGAGATCTCAAGACACGCCTCATGCCACCGATGTCTGCCAAGTTGCAGGACGAGGAAGTGAAGGTGATAGCCAGTTTCATAGACCTACTGGACAGATGCCTCGCCTTGGACCCGGGTCGGAGAATCACACCCAAAGACGCCCTGAACCACCCCTTCCTCCGCGGATAATATCCGCAGATAGCTCGGCAGTCAGTCGTCAGACTTGGTGTAGGGTTAGAGGTTTTCTGTCATAAGTATAGTCTTTCTATGTTTACATTGCGGTCCAATAGACGAGCCAACCCTGGATCGCCAATATTAAGAGGTCTATATGGGTGTGAATTGAAGTTGAAGGCGAAGGACCGCCGCAAAGTGGGGCGGAAATAAGAAAGCGCGCCGTCCCCAATACAGAACCCGAATCCGCCCCTATTTCAAGCATCGGGTGTTCAAGTACTTGCCGCCATGATGTGGTTACGCAACTCCGACTCTGCCGACTCTACCAACTCCGCTTTCACTACTTTCCGAGGACATTATAAAAGATGTGTTCAGTCTCAATATGATTCGCCGTGTTTCCATGGTTCTCCAACTCCTAGCCCGCCTTTTTACGACCCAGCCAAGACTGCCTACGTTCGATGAACTACCTCCATTCCGCGATATGCCTGGGTGTGGCTGGATCTGGGGCGAAGATGATCAGCTAGGAACAGTTAACCTCTTGACCGATGAAGTCGTTCGCCGGGCATCTCGTGAGGAAATACGGTACGCTGGGACGACCCATTGGCGAAGTTGCTGCTATCCGTTCTCAGTGTGCTGCTTCCCACAGGATTGGGAAGGCGATCTCCCTCAATTGGTTCGTCCCTTGAACTACTCCCACCCAGGCGCTTTCTGAGGATAGGCTAACTTGCTTATGTGTAGGCCCATAACCTTCCCGGAGAAGGTAATGCCCGTGTTCATCCCTGTTCACCCGCAACGTTCGAGGTCTAACGGGGTGCTTTTGTTTCGACCCAGCCGCTTTTCCATAGGCACGCATCTCAGCACGAGTCCCACCTTATCCAAGGGTATGATAACTCAGCGTTGCGGGACGATACTCTGTTCTTGGTGTGTCTTTGTTGCGTTTTGGTATTCGAGTTCTTCCGGACATGCTGACACGAACTCGGCTTCCGCCTACCCTCCCCGGATGCACAGAATACGCAGTCCGGCTCGCAGTGGGATGGACTGAAACACTTCGGGATCCTGGAGCACGGAATATACTATAACAAGTACGAGCGCCATCTCTCCCGTCGAGACCTGTGCTCTAACGCTTCCCTCAAACGCAATAGTACCCAAGCCTCGTCGATCCCAGTGGGATCTGTAGACTGCACGGATCCCAAAGCCATCGATCCGTTGGCCCTGAAATTGGGGATCCAGAGTCAGTCATTCTAATCTCGATTTGGGATCCGCATCGATTTATGTAATGTTCTAGATTGGGCCAACCATGGGATCTGTGGGCGGGGTGTGCTCTTGGACATGGTAAAGTACTGGGAGGCGAAAGGTACTCCGGTAGATCCTTGTACGAGCTACGCGGTGACGCCAAAGGAGTTGGAGGAATGCGCCAAGGCCCAGGGGGTCAGGTTCCAGCGAGGCGATATTCTGTTACTGAGGGTTGGGTTTATTCGAAAGTACTATGAGAGCGCCCGCGAGGAGAGGAACAAGCTGGCTGATCAGGAGGCGCATAACTTGTACGTCCCCCGCCCGTCCTTCACCGCTTTACCATCAGCGACTGAACCTACCCCTGTAGCGCAGGTATCGAGGCCACTGACGATATGAAACGGTTTTTGTGGTGAGTGTAAATGGGGCTGTTCGTGCGATCCGGCACCAGACTTCAGGATTTACGGAGGATCAGGAACAATCACTTCTCTGCCATCGCTTCGGACCAACCGGCGCTTGAAGTACGTTGTTCATTCTTCTGACGAGACTCTCGTTGAACTGTGGATAGGTCTGGCCCGCTCCTGAAGGTGGCATTCACCTGCACCAGGTACGTATTTTATCCCACGAAACCTCGCACCTCACCAACCACTGTGGCGCAGACACTCCTAGGGTAAGCGCTCTTACTCTTGGTTCCGTGCCGATCTCTCACAGACAAGATCCGGCACTTGCACAGGTTGTGGGGTATGCCAATCGGCGAATTCTTCGATCTAGAAGCCCTGTCAAAGTTCTGTGCCGAGTCCAGACGTTACTCCTTTTTCTTCTCGTCTTGGCCGTTGAACATGTGCGTCACCCCCGCAAATCACACCGCCTATTATTAGCTCACACTTACCCCTCCCCCTGAAAGCCTGGGTGGGATTGCGAGCCCTCCGAACGCATCGGTGAGTCCGACTTGAGCTCTCCATTGGTGCATGTGATTTACCCAAAACCGTCACAGGCATTGTTTTGATTCCTGTAAAGTACCGGAATCGCTGTCGATACCGGCCGTTGGTTGTGTGACTTGTCTGCGTCCAAACCCTGTTCTCCTGTGGAGACAATTCTAGCTTGTGATTCTGTGATATACCAAAATCAGTTCGAATAACAGAGCGCGCTTTGCCAAATTCTGACGAAAGGAGGCAAAAAACACCGAAACTGTCGCCTTGTCTAGTTTCTTCTAGTCTCCTCACAACCCACTATGACATCGTTAGAGGGGTTAAGGACGCGAAACAGAAGATCCTGGCGAGGAATATAAACCGTTGGCGGGCGGTGCGGGAGTCCTCACCTAATTCTCCTTAACTCTCAAAGCTTAACCCTTAACCCACAAACTATCATGTCTTTGCCCGTCAGCCGTTTCTACCCCTTCGACGTTGACCTCTTCGATGGGTTCCCCGGAACCCGTGGTCGCCACCCCCTCGTTCCATTTGAGGAGACTCATACCTCCCGCATGATGCAGCCCAAGTATGTTCCTATCTTTCATACCGGTCTTTCGGTTCAAGTATCCGGTCGCTAACTCTTGTGGGACAGGATGGACTTGTACGAAAACAAGGACAAGAACGTCATGACTGCGACGTTCGAGTTGCCCGGCCTCGCCAAGGACAACATTCAGATCGACGTTCAGGACGGAAACCTCGCCGTTTCTGGCGAGTCCTCCCAGGCGTCCGAGCAGCGCGAGCAGGGGTACGCCATCAAGGAGCGCAAGTACGGCAGGTTCGTGAGGACCATCAGGTTGCCCGATGGTACCAAGGTTAGCAAAGGATTTCGTTTCGTCTCGAGTCCGTTCAAGTGGGATCTGGGTCTGACGGATTTTCTTGTGTGTTTGTAGACCAAGGACATCAAGGCGTCGATGGAGAACGGCATTTTGACCGTTACTTATCCGAAGTCCTCCCCCGGCCAGGAATCCCAGCGCATCACGATTGGGTAAACGAAGTTTGAAAGCCAGCCGCCGAAAATGTACCACCAGTTTCTGAACCGTTTGTATTTTGTATATCGGGAGTCTTACAAATCGAATTGTATGTGTCTGTCTTCCAAGGTTTCTCCGTTGGAGCTTGAATCCTAAGAGAGAGAGCCTCGATCTTGTCTGGCGTGTCAGCCGGTAAATATCGAGCGTGAGTGGGCGGCACGGGCCGTCGGTTTGTAATACCTCCGCGGAGGCACCGAAATAACGTTGTGCAAGCCTAATCCTCGTAGGGCAGCCAACGATTCTTCTGGTGGCGTGAGAAGTGGGGCAACGAACGGTACGAACCGTACTCTCAGGGTATTTCTCCGTTATCAGCTCATACCCTGGGGCGAGAACTTTGTGCTGTTGGTTGGGACACTTCACTCCGCCCCCAATTCAACCTGCCTCACACGACTCCAATCCGTGGAAACTCCCCGTAAGATCCCATGGTGTGCCGCGTTCATAAATATCCGATGCCGGTCATCGTGGGCCGAGGGAAGGTGAGTTCACCATCGCATAAGGTCTGGTCCACATCGAGTAAGTCCCCAATTCCATAAGCAACAGCTGGGACGGACCACCCGGCCTCCAACGCACTCCCCCCGAGGAGAATGACCACGAGGTAACCTCTGTCGCGAATGGGGGGAATGCCACAGATCAGCGACCACTCCGGATATCGCGCCGAGCGGAGGCCGGTCGCTCGGGTTTTTTTAGGATCCGCAGTCGCACAGCAGCTACCCATTATCGGCCGCTCGTCTCCCCATCTTTTCCCAGAACGCCATGTCGTCTGAGAGAGACCCACTCCTAGTGACCCCTTCACAACACGACGGGGATGAGGAAGGGAAGAAACTCGGCCCGTTGGAGATATATCCCGCTCGAAACGGTGGGCCATTTTAGGTGGCATATGGATAGCGACCTTCCTCGGCGTACATCGTACTTTTTCTTGTTTGACCAACTTTTCTGATGGGCCTGTTATCCAAGGCTTTGAACTGTGCGTGCGTAGGTTCTTTCCGTTACATTTGCTGAACCATCTTGCGGCTTTCAGCTACCATGGTGGCAACCCGTACGTGTAAAACCCTCCTCTCATCAGGAAAGTGGACAACGACTGTTTTCTTCCTTTTCCCGATCTTTTCGTAAGAGAAGGTGGAGAACAGGAATAAGTACGTACTTCTAGAAGTTATG
>Ga0307511_10001884_pt1 | contig 22030 bp, 20 predicted proteins | sample 13_EM_MG_FD_200266 | JGI IMG/M metagenome (GOLD analysis project Ga0307511, IMG submission 200266) | Populus trichocarpa ectomycorrhiza microbial communities from riparian zone in the Pacific Northwest, United States - 13_EM | ecosystem: Host-associated > Plants > Roots > Unclassified | place...
CACAGCACACCCTGGCCGAAAAAAGCAAACCTGAGTCAAATGCGTTCACGATTGGGATTGTTCAATGGCGTAACCTCCCGCTCGCTTCCCTACCTGTCTCGTCTCACCTATTACGCACTGTCCACCTCTGTCTCTGAAGCTCAAAAGGAACAACCTGAACCCCTGTTTTCAGTGTTTCAGTTCACATTGGAGGTTTGCACTTCCAATCCACGTGACCCACCTGAGAGCAATTCCCTAATATTGTTGCATGTAAATGTAAATGAATAAAAAGTCTCTTTCCAGTCATAGTCTCATTTTCCTCGTATAGCAGATAGTAAGTAACAAAATGGATGAGATAGAACACTCAAAACTCATTCAATCGTCCTAGCCATAAGAAGAAGAAATCGCCGTATAGTAAAATCTTCAAAGTAAAAGCCCCAAGTCCAAGAACGTACCTCACCAAATGAAAACAGGGTATGCTATAAACATGCCAGGCATTAGGGTAAGCGTGCCTTATTCCGAGACAACACCCTAGCACAACCAGTCTGGAATATATGGAATCGAATACTCCAAGATATATGCATACATCAAATGCCCTCCACCTTCTTCCCCTTTCTTTACACATCCCCATTGCGTGAACATATTTTTCTCGCTCAGGACCTAGCTTGCTCCAGCTCCAGCTCCAACTTCCTAATAATCTCATCTTTCTTGGCGCTCTCAGACTGCTCTCCACTGATTTGCATTTTAAGCTGATCCACCTCCGTGGTCAGCGTCCCAATCTGATCAGTCTGGCTCGCAAGCAGCTTATTCTGAGTCTCAAGTAATGCTGTGATCCGCACAAGCTGTTCCGGGATTGTCGCAAACATGGAGATGTCCGGTGTATCCTATCAAATATTCGGTTAGAAATCTACTATACGAAGCACGAAAATGTGAAATGAGAGGAATGCATACTTGCACATATATAGGCGAAGCACGGAGAGTGATGGGAGTACGTACTTGCACATGTACAGGCGAAGCAGGGGAGTCGGTCTTGGTGTTCACTACTGGCTTTTCCGCTTTTGGTGACTCAGGCTTCACTGGCGATGGGGGCCTGGCCACCTTCTTCAGGGTCGGGATCTCAAAAGTCTGCGGGGCGGGATCCTGCTTGACAGGGGACGGAGGCCTGAATGGACTTTCGGCAGCTGGGGGCGGTGCAGATGCTGCAACCTTAGTTTCTACTGGGGCAGCAGGCTTGCTCACAGGTGCCGGAGCTGCGGCAGCAACCGGAGCAAATGTCTTTGCAATAGACACATCAACTACCGGTCCTTCTGCAGAGTACAACTGCTCGAGGTTAAAGAGCGGAACACTAGCATCCTTTCCTCCGAACCACTCTGACGATATGAGGCCAGGGCGCCCACTGGGCGCGGGGGGGTAGATGTCATTTTGGAATGTCTCAGCCTAGAGTTGATCATCAGTATCGCCGTGCAGCTTAGGTAAGTACGGGATTGCTTTACTCTTCTGGGCACGACAAAGGAGATAGGTTCAATATAGGTATCATTGACCGTCTTGAATGCCCTCATGACTTCGTTCTCATGTAACTGGTTTCATATTAGCCCCATGAACGATTGGTGGATTCTCCTCCCTCGATGGGGAAGTGGGTAGGGATCCTCACAGAGACTCCTCTCTTAGGCAGGAAGGCAATACCCCTTTGAGCATCTGCCGACTTATATTCGGACAAGATTATAAAGTCATCATTTGCATACTCGAAATAACGAATATTTCCATCTCTGCAATACCACATTTAGTAATTATGCTATCATTTAGAATCATATCCCGCCCACGTTCGCACTTACCCTCTCCCAGCTAAATAGAGACATTTTGTGCCATCATCCCAGAATGGTATACATATTCCCGAAATAGAGTCGAGCGTCTGAAAGCCTCCAATGGGCTCAGTTGGCTTGTGAATGTCCCATAGACCAAGTTGGCGGTCACTAGTTCTTGTGAAACCGGTCGTGGCTATGCGGTCAAGGTCACCCATCCATACTGCACGGGAATTCTTAGCCCCTTGGTGCCCGGCAGCTTCATGCACTGCCTTCTCCTGTCGAAGGTCCCAGAGTCTGAGCTTTTTGTCACGACAAGTGGTAACCATCATGGAACCATTTCCGGAGAATGACATGCTCTGTACAAGTTCATTATGCTTGAGTGTGAGTTTAGCATCACCAGTTTCAGCATCCCACAGCTTAATCGTGAAATCTCCAGAGTTCGTTGCAAGCACATTCTCTGCTACAGGGTGCCAAAGCACGTGACCAACTTTTCTGTGTGGTTTCGTTAGGGCAAGGTGCTAGGATAAGTTGTAAATGAATGTTTATACCGGGCATGGCCAGCAAGCCTGTGTACTGGAGCGACATCTTGAGGTTCACCATCACAATGAAGAGTAAAATTCTCAGGGACTTGCCAAATGAACACCTAACAGCACACAGATGCCCTGTCTTAGCAGACTGACCAAATTTGGAACCTTGGGCCACATACCTTTCCATCATCAGAACCGGATGCGATTATAGAATCGTTGAAAGGGGACCTTGTAACGTTAGCATGCTCTTAAAATCCCCTTGCCATCGGCTTCGTGTGTGTCGTACCAATCTGTATCCAAGACAGGAGCCGTATGTCCTCTAAACAAGGGAATCTGCTCAGGAGCACGCCCTTTCTCACTCAACGGAATAACTGCGAACGCACCGCCTCCGCCTGATTCCCAGTTGACTGAGAGGTAAGTTGGGTTTGCCTAAACACCAGGTTTATCCAATGCCGTCAGATCAGCCACCGCATCCTATATCCGGCCTTGAAAGTAGGACAAATTGAACGCAGGGGGTAGACAAATGCCTCAAGTACTGACTTTGATGATGTTACTATCCCAAGCATTCCTAGAAATGTGTAGGTTATCGTAGCATAGTTCCTTAAAACACATATGAAACCGTTAGATTGTTTCCTTTCCCCCGATTTTCCAGATACCCTTGATATTCAATGGACCCCGGAAGAATGCGGCGAAGGAGGGGTGGTAGAATGAGGGTGATCGGCTGGCACCTTTTTTGTAGACCGCCCGAAAACGTCTGTATATTCGGCACCGGAGTAAGGCCAGCATGTTAGCTACTCGAGATTTGCTTTCAGGGGGATAGTGGGGTTTTTTGGCATTGGTGACAGGTAGCTTACGGCGATATTTGGAAGCTCTTACGAATCGTCCCGCCATTTATACTTGTATATATTCCTGCAAGAGAGTGCTGGAGAAACAAAGAAACGTGGAAGCAAGGAGGAAAAGCAAGCAATTGAGGGCAGACGGGTTAAGTATACGGGGTGGGGGGGAGTTGACAGCTATGAGCAGCAACGTCAATACTAAGTACTAAGGTCAGTTCGGGGGTAGCTGCCGTTTCAGCTGACGGTATGGGCTTGGCGTCGCGACGCCCCAGACTTAGCAGAAGCCCTCTCTCTATAAAGTATGCAAATGCGAATGATATCTTTGTACAGTGCTATAATCTTACATCTTTGACAGGCTGGGTTTGTGTCTCCTGCCATTTTACTGTAATTGAAACACTTCCCCCGGGAACGCTGCCGTCACGTGACACTTTATCCAGGAGCTGCATCACTGCATTCCCCGCCCACGTGAGGTCCTCCCCATTCTTTACACGCCGAATCTGTCGGTCGGCCTCGTCGAATACAACCTTTGCCATGCGCTTCTCTAGCGGTGACCAGTGAAGATTTAGTCTCCCACCCCGCATTCTGCGCTGCACCTTTTCCATCACCCCGCTTTCCCCGATCATTCCCTCAACAGCCTCAGATAGTGGGTAACTGTGTTCTTGCCCAAGGCTTGGATTGAAGGAGGTCGGCCGGCATGCCAGTAGTCCAGCAAGGAACACCGGAGTTTGGGATATTGGTGTTGTTTTGAATGCCTTTAATTCAGCAAAGCATCTCTTCACCAAGGTCGAGTCGCCAGCCACTCCTAATGTTGCGACGAAGGCGGCCAGTGTACCGTCCTTGACGACTTTACCACCATCTACCATCCGAAAGCCTCTCCCACGTAGCCTTGACCATTCTTCCCACACCTCATGGGTAGCACCACATCGACCTAGTGCCCTTACATACTCCACCAGACACGCTTCACTATTGCCCACAAATTGCCGTAGGTAGTTTGATAGAACCAGCTTCTGTTGATGTTGTATCCACACTCTTGGGTTACCTTGAAACCTGTGACGTTGTGTGATTAAGTCTGTGCTGAACTCCTGGGGTACCATTCTTAGAATGTCTCGGAATTCGGGGGGTGTTGGCATCCAATGAGAGTTCATCAGTATCGGTAACAGCATGTTCAGTGTTGTCGAGCTCCCATACATAGCAGATGCCGTAATGAGAGTTATCAGAGTTTCTCGATTGGGTTGCAGACCATGTTCCTTGAGAGTGTGTAGAACCCCACAGAGTTCGGCCAGGTTTTCCACATTTTGATAAACTATTGACGAAAACTCCAGCTCTTGCCCATCGTTATCTGTATCCTCAAATTGAATTGGGAAGCGCCCTAATGCACCCAGATAAAAATGTTGATTTTTTCTCAGAATTGTGGGATCCCTCTTGGCAGCCTGGATGGCGATATTCCAGACCCGCTTCACCTCATCTCTGTCAACAGCGTACTTGAAAAGTAAACGTATCGATTCAGCATTAACCCTGTCTGCGTCGAAATGCTTGGTGAATTGGCGATATAACTTCCGTCTCGCTATATAGTATGCGGGATCCGTTCTTGGCTTGTCCCCCCTTTTCCCCCACTTTCTACGATTTTCCAAAGTCTCCATTTCCTTCACAAATGCCTTGTTGGACACGGATATATGTGGGAGAATTCCATGATCTTCGTGGAACAACCTCAAGATGGTGGTTGTAAGCTTGACGTGATCAAGCAGAAATAGCAAGGCTTCATTAGTGAACGGTCGATGGAAAGAAACTGTCAAGGCTTCAACCACTATATTATACTCCGAGTTAGCGGATTGCGGTTGCTATGTGCAGAGTAGATATGCACATGCCTTCCCGTGGTGCTGTTTTTGTTCGTCCGTGTATAGCTAGCTCTTTAAGGATTTGGTTGTGTATGCCTCTTCGCAAGTAGGGACGAATATTTGAGTCCATATTCAGCAGTTCCAGCAAGTCCTTAAACCTATCCCATGACTGCTGCTTGATGTACATCCGGAACGCCTCCACTATGAGCATGTACTTGAGGGCATTGTTCTTCGTGATATCAATATGGCCGAAGTATATGGTATCCACGGCTATACCTCTTTCGACACCCTCTCTTAAATACTCTAGCTTTGTTCCCCACTCACGTCAGTACTTCATATCGAGCCATCCATCCATCGATAAGACCACAACCACTAACCAACCTTAAGCTTATTTCCCTTCCGATCTCTAGAAAGGACCGGAGCACCCCATCCAAGCCAATCAATATCCCGCCATGTTCTCCCCGATTCGACTTCCGGCGGTGCTCTCGGATTTGGCCAAAAGTAATCTTCCGGAAAATGATGTGCCAATATATTACTAATGGCCTCCACAGGTTCTATATCGTAGAACCGCCCCATCCTGAAATCCAATGTCGCCTTTGAAGACCCTGGATTTTCGGCAGTGACTACTGATGGCTCCTCCTGGCTCCTCATCAACTTGGCAAAGTGTCGGTCCTCGAGTTCTTTCTCGGGCGTCTTACCCACATTCTGCCCATATCTCTGGGGAATGTAGACATGTGTAGAGGCAGGCCGGGTGAATGCCAGGGACCCTAGGAGATGAGGTGCCCACCTGCCTGCCGAAGCGGTGATGGGGGTGTGATTGTAGGGTAGATGTCTACAAAAGACACATATGGGACGGCGCACACCGGTCGGGCCGCTCATGCTTCGACTGCCGTCCCGTGGCAATTTAGTTGAGCAGTGAGGAGGGAAGGGAATGGTGGAGGCGGGGGCTCAATGCTCAATGGCGCGAATTGCGATTCATTTGAGGGTGAAAAGCCGTCTTATTGAAATGCACTAAAGTTGTTTCGTTTCTTATTCCGTGGGCAGAAGTAGAGATCTGATAAGATTGTACGAGATAGTAGTGAAACGGCCGTGTCCACGTGATCACTCAGTAGGTACAAGCCTCTGGACTGAACCGTACATTCTAAGCATCACCTTCTATCAATCGACTACCTTTTATCTATTTCTTCAGGGTTTCGATTTCGCTCTCCCTAGCCAGGGCTCATGGTCGGCGGCACCAGTCCAGGCGGCACCGGTATACCCCACACTCCCAATGTTCGTGAAAAGGGAGCCTACATGTACTATTTTGCCTATGGGCACTTTGGACAGAACAATGGCTGCACATTTTCTGTTGTTTCATTTCTTTCCGCACTCGAACTCATCTCGCGCCTAATATTTACTTTTTTAAAATAATATTCTTTTCCCCATCTATCTAGGGCTACAGCCAGGTGGCAAAATGTTTGATACCCCCCTGCATAAGGTTTTTCATTTAGCGCGCATATTGTAGGTTTAGCGTGCATAGTATAGGCTAAGCGCAGTTATTTCGGGTTTAGCGCGCATATCTAGGCTGCCCGTGCATAGTAAACAATGGGAAAACAAGAGCGTGGGCAACAACAGTATGAACAATAAAGGAATGAACAATATATCTACATATACCTACAACCTCCTAATACTTGGTATACCACCCCTCTGCTTTAATGACAGCTGCTACACGACGGGGCATAGAGGTAAACAGACTCCCCAGCAGTGACTCGGGAATCTCTTTCCAGATCTCTTCTAATGCATCTGCCAGCGTCTGCTTCACCATATCAACTGACCACGCAAATTAATGAACTCCGAATATCTTTTATGAAGTTGCCGCTTCATATATGCCCACACATCTGCTGGAGTATCGGTAGCTGCATCTTCTGCTAGAAGGATTTCAAGCTCGGCTAGGGAGATATTAAGTTGGGCTGACATAAAGCAATATGGAAGCAGGGTGGTATGATCACTGTATGGGAGCACAAGATCACTGTATCATCATGAAGATGACATTCCACGTTGATTAAGGGGAAGTGAAACATATTCACCAAAAATGTGATAGCCGCATATAATCTGAATCAAGCACGCTGCATACACGGCCTTTTATGCAGGGGTATCAAACATTTTGCCACCAGGCTGTAGGTACCCGAGACCGAGACCGAGACCGAGACCGCGGCGATGATGAACATGAAACTCACGAGGACAATACGCAAGCATCGAACGAAACCCTGAAGCAATTCGGTAGACCGACATCCTGATTTGTAAGAGAGGTAAGAGAGATGCTGTTGTAAGACTTTACAGACTTCCGCTTAAATACTTAAAACTATTTACATTGCCTATGCAAGATTGGAACTGCATACGCTGTAATACATCAAAAACGGCATGACATCACAACATGGTGCGGTCCTACATTGGACCCAACGTCGAGTATAATAAGTGGATGCTCCTCTTCGTCCGAGGTCCCCAGTCTCTCTACGGACACTGACAAATCAACACCTTTCAATTCCTTTCCCTGAAAATCAATGTCAGCAGCACGGCATCTCGTAGTCTGCGGTGGTAACGGCTTTGTCGGTACGTTGAGCCACTCCCCTAACTTGCCATTGAGCCCTCGCAGAGTTCCCCTTGATGCTGGTTCCCTCCCTACTTCCTACTGTGCTCCAGCCTCCACCCACTTGTACCTCTACTCACCCTTCCTACCAGGATCCCGCATCTGCAAAGCTGCCGTAGCACACAATTACCGAGTAACGTCTCTCTCTCGCAGCGGGCAGCCTGACTGGAAAACACTTTGGTCACTCTCCTCTCCCCCGGAATGGGCCTCCCAAGTTGAATGGCACAAAGCCAACGTCTTCGATCCCTCCACCTACTCCGACAAGCTAGACGGCGCCTCTGCAGTCGTGCACACTATGGGAATCTTAATTGAGGAGGACTACAAGGGCGTACTGACAGGAAAAGAGCCCATAATCTCTGGCCTGAAGAAGGCCTTTGACAATAGGGAGGTGGACCGGGGAAAGCAGCTCACGTATGAAAGCATGAATCGGGACTCCGGTATGGTACCCCCCAGGCTGCTGGGCTACCTCTCCCAAGATATATGCTAATACCCATGTAATCAAACAGCTATAACTCTTGCCAAAACCGCCATCGACCACAAAGTCCCCACCTTCCTATACATCTCCGCCTCCTCTGGAGCTCCTATGCTCCCCACTCGGTACATCTCTACCAAACGTGATGCCGAGCGTATCCTTCCCACTCTAGCCACCAAGAACTGGCGAACTATCTCCCTCCGTCCGGGCATTATCTATGATTCTACGCGCCCAGTTACCGTGCCGATAGCCATGCTCACGGGGGTAACTTCCACATTAAATTCACTTACGGGTGGCAGAATCCCATTCATAGGGGCAGCGGGGCAGAAACCGCTGAAAGTAGATACGGTGGCACAGGCAGCAGTGCAAGCAATCGATGAGCCGGATGTGAGTGGCGTGGTAGATATTGCTGGGATGGAGAAGTTGGCAGAGAGGGCGTGGAGAAAGGGGATGCTATGAGTGTGGCAGAGTGAGGAGTCGAAAAGAAAGAGATAGAGAGGACTCATAATGAACTATGTATAATATTTCGATGGCCAGGGTCATTGCAGCTTAGATTATACAGTCAGAATAGAAATACGCACTAGGAAGAGGCAACGACTTTCTTATACTAATACCTAGATGACGTGCGTTCCACGAGATCACCAATATCATACCTTAACTTAGGTTGACCTTAAGTAAGTACTTGTCTGGTTTGGTTTAGCACATTGTACATTCCAAAGGCTTAGTCTCACACTAGCCTCAGTCTCCCGAGTTGATTCCAAGGAGTTCAGGGTAATGTATCAGTAACTTTCCTCTGGTGAAGTCATGTTCTCGTTAGTGAGTCAGATTGTCGTGATACGTTAGAAAATGTTCACTCAATTGCAACAACTACTATTCTTAAGCTTTCACTAATCAAAATCCCACCACCCCCCCCTAGGCTTCAATAAAGCAAAAACGAAAACAGACGAAGGATTTTCTATCCTCAACCTTTGATATTCACTATCACTCAACAAACAATAATACTTTCTTCCACTGCCCCGCGCACCCCCGTATTAAACAAGAGAATCCTGCTCGATAACCAGCAACAGCGCAAACAATAAGCGCTATCTGCTACCGTAAACCTTCGAATCAAAAGCCAAAAGGGACATGCAGGAAATTTGAATTCTGCCCAGATAGTGCTTCCATAACTCCCCTATCGGCGTCGTTGAAGTTCCCAAAAAAAAGCCGGGCCCGCATTTTGCTCGCCACCAGCTTTTCATTTTCAGACTAGTGACGTATTAGTACTATATAACGGGCGGGGACTCCACCTTGCCATACATCGAACATTGAAATTCTCTTCTCATTACTTTGGCGGTGCGTATCATGGGCAGTTCTCACTGCAACTAGTGAGCCTCAGATGCTCTGTCGTAGTGTTTTCAAGCATCGCCCTGACAAGGCGCTTTCCTTCATTCGAATATCTATTTCTTGCTTCACCTTGAGGGTCTAAGAGTATCGGCCCGGTCAATAATGAAGAGAATTTGGTGCTGGCTGAAACTACATCATTGCAGAAACCCCTCCAAATCCTCAATACGTTCATAAGCAATAAGGGGCTCCTGAATTTCTGGTATCTCAAAATATGCGAGCAGTAGGGCATCTATAATTGCGGCTCCACTGAGCCTTTACCTACCAGCACCTTCCCTTCTTATGGGCTTGGGTTGAGGTAATCGGCATTGTTTCGGAAAAATACTTTGTTGATGTTACCCTGAAAACCCCCCTCCCCGAAATGGAAAAGCTTCTATTAGTCTTATAGAGGTGGTACCTTGGATGTACTCCAAATAATTTAACTTCTAGAAGCCGATAAGTGTCATGATCTTATTCGTGATGATGACCAGGGCATCGTCGGGGCTAAGTCTAAAACCCGAGATCACTAGCTTCTGCACTACCCCCCAATTGAGGCATACATGGATTTTTACAGGAAAAGAAAGCAGAGAAAATAGAGAGAAAATAAAAGCAAGAAGAAAGAAAAAAATATAGGGAAGACAGCAAACCAGAGTTCATATCCCATAAGAGAAAATAAAGACAACAAACTGGTGTATCCCATACGCACTACCCCTAGTCATAGAGATAAGGATTGAACGAACGTCATCAGAAATCATGCTACTTAGCGGCATCATGGTAAGGCCCGCAAAATAATAGCCTCCGTTCACTCTTGTTCCGTAACTATTGTTGTAGCCGTTGCCTTGGCTGTTGATAATCCAGCTGCACTGGAGGATGTTGCTGGTCTAGAGATTGTGCAATCCCTAGTCTAATTGTCAGGTTTATTAACTGGTGGGAAATTATTCGGCACCCCAACAACATCTGCCTTGCAAATACAGGCAGTCATTATCCAGGGTGGAATGGGACACCTTCCAAGCTCGGGTCTCGTCATTTCTTCGGCCTTTCAATCCTGAAACAGTGAGCCAACATTCATGAATAAACAATACACATCTCGTCCAAGAATCTCTGAGACCACACTGGATTGGTCAACAAGAAATCCGGGGGTGCCGTGTCAATTATTGGGTACCATGTAACACTGACCAGTTTCGTGTTGCCTTGAATGAACTGGTCACGAATTTCGAGTACCGTAATGCACGGATTCTTGAGGCCGATTGTTTGCACGTCACGGATGCTGGCCTGGAGAAAGATAGAATCCACAATTGACCTGACATCTTCTCATTCTAAAAACTGCAAAAACAAGGCCTCCATGTGTTTGCGAAGCTCCCTTTGATAGTGGCATCGCCATTAGGCGGCATCGCTCTTGGCGGTGTTCCCTAATGTCCCCGTCGAGGTTGCTTATATTAAGGAAGAGGAGGTGTCATTGTGTGAGCATGTTGTAATGTCGATGAAGGGTGCATCGTTTTCTTCCTAGCTCCGCAGCGTTCCAGGTGCTTTTTATGGAAAATTCGGTATTGGTGGCTTGCAGAATACACGAGATACCCACCGAGTTTTGAGGTGAGACTGCAGCTTGGATGAGGAGAAGCTCTCGTGTATGTGCCCCTCGTCCCAAGGCCTCTGCAAAGCCGTGGCAAAGGCCCCCCGGGCTCGACCTGAGAGAAGCTGGGGACTCGGGTTGAGCATGCCATTGGTGACTAAGGTTCGCATGAGGCCTCCTAGTAGTTGGAGGAAATTTGGTGGCCGCTTTCTCCTCTCCTAGAATGGCGACTGAAACCCGAGGAACTGATAACTTGGACGTCTTAGTCCGCATGGCCATGAGGGCAGTACGAAGGGGTCTATATTCGTAAGGAAGGCCACTTAGGAGTTTGTACGCAATACCCTCGCCGTCCAATGGCTTTCCAGAGGCAGCCAAGTCATTTTCTCTATATGGTAAAGAAGATATCTCTGTGATGGATATGGCTCAACGTCCTTAGATGATTCTCATAAAGACCTGAGGCAGGGGTACAACAAGCAGAAGGCTCGTACGGTTGCAGACAGTGTGGGTTGTAGGGTGTAGAAACGGTACATCAACTTTACTCTCTTAGTCCACGCCTGGCATGTCTCCAGATGATCTTTAGTCAGTTTATTGAAATCCTCGAGCATTTGCTTGGTTTCGACAAAGGATTTCTGGGCATGAGCTATTTCAGGAATTCCCAGGCTTCTTTGGCAAACTCCGCATCGACAATTATTTCCTGTTGATCATACGCCAGGTGTATTTTAGATAATACATGTGGATTCTTGTCATCCCAAATCTTTCAATCTCAGGGTCTATGATGTGTCGCAGCTGTATGTCGCAACATGGTCATGTCTGCTTTTGCTGGGTCGCTCCCTGGTACCTCGCAATATTGCATTCAGTAGAGCGCCAACGAGCATGCAATGAACTGTAAATGGTACATCCCTATATATGTCGGAGTCAGTAACGCTTAACGAAAAGAGATAGCATAATGGGTTGCAGCGTACCTATTTTGATGCACATGCTTGAGGATCTTTGGTATGATAGTAATACCCAGTTGTACCATGTTATACTGTCCAGGTGATGGTTCTCTATTATCAACAGCATTAGTTACAGAACGTTCGAGAGATCATAGTATCGATATGTATATGGAAGAGCCATTCCTGACCATATAAGTAAGATTTGTGCCATAGTGGCAGTCTTGTCCCAGTGGGCAATTTGGTGGGTGGGACTAGGGTGGACCGATTTCACCTCGCATGTCCTTTGAGCGACAATTTTCCTAAACCCGCCAGGGTTAGTTTCTCCCCCGAGGGTCCCCAAGGTTTCATCGATACAAGCCGCCCACGGGCCACCACGATTCGCCCCAAGTGAGCCTCTTGGACTCTACCTAGGGAGAGGGGATGTACTGCCTTGTTTCAATTGATGTGTTGTATATGTAGACGTAACGGAAGCAATGCTTGACTGTAGCAGGTGTATCTCAGGGCTGATAAGCCATCTCTGAGGCGCCTGCAGCCATGCATACACGCATGACTGTGGCACGTAGTGTGAGAAGATGTGGGTGAGGATGTGAGTGTGTGACTGAATCTGGGTCTTTAGAGTAAAAGTGAATCCTGTTTCAACGGGCAGGCTGATGGGGTTCGGTGATGGTGCTGAAACCGAATCCTGTGGATAGCGAGAGAGATTTACCAACGTTGCATCCCCACCCCCTAGCCTGGTTGGCACAACACCCTCCAAAGCTCCCTTCCTCTACGAGGGGTAGTGCAACCAGACTACCAAAGCTCACCCTCTGTCATTGGCAAAGTTCAGGCTCCACTCATTTGGATCCATTATTGCCCTCTTCTCTATTTTAATGTTCCTCTTGATGATTGTGATCTATTAATTACCCCCGTTAGCGCCAGTCATTCCCAATTAAACGAAAGAAACGTACCCACTCTAGCCTGGTTGGCACAAGCCCCCCGCCAAACCACCCATCGGTCAGAGAACCTGTAAGGGACTTGAGGTGAGGTGAGAAGGTGATGACAGAAGCCGAAGGTTGGGGGTGATGGGAGCAGGAGGGGCCTAGAGTTACCGTATCCGATGGCCGATTGCAATATACTATCTAAGCAGTTGATGTTATTTCAGCCAACGGACATTAATAGGTAGTTGTTTACCCGCTCGATGACTGTAGGTCTAGCAGAAACGCTGAGGAAAATAGCACGAGAAATAGTATCCCGTGGTTCTGGTGGGTAGTTGATGAGCCGACGCAATCAGCTCTGCCTCCTAGGTGAATTTGCTCTAGTCAACAGAGATCAACTTGACTAGTTGTTGGTTTGTCGGCTTCGGGATCGTGTTACCGCCGTTAAACCTGCCGAAAAACCCACAGCCAAATCTCTCATATTGGATACGCTTGGGCTGGGAGTGTCCATCCACAAAGGAAGGATATCCAGTAGGGAATGGTAAAAATATGTATTTCTTGAGTTTGAGGACCCTAGAGCTTATCCAATCAACGAGGATATCCAGTGTAGGACGGTGCAAGCTCTCTAGATATCTAATCAAGACTGAGGCCGAACTCCCGTCTTATTCTGCCTGAAGTCATTTGTAACTGAGTAAACGTGTCGACAAAACTGCCCTCAAGCTTCTTCCTAAATCTTCTAGAGTTGGTCTAGCATTTGAACAATCGGATAGAATTGTTGGGGATCTTTTCTCCAAGGTCGCTGCTTCCCTCCAGTTCTCACCCCAGACGCTGCTGATCTTCTCGTCATAGCCGTCGATTAGAGATTCTGTTGTGTTATAGTCCCTCCGGTATTGGCGGAGAATGTCTAGTTGCTCTACGAATGTATGGTCTCTGTCGTGACTTCCCTGGGAGTCTGCAAAACCCGGCTGCCACCGCGAGGAATAGTTTGGATGACTAGTAGGTAGAACGCTCTTGCAATGTTGGTAGGATCTGCTTGAGCCATTTATAATTTTTTTTTTAAGTACGGAGGGGTTGGGCCACAAAGGAATAAATCGGTCTGGGCACGAGAACAGAGTAGGATGGGTCTTTTTGTGCCCTTGTATGCGTGGTTTCGCTATTTGAGCAACTCCTTCAGCGTTGTAATGGAGATGGAAAAAAAGGCTGGTAGATGCCTCCCGGGTCGGATACTTGAAGCATGTGTTACCCTGAACTTAAGAGTTTGTAGTACAAACATACGAAGGAGGCAAAATGCACGGAGTTATAATTTTTGGACTAGAGCACCAGACATAAGCATATTTGATCAATGGGTTGACTAGGCTATTTAGGATGATTTATTTGTATCCTTTTAAGTGCCAACCAGACTATCCTTTTAATTGGTCAATTGAACTACACGAAGGTGCTGGACGAGGGGTGGAGAGTAGCCTACTCGGATGGCACTCGGAAGAGAGGGGCATACCGCAGCAGCTATCTTTGCAGAGGGCAAGAGGTCATCACACAAGGCAAACACTGTAGCCCTAAGAATACAGTCGTAGGCACGGAACAAGCAGGCCTGGCAATTGCCCTAGAACTACACTGGGAAACATCTATTGCTCACGGACTCTATGGCTGCCAAACAGACGCTTCTAAATTTGGGTGCAGGACAGCCTCCTCGCCCGGGGGTAGAGATAAGGATCAAACGGGCTCTAGAGCACAGGAGCGACCGGCACAGTTACGCCTGGCCACGGCAAACGCAGAAAAAGAATGCCGCCACTGCGGCCATCCAACAGAGGACGGATTGCACATCATATCCCAGTGCCAACAACACCAACATCAATGCAGCGAGCTGCTACCATACCCGTCAGATTCATGGGAAGATCTGGGCCGACCGGTCTGGAGAAAGGGAGGGGAAAACCAGACTAGGAGGGGAAGAGGAACCCTGGGACGCAGTAGCTTGAATCCACCCAGAGTTCCTCGTGCATATGAGTACTGAATATGTAAAATAAACAATTAAAAACTCTAAGAAAATATATTTCAATAAACAAATCAGCTTATTAATTATCGAATGTAAGTACTTAATGCCTTTTATTTCTGCCAGAATTAGAGTGGCTGACTGGCAATGCTTCCCCACACATCCAGCCCATTAATATTCTCCACCGGGGGCATAACATCACCATCCTTGGGATCCAATGACAAGCCATAGTCCACAAGCGAAACTTGAGCTTTGACCATTGCATGGATGCCTTCATCCACTGTTGTCTCCCCTGTTTCTGTAAACGTGGCTTTCCTCCAAGGCGCATTCAGGACGCATGTTACTGGTGCCTCTGGGGTCTTTTCATAAATTTCTTCTGAAGCTTTATCCATCAATTCCATATAATTCTCGTTGAATTTCTCCCCAAGCTTTACCGAGTAGGGTGCCATTGGCTGGAGCTTCCATTCAGTAACCCGGCTGAATAGAATCTCCAGTTCAGCCATCATTCTGATGATGTTTTCGAGTTCAATTTTTAATGCGGGAATTGCCTCCTTTAGATGATCGGCATAAGGCTCCAACTCCCCCCAGATGAGTTCCAACTCATTTTCTATCTCCTTGTCCAAACATTCCTTAAATTCCAGGCATGGAACAAAGTCCTCCTTAGGCAGGTGATGAAAATCCCCCCGTTTACTAAGCAGATGGACTGTTTGTGCTTTCCACTGATGTATCTCCTTGTCTGCATTTAATTAGCAATTGGAAGGTGAAGTGTGAGAAGCGTGCTGCCTCCTCAGGTGGTAACTTTAACATACCCGATCCTTGAAACAAATCGAGGAGAAGCTTTATTGCAATGTCTTCACCCGAGTGCAGTGGAATACCCAGTGGGGGAAACACAAAATACCGCTGAGGAAGGCCCCTGAGCATGATGATATTGACCAAGCGGCAGCTGAAACGTTGGAGGCCAAGATGCCTGACCAATTTCTTGGTACCTTGATTGGTTAGGGGCCCGAAAGCGGGATTGAGAAACTTAAAGTGTTCCAGGTTGGAAATTACTGGCTGGGTCAACTGTGGATTATCAGATTTTGTGAATTGCCTAGAGAATTTCCGAATTGCCTTTATGATGACATTGATTCTTCTCAAAAACTCCTCATCCTCAAAGGGAATTGGGATATGCGTCTCTGTGAGACGCTCAATCTTAATCAAAGCCTTGCGGTAAAGTCTCTCAACTCTCTCAATCTTCTGCTTAATAGTCTCTTCCGGACCCTTACCCTTTTCCTGAGGGTCATCAAGACCACCGATATCAACTTGTTCTGACTTCCAGAGATCATGCCTGTACAACCCCAGAAGGTCATAGTAGTCGTCTTTTGACTCTTTTAGTTCATCCAAGGTTTTACTGACCTTTTCCTTCAAAAGGCCAAATGCTTGTCCAAGAGATACAACATCCGTTATGGTGAGCAGCTCAGGGGCCATCTCGCAGCCGGAAAGAGGTAGAACGTGTGCCCAATTTTTCGTGCTTGTAATACGCAGTGTATGGGCTCGGAGTAGGTTAGGTGGGCTACCTGTAGGCAAATATGTTCTCTTACCCAGGGCCAAATCGCAGGGGGATCAGGTGCGTTACTGAATTGATAATGATAAATACAGGGCGACCCGAAACAAACCTTGAAGTATTAAACGAGAACAAAGTGCCCGATGCGCTAGATACCCCCTTTGTTTGCTGAGGTTGTAGATGTTTAGTTTGTTCTCCAACGGCTGCATTTGGTTAAACAACTTCCAACTTAGATAATTATGCAATTGCAAATTACCAATGCCCAAGCTTTCACAGCACGGTAACGTGGTTAGCCTCTCAAGTCACTCTATATGCTTCAATTATATATATTTTTTTCCCTAGTAGGCAGCCTCTTTATACGGTATTGTTATTAGACGTGTGTTAGGTGTTTGAGCCCGCAGCCGGACCGGGTAAGACTTGCCTTTCGATTAAGACCCTCCTTGAAAGGAAGACCCCATTTCACTATACAAAACCTATGAAATTGTATGAGCTGATGGAAGGGCCTTGACCGACATCCTATGATTAATACCCTGGTCTTGGTCTCCAGATTTTCGGGGCATGGGTTGAAGAGTTCAGGGTAAGTAGCGTTTTCCAGCTTTCAGGGTAATCGTGTGCCGTTTGGGAAATGCCAAGACCACAGTTGTTACGCGACAAAGAAAAAATCCGTTTGGTTGATAATTGTTGATGCTTACGCCTCGTCTGTTTTTCAATAAGGTAGACCAGAGATCATATTCATGCATTATAGCATCGTGTCTCCTTTCGTCAATTAAATCCCTCCCCCCCCCAGGTTTGTACATAGTCGTGAGCACTCATGGTTCGTGGTTATTGCGGCTGTCATTACTCTTCTCGCAACGCGTTATCTTGCCTCTGAACCCTGTTTTTGTTGAGTAGCCCCGCCAAGCCTTGTGATATCCGATAACCAAAAAAAAAAAAAAGTCATATTATATTTGGACCTCAACCCCAGTTCGTCAACCCAACGCTCCGAACTCAGAACCGTATTCGCCTGTTTCTCCTGGCGAACCTACGGTAACCTCAATCGCCTATCCATCTAGAAGTAGGAGAAGAACACTTTAATTCCACCCACCATGGCCACCGCACAAGACATCAAAAACCAGCAGTCTCTCCTCAGCACTCCCCTCCACGGCCTGTACATCCCAGCGGGGCTTATTGTCGTTGGTACTGCCATCGTCAAGAGCGAATGGACGCACTATGCCGCGGGCGTCGCGGTCCTGCTGATGGCGTTTAAAGTCTACCGAGGCACGTCGAGACGAGTGCTTAAGGCGGGTGCGGACTGGCAGGAGTTTGAGCTTAAGGAGAAGACGGAGATTTCGCATAATGTCGCCATGTGCGTATATGTATTCCCAAAATTACTTGCTCCAGAAACACATCAATTTCATACTAATAGTGTGTAGATACCGCTTTGCGCTCCCCGGCAAAAACGATAGCCTAGGCCTCCCTATCGGACAACACGTCTCCCTATCCGCCACTATCGACGGCAAAGAAATCGTGCGCAGCTACACCCCTGTTTCCAGTGACGCCGTCGATAAAGGCTACTTCGACCTGCTCATCAAGTCCTACCCTACAGGGAACATCTCCAAGTACGTCGCGAACATGAAGGTGGGGGAAACTATCAAGGCCAAAGGTCCCAAGGGTCAAATGGTGTACACTCCCGGGCTGGTTCGTGCGTTCGGGATGATTGCGGGTGGGACGGGGATTACGCCCATGTTGCAGATTATTAGAGCGATATTGCTGAATGATGAGGATAATACGAGGGTGGATCTGATTTTTGCGAATGTGGGCGTGGAGGATATTTTGCTGAGAGATGAGCTGGATGAGTTAGTGAGCAGCGAGCAGGAGAATGGCAGGGGGAGACTAAAGGTGCATTATGTGTTGAATAACCCGCCCGAGGAGTGGACGGGCCGGGTGGGGTTTGTCACGGCAGATATGATTAAGGTACGTTTGGTCGAGAATGGAGGGAATGAATGCTTGCTAATTTGATGCATGTAGGCATACTGCCCTGCTCCAGCACCGGATATGAAGATCCTCCTCTGCGGACCTCCACCTATGATTAGCGCGATGAAGAAGGCGTGTACAGCTCTCGGCTATGCCCCAGCCAAGCCAGTCAGCAAGCTCGCTGACCAGGTCTTTTGCTTCTAATTCACATCAAACGATATCATGAATCCCCGCTTCTTTTATATATACTGGATCAGTTTTTAATAACAGTTTAGTTACCTTTTTACAGGTTGTGTGTGTGTGGCGTGTTGCGGGTTCAATTTGCGGGTTTACATTGCCTAGATTACTTTTGTGATGTGAAATGATGATTGGAATGATGGAGTGATTGTACCTAGACTTGCAATTGAGAAAATGGAGGATAATGGAATGTGGAATCAAGTCACGGTTTGTTCAGATTTGTGAGATGTGAGCGGACTTGTTTTTGTTTGCTAGACCAATGCTACAATGCTAGAACACGTAAACGCATTCATGAATCAAAGGGTCTGAAAGAGATTGAGTAGCTTAAAGCCCCAGGGCCGTGTATTTGTGTTTTGCTGCAAAACGAGAACTAATTGAATTAATATGAATCACTTTTGTATAGCGGTGCCAGAGTTCATAACGTTTAACGACGATATTCGTGCGTAAAGTTTTCAATGTGAGATGGTGACTCAACCCAAGTTTGTTAGCTGCTTTACGAACAAGATCCGGACCCTTTGAAGCTTAGAAGAAGAAAAAAATAGAAACCTGCAAACGGTCCTCCTCATCTACTTACCGCAACCCGCACACAAGCAAAACTGCATGCCCGTTCACCGAGAAGTTACCTTCCTCTCGAATATATTCACTCGACGGCTTCGACAATTCCATTCTCATTCCCTATACAAACTCACTGGCAACTACCAAGTCTCGCGGGGTATTGTTACAAGGTTCAGGCCCAACTTTACTGCCCCACTTCCTCCACAGCTTCGACTCTTCTACACAACTTCATCTGCAGCCACCGGCCCCTCCCTCCCCACATCCCAATCTTACACCCTCGCAACATCAAAGATGGCAGATAGCACAGTACAGGATCTAAATGCTTTGCTCTCCTCGCTCGGGCTCAGCGAGCAAATCACAAAGTTCCCCGACTCGGCCCCCGAGGCCAACCCCATCGATATCTTCCGATGCTACATCGCTGAGGTACTAGCAAAGATCTCGGGGGTAGACTCAGCGCTGATATACCCAGCACTAGAGTGGACGAATCAGTTTGAGAAGGGGGACTTGATTTTGGCGGTGCCGAGGTTGAGGGTTAAGGGCAAGGCACCGGCGGACTTGGCGACGGAGTGGGCAGAAAAGGTATACCTATCCTCCTTGTGTTATTATACTGTATCATGAGGCTAATATTGAGCTCTCTACTTTTACTTGCAGTTCCCACCAAATGACTACATCAACCCCCCCGTTGCTACAGGCGTCTTCCTCCAATTCTTCTTTTCCGAGTCCCTCCTCCCAAAACTAATCATCCCACAAATCCTCAAAAACCCTCGCTCCTACGGCCCCTCCCCCACTGGCAACGGCAAGCGAGTCATTGTTGAGTTCTCCTCCCCCAACATTGCCAAGCCCTTCCATGCCGGTCATCTCCGCAGCACCATCATCGGTGGCTTCATTGCCAACATCTACGAAGCCTGCGGCTGGGAGGTCATCCGAATGAACTACCTCGGCGACTGGGGAAAGCAGTTTGGTGTGTTGGCAGTCGGGTTTAGTCGATATGGGAGTGAGAGGGAGCTTGAGGGGGATGCGATCCATCATTTGTATGATGTGTATGTTAAGGTGAATAAGGTTATTTCAGCAGAGAAGGATGCTACCGCGGCGAGGGACGAGGTGGGGAATGTTATCAAGGATGGGGTGAGCACGACGGATGATGAAGCGAGGGCCTTTTTTGCAAAGCTGGAGGGGGGAGATAAAGATGCCTATGCCCTATGGGCGAGGTTTAGGGACCTGAGCATTGTGAAGTATAAGGAGACTTATGCGAGGTTGAATATCAAGTATGACGTCTACTCTGGGGAAAGCCAGGTCTCGAAGGAGTCTATGGAGAAGGCGGCACGGATTCTGGAAGAAAAGGGCCTATCACAAAAAGACGAAGGGGCAGTCATCGTCGATCTTACCCCGCATAATAAGAAACTCGGGAAGGCAGTAATCCAGAAGAAGGATGGGACCAGTCTTTACCTCACCCGAGATATCGGCGCCGCGATGGAGAGGTGGGAGAAGTATAAATTCGATAAGATGATCTATGTTGTTGCTTGCCAGCAGGATCTTCATCTTCAGCAGCTGTTTACAATCTTGAAACTCATGGGATTGGAGTGGGCAGATAGGTGTTCGCATATTAACTTTGGGATGGTATTGGGGATGAGTACCCGAGCTGGCACGGTGAAATTCTTGGATGAAATCCTCCTGGCCGCGAAGGACAAGATGCATGAAGTCATGAAGACTAACCCGGATAAATATAAACTCGTTGAGAACCCGGAAGAGGTAGCAGAAGTAGTTGGCCAAACGGGAGTCATGATTCAGGATATGTCCGGGAAGAGGATAAACGGCTACCCATTCGACTTGGACCGCATGACCAGCTTTGAAGGCGATACAGGACCATACCTCCAATACGCTCATAGCCGACTCTGCTCAATCACGCGCAAGGCGGGGATTGAAGAGGAGAAGCTGCTCACAGCGGATCATGTCAAGCACCTAGCTGGAAGTACCCATGCAATCAATTTGATTAGGGCACTGGCGCAGTTCCCAGATGTGATTTTGAATACGATGAAGACGCAGGAACCGACTACCATGGTCACGTATTTGTTTAAGATGACGCATTTGTTGAGTAGTAGTTATGATGTTTTGAGGGTGGTGGGGGCGGAGGAGGAGGTGGCGAGTGCGAGACTGGCTTTGTATGAGAGTGCGAGGATGGTGTTGAGGAATGGGATGGAATTGTTGGGGTTGACACCTGTGGAGAGGATGTAAGTGGGGAAGATGGAAATGGATAAGGAAATGATAAAGAAATTGTGGAGGGGGGGATATCCTGAATTTTTTTCCTTTCTTCTTTTCTTACCCTGATATCTGAATGCTAGAAAAGGGGGTATTATAGTGGGTTACTAGGCTTGCAAAACTTGTTACTTTTCATCTCCTTTCAATCATCAAAAGAATTATGGAGTTGGCTATTTTATACAGGTTCTTGACACGTGATTCTTGATGTTTGAAGCTCTCTCTCTCTCTCTCTCTACGCGCATGGTATCTCTTGGCCGCTCTCGCCCCTCACTGCTGCTCAATGATGTGCTGGGGATAGTCTATTGATTGGCCAATTGGCGTGTATATATATATATACGAGAAATGTAGATGTGCAAAAACGGGGGAAGAGTATTTTGAAGACGGACTGATAATGTACATTTGAAGGTAGGTAGGCATGCTGGTTTCCTTGGTATGTGATGATGATGATAGCTCGGTCGTAGCGTAACCGGTTTGGTTCGCTTTTCTTTGTTTCAAGGCACGTAACAGTAGGTAAATCTTGGGTTCATAGAAGATGGATTCGGCGGTGATGGTGGTGATGGTTGGTGATCGTGGTGATCGTGGTGATCGTGGTGGTTGATTGGTAGGTTCTAATACCCCGGCGGATTGACCCTCTGCGAAACTCT